>Ga0315280_10000328_pt1 | contig 88163 bp, 75 predicted proteins | sample YL17G06_40_MG_FD_203697 | JGI IMG/M metagenome (GOLD analysis project Ga0315280, IMG submission 203697) | Sediment microbial communities from Yellowstone Lake, YNP, Wyoming, USA - YL17G06_40 | ecosystem: Environmental > Aquatic > Freshwater > Lake > Sediment | place: USA: Wyoming | collected...
CCACCCCGAAGTCGATGATCTTGGGCACGGCTTTCCCGTCCTGGATGGCGACCAGGATGTTCGAGGGCTTGAGGTCGCGATGGATGATCGCCTTCTGGTGGGCGTGCTGGACCCCCTCGCAGACGTGCCTGAAAAGCTCCAACCGTTCCTGGGTCGTCAGGCGGTTCTGGTCGCAGTAGGTCGTGATGGGGATGCCCTGGACGTATTCCATGACGAAATAGGGCCGTCCGTCTTCCGTTTCCCCGGCGTCGAAGACCTTGGCGATGGCCGGGTGGTCCATCATGGCCAGGGCCTGGCGCTCGGTCTCGAAACGGGCGATGACCTGCCGGGTGTCCATGCCCGCTTTGATAAGCTTCAGGGCCACGCGCCGGTGGATGGGCTTGTCCTGTTCGGCGACCCAGACTTCGCCCATCCCGCCCTCGCCGATCTTTTCGAGCAGACGGTAGGGGCCGATTGATTGCGCTACCCGGCCGGTCGAAGTCAGGGTTCTTGTCTTATCATAAGAGTCCGTCTTGTCCATGGCTCCCCCCAAAAAAATTGCGTTGTTGGAGTTCGGGCATCATCTTGTGGCCCTTCCCCCTCGCTCCTTGCTTTGAACAGAGGATAACCCCGCTTGGGAGGGAAGTCAACATGTGATGACCAGCGATAAAATTGCTTGACAAATGCCTGGAGGAAACTTATATTCCCATTGTCTTAATCTTAGGGAAGCGGGGGTTCACATGAGAAGTTCTATCCTTATCGACAAGACTGGCCGCGGCCTGCGTTGCTTGGCACTTGTCCTTCTCTTTCTGGCCGTTATAGCAGCCAGTCCGATCGCGGCTCTGGCGGATGACATCACAGTCAATGGCAAGACGGGCTCCCGGGTGGGTAAGCTGCCGTGGATCATCACGACCTTTGTCACCCAGCCGCCGGACAGCACCGTGCTGCCTGGGCACTTCGATTCTTATGTGTTCGCGTTATTCGACACGGGGTCGCAATATGTCGCTTTCGACAAGTCGACGGGGGAGACGCTCGGATTTACATATCCGATCGCCTCGCCCTACCCGATCTTGAACATTAGGATCAACGGACTGGGGAATATCGACCCCGGAACGCTGAACGCGCCAAAGGACGCGAGCCTCCAGGCCGAAGTGCCGACTATCGCCGTCCGGTCAAACCCTTATACCATAACCCTCATTGGGGGGCCCGTGACCAGCATCGTCACGGCGGTCATCGACTACACTAAAATCGTGATGAGAGGCCCTTTCGACTACTTCAAAAGTACTGAGAATCCCGATGGGAATGTCGATGGGCCGGACATCACGTGCAACCCAACTCAAAGCTATACTCCGAAGATCGTATTGAGCCTGCAACTTATGCCGAGCCATCGCTACTATATGCACAACGTAAGCTTCAACGGGGAATCGACCAGCGTGACCTCCCCTGCCGAGGAGATAGACCCCCAGACGTCCTCCGCCCGCTTCGAGTACGACACGGGCACGACCGTGACGCTGGTGACACAGGATCTGGCCGCGGCGCTGGGCCTGACCGGGACCGGACGACAGCGGGATTTCACAACGCAGATGTCCGATGATCCCAATGCTACCCCGTGGGACGGCTACTATCTAAAATCGATCACCATGACCGGCGAGGAAGGTACCTACACCGTTAACGACGCGCCGGTCACCGTTTCCCCCATTTCCCTCGGGCTCGGGATCGACGCCATCATCGGATCCAACCTCTTCAGCCAGGTTAGGCTGCTGTTCGATGGCCCGAATGCCACGCTCGGCATTGATAAGCCCCCTGCCAATAATCCCCCGGTAGCCAACGCAGGGGCCGATCAGGTGATCGAAGCCACGGGCCCGACGACCTCCTTCACATTAGATGGTACGTCCTCCACCTACGCGGCCGGTGATACGATCACATACAGTTGGAAAGACGCGAACAGCAACGTTGTCGGAACCACCTCGACCGTCACCTTGAGCCGGGCCCTTGGTACCTATATATTCACTCTTACGGTGACCGATCCCGGCGGCTTGACTTCGGATGACTCTGTCTCCATCACCATTCACGATACCACGCCTCCGTCCCTGAAGGCGCCGCCGGACGTTACGGTTTCGGAAAGCAATCCCTTGGGCACACCCGTAAACCTCGGCCAGCCTACGGTCAGCGACATCTGTGATCCCGCGCCCACCGTCACCAATGATGCCCTCGCCCTGTACCCTCTTGGGGTAACAACAGTGACCTGGACGGCTACGGACCACTCCGGGAATGCCTCATCTGCGACACAGAAAGTCACCGTTGTGCCGGGCGACGCCAGAAACCAGCTCTCCAATTTAGCGAAGCTGATAAATTATTCAGTCGCGTCCGGCGGCATCGCTTCAGAAATGCAGACAAGCCTGCTCGCCAAGATCAACGCTGCTACAGCTGCTCTTGTTCAAGGAAATCCAAACGCCACCAAGGTCGCAATGCAGGACCTCAAGGCACTCGTTAACCAGATCGAGGCTCAGACGGACAAGAAGATCAATCCGGCAGTTGCGGCAGCTTTAATCTCCCGGGCAAATCTGATCATCGCTACCCTGGGAGGTTGAGCGGACTGCGCGGCAACGCCTTTTTGATCGTCCCCAGGACGATGGGGACACGGTCCGCCTTCCGGACCTTCCCACGGTGGGCATTGGCATGGAGCCCGGAGCAGCGGACCATAACTCGGCCCTTATCGACGTTGTGGGACGTAACCCCGGCGTTGAACTCTAGTTAGTCCATCCGCTTGAGATCCGCTGGGTCTAGCCCTCATTCGCACGAGCGGTCAGTCCCCCCCAGGCTCTAAGCAGACCGCTTCGCCGTGTTACGGAAACGCCACAAATTGCGCCTGAGCCCGCTTAATTCTGACTAAAGGCGAAAAAGAGAAGAACGCCGTTCAAATGGGGGGAAGCCGATTCAGTTCGAATAGCGCCTGTCGGGGTCGGGAATGACGAGTTGGCCGAACCCCTCTTCGACGGAAGAAGGCCCGAGATCGGGCGGATAGAATTCGACATCGCAAGCACGGCCCACCGTACGTGCCGCGCAAGAGGGCAGCGCCATCCACGTCGCGTAGGCGTCCTTGATCAGCAGCTCTTCCTCTCCTTGCCCGTGATCACTGGATTCTGTCCGCCGCTCCAGGAGTCTTCTCTCGAGCTTCTTGCCGTCCGCCATCAGTCTGAGGAAATAGACGCTGAGGATGAAGGAACAAAGGCCGGCCGGAAGGATGATGTTCACGCTATCTGCCCGTCCTTTTCACGAAGCCCCGCAGACCCTTCACTTGGTTGAGTCGGCCCCGTCTGGCTAGCCATGGTCCCCCTTTGAGGGGATTCCACGGGGCACTCAGCCGCTCTACAGCCCGGCGGCCGCTTGCCAGGTCCATCGGATAGGCCGGCGGGTCATATCCCGGCACGTTCGAAAAAATCACCCCATGGTCTACCCTCAAAGGTGATTTCAAACATACCGAGGCTGGTGATAATAATTTAGCTAATGGGAAGGTCATGAGAGGCGATCTGATCACATGTCCGTCCTTTGGGAGATTTGGGAAATATCAACCATAGAAAGGGGATAGCTCATGAAAAATAAGCTATTGGTCAGTCTGACAGTTCTTTTCTTCCTTCTTACAGCTCTGGCATATGCCGGCGACAAAGACAAAGACAAGACGAAGACAAATCCTGCGCCCAAGCAACCTGCCGTTGTTCATCCAAAACCGTCGTCTGTGACGCAGCACGCGGCCTTGCCTGCCACGCAACCCAGGCTTTCGACTGCACCGCAACACACGGCCTCGCCCGCGACGCAACATACGCCTACGGCCCCGCCGCGGCATCAGATCGCCGGGCGTCCGATAGACTCAACACCAAGAGTTTCGAACCACGGGAAACCCAACATCGGTCCGCAGGGCGCTCTACGAGGCCAGCCAAACCACTCTGCCATGCGCCATGTGAGCATGCCAGAGCTTCATCGAAGAATGAGCGTCCCCGTGAGCAGGGAACGGCTGATCATGGCCCGCGACCACTATCATCAAGTGGAACTGACTCGGTTTAGAATGCGCGGGTATCCGGTCAGGCTGGAGCCGAGACACAGGGTCGTTCTCGGCAATCTAAGAATTGTGCCGCGCACCTACTATCATCGGCGAGCCGTTTTCTATGACGCCTATGGCTTTGTTCCTCCGATCTATATTTATAGTCTAAGGCCCTCGTATGGGCTATGGTGCGCCACGTTCTTGGCCTTCATGCTGGACCGCATCGCCATCGATCAACAGTATGAGTATTCGCTCATGTATTATGATCATATGCGCGAACCGGAGTTCATCCAGTGGCGCCAGGAAATGAACGGTCTGGCCGCTGAAAATGCAGAATTGCGGGAAAAGCTGGCCGCTCTGGACCAGAGAGTCTCCCAGCTCGAGGGGACCCCACGCAATGCTGCTTATGTCCCGGAAGAAGCGGGCGATGTGGCCGTGTCGCCGCAAGTCATCGACAAGTTCATGTCCGGACCCGAGAGATAAGAATTTCTGTAGGCGGATGCCTTAGTTGGCGCAGCCCGGCCGATCGCTAGTAGCCCCGCCGCTCCGTGGCCAGCTCGCATAGGTAGATCAATCTGGAGCTGATCTCAAGCGCCTCTCCGGGTCCGGCGGTGGGCACATCGGTCTTATAACGTCTGGTCAGCCGCTCGTCGAAAATTGCCAGGGGGAGCCACTCCCGGAGTTTTGCGACGACGATGTTGAAGTTCGCCGGAGTGGAGGGGGTCTGCTCGGGGCCCAGGAAGGCGTAGTCGACGTGGTTCTGGAACATCTCGACGCGTGGATCAGAGGATCTCCTGTCGTAGATCCTTATAAAGTCCTCATCTTGGAAGGATTCTTTGGCCGTCATCTTGGTGACCCGGCGGATGATAGGAATGCCCCCGGCGAGCACCGTCGCCGGCACGTTGAGCTTCATTTTCGTGGTTGAGGTCTTTTCCTGCGTCGTGCTCCGTTTTCTTCCCCGTATGATCAGGAATGCGTCGTCCGCTCTGACTCTGACCTCACCGCCACGCCTGTCTCGGAACATGACTTCGCTCTCTCCGGATCTCGCACTGTACGCCACGAAGCCGGCCGAGCGGTTTCGAAGTTCGGCATCCCTGCATACGAAGGCCACCAGTCCCGCATCCCTTAGGCCCTGAGCGACCGAGTCCGCTGTGTCCGTGTTGGAGCAGGAGGCGACGATCCTGGGAATTTCCCCGGCGAGCAGGAGGCGTGCGTCAATGATCTCTTTGCTGATGAGGGACGCCACCCTCTTTAAGAGCTCTTCACCGAGCGTTTTCGGGGGAGCTACGGCAACATAGACCATGTCGTGTCGATCCCGTGGCCCCTCTCCCAATGTGTTTTTCAGAGCATTTTCTCTTTTCTGGGGATTATCGAATGTTAGCATCGTTAGGGAGGCCGGTCAATGAAGTCAGTGCATCAGTCCGTACGATCCTCTTTATGACCCTCTCCCTCTGGACGCCGTCCCGGCGGACCTCATAAAATGCGATGGCTTTTTGGCGACAGGCCTGATATAAATGCTTTCGGAACCTATCTGCCGGCAGGGAATGGAAAGGTCCGCAGAACCTCTGATCTGCCGGAGAGAAATAGCTACATCGGAGAGGAGGAACAAATGGGACTCAGGCGCAAGCAGATGCTCATGGGGCAAAAAGCCTATTTCGAACATAAGCTCGAAGAGCGGCTGTCTTTCCTGTCTGGAAAGGCGATCAAGTCTCCCCAGGCCGACAAAGATACTCTCGTCAGGAAATGGCAGGCAGATATCAGGGCTGTGAATACAAGGCTGAGGCTGATGGCCGAGAACGAGAAGAGAACGGAAGAAATGGCGAAGATAAGAGCGGAAAAGGCGGCCGCCCCGAAGAAAGAACAGGAAGGCGGTAAAGGCGAGAAGCCTAAGAAAGCCCTCGAAGAAGGGAAGGGAAAGAAGATAAAAGCGGAAAAGAAAGCAGCCCCTGCCAAACCACCGGAAGGCGACAAGAGCCAGGAAACGCCGGAATCCCCTGAAAAAGGCAAGGCGACAAGGCCGTGAAGCGTTATCCGCTTAGTTCTGAACATGCCCGAAAGGAGAAGACCTTGGGAAAAAACCAACGTCGTGAATTCCTGAAGAAGAGCCTCGCCGGGATGTTCGGCGCGACGATGATCCCGGGGACGTGGAAAGCTTCTTTCGGAGGACCTGGCGAAAAGGGCGCGGTCCCCTCATTGCCCACCCGTAAACTGGGGAGAACCGAGATCAAGACCCCGCTCGTCAGCATGGGTACCGCTGAGGCCAGCACCGTGGATCTGATCAGGAGGGGATATGACGCGGGCATCAAGCTGTTCTTTTCGGCCACCTATTATGGCCAGGGAAACAATGAAAGGCTGGTGGGCCAGGCCTTGAAGGACCTGCCGCGCGATTCTTTCGTCGTCGGAACCGCGGCGACTCCCGAAGGCTTTAATCCCCGGGCAGGCACCATGCCCAAAGATATGAATGCCCAGGCGTACATGAAAACGGCGGAGGAAAGCCTGAAACGGTTCGGGCTCGATCACGTGGATATCCTGTTGCTGCCCTTCGCGGGCAAAAGGGAATCCGTCATGTTCGACCCGATATTGAAAGCCATGACGGAACTCAAGAAACAGGGCAAAATACGCTTTGCGGGTATCGCCACGCATAATTCCTGTGAGGAGGCCCTCCGGGCCGCCGCCGACGCCAAGGTTTACGATGTCGCCATGACTGCATACAATTTCAAAAATAAAGATAAGGACGCCATGAACGAAGCCATGGCTTACGCGGCGAAGGCGGGGATGGGCATCGTCGCCATGAAAACGACCGCCGGTGCCGCCCAGGATAAGAATAGAACTCAACCGCTGAATATCAACGCCGCCTTGAAATGGGTCCTTCAGAATCCTAACATTTCGAGCATTGTTTCCGGAATGTCCACAGTCGAAGAATTGCAGAAGAACCTGGAGATGATCAAGAACCTCAAAATGTCCGATCAGGAGCTGAAGGACCTTCAACTGGCGGATCTTAGATCGGAGCCCGGTCTATACTGTCATCAGTGTCAGAAATGCGTACCCCAATGCCCGTATAACCTGGATATTCCCACCCTGATGCGCAGTTATATGTACGCTTATGGATACCGGAATGTCGAGCAGGCCCGGCACGCGCTCGACACTGTCGACGTGTCCGGCAGACCGTGCGAAAAATGCGCTGTTTGCAGCGTGACTTGCATGGCCGGATTCGACATCAAGGACAGGATCCAGGATATCGTCAGGTTGAAGGATGTCCCTCTGGAGTTCATAAGAGCATAAGGGACGGCCTGACAGAGGCCACCAAGCTTGGCGCACATGCTGGTACGAACCGATCGATAACAGCGATAGGGCCGACGGACCTCGTCCCGCAATTGACGCCAAAGCACCTGAGTCCGATCCGGGATAACCGCGCGGGATTCGTGTAAAATGGAGAGAGAATAAAGGGAGGTTCGTCCATGATCACAAGAAAATCAAGTGCCGTTTGGGAGGGCTCACTCAAGGACGGCCGCGGCCGGATGAAGGTCGGCAGCGGGGCCTACGAGGGCCCGTATTCGTTCGCCTCGCGTTTCGAGCAGGGTCCGGGGACGAACCCGGAGGAGCTCATCGGCGCGGCTCATGCCGGGTGCTTTTCAATGGCCCTCGCCGGGGCGTTGGCCCAAGCGGGAACGCCCCCGAAACGGATTCTGACCGAGGCCGAGGTCGGCATGGATAAGGTCGGGGAAGGCTTCAAGATCATTAGCGTGAACCTGAGCGTCGAAGCCGAAGTGCCGGGGATCGGCGATCAGGAATTCCAGGCGCTGGCCGAGAAGGCCAAAGCGACCTGCCCCGTTTCACAGGCCTTGGCCGGAACGAAGATCACCCTCCGCGCCAAGAAGGTCGGCTGACCGATGAAGCTTCCCGACAAGTACGCCGACTTCGCTTACGCCCTGCTGCGCATCATGGCGGGGGTCCTGTTCTCGTTCCACGGCGCCCAGAAGATCCTGGGCGTGCTCGGCGGGTTCCGGCCGGCGGTGGGGACCGAGCTCTGGTTCGCTGGGCTGATCGAGCTCTTCGGAGGGCTGGCCGTCGCTCTGGGGCTCGGCACGCGCATCGCGGCCGTCCTTTGCAGCGGCGAGATGGCCGTGGCCTATTTCCAGGTCCACTGGAAGTTCCAGATCGGTACCCAGTTCTTTCCCGTCGTCAACAAAGGGGAGCTGGCCGTTCTCTATTGTTTCTTGTTTCTCTTCGTCGCCAGCAGGGGCGCGGTCAGGTGGGGCCTCGATAAACCGCGGTGAGGCGCGGCCAAGAGGCCGCCGGCGGGGTCCCTATTGCCAGTGGGTGTCCGTGCCGATCTGGACGGGCGAATTCGTGTCCGCCGCCGTCCCGTTCCCCAACTGGCCGTAGTTGTTCCAGCCCCAGGCCCAGAGCGTGCCGTCGGTCTTGACGGCAACGGTGTGCCCGAATCCCGCCGAGACGGATTTCCAGTTGGTGTCTGTCCCGATCTGGACCGGCGCGTTGAGGCTCGTGTTCGCGCCGTCCCCGAGCTGGCCATAGCCGTCATTTCCCCAGGCCCAGAGCGTGCCGTCGGTCTTGACCGCGACGGTGTGGCCGGAGCCCGCGCAGACGGATTGCCAGTTGGTGTCCGTGCCGACCTCGACCGGCGTGTTGCCATCGGTGTTCGTCGCGTTGCCCAGTTGGCCGTAGTTGTTCCATCCCCAGGCCCAGAGCGTTCCGGTCGTCTTGATCCCGACGGAGTGCTGGTATCCGCCGGCCACGGTTTCCCAGTCGGTGGCCACGCCAATCTTGGCCGGCTGGACGGTGCTGGTCGTCGTCCCGTCCCCGAGCTCGCCGTTGAAGTTCAGCCCCCATGCCCAGAGTGAGCCGTCGGTCTTGATCGCGACGGTGTGCTGGTAACCGGCGACGACGGATCGCCAGTCGGTGCTCTTGCCGATCCTGGTCGGCTTGTAGACGGTCGTGGTCGAGTTGTTGCCGAGCTGGCCGGATGCGTCGTACCCCCAGGTCCAGAGCGTGCCGTCGGCCTTGAGGGCGACGTTGTGGTACGACCCCGCCGCGATCGATTGCCAATTGGTGTCCGTGCCGACCTGGACCGGAGCGTTAGTGCCCGTGGTCGTTCCGTTGCCGAGCTGGCCGAGCGCGTCGTCACCCCAAGCCCAAAGAGTACCGTCGGTCTTGATCGCCACGGTGTGGCAGTACCCGGCGGCGACGGATTTCCAGTTGGTGTCCGTGCCGATCTGGGCCGGCGCCGGAGTGTCCAGGTTCGTCCCGTTGCCGAGCTGGCCATAGGCGTTCCAGCCCCAGGCCCAGAGCGTCCCGTCGCTCTTGATGGCCACGGAGTGAGCGTATCCAACGGATACGGTTTGAGGAGTGGAGCTGGGATTCGCGTTGCCCGTCCCGCTTCCCCCGCATCCGCACGCGATCAGGGCGAGCGATACCGTTACGAACGCCCCGATCGCTAGTTTTCCGGACCTAAGTTGGATCATGGAGTATCGAGTATATGTGATGGCCGAAAACGTGTCAAGGAACGGCCCGCGTCCGCTGGAAGACCAGGCCCATATAGACGGCGACGAGAAAGACGCCCACACCGGAAACCATGAACATCGCCTTCGGGCCGATCGTGTACCACAGCAGGCCGGCGATGCTGCTGGCCGCAAGGGCGGAGAGGCTGGCCAGACTGTTGAAGAAACCTAGGGCGGTCGCCGTATCGGACTTCGCCGCCAGGTTCGAGATGATCGCCTTGGAGATCCCTTCCGTGGCCGAGGCATAGAGTCCGTAGAGGAAGAACAGCGCGGCGAAGGCCGGCGCCGAGGCGGCGAACCCGAAGAAGAAGTAGACCACGGAGAACGTCAGGAGCCCGAAGACCAGCATCGTCTTGAGCCCAATCCTGTCGGCGAGGACCCCGACCGGGAACGACAGCAGGGCGAAGGCCAGGTTGTAGAAAATGTAAAAGCCGATCATGCCGGTGTCCGAGATGCCCCGGTTCTTCAGGGCCAGCAGAAGGAACGCGTCCGAGCTGTTAAAGAGCGTGAAGAGCAGGAGGCCGGACACCAGGTAGCGGAAGCCGGAAGGGGCCCTCCGCCAGTACCTGAGGTAGGACAGGAAGCCGACGTTTTGGGCCTCCGGGGCTGCGGGCCCCGGGGCCGCCGCCCGCCCCTCGCGGAGGAAGAACGTCAACGCGATGGCGACGAGGCCCGGAACGAACGCGATCACGAAGAGCCGCGAATATCGGCCCGGCCGGGCCGCGAGGAACAACAACGCCAAAGAGGGGCCGATGGCGGCGCCGACGGTGTCCATGGCGCGATGGAAGCCGAAAACTTTCCCCTTATGCCCGGGTGCCGCCTCGTCGCTCAGGATAGCGTCCCGGGCGCTTGTGCGGACCCCCTTGCCGAGGCGGTCGAGAGTTCGGGCGAGGAAGATCCAGAGGGGGAATCGGGAGACGGCCAGCATAGGCTTGGAGAACGCGCTCAAGGTGTAGCCCCACCGGACGAAGGGCACGCGCCTCCCGCGCACGTCGGACAGGTGGCCGAAATAGCCCTTGCTCAATCCGGCGGTCGCCTCGGCCACGCCCTCGAGGATGCCGATGAGCAGGACCGAGAAACCGATGGAGCGCAGGTAGACCGGCATGATGGGGTACAGCATCTCGCTCGCGATGTCGGTGAACAGGCTGACAAAGGACACGAGGAGGATGGTCCTCGTCAGGATCCGCGTCTTGGTCATGGCGTTCGGTCGCCCCAGGCCGTCTCCGCTCGATGGGCCGTTCTCATACCTCGTTCATTCTCGACGGTTGCTCCAAGATAACACAGGACAGGCGGGGAGGCCAATCCCGGCTTCACTTGCGACATGAGGGGACCGGGCCGCGTGGCCGACTTGACAAGTGCGGATAACTCTTCCATTATCCCCCGAAGGGGGAAGTTATCCAATGGGTGTCCTTGGCCGTTCGATTCTCGCCCTGACGGCGGTCGTGTCCGTCGCCTCCGCCGGGCCGGTGAGCCGGGGGCAAGCCGACCGGACAGAACTCGCCATGGTCCTGAAGAAGGCCGCGGCCTACTGCCAGCGGCTGGAAGGCGCAGCGCTCGACTTCGTGTGCCAGGAGGAGGTGAAGGAGCTCTCGGCTCACTTCACCCCGTCGGTCGACGTTTATCTCTATGATTATCAGTTCGTCCGCAAGAACCAGGAGACGAAGGAGCAGAGGAAGCTCCTGTCCCTCAACGGGGAGAAGGCGTCCACCACGGAGATGCGGCTCCGCACGGCCACGTTCCAATACGAGAACGTGCTCTTCGGCCCGGTCGGACTCTTGAGCGAGTCCTGGCAGGCCTATCACGAGTACACGCTCGTCGGGCGTGAGACGGCCGGCCGGACCACGATCGCGATCATCGAGGCAAGGCCGGCCGCGGTCCCCTTCAAAGCGCACTGCTTCGGGAGGGTCTGGGTGAGGGAGGACGACGGCAGTGTCGTCAAGATCGTCTGGGACCCGAAGTCCGTGGGGAACTACCAGCTCGTCGAAGAATGGGCCAAACAGCATGGCGCCGAGCCTCTCGTCTCCGCATATTCGGAATACGGATTCGAAAAGAACGGGCTTCGGTTCCCCAGCCGGAGCTATTCGGAGGAGGCCTATCTCCTCGCGGACAAGAGCAAGGCGGTCAACGGGTGGATCTCCGTGACTTACAGGAAATACAAGTTCTTCACGGTCGAAACCGAAGTCAAGTACTAGCACGGGACGCCGTCACGGGTCCGCCCACGCCTCCACGGCGCGTCCGCCGCCCAGGTGGGCCGCCCTGCTAGTGCCGCGGGTCGATGCTCACCTTGAGCGGCGAATCCGGGATGCGCACGAACGGCCCGGGCTTGCGCTTCGGCCCGGCCGCCTCGCCGGCGAGGTCCCGGGCGAAATGCTCTCCGCACGGGAGTTGCGGGATCGCGCCCCGAACCGACCAGGTCATGGTCAGCGCATCCAGGTCGACGTCGATGGCCATGTCCGCATAGGCCCCGTTCTTGTCGAAGCCGAAGAATCTGCGCCAGGCCTCGAGGTCGAGCTGGAGAGTCGCCCCCGCGTCGGGGATGAAATTCAGGCCCCGTCCCACGCCCCGCGTCTCGTCCCGGACTTCTCCCCAGTCCTTGGTATAGAGATTGCCGTCCGCGGCGTTATCGCGGTTCGGAAAATCGATCGCCTTGCCGCAGCGATAGAAGATATTGTTCAGGACCTTGTTCTCGCGCGCCGTCCCGCCGCGCCCGCCGACGATCCGGCCCTCGATCATCCTGAGCTTGACGGCCGCATCCTGGGTCAGACCGATCAGGTTGTGGGCGATGACCGTCCCGTCGCTCCCGTCGACGGTGATGCCCCAGCCCCCGTGGCCCGGCATGTTGTAGGACCCCCCGCCGGCTCCCTCGGTCGCCTTCCAGATGATGTTGTTGTCGATCATGTTGGGCTCGTGCGAGGCTTCGAGGTAGATGCCGCCGCGGAGCGTTTCGAGCGTGTCGCCCATGACGTTCCCGGTGACGCGGGTGTTCGCGTTCTCGTAGTCGAGCCAGATGGCCTCGGCGTGGACGGTATGCCGGATGACATTCGCCCGGAGCAGACAGTTCTTGGTCATGTGGAGTTTGATCCCGCCGGTCTCCCAAGCCAGCTCCACGTCGCGGTCGCCGACGTGCTCGATCACGTTGCCTTCAATGAGGGTGTTCCGGACGGCGGCCCCGGCGATGCCGCAAACGCCCGCGTCGGCAACGCGGCAGTGTCGGACGACGGCGTACCCGATGACCGGGGGCGGCTCCATGTCCCAGTCCTGGGCGCCGATGTCCAAGGCGACGCCGTTGGCCTGCCGGAACGCGCAGTCCTCGAAGACCCAGTGGTGGCCGCGGCTCATGGAGACCATGCCGCGCTGAGGGACGGGGAAGCCGTTGGCGCCATGCTCGAACTGGAGGCCTTTGACGCGGATGAAAGCGAGCCCCTGGGTTCGAGGCGCGAAAACTTGCTCCTGAACGGCGAGCTCAATATCGTGCTGGGCAGGGTCCGAATCGCCAGGGAAACGGACATGGATCGCGAGCCCGTTCTGCTCGCACCAGAAGGCGCCGTCCGCCTTGGCCAGGTCCTGATAGAGCTCGACCTGCTTGAGTCGCCGGCCGTCGGCAAAGACCAGGCCGCGCCGCACGAGATGCCGCCACAGCTCTTCCGGCTTGGGCATGAGGTAGACGCGGTTCTGCATGATGCTGGCCATGCCGAATGGGTTGTACCCCTGGAAGTCGAGATCCTCCAGGCCGCGCCGGAAGATCTTAAACTTGGACAGGTCCCGGCCCGGAGCGCTCAACCGATATCCGGAGGACGGCGTCCAACCCGTCTTCGCTGTCCGGGAGCCCTTGACGACGACGTTCGCCCCGGGCGCCGACTCGTAACTGATCATCCTGTCGGGGCCCGTCCCGCCGCGCGCCGGGTCGATGCGCTCACGGTAGACGCCCTCCAGGATGACCACGCGCTCGCCCGGTCCGAGGACCTGGGCCGCCTTGTTGATCGTGAGGAAGGGAAGCTCCCGAGTGCCGGGGTTCGAATCGGCGGCGTTGGGATCCCGGTTGTCGACGTAGTACGTCCTCGAGAACTCGAGCGGCTTCTCCCAGGACACGAACTCCCGGCCGTCGGGCAGCAGCACCCCCGTTCCGCTGGTCCTGTCGGCTGGAGTGCCGCCGGCTTCGAACACGAAGAGGGCGGCCAAGGTCCAGATCATGGTTCCGAGATTCCTAGGCTGTGCCATCGGACTTCGCTCCTGACGTTAAGATCGGCGGCGGCGGTTTCGCGTAATCCTCATTATACTTCCCCGGGAGTTCGGCCGCCAGACACTTTGGCAATATCGACAGAACTTGATATATTGGCAGGGGCCGTCGGCCCGGAGGGTGGAATCCCGGCGGTCCGGCGAGGAGATATTTCGAGGCGATCGAAGCGGCATGCGGAAGATCTCTCGGAGAACCTTCGACCGCATGGATAATGGCGTCTACGATTCCAGAGCGAGCGAGTGGTGGCAGCCCGACTCCCCGTTCTACCAGATGAAAGTCTCCTTCAATCCCGCCCGAGTGGGCTACCTCCGAAGGAAGCTTCTGGATGAGCTCGGGATCGACCCGGGAGCCACGGCGGCCCTGGATGTCGGCTGCGGCGGAGGCTTCCTGACCGAAGAGGTCGCCCGCATGGGCTTCGACACGACCGGGGTCGACCCGTCCGAGCGATCCTTGCAGGCCGCGGCGGCGCATGCCCGGGATTCCGGCCTCGGGATCCGCTATGTGCGCGGCGTCGGCGAGTCTCTGCCGTTCGAGGACGGATCTTTCGGCGCCGTCTTCTGCTGCGACGTCCTGGAGCATGTCCGCGACCTGCCCAAGGTCATCGCCGAGGTCTCGCGCGTCTTGAAGCCGGGCGGGACGTTTTGCTTCGACACCCTCAACCGCACTTGGCTGAGCCTCGTGGCCGCGATCAAGATCGGCCAGGAATGGAAACGCTGGGCCTTTATGCCCCCCGACCTCCACGTGTGGAGGATGTTTATCAAGCCCAGGGAGCTCAGGTCGCTCCTCGGCCGGAACGGCCTCCTGTGGATGGATCATCGGGGCCTGGCTCCCAACGCCCCCGTTCTCCGCGTCCTACGGGATCTACGCAAGCGGGCCGAGGGCGCCTGGACGTATCGCGACCTCGCTGCGAAGATCCATCTGGTCGAAAGCCGCGTCACCGCGGTCATGTACATAGGTACCGCCGTGAAGAATCATAGGATCGGTGTCGCCGCGGGAGCGGCGACGGAGGAGAGGGTCCATGGATGATGTTCTGAAGATCGCCAGGAACTGCCGGCATTACGCGATGTGCAAGATCGATTTCCTCGGCAGCGGAGTCTGCGCCTCGGGGCTCGAGCGACACTACGTGAGCTTCTATCCCGAAGGCCGGATGGACCTCTACGCCGCATTGGCGGAGGGCCAGGTCCCGGTCACCGAAAAATGCGTTGAGATCGCGGAAAGTTGCGACCTCTGCGGCAAGTGCGATTACCAATGCTATTTCGTCACGGAGCTGCGGCCCTCGCGCGTCATGGCGGCCCTGAAGGACCATATCTCTGCGCACCTCAAGAGGGGAGGGGCGGTCGAGAAGGCCCTGGAGGACCCCGTCCTGAGGGAGATCCGCGGCGTCGTCGGTGAGGGATGGGCGACGAACGACAGGGCCGTCGCCGTCACATATTCCCACGACCCCGGCCCCCTGACCGTGCCCAGGATGCCCGCATACGTCGTCCTCCCCGCGATGAGGGAGGAGGTCGCGGCGCTTCTCAAACTCCTCGGCCGGCGCAGGGTCCCCTGGGCCGTCCGCGGCAACGGGTCGCAGAACGCGGGCCTCGTCTTCAGCGATGGGGCCGTCATCGATCTCAACCGGATGAAAGGCATCGACTTCGACGAGAAGAACTGGGCGGTCAAGGTCGGGGCGGGGGTCGCCGCGCTCGACCTCCAGCGGGAGGCGGTCCGGCGAGGCTTCCGGGTCAACGTCGCCGAGCCGGCCGCCCTCGTCTGCTCCAACATGATCTGCTCGGGGATCTTCTCGACGTTCCTCGCGGCCTACGGGACGGCCGCCGAGAACTGCCTCGACGCCGAGTTCGTGGCCCGCGACGGCTCGTTCTTCTCCCTGGGCGAGAAAGGCGCCCCGAATCTCTTCGCGTTCAAGCAGGCCGACCAGGAAAGCCCCGGCATCTGCACGTCGGTCACCATGAAGCTCCACCCCGTGACCGGTGACGAGGAGGGCGTCCTCCTGCCCTTCGATTCGCTGGACGCCGCGCTGGCCTTTTCGAAGGAGTGCGCGACGAGGCGGATCGGCCTGGCCATCGGGGTCCTTGGGGGCGGGTACATTTCGTCGTTCCTCGCTCCGACCCGGGCGTCGGCCGGGGAGGTCAGGGACGTCTTTGAAAGGAAGCTCGGGATCCCCTATCTCGTCCTGGTCGTCGGCGACCGCTATGCGATCCAAAGCGTCCGGGCCATGGGCCATCCGCTTATCGACCAGCGTCTCTTCAGGGCCCTCCACCTGGGTCTGCCTTCGCTCGGTTCGGCCGAGTGGCCGGAGATCCTGAGCGAGCTCCCGGCCCGCGAGCCCTTCTCCTACCTTGGGGTCAAGGGCTTTGCCGAGATCGCGGAGGCGGCCTTGGTGCCTTCGGCCAAGAGACTCGCCCAGGCAGTCGAGCCCGACCTCCGGCCGTTCTTCGAGGAACTCTATCTCCGGCCCGAAATGACGGACCTCGTCTGGCTGAACATGTTCAGGATCCTGAGCTCGAGGATGGGACGGGAGAAGCAGTTCTCCGTCAACGTCGTCTATCTCCCCCTCGAACAGGGTCTGATCGGCGAGCTCAATGCGGGGTTCAAGCGCATCGCCGACCGTCATGGCCTCCGGAACGACCTGGGATTCATCACGCCCATCGACAGCGGGAAACGGTGCATCCTCGAGTACGATTACTTCTTTGACCAGACCGACCCCGAAGACGTCGCCAGGGCGCGGCAAGCGGCCATGGACGCCGGCGGCATGATCATGGAGTACGCGGCTAAGACCGGCACCATCCGATGGATCCGGCACGTCGTGAACCAAGGCTTCAGTCGGATGGAGAACCTCCTCTACACGGGCTGACCGTCATCAAGGACCACGCCTCCCTCGCCGGGAGGGGTCTGCCCAGGGCCGGGCGAGGGCTCGAATCATCCCCCGAATCACCTCCCGAGGCGATTGCGCCACGGACGGCCGCGGCGGACGATATGCTTCGAGGCGAACGACCGCCCACGTGAGGACATGCGACCATGGAGAGACGGAAACGGGTCCGGTTCATCGACGACAACGCGGTGACCATCAGGCCCATTTCCCCGGCGCGCAACGGGCGCGCGACGAGGGCCCGGACCTACGACCTGTCCACCGGCGGCGCGAGGATCCTTTCGGGGACGAAGTTCGAGGTCGGGGACGTCCTCCGGCTCCGGATCGACCTCGAAAGGACCGGCGAATCGGTCACCGTCGACGCCCGGATCAAGTGGGTCAACCGACAGGCGGGCACCGGCTTCTTTGAGATGGGGGTAGAATTCCTGCGCCTGACGTCCCGCAAAGTCCTGGCCCTGATCAAGCACCTTTACGGCCCGAACGACGTCCTGCCGACCTCGGGCCCGGGCGCCTGAGCCCGCCAACCTTCAGTTCCGGCCGGATCCCCAGTACGTTTCCGCGGCGCGCAGCGCCAGCCCAGCGGCGTCGAAGTCGGCGCGGTTGGCGAGGACGACGACCGTGAGGCCGTCCCGCGTGAAGCGCTGGATCGCCGTCCGGAACCCGACCGTTTCACCGTAGTGCCACATCCGGGGGCGGCCCTTCCACGGGTCGAGGAACCAGCCGAAACCGTAAACGGCGGGAGCGCCATCGGGTCCGACGGGGGACCCTTCAGGAACGCTCACCGGCTCGAGGGCGGGCCGCATTTCCGACTCGCTGAGGAGCGTCTGGAGGCGGAGCGCATCGTCCCACTTGGCGAGGTCCTCGAGAGACGAATAGACGCCGCCGTCGCCGAGCGTCGCGGAGGTCGGGCTCTGGTCGGTTTCCCGCCAGCCGCCGGCGTCCTTGGTATGACCGTAGGCCCGGCGGCGGACCTCGCCCCGGCCGCGGACGTAAGCCAGGGTATCCGTCATCCCAAGAGGGAGGAAGATGCGGTCGCTGAGGAACTCGGGGAACGGCCGGCCCGAGACCTTCGCCACGATGAGTCCCAGCACGACATAGCCGGAGTTGCTGTAGGCCCAGCGTGTCCCAGCGGGGAACCCGCCCGCCGCTTTCTTTTCCAAGAGATCAAGGACCCCGGCGTCGGCGATCTGGTTCTCTTCCACGGGCTGCGACGGGTCTGGCGGCGGCATGAGGTCCTCATAGTCGGGAAGGCCGGAGGTGTGGTTGAGGAGATGGCGGATGGTCACGGCGCGGCCGTAGGCGGGGAAGTCCCGGAAGATGTCGGTCAGACGGTCCTCGTAGCGGAGCTTTCCGTCGCGGACGAGGAGCATCAGGGCCGCGGCCGTAAACTGCTTCGTCACCGAGGCCAGCCGGAAGTTCGTCCGCCCGTCTATCGGTCGTTCCGTCCGGAAATCCGTAACGCCATAGCCGCGTTCGAAGACCGTCCGCCCGTCCTTCCTCACGAGGACGGCTGCCCCGGGCTCATGAGCGGACGTCAGCCCGGCGAACATGGCGTCAACTCCCTTTGACCAAGAGCCTTGTTTCGCCGCCCGGCACGTCACCATCATGGGAAAAACCAACCCGATCATGATGAATATCCTTATCGATCTTCTAAGCACGATTCTCATCCCTGAGGAATCGTAATTCATGGGGCCCAAGAATATCAAGGGCCGGGTGGTGGCTGAAGTCCAAGCGGAGGCGCTGAACAGCTTCCGGAAAGCTAGGTGACCAGGCGAGCTGTCCGAAATGTGAACATAGCGTTGATCAGCCCAGACCCCTTTCTCCTAAGTTGAAGAGTCACTCGAATATGTCTTAAATATCAGCAAATATTATAATTAATGAGATTATGGACGCCTCTCGACTTGCCAATTCTTGACCCGGCCAGGTCTTTTGCCCTATAGTACGTCAGCAGCCTTGTTGGGAACCCCCGCGGAGGAGCCATGTGTGGTATCGTCGGCATCGTGTCCCGCAGGGAGTTCCCCGTCTCGCTCCTGCTCGAGAGGCTCAAGCGCCTCGAGTACCGTGGCTACGATTCCTTCGGCTATTATGACGGACGCGACCTCGTCAAGTCCGTCGGGTCGATCAAGGTCGACGGCCGCGCCTTGACCCGGACGGGCATCTCCCACACCCGCTGGGCGACGCACGGCGGTGTCACGCAGCAGAATGCCCATCCCCACGCCTCCTGCGATGGGTCGGTCACCGTCGTCCACAACGGCATCATCGAGAACTTCGAGGACATCAAAAAGGGCCTCGTCCGCAAGGGCCACCGGTTCGCGAGCGAGACGGATTCCGAGGTCATCAGCCATTTCTTCGAGGAGGGCCTGCGCTCGAAACCGGTCAAGGGGGTCATCGCCGATTTCCTGAAGACGTTCGAGGGGACGTTCGCCGTGCTCGTCATGCTCAAGGGGAGCGACGAGATCTATGCCATCAAGCGCGACTCGCCGCTCGTCCTGGGGGTTTCGCCCGGCATGAACATCGTCGCCTCCGACATCTACGCCTTCTCCGATCTGACCCGCCGGGCGGCCTTCTTCGAGAACGACGAGTACGCCGTCATCTGCAACGACGGCTTCCGGTTCTTCGACGGCAGCGGCCGGACGATCAAGAAGCCCCTGCGGACGTTCCCCGCCCAGCAGGAATCCTCGGTCCGGGGGACGTTCAAGCATTACATGATGAAGGAGATCCTGGAGGAGCCCGCGGCCGTGGACCGGCTGCTCTTTTCCCTCGACAACGATCAGAAGCCCGCCTTCGACCGGCTCGTCCGGCTCATCCGCCGCTCGAAGAAGATCATCTTCGCCTCTTGCGGCACCTCCTACCACGCCTCGCTCCTCGGCGCCTATTTCCTCCACCAGGTCGGCGTCGAGAACCAGACCCTGATCGCCTCGGAATTCCGCCATTTCGCCAAGGTCGACCGCGAGACACTCATCGTCGCCCTCAGCCAGAGCGGCGAGACGATGGATGTCATCGACGCCCTGAAGTACGCCCGGGAGTGCGGCGGCCGCGTCGTGAGCCTCGTCAACGTCCCCTACTCGACCATCCAGAGGATGAGCGACCTCAGCCTGAACCTCCTCGCCGGCCCGGAGGTCTGCGTCGCCAGCACCAAGGCCTTCGTCAGCCAAGCGGCCTTCATGCTCCGGCTGGCCCGCGAGTTCGGCTTCCGGGTCAATCTCGCCAACCTGGCCGACCGGATCCGGGGCCTCCTCCGGAAGAAGGAGGATATCCGGAGGATCGCGGAATCGGTCGCCGCGGCGACGGACCTTTACGTTATCGGCCGCGGCCTGACCTACCCCGTGGCCCGCGAGATCGCCCTCAAGATCAAGGAGATCAGCTATATCCACGCCGAGGGCATGATGGGTGGCGAGCTCAAGCACGGCACCATCGCCCTGATCGAGGACGGCACGCCGGTCATCAGCATCATCAACAACAGCGACCCGGACATCATCTCGAACACGAAAGAGGTCGAGGCCCGGGGGGCTAAGATCGTCCCGATCACCAATAACTCGAAGCTCTGGCGGCGGCCCGGGACGATCGCTGTCCGGACCGGCAACGACGGCAAGTTCGGCATCCTGGCGGCCGTAGCCGGGCAGCTCCTCGCTTATTACGCCGCCGACAAGCTCGGCCGGCCCATCGACAAACCCCGCAACTTGGCGAAATCGGTCACCGTTAAATAGGCGCGCCGGGCCGCGCTGTGAGTTCACGACCCCGGCGGGGGGGGCTATCTCGCTTCCCTTTTCCTCTCCTGGACGACCGTGGCCTCGCGCAGGTCGAGGAGGAGCCACTCGCGGCGGACGATCTTCCCGCGCTCCTCGCGGAGGAGCTTCAGGAAGCGGGCGACGCCGATCGGCTCGTTCCCGTTGGCGTGGACGAGGACGATGCTGCCTTCACGGGGCCACTGGTTCTTGCCGAGCCAGGCGTCGCTGCCGACGGGGACGAGGCCGAAGGACTCCACCGTGAGGAGGAGCTCGCGGTCGGACACGAGCCCCGGGAAGCGGAAGAAGACCGACGGCGTGAGGCCGCGCTCGATCATCGCCGCCTCCGTCCGGAGGACCTCCGCGGCGACGTCGGTCCCCTGCTCGAGGAGAAAATTATGCTTGAGCGGCAGGGCCTTGTCCCATCTGTGATGATAGGAGTGGTTGATCCAGGTGATCGAGACGTCCCCGGACCGTTCGAGCTTCTTTAGGAATTCGAGGTCCGCAGGGTGCTCCTCCATCCAGACGCCGGTCACGGCCACGGCGACGGGCACCGGCCGCTCCTTTTTGCCGAATTCCCTGACGATCTCGGTGAAGAGCCGGCGGTCCATGGGGTTGCGGGACGGGCAGAGGTCGACCGTCAGGGCTACGCCCGGGGGCGAGGCCAGGAGGCGGGTGAGCCCGGCGTTCTGGACGGCGGCGGCATTGGCCGTGGCGTCCTTGAGGGCCTCGAAATACGGCGTCGCCCCGAGCCGCTTCTCGATCGCGCCTTGAGCCGCGGCCTCGATCTCGAGGTCGGCGGCGTCGCGGAGGCTGGTCACGAGACTGGAGGGGTCGAGAACGAGGCAGCGCCGCTCGCGGCCTTGGACGAAGGACCTCAGGACGATGAGGTTCCCGTGGCCCCGCCGGGGGCGGGCGAGGCCCCGGAACGGCCGGTAATCCTTGACGCGCTCGGCGCCCATGAGGCAAGGCCCGAGCAGGAGCAAGGCCAGGAGCCGGATGATCCGGGCCGCCGGCCGGCCGGCTCTGGCTGAAGTTGTCGTCATCGTCATCGGATGTCCGGCTCCGCGCAAAAACTCGGGCGAAGGATAGCAGGTGAGGCGCGCCGAGTCAACGCGCCGGAAGCGCGACGCTAGTCGAATTTGAACTTCTTCTCGGCGAGCAGTCGCAGGCAGGCGTCCACGACCTCGCGGTCGTAGAGGATGCCCCTCTTCTGCGAGATCTCGTCGAGGGCCGCCTGGATGCCGAGGGCCGGGCGGTAGGGACGGTGGGAGGACATGGCCTCGACGACATCGGCGACGCACAAGATCCTGGCCTCGAGCAAAATGTCCTTTCCCGTAAGCCCTTGGGGATAACCCGAGCCGTTGACGCATTCGTGGTGCTGGTAGACGATCTGGGCGATCGGCCAGGGGAAGTCGATCTTGCTGAGGATCGTGTAGCCGACCTGGGCGTGCATCTTGATCATTGAGTATTCAAGCTCGTTCAGCTTGGTCGGCTTGCTGAGGATCTCGGCCGGGACGTAGAGCTTGCCGATGTCGTGGATGATCCCGGCGATCTGGATGCCCTCGATCCGTTCCTCCTCGAGCCTCATCTCCTTGGCGATGGCCGAGGCCAGCCGGGTCACCCGCTCCTGATGGCCGGCCGTATAGGGGTCCCTCATTTCGATGGCCGAGGCCAGGGAGTCGATGGAGGCCTTCAAAGTCGAGCGGAGCTTCCTCACGCTCTGATAGAGGTCCGTCTCGGCCTGCTTGCGGTCGGTGATGTCCCGGCAGAGGAAGACCATCCCATAGGGCGTCTGGTCCGGATTGCGGAGGATGGCCCCGTTGATCTCGTAGAGGACCTTCTTGTTGCCGTTGATGACGAGGTGGCACTCCAGGGGAGCGATGTGCTTGTCGAACATGAGCCTGGCGCCGGTCCTGGCGTTCTCGAGGTCCTCGGCGGCGACGAAGGAAAAGACGTTCCGGCCGGCGAGGTCGGCCCCGCTGACGAAACCACCGGACCGGACGGCGACATCATTGGCGAACAGAATCTTGCCCTCGAGGTCCGTCCGGATGATCATGTCCGGGATGGAGGTCAGGAGCTTTCTGTAGAGTTCCTCGCTGTCCCGGAGGGCCTCCTCAGCCTTCTTCTGTTCGGTGACGTCCTCCACGAGGGAGGCGACCCCGATAACCCGGCCCTCGCCGTCCATCAGAGGGGTGTTGTACCATTCGCAGAATATGGTCCGGCCGTCCTTCGTCACGTTTTCGTTCGTGCTCCGGACGCCTCCCCGCCCCGTCATGAGGTCCTGCCAGACGCGGTCCACGTGCTCCTTGAAGCGCTCGGGGACGATGAGCGACGCATGACGGCCGATCGTCTCGGCGGCTGAATAGCCGAAGATCTTCTCTGCGGCCGGGTTCCACTGGAGAACCCGGAAGCCCGTGTCCCATTCGATGGCGCCCAGAGGCGTCTGCCGGATGTGGAGGGACAGGCGCTGCTCGTTCTTTCGCAGCGCGTCCTCGGTCCGCTTGTGCTCGATGCTTTTGGCCACCTGGGACGAGACGTATTCGAGCATGCGGAGCTCGCGCGGGCCGTAGGCCTTGGGATCGGAGTAGTGCTGGACGACCATGACGCCGTTGGTCTTCTTGTCGACGATGAGCGGGACACCGAGCCAGATCGCGGACGGCGCGCCGACGACCTCGACCTCGCCGCGGCCGCGGAGCTCCATGTCCGTCGCCTCGTCGCAGAGCAGGGGCTTCCCCGTCCGGATGACGTACTCGGTCAGCCCTTTCCCGGGCCTCACGGGCGCCGGCGGGGCGTCGACTTCGTCGACGAAATAAGGGAAGCTGATGAGCTCCTGGGCGGCATCGTAGAGGGCGATGTAGAAATTCCCGGCCGGCATGACCGTGCGGATGGTCTCGTGGACGGACTTGTAGAGATCGTCGAGGCTCGCGGACTCGTCCGCGGCCTGGGCGATGCGGTAGACGGCGGTCTGGAGGCGATCGGCCTGGTTCCTCTCCGTGTTGTCCCGGACGACCGCCAGGAGGTGGGGCTTGCCCGACAGGACGAGTCCCGTCAGCGAAACCTCGGCATCGAACACCGTCCCGTCCTTGCGGCTGTGGACCCAGAAGAACCTTTGGGGATGACCTCCGAACGCCGCGGCGATGAGCTCCCGGGCCTTCTCTTTTGAATCGCGGCCGTCGGGCTGGCGGGCCGGCGAGAAGTCCCAGGGGGAATGGCCGACGATGTCCTCTTTCTTCGTGCACCCGAAGATCTCCAGGGTGCTCGAATTGCAGCTGGTGAACCGGTCCGCGTCCATCAGGAAGATGGCGTCGTTCGCCAATTCGAAGACCATCCGGTAGTTCTCTTCGTTCTCCTGGAGTTCCTGGATTTCCCGCTCGTTCAGGGCGAGCGCGCGGCTGGCCTCCTTCCTGGCAGAGATGTCTTCGACCATGGCCAGGAAGTACTGGAACTCGCCCCGGGGGTCGCGGACCGCCGTGATGGTCGCCGCTCCCCAGACGACTTCCTTGTCCTTGCGGACGTAGCGCTTTTCGGTCCGGTAGAGCGGGATCTCGCCGCGGAGGAGCTTCTTCATCGCCTCCGCGTCCCCGTTGACATGATCGGGGTGGGTGATCTCCTTGAACGTGAGGCCCATCATCTCCTTTTCGGAGTAGCCGAGCATCCGGCACAGGGCGGCGTTAGCGCGGGTGAACCGGAAGTAGGCATCCGACATCGCCATGCCGAGGGGCCCTTCCTCGAAGACCCGCCTGAAGCGCTCCTCGCTGTCCCGGAGGACCTCCTCGGAGCGCTTTTCGCGGACGGCGGCGGCCTGGAATTCCGAAACCCGTCGCCGGAGGTCCTGGATCTCCGTTTCGAGGTCGGGAGGGATCACGCCGAGGGTTGTCACCCTTTCCTTTTCGGGTGCGTCGGCGCGTCCTTTTTTAACGGCAGTCTGGAGCCACATGAGTGGGGGAGTATAGGAAAGCTCTTCCTCCCGCGAATCCCTCCCGGGAATGATTCGCGGGGTGACTTTTGGCGGGGCTCTCTCATCGCGGGGGGGGGGGAGGGGATCGGATGGCCCGACCGTCCCCCCGGGGGGCGTCAGGCCCTTCCGGCCAAGCCATTTTCCACCATCCGCCTTCCCGCCCGACTGAAATCAAGAAGGGCCAATACCTGGACCTTCCCGGTCCCCCCGGGCCGCGGGGCTTGGCTGTTTCCAGGCCAATATCCTCTCGGCTTTCACCTCAAGGGGTGATTGACCGGGATAAGGGGGGTCCCGATGATAAGGGAGGCGGGACGGGACTCTCTCGTCCTCTGAAAGGAGCAGGCCCCATGGCCAGAGTTCTCTTGCTCGATTTCGACGACACGGCCCGAAGCCGCCTCGCGGCCGAAAAATACGACGTGGAACTCCGATCGACCGGCTGGCGGTCGGGAACGGAGTCCCCCCTCGAGATCCCCGCCGACAGCGAGGTCATTTTCTACCAACTCGAGAGCCATAACGCCAACGGCCGGAGCCGACTCCATGCTGACGTCCACGAGGCGTTGTCACGCCGGGTCGAGGCCGGCGCCCGCGTCGTCTGCTTCATCGGCGGCGGCGAGCTCTACCAGCTGACGAACATCGTCGGCCCCATTCCGGAGCTCCAGCTGCAGGACAACGCCCGGGCCGAGTCGATCCTCTTCAATCCGCGGGCCCTCTTCCACGTGCCGTTCGAGAGGTACCGGCCCTTCATCGCCAAGGCCTTCAAGCTCCTGCCGGCCGCGGCGGGAGAGGGCGTCTGGGAGGGCGCCGGAACGCAGGGCAAGCTGGAGTTCCTGGCCAAGAGCGCGGACGGTTTTCCCGTCGCCCTGCTCGCTGGGAAGGGCAAGGGCTACGTTCTCCTGCTCCCGTCCTTCGGTCAGAAGAACGTGGAGATCGTCGATTACCTCCTGAAGGACAAGATGCCGCTGGCCGCCGGAGCGTCCGAAACTCCCGCCGGACGATGGATCGACCACGAGGATTTCGTCTTCCCGGAACTCAAGGGGCTTCTCGTCCGGAAGGACGAGGAGAAAAAGCGCTACGAGCAGGCTCTGGCCGAGCTCGACCGGCAGATCACGGAGGCGAAGGCCGGAGGCCAGGACGAGTTCCAGAAACTCCTCACGTCCGAGGGCGGCGAGCTCGTCAAGGCCGTCCTCCATACCCTCCGGTATCTCAGCTGGGGCCGGGTCGTGGACGTCGACGACTACTGGAAAAAGGTCATCCGGAACAAGGAAGAGAACGCCTGGGTCATCGAGACCGCCGGACCGTCCGTCGAAGCCAGCCTGCACAAGGCGGAGCTCATCCTCGTCCTCGTCCGGGCCGGGAAGTCCGGGGCGGCCGACGACGAGTGCGTTCTTCTCCAGAAATACAAGGGCCGCCGCATGCAGGAGTTCGACAACACGAAGATGAAGGCGGTCCTCATCGGCAACTATTTCTCGACGGCCGACCCGCGCTCCCGGGGGAACGCCTTCTCGTCCCTGCAGGTCGAGGAAGCGACTAAGGACGGCAACGGCCTCCTCACGACCTGGGAGCTGTTCCGGGCGGTCAAGGCCGAAAAAGAAGGCCGCGTGGCCAAGGACGCGATCCGCGCCCAGATCAAGCAGAAGTCCGGCCTGATCGCCTTCGAGTACTGATCCTTCCCTGCCGGACGGAACGCCCCGAACTCGACCTTCTTATGGCGACGCACACGGACAGGACCCGTCCGGCACTCCCTACGGTTTGACTTGAGCGGCGCCGGTCTGCCATAATCGGCTGCGTCGAGGAGGCCCCATGCCGAAAGCGCTCGTCTGCTACTATTCCCGGACGGGGAACACCAAGAAGATGGCCGCGCGGATGGCCGAGGTCCTGAACGAGGAAGGCCTCGAAACGGACCTGAGGAAGGTCGAGGAGACGTCGCCGGCCGACCTGCTGGGCTACGACTGCATCGTGCTCGGCTCGCCGACCTACTACGGCACGATGGCTTGGGAGATGAAGAAGCTCCTCGACGAGAGCGTCAAGTTCCACGGCAAGCTCCGGGGCAAGGTCGGGGGCGCCTTCACGTCCTCGGCCAACATCGGCGGCGGGAACGAAACGACGGTCCTCGACATCCTCCAAGCCCTCCTCATCCACGGCATGGTCGTCCGCGGCGACCACCGCTTCGACCATTACGGCCCGGTGGCCATCGGCCGGCCCGACAAGCGGGCGCTCGACTGCGCGGAGGCCCACGCCCGGAACCTCGCCGCCCTGACGAAAAAGCTCTTCTAGCCCATCCGTCGCGCCTTGCTATTTGGCCCTCCCCCGGATAGAATCTCCTCTCGCGCGAGGACCATCAGGAGGCAAGGAGGCGCCCGCTGAACCTCACCTGGATCGACTGGGGGATCGTCGCCGCGGTCTTCGCCTTCGTCATCGGCGCCGTCGTCGTCAGCAAGACGCTCATGCGGAGCGTCTCCGACTTCCTCGCGGCCGGGCGCACGGGCGGGCGCTACCTCATCAGCCTGTCCCAGGGCACGGCCTCCCTCGGCGCCATCACCATCGTCGGCATGCTCGAGATGAACTACATCGCCGGCTTCAACATGCGCTGGTGGGAGATGGTCATGGCCGTGGTCGTGGTCGGCATCAGCGTCTCTGGCTGGGTCCTCTACCGCTTCCGCCAGACCCGGTGCCTGACCATGGCCCAGTTCTTCGAGATCCGCTATAGCCGGAGCTTCCGCGTCTTCGCGGGGCTCGTGGCGTTCCTCTCCGGCATCATCAACTTCGGCATCTTTCCGGCCGTAAGCGCGCGCTTCTTCATCTATTTCTGCGGCCTGCCGCGGACGATCGACGTCCTCGGCCTCCCCGTTTCGACCTTCGCCCTGATCATGATCGTCCTCCTCTGGGTCCCCCTCTATTTCGTCTTCTCCGGCGGCCAGATCGCGGTCATGATCACCGATTTCCTCCAGGGCATCTTCGTCAATGCCGTGTTTATCATCATCGTCATCGTCCTGATGCTCAAGGTCGACTGGGCCCAGATCTTCCAGGCCGTGTCGCAGGCCCCGGCCAACGCCTCGCTGGTCAACCCGTTCCATACGGGCAGCACGAAGGACTACAATTTCTGGTATTTCTTCATCGGCATGATCGGCGTCATCTACGGCAAGCTCTCCTGGCAAGGGACGCAGGCCTACAACGCGTCGGCCAAGAGCGCCCACGAGGCCAAGATGGGCGACGTCCTGGCCAACTGGCGGGGCATCCCGCAGTGGGGCCTGTTCCTGGTGTTCGTGCCGATCGTGGCCTACACGTTCTGGCACGGCGCGGGGTTCGCCGCGGCGGCCGCGTCGGTGCGGCCCGTGCTCGACGGCCTCCAGTCGGAGGCCCTGAGGAGCCAGCTCACCGTCCCCCTGGCCCTGACGAAGCTCCTCCCCGTCGGACTCATGGGAGCTTTCGCCGCGGTCATGCTCGCCTCGGCCATAGGCTGCAATGAGACCTACCTCCATTCCTGGGGGAGCATTTTCATCCAGGATGTCGTCCTCCCGCTCCGGAAGAAGCCGTTCGAGCCCGCTGAGCACCTCAGGCTCCTGAAGCTTTCCATCCTGGCCGTGGCCGTCTTCAGCTTCCTCTTCAGCCTCCTCTTCCAACAAAGCGAATATATCTTCCTCTTCTTCGCCATCACCGGCGCGATCTTCGCCGGCGGGAGCGGCGCCGTCATCATCGGCGGCCTGTACTGGAAGCGCGGCACGACGGCTGCCGCCTGGGCGGCGATGATCGTCGGTTCCGTCGTCGCCGTCGGGGGGATCGTCGTCCATCAGGTCAGACCGAGCTTCCCCATTAACGGCCAGATGTTCTGGGGACTGGCCATGGCCGCCTCAAGCCTGGTTTATGTCGCCGTTTCGCTCGTCACGGGGCGCCGGAAGGCCTTCGACATGGACAGGATGCTCCACCGGGGGAAGTACCTCATCCGCGAGGAATATAAGGTCGTCGACACACAGCCGGTCCGGGGCTGGACGGTCTTCGGCATGGGCAGGGAATTCACGCCCTGGGACAAGGTCATTTACGTGGCGACGTACGCCTGGACCGCGAGCTGGGTCGTCGTGTTCGTCGTCGGCACGGCCCTCAACCTGACGCGCGAGGTCACGACCGCGGCCTGGATGGGCTTCTGGAAGACCTACATCCTGATCTACCTGGGTGTTTCCATCATGGTCATCGTCTGGTTTTCGACGGGCGGCATCATCAACCTGAAGCAGATGATCCGGACCCTGCGGACGATGAAGCGCGACCACACCGACTCCGGGTTCGTGGAGCGCGGCAAGGCGTGAGACCGCGACCCCGGCGGGAGCGGAGGGCGGGAGCCATGCGATACGGGCATTTTTCGGGCGACGGCCGCGAGTTCGTCATTACGGACGTCCGGACGCCGAGCCCCTGGATCAACTACCTCTACAACGGGCGGTATTTCGCCACCGTCTCCGCGAACGGCGGCGGGATTTCCTACGACCGGAGCCCGCTCCACGGCCGCGTCACGCGCTACCGCATCAACGACGTCCCGCCCGACCGGCCGGGGAAATACATCTATCTTAAGGACCGCGATTCCGGGGAGGTCTGGAGCCTGACCTGGCAGCCCGTGGGACGGGACGCCGCCGCCTACCGGGTCCGCCACGGCTTCGGCTACACCATCGCGGAGTCTGAGGTCGCCGAGATCGCCGGCTCGGTCGTCTTCTTCGTCCCGGCCGACGACGACCGGGAGGTCTGGAAGGCGACGCTCCGCAATGCCTCCGGGCGGCCCCGGCGGCTGTCAGTCGTCGGCTACGTCGAGTTCGCCCTCGGGCACGCCCTCATCGACCTCATCAACCAGTGTGACGACCAGCATTTCAACCGCGTCCATTTCGACCGAAGCCTGAACGCCCTGTTCGCGACGAAGACCTACTGGGTGACGGAGAGCCGGGGCACCCAGCAGCAGGAGAACAAGGAGTGGGACCGCTGGGCCTTCTTCACCGTCAACCGGCCGGCCTCGGCGTACGAGACCCTTCGCGAGCGGTTCATCGGGCCCTTCCGCAGCGAGTCGGACCCGGCGGCGCTCGAGGGCGGCCTGAGCTCGAAGGACACCGACTTCGGCAACGCCGTGGGGGCGCTCCAGGTCGACCTCGAGCTTCCCCCTGGAGGATCGGAGGATGTCATCTTCTCGCTCGGTGTCATCCCCAAGATGGAGTTCGAGGGGAAAAAAGCGGCCGCCGTGTCGAAGTTCGCGCGCGCGGCCGAGGTCGACGCCGCGCTGGCCCGGGTCCGGGCGGAGTGGGACCGCTTCCTCGGCTACACGCGGGCCGAAACCCCCGAGCCCGGCGTCGACGTATTCATGAACTACTGGACGCCTTACCAGGCGAAGGTCGCTTTCGATGTCGGACGGGTGGCGAGCTTCTATTACTGGGGGATCGGCCGGGGCTTCGGCTTTCGCGATACGGCCCAGGACACGATCGCCATCACCATCGCCGACCCCGAAAAAGCCCGGCAGCGCATCCTTCTCCTCGCCCGGCAGATGCAGAGCGACGGCCGCGTCTACCACCATTTCTACGGTGATGGGCAGGGCGAGTTCACACGGCACTGCGACGACCCGCTGTGGTTCATCCTGGCCGTCACCGAGTACATCAAAGAAACGGGGGACACCGGCCTCCTCGACCACGTCGAACCTTTCCTCGAGGGGAAGGAAGCCACGGTCCTTGAACACCTCCTGGCCGTGGTCCGCTTCGCCGAGGGGAATCTCGGCCGGCACGGCCTGCCGATCTTCGGCCGCGGCGACTGGAACGATACGCTCGACTACATCGGCGGCGAGGACGGCGGCGAGAGCGTCTGGGGCGGGATGTTCTATGTCGCCATGCTTAACCGGCTCCTCGATCTCCTCGACTTCGCCCGTCCGTCGGGCGGGTACGCCCGCATCCGGGAATTCCGAGACCGCCTGGTCGACGCGGTCGAAACGCACGCCTGGGACGGCGAGTGGTACATCCGGGCTTTCGGCGAAGGGGAGAGGCGGATCGGCTCGAAGGACAACCGTTACGGCCGGATCTTCATCAACACCCAGAGCTGGGCCGTCATCGCCGGCCTGCCGGACCGCGGCCGGCTCCTCCGGGCCCTGGACAGCGTCCGGGAGCACCTGGATACGCCCTTCGGCCCGAAGATCTGCGCCCCGGCCTTCCGCGAGATCGACCCCAAGGTCGGCCTCATCACCCGCTGCGTGCCCGGAAAGAAGGAGAACGGCGCGGTCTTCTGTCACCCGGCGGCCTGGCTCGTGCAGGCGGAATGTCTCCTCGGCCGGGGCGGCCGGGCCTTCGACTACTATCGCAAGCTCCTGCCGGACCGGGTCGATCCCGATGTCTTCGTCGCCGAGCCCTACGTCTATTCCCAGTACATCACGAGCGACGAGCACGACTCGGCCGGCCGGGCCAGCCATTCCTGGCAGACGGGCACGGCCGCCTGGATGTTCCGCGTGAGCTTCGACCACATCCTGGGGGTCCGGCCGTCCTACGAAGGGCTCGTCGTCGATCCCGTCATCCCGGCGGCCTGGAAAGGATTCCGGGCCGAGCGCGTGTTCCGCGGCTCGCGCTACGAGATCACGGTCGAGAACCCCGAGGGCGTCGAAGCGGGGGTCAAGTCCATAGTGATGGACGGTCGGCCCCTGTCCGGCACCGTCCTGGCGCGCCCGGCGGGGGCCGTCTGCCGAGTCACGGTCACGATGGGCCGGCGCAAGTGACACGAAAGGGGGAACCTCCATGCAGCGTCATCCGGAAAATCCCATCCTGACCCGCACGAGCATCCCCGCCATCCCGCCGCTCCTCACCGATGTCAGCTCGGTCTTCAACCCTGGTGCCGTCAAGACCGGCGGCCGCTATCTTCTGATGCTCCGCGTCCAGAGCCGGTCGCGGGAAACGTTCATGGTCATGGCCGAGAGCCCCGACGGGGTCCGGTTCAGCGCGTCCGCCGAGGTCGTGAAGTTCAAGGGCCTGGAGAAGCTCCAGGAGAAAGTCTATCACGCCTATGACGCCCGGATCACGCCGCTCGACGGCGCGTTCTACGTCATGTTCGCCATGGACATGGACAGCGGCTGCCGGCTCGGGCTCGCCCGGACGGAGGATTTCAGGGATTTCCGATTTCTTGGTGTCACGTCGGACGGCGACGTCAGGAACGGCGTCCTTTTCCCGGAGAGAATCGGCGGGGCCTACGTCCGGCTGGAGCGGCCGAACCGCGCCCGCCTCGAGGGCGGCCCGACGACGGGGAGCACCATCTGGCTCGCCGACTCAGACGACCTCATCCACTGGCGTGAGCGCGGCCCGGTCATGAGCGGCCGCTTCCACTACTGGGACGAGTACATCGGCTCAGGGCCGCCACCGGTCAAGACGCGCCGGGGCTGGCTCCATCTTTATCACGGCGTCGCGAGCCATTTCGGCAGCGCCAACATCTACCAGGCGGGCGTCGTCCTCCTCGACCTCGAGGACCCGGCCTGCGTCATCGGCCGGTCGCGCGCGAACATCCTCGAGCCGCGGGAGCCGTACGAACTCTCGGGTCAGGTGCCGAACGTCGTCTTTCCCTCGGGCATCGTCGTCGAGGAGTTCGACCGGGACGGCTTCGCTCTTCTCTCGAGCCCGGTCAAGGTCTACTATGGCGCGGCCGATACCGTGGTCGGGCTCGCCGTGACGTCCGTCGGCGAGCTCCTCGAGGCCGCGGCGGAGGGGCCGATCCCGCAGGCCGAGCCCTGACCGCGCGGGTTTGACCCCCGGGGTCGATTGTGCTAAAAGAGAAGACTGCGACTTTCGCCGAGCGGAGAGAGACATGAAGCGAACAGAGAGACACCACCTCAAAGAAGACGAGATGGTGACGGGCCTCGGCTGGTTCGTCGATTTCTATGAAAGGTGGCAGAGGGAGATCCTGATCGCGGCCGTTGTCGTCGGCTGCGCGGCCGTCATCCTCACCGCCCTCTTCTTTGTCCGGGCGCACACCCTGGCCGTGCGGAGCCGGGCCCTCGGCGAGGTCGTCACGCTCAGTCAAGGCCTCGAGACCAGTCCCGGGAACCTGGGGAAGCTCGAGGCGCTCGCCTCCGGCGGGTCCGCCGCCCGCATCGCCTGCCTGGAATTGGCTGGATACTGGGCCGGCAAGGGCGACCCGGCCAAGGCGGAGACCTACCTCGGCCGAATCCCGGCCGACCCGAAGGACATCCTTTATTACCAGAGCGAGGACCTCAAGGCCCAGCTCCTCCTGAAGAGGAAGGAATTCGACAAGGCCATCGCCATCTACCAGAGGATCCGGGACGAAAAGCCGAAGACCTATCCCCTCGACGCCGTTCTTTACCACCTGGCCGAGGCCTATGAGCTCAAGGGGCAGAAGAAGGAGGCGCTGGCCCTCTACACGACGCTCCAGTCGGAGTACAGCCAGACCTATTTCGGCTACGAGGCCTCGATGAAGGCCGCACGGCTCGGCCTCCAGAAGTAGTCGAGGCCTTGAAATCGGCCCGGAATGGGCTATAATGATGCCTTATTTATGGGAGGAGGAGACCGATGGCTTATAAGATCACGGAAGAATGCATCAACTGCGGCGCCTGCGAGCCCGAATGCCCCAATCAGGCCATTTCGGCCGGTGACGAGCGCTATATGATCGACCCGGCCAAGTGCACGGAGTGCGTCGGACATTTCGATACGTCGCAGTGCGCGGCGGTCTGCCCGACAGAAGCCTGCGTGCCCGACCCCGACCACAAGGAAACCAAGGAAGAGCTGACCGCAAAGTCCCTCAAGCTCCAGGGGAAATAGCCAGGTCATTTCGATCCGCCTGAGCGAGGAGTGAAGGCTTTTCACTCCTCTTTTTTTTAGGAGAAAAGTGGCAGGACAATCGGGCTCGGCCCCGCGCAAGGCCTGGCTGAACGCCGTCCTCTTCGGGCTGACCGTCCTTTCCACGATCGGCGTCGGCCTGAGCCTGAGCGTGCCTTATGTCTTCCGCGAAACCTCCCGGGGACCGGGGCTGGCCGGGGTCGAATGGAGTGTTAGGGCCTTTCTCGACCCCCGCGTTCTCGCCCTGGCCGTTCTCTACTCGGCCGTCCTCATGACCATCCTGACGGCCCACGAGCTCGGTCATTATTTCGCCTGCCGCCGCTACGGTCTCGCCGCGACCCTGCCGTACTTCATCCCGTCGCCGAACCTGCCGCCCTTTCTCCCTTCGCTCAGCCCCTTTGGCACATTCGGGGCCTTCATCAAGATCAAGTCACCCATCTACCGAAAACGGGAACTCTTCGATGTTGGTGCGGCGGGACCATTCGCAGGTTTCGTCCTGGCTGTCCCGGCGCTCCTCATCGGCCTGGCCTTTTCGAAGGTCGTGACCGCCGGCTCGACCGTGGGGGAGATGTCCATGGGCGAACCCCTCCTTTTCAAGCTCGGCAGCCTGCTTTTGTTGCGGCATCTCCCCGCCGGAGGGGACATTTTCCTGCATCCCGTAGGGTTCGCGGGCTGGGTTGGACTGCTTGTCACCTCCGTCAACCTCTTCCCGATCGGGCAGCTCGACGGCGGCCACATCGCCTACGCCCTGGTCGGGAGGAAACGGAAGCTCGTCTCCTCGCTCGCCCTGGGCGCGTTCGTTCTCCTGGGCATCTTTTTCTCCGTCGGCTGGCTCGTCTGGGGGGGGCTCGGGCTCCTCTACGGGCTGGTCATGCGGGTGAAACGGCCGGTCAGTCTCTATCGGCTGGCGGTCCGGCTGCAGCATCCGCCGGTCCTCGATGAGGACGTCCCGCTCGACCGCAGGCGGACGATCGTCGCCGTCGTCATCATCGTCATCTTCGTCCTTTCGTTCATCCCGGACCCGATCCAGGGCTTCAGCCTGCTGACCCTTTTAAAGCGGGGCCTGGCGGGTGTAAAATAGGTCCGGCGGCATCGGAAAAGCCGTGGGAATTATTCACACATTTTGTGGAAAAGCTGTGGAAAAGAGGCCGGTTTGCAAACCCAATATCCATGCTTTAATGAAGATACGTCGGATTGCACAAAAACTCGTCACCGGGATAAGTGATGGCTTTTCAACGAGTTATTAACTATCTGAAAAATAAAGACTTAGACGCCGAGGGCCAACCTCGGCCGGAAGCCCGGGAAGATGCCTGACCCATTCCGCGAAGTCGAGGCCGCCTTCACCCGTCTAAAGGAGACTTTCGGCGAGGGGAAGCTCTCTCAGCGGGAGTTTATCGACTCCCTGAAACAGCTTCGTATCAAGGATGACACGGGACGCTTCTGGATGATCGGCGCCCAGAGCGGGAAATGGTACTATTTCGACGGCAACGACTGGATCCAGGCCAAACCGCCTTCGGCGAGCGAGCGCAAGGCCATCTGCATCTACTGCGGTTACGAGAACGACCTTGAAGCCGAGGTCTGCGCCCGCTGCGGCAGCGGCGGCGCCACAACGGCGGAGCCGAAGACCTGTCCCCGGTGCGGCACCCGGCTCGAAGACCCCGATGCCCCATGTCCCGTCTGCCGGCCGGGCGAGGGGGAAGCGCCGCGCGCCGCGGCCGCCGCGCCCGCTCGAACAGGACCGCCGGCCGCTCTAAGGAGCCTCGTCATCAGGGCGGTCCACCCGGCTTCCTGCTTCTGGTTTTTAGGCATCCTGGGCGTATTCGCAGGGATGGCCCTGGGCCTCATCGTCGGAGTGACGGGCCTTTTCCCCGGTCTCGTCTCGTCCCTGCCGGGGTTTTTCGCGGAGATCCAGGGAAAGCTCCTGGGCGGGCTCGTGTTCACAGTCGCGGGCGGCCTTCTCGGCTTCGTTGTCGCCGCTCCAGCCGGGTTCCTGGCCGCGCTCGTCTCGAACGGTGTCCTGTCGCTCGTCGGCGGCGTCAGGGTCCAGGCCGCCGCCGCAACGTCCGAGCCGACGGACGACAAGTCCCGGACCTGACCTGCCCTTTGACCTTCCCGATATTGGCCAGCCCCCAGGCGATCTGTCCGAGCGACAGCGACTCGTCGTTCGGCGAATAAAGGACGGACCGCAGGACCCGGAAACCGGCCCGCGCGAGAAGCTGCCTTGTCCTCTCGAGAAGGACCCGGTTGAGGAAGACCCCGCCCGCAAGGACGACCGTGTCCGTGCCGCGCTCCTTCCTGGTGTCCGTGGCGACGCGCAGGATGAGATGGGCCAGCGAGTTGTGGAAGGCCGACGAGATTCGGGGGACCGGGACGCCCGTTTCGAGGTCCCCGACGACGGCCCGGACGAGAGGCGCGAATGAAACCTCGGCCGGCCGGCCGGGTTCGTGCGACGAGAGGCTGACCGGGTAGGACCCGACCGCCCGTCCGCCGGCCGCGGCCTCGAGGCGCATGGCCGCCTCGGCCTCGTATTCCATCGCCTCCGGCCCCGTGCCGCAGAGGAACGAGACGGCGTCGAAGAGCCGGCCGCAGCTCGAAGCGAGCGGGCTCCGGACGCCGCGCCGGACCATGCCGAGGACGGCCGCCCGCCTGGCGGCGCCGACCTTTCGGAGCGCCGCGGGGACCGGGGCGGCCGCGGCGCCGTAGGCCTCGGAGAGGTAGGCCAGGGCCATGCGCCATGGCTCGCGCGCCGCCAGGTCTCCCCCCGGGAGCGGCACGGGCTTGAACCTAGCCAGCCGCTCGTAGCCGTGGTAATCGGCCAGCAGGAATTCGCCTCCCCAGGCCGTTCCGTCGTCGCCGTAGCCGTAGCCGTCGAGCGCGACGCCCAAGACCTTCTTCTCCGGCGTGACGCCGTGTTCGAGCAGGGGGGCGAGGATGTGGGCGAAGTGATGCTGGACCCGGTGATGCGGGATCCCCAGGCCCGAGGCGTACCTGGTCGTCCGGAAATCCGGATGCAGGTCGGAGATGACGGCCTCGGGCCGGACGCCGAAGAGGCGCTCGAGGTGGGCCAGCGTCTCCTCGAAATAGCCGAAGTTGCGGTAGTCATCGAGGTCGCCCAGGAACTGGCTCGTGATGACGTATCCATTGCGGTAGACGGAGACCGTGTCCTTGAGCTCGCCGCCCAGGGCGACGAGGGCGCCTTCGCGCCGCAGGCCTTCGGGCACGGCCTGCGGGTAGGGGACGTACCCGCGTGCCCGCCGGACGAAGAGCGGGCCGTCCGAGACGACCTTGACGACGGAGTCGTCGGCCCGCATGGCGATCGGCCGGTCGTGGGTCAGGACGACGTCGGCGAGCTCGCGGAGGCACTTGATCTCGTCCTTGATGATGGGGGCGTCCTTCGGGTTCGAGCTCGTGGCGACGATGAGGCCCAGAGATTCGAGGAGGAGGTGGTGAAGGGGTGTGTACGGCAGCATGACGCCGATCTCGTCGAGGTTCGGGGCGACGAGCGGGATATCCTTCTTTTTCTTGAGGAGGACGATGGGCCGCCGCGATGAGAGAAGAAGGCGGCGCTCGGCCGGGCCGACCGCGGCGACGTCTTCGACCGCGCTCATGTCGCGGGCCATGAGGGCGAGGGGCTTGACCCGCCGGCCCTTAGCCCGGCGCAGCCGGGCGACCGCATCCCGCCGGAACGGGTCGCAGACCAGATGGAAACCGCCGAGGCCCTTCACCGCCAGGATCCGGCCCTGGCGAACGAGGTCGGCCGCCTCGGGGATTCCGCCCGCGAGCGTCCGTCCCGTTTTCGCCTCCTTGAGCGTGACCCGCGGGCCGCAGACCGGGCAGGCGATGGGCTGGGCGTGGTGCCTGCGGTCGAGCGGGTCGCTGTACTCCCTGAAGCAGTCCGGACAGAGGGCGAAGCCCGCCATGGTCGTCCGCGGCCGGTCGTAAGGGAGGCCTGTGACAATCGTGTAGCGCGGGCCGCAGTTCGTACAGTTGGTGAACGGATACCGGAACCGCCGCTCGCCCGGCGTCCGGACCTCCTCCAGGCACTCGGGGCAGGTGGCGATGTCGGGGGAGATGAAGACGAAGCTCCGGCCCGCCTCCGTCGCCCGGATGACGAATTCGCGCCGGCCGGTGTACGAGGCCTCCCGCGTCTCCAGCTTCTCGATCCGGGCCAGGGGGGGGAGATCGCTGCGAAGGGCCGCCAGGAATCTCCCGTGCGTCCCGCGCTCCGCGCCCTCGATATGGATCTCAACGCCGGCGCCGATGTTCTTGACCCAGCCGGCGAGGCCGAAGCCGCGGGCGAGCCGGAAGACGAACGGCCGGAACCCCACGCCCTGGACGACCCCGAAGACGAGAATCTGCGTCGCGAGGCCGGGCTTGTTTCGTCTCATCGCGCCGGACGTTTCAACGACCCCGGGCCTTCGTGGCGTCGAGACTGTAGACGCAACCGCAGTAATTCTGGCGGTAGAGGCCGTGGCCGCGGCTGAGGTCGACGCTCTTCTTGAAGCCGTCTTTTTTCTTGAAATCGGCCTCCAGGAACCGGACGCCGTGCCTCCTCCCGAACTGGCGTCCGATGCGGTTGATGACCGCCGCCTTTTTCCAGGGGCTGAGGCTCATGACGGTGGCGAAGGCGTCGAAGCCGCGGGCCGCGGCCGTCTCGGCCGTCCGCTGCAGCCGGAGGGCGTAGCAGACGTCGCAGCGCCGCCCCTTCTCCGGCTCGTCCGCGAATTTCCGGGCCAAGCGCAGCCAGCGTTCGGGGTCGTACCCATCCTCGAGCAGGGCGACGCCGAGGATGCCGGCGACCTTCCGGGCCTCCTCGAGCCGCCTCGCGTATTCGTCGGCGGGATGGATGTTGCCGTTCGTGAAGAACCCGGTCACGTCGTATTCGTCCCTGAGGAGCCCGAGGACGTAGAGCGCGTCCGGCGCGCAGCAGACGTGAACGAGGATCTTCGGTTTCGTCACGGGTCTACTGGAGGCGGTCGATGCGGGACTGGATGTCCTCGATGGTCCTGTTAACGGCGTCGATCTGGAAGTAGAGCGCGGCGAGCTCGTCGTTGTCGATCCGCGCCTCATCCAGGGACCGGCCCATGCTCTCGAAGAGAGGCTCCATCAACCGCTGGACCTCGACGATCTTGTCCTGGACGCGTTCCTTTTGCCTCAGCCAGTCCCGAAGCTCCCGCTCGTGGAGGCGGTCCGACGCCTTCATCTCCTCTTCGATCTCCGCGATCCGCCGGTTGAATACTTCGGCCCTGGCTTCGGCCCCGCCCTGCCGCCGCTCGAGGTCCTGCCGTTCCTCATGAAGCAGCGGGAGTTTCTGCTGGAGGGCCCGGCCGCGATCCGCGCGGGATGCCGCTTTTTCCTGGATCCTATTGAGCCGGGAGGCTTTGTCGATGTCGGCGAGCTTCGGGTTCTCTTCGACGGACCGCGCCTCCCTGTCCAAGGCCTTGATCTGGGATTCGGCCGAGTCGACCTCCCAGGCCGCGCCGCCGATGGCGTCGAGGATCTCCGATTTCCGGGAGGCCAGGGCCCGCCTTTCCTCCTCGATCGGTTTCCGGAGGTCCTCCTGCTCCTTGATGGCCGCCCGGAACCGGGCGACCGTCTGTTGGTGTTCCCGGACGATGGCCTCGATCCGCGAGTAGATCTCGTGCCAGGCCATCTGGTGCTCGTGCATCTCTTTCTCCAGGCCGGCGAGCTTGCGGCATTCCTCGGCGACGCATTCCGCCGCGACGTCCTCGCTCCAGCCGCGCCTCCCGAGCTCCTTCCAGAGGGCGGCCTTCTTCCCCTTTTCCCTGTTAAGTTTGGCCTGGAGCCGGAGGCGGAGCATCCGGCGGCGCGTGCCGGACAGGAACCCGCTCAGCCTCCGCCGGAGGTCCTTGTCCCGGAGGAAGATGACGGCGAGGAGAAGGAGGATGACCCAGATGAGGAGCCAGAAGAGCCAGAAGGGAAGCCCGCCGGCGATCCCGGGGCCGGCCTGGGGAGCCGTCGTTTCCTGGAGGATCGCGTTCATCCTTGGCTCTCGATGTCCGGGTGTGTATTTATGTCATTTATCGGATATTGTCAATTCTCCCGCCGGGCAGGAGCCGGAACGGGAACCGGAGGCGGTCGGCGCGGTCCCGGCTCCTGGCGTGTGGGGGGGCAGGGGAACTTACCGCGTAGCCCGCGAGGTACAACATGGCTGGGAGATTCTCCCTGAAGATCCCGTCGATGGCCGCCTCATCGTTGAAGAACCCTCCGTGATCGACGTCGACCGGAGGGAGTTCGATGGTGAACGCGGGGATGCCCGAGACGCCGTAAGCCCAGTCCACCGTGTCCCCGTTCGTCGTGTAGAGGGCGGCGGCGGCCCGGCCGTAACCGTAAACCGTCCCCCGGACGGCGGCGATCAGCCCGGCCATGGTCCCGGCGATGGCGTGGAGCTCGGCGTCCGCCGGGGCCGGCGCGTTGACGTAACCCCAGGGGTACAGGATAACCTGGGAGAAGCTGTGGTACGAGACGACGGCCCGGAAATCCCGGCTGAGGAAGAGGCGACGGACCGCCTCGGTCTCGGGCTCGGAGAACGGCGCCGTGCCGCGGAAGACATCGGAGGCGGGGTCGGGGCTCGAGCCGATAGTGTCGTATCCCCATTCCCAGGCGTAGTTCCTGTTGACGTCGACGCCGTAGGACCCGTCCGCGTTCGCCCGCCGGTTCTTGCGCCAGTACCGGTAGACGTGGATCGTGTACTCAAGCCCGTCGGGGTTGACGATGGGCACGATCCAGACCTCGCTCCGGTCGACGAGATCGCGGACCGCCGGGTTCGTATCATAGTTCTCAAGGAGATATTTGCCGAAGAGGAACGGGACTTCGACCGAGATCCATTCCCTGGCGTGGTGGCAGCCGAGGAAGAGCACGGCCGGTTTGCTCTCGTCCTGGGAGACATTGTCGCTGATCTTCAGGGCATAGATCTTCCTTCGCTCGAGGCTCGTGCCGAGTTCCACGACCTTGGCCAGCTGAGGGTGGTCCCTGGCGAGGAGCCGGAAGTCGGTTTCGAGCTCGAGTGGCGAATGGTAGGCCCCGTTGAGGCCGCCGTCCGCCGAGATGCCGGTCTGATCGTAGGGAAAGAAGCGGCCGGTCTCCCGGGTGAAGCGGACCCGGGCGGCGAACAGGGCCGCGAGCTCGCCGGGCGAGACGACGGCGTAGATTCGGCCGCCTTTCTCCATGAGGAGGTCCAGGCCCTTGCGCTCGAGCCGCCGGGCCAGGAATTCCTTCTTATCGATGCTCACGATCTCCCCGTTCTCATCGGCCGCCGCGTGGACGGGAAAAAGGCCCCAGACGAGGCCGACCGCGAGGGCCAGGGCGAGCGGCTTGGCGAGCTTCATCCGGACCTCCTCAAGGACTCCTAACGGTCCCAAATATAAGTGACGGTAGCGGCCAGCCTGCCGGTCCACAGGCCGACCCCCGATCCGTTCTCCCGGCCCGCGCCGGCGGAAAGGTCGACGGCGAGGGACGAGAACCGGAGGCCCGCGCCGGCGGCGACGGAGTAATAGGCGGAGCGGGGAGCCCTCATCGGCTGCGGGTCATAAGAGACGCCAAGCCTGATGGGGATGAGCGCCGGCCGCCCGAACACCTTGGCCGCCAGGAGGTGTTCCGCGCCCGCCCCGGCCCTGACGACGTTCCGGAAATCCCGGACCAGGGGTTCCTCGAAAAACGTGACGGAGTAATGCGACCAGCCGAAAAAGGCCGCATCCGCCGCCACGGTCCAGGCCGCCGAAAAATGATAAGCCACCCCCAGCCCGAGCACCCACGGCTGGCGGTATTCGTTGACGGCCGCGGCGTCCGTGCGAATGTCCGTCCCCGCGGCCGGCGCCTGGTACCGGAGGTGGCTCTGGGCATCCGCCTTCTTGATGTACGGCGAGCGGAAGACCGCGGCGGCGATCAGCCGGCCCGTGGCCTGCCAGGCGACCCCGCCGTTCAGGAAGACGCCCCGGAAGCGTTCCTCCTTGTCATCGCTGATCGTGACGTCGCCGGTCGACCCGCTCATTGTTTCGATGACCTGGCGGCGGAGCCGGCCGGAAACGATGTTGACCCCCAAACCCGCGGAGAGCCGGCCGCCGATGCGCCGGGCCGCAGCGAGGTGGATATCCCGGAGATAGCCGGTCTGGCTCATGTCGATCGTATCGGTCCGGCTGGCGTCCTGGGCGATGATGCCCGGCCGGCCGTAGTATTCGAGAATGCCGGACGATGCGGCCACGGCCCAGCTTCCCGCGCGGAACGAGAAGCCGCCGAAGTCCAGGCCGAGCGCCCGGCCGACCAGATCGCCGGAGGTCGAAACGACACCCGTATTGACGAGGGAGTACTTGAGGATCGAGGCCCATGTCGAGGAACCCTCCAGAGTCGCCGTATACCGCGGAAGGGAGAGGAGCAGGGCGGGGTTGACGAGGGAGACAGACACGTCCGAGGCCCGGGCGAACTGGACGCCGCCGAGCCCGAGGGACGCCGCCGACGGCAGGCCGAAGATGTTCCAGGTCCCGAGGGGCGCCTCGTCCTCGTATTGTCCGAGGACGAGCTGGCCGGCGGCCGGAAGGCGGATAAGGAGAGCGGCGGCGCAGACCGCGATGGGGAGGAGAAAGCGTGGCACCCGTTTCTCCATACTTCGAAAGGATTCTAGCACAAAACAGATTGACCCAATCAAAATAAGGTAGGTGGCCCGGAGCCCAGGGGAAGGAAAGGGCCGAAGGGGAATGGCCGGAACGTCATGTGCGGCTTAGCGCAAGACGCACTCTGGAGTGGAGGCCATCCCCAAGGCCATTTCTGAGACCTGGCCCGACAGAACCCGCGGTCCTTAGTTACATCTCGATGAGCATGGAGGCCCAGGTCAGGCCGCCTCCGAAGCCGATGACCATGACCAGGTCCCCCTCCCTGATCCGGCCTTCTTCGCGGGCTTCGTGCATGGCCATGAGGACGGATGTCGACGAGCAGTTACCTCGGCGGTCGACGTTCACGTAGAACCTCTCCAGCGGAATGCCGAGTTTTTTCGACGGGAACTCGAAGATCCGCGAGTTCGCCTGGTGGCAGATGAACAGCCGGATGTCGCCGGGAGTGATCATCCGGGCCCCGGCGCGGCTGCGGTTGGCACGCTCCAGGGTTTTCACGATGAGCTCGGGGATGATCTTGAGGACGAACTTCTGGACCTCGTGGCCCTTGAAAAAGAAATTCGTGGGCAGCCCGATCTGACCCTTGCGGGTGCTGATCCCGACGCTGAACGTCGTGTCGGCGGCCAAGGGGTCCGACCCGGTCACCGTGCACAGGATGCCCGCTTCGGCCTCCGTCCTCTTAAGGACGACCGCGGCAGCCCCGTCTCCCCAAAGGTCGGAGTTCGTGTCCTTGAAATCCAGGACCCGGCTCGGGATGTCTGCGCCGATGGCGAGCCCGTATTGATATTCGGTCTCGGGGTCGAGAAGCGTCTTGCGGACGAGGTCGATGGCATAGAGCCCGCTCGTGCAGGCGGCGAGAATGTCGAAGGCCTGGAGGCGGAGCTTCGTCTTGGCTTCAGCGGCCGTCCATTCACCGGCCGCCGTCTTTTTTCGGATGACCTTGTCGAGGAGGATGCAGGCGGTCGAGGGGAACAGGGCTTCAGGGGTCGAGCTGCCCAAGGCCACGATGCCGATGTCCTCCCAGCCGATACCCGCGTCCCGCAAAGCCTTCTCGGCTGCGGCCAATGCGACGTCGGACGTGTTGACCTCGTCACCCACCCACCGACGCTCCCTGATACCGACCAGCTCCGTGACCCTTTGCGCCGAGAGCTCATCGGGGGTCCAGGCCCTGTCGGTGCCGGGCTTGATCGCTCCGTGGGCGAGCAGGATCTTGACGATCTCCTCGTTGGTCACGATCCTGCCAGGGACATCGGTCCCGGGCATGCAAGTTCCGAGTCCGGCGATCTTCACGCGCATCGCGTCAGCGTCTCCTTCATCCGTGGCTCGTGAGGCCCATTATTCAAGGACCGCGGCCCGATGTCAAATCCTCGTGCCGGGCCGGGGCCGCCCGTCATTCCGCGAATTCCTTGAAGAGCCGGGCCAGCGTTTCCTTGTCCATGGCCCCGACGTTGCGGAAGCGGATCCGGCCTTTCGGGTCGATGATGATCGTGGACGGGATGTAGCCGCCAGGCCGGAAGGCCTCGACGATCTCGGGGGTGGCCATGGCGACGGGGTAGTTCATGCCGACGGCTTCGACCCATTCGCGGAGCTCGGCCGGCGGGGTTTTATCGAGCGAGAGCCCGAGGATCTCGAGGCCGCGGGGCTTCAGCTCCTTGTAGGTTGCGATGAAGTCCGGGATCTCGGTCCGGCAGGGGGGGCACCACGTGGCCCAGAAGTTCAGGACGAGGACCTTCCCCTTGTAGTCCGCGAGCGAGAGGGTCCGGCCCTCGAGGTCCTTGACGGAGAAATCCGGCGCGGGCGCCGTCTCCTCCTGGCTCCGGGTCGGCGTGCAGCCGACCCCCAGGAGGAAGGCCCCGACGGCCGCCATCATCGCGATCTTCCTCATCCTGCACTCCCTCGAAGCGTCCGGCGCCCTCTCTCCCCGGCCCCGGCCGCTTTATTTACTATATTTATTATAGGATAAATAGGAAATACGGGCAACCCGGCCCGCCCCGCCGGCTCCCGTCAGACCGTCCCGCAGCTCTTGAGGAGCCGCTCCCAGCGGGCGTCGACCTCGGCCTGGACGACCGCGATCTGCGCCTCGGTCAGGTGGCGGAAGCGCCCCTGGAGACGGAGATAGTCGTTGACGGGCTTCTTGTCCTTGAGCTTCAGGTTCACAGTGACCTTGTCCCCGTTCTCGATCTCGTAGAGCGGGAAGTAGCCGTTCTGGACGGCCATCCGGGCCAGCTTGACGGTGTCGTCGGGCCGGCTCTTCCAGCCCGTCGGACACGGCGCATAGACGTGGAAGAAGCGCGTCCCCTTGATATCCTTGGCCTTCTTCATCTTCTTGACGAAGTCCTCGGGGTGAGAGATGCTGGCCGTGGCGATGTAGGGGATGCGGTGCGCGGCCATGATGGCCACGATGTCCTTTTTCGGCCGGTTCTTGAAGTGCTTGACCGGCGTCGTCGTCGTCCAGGCCCCGTAAGGGGTCGCCGACGAGCGCTGGATGCCCGTGTTCATGTAGGCCTCGTTGTCGTAGCAGACGTAGATGATGTCTTCGTTCCGTTCGGCCGCCCCGGACAGGGCCTGGATGCCGATGTCGAAGGTGCCGCCGTCGCCTGCCCAAGCGACGACCGTCGTCTCCGTGTCGCCCGTCATTTCGAGACCGGCCTTGACTCCGGTCGCCGTCGACGCAGCCGTCTCGAAGGCGCAATGATAGATCGGCACGTCCAAGGACGAGTAGGGATAGGGCCCGTCGATGACGGCCCAGCAGCATGCCGGGATGCAGAGGACGGTCTTCGGGCCGAGGGCCTTGAGCATGTCGCGCATGGCCAGGGTGGCGCCGCAGCCCTGGCAGGCCAGGTGGCCGCAGGCCATCAGCTCTTCGGCCGGTATGGTCATCGTCATCTTTTTTTCTTTTTTCATTTCTTGACTCCGATCCAGACGATCTCTTCCTCGGCCCGGTCCTTGGCCATGGCGTCCGCGGCGATCTCCTTGAACGAATCCGTGGTGATGTCGCGCCCGCCGAGCCCGGCGATGTAGCCGAAAAGTGGCGGCATGCCCGGCCGGCCGTAGACCGCGGACTTGACCTCCTGATAGAAAATGCCGCCCGCGCCGTAGGAACAGTTCCGGTCGACGACGGCCGCCTTCTTGACCTTCCCGAGGACCTCGCGGACCCGCTCGAAGGGGAAGGGGCGGAAGACCTTGATGCGCAGGTTCCCGGCCTTGACGCCGGATTTCCTGAGCTCGTCGACAGCGACCCGGGCTGTGAAGCCCGCCGTCCCCGACGTGGCGAAGACGAAGTCGGCGTCGTCGCACCGGTAAGGGTCGATGAGGCCGAGGTTGCGGCCGAAGATCTTCTCGAACTCGCGGCCCGTCTCCTCGATCAGGGCCGGCGCCTTTTCCATGTCCTTCTCGAGCTTGTAGCGGAGCTCCATGTAATGCTCCGCCCCGGTCAGGCCGCCGAAGGCCCGCGGGTCGGCCGGGGTCAGCTTGATCGCCGGCTTGAACGGCGGCAGGTACTTGTCGACCAGGGCCTGGTCCGGCACGTCGACGACCTCGTAGGTGTGCGACAGGGCGAAAGCGTCGAGGATGACCATGGCCGGGATCATCAGCGTCTCCGCGACCTTGAACGCCTGGATGACCGTGTCGAGAACCTCCTGGTTCGACGCGCAGTAGAACTGCATCCACCCCGTGTCCCGCTGGGACAGGCTGTCGTTCTGGTCCGTCCAGATCGACCAGCCCGGGGCCATGGCCCGGTTGACGTTGCCCATGACGATGGGGTGGCGCCCGCCGGCCGCCCAGTGCAGCATCTCGTGCATGAGGGCCAGGCCCTGGGCCGAGGTCGCGGTGAAGGTCCGCGCCCCGGCGACCGACGCGCCGATGCAGGAGGCCATGGCCGAGTGCTCCGATTCGACCTTGATGAACTGGGCGTCGAGGGTCCCGTCGGCGCACATCTCGGACAGGAGCTCGACGACCTGTGTCTGAGGCGTGATCGGGTAGGCGGAGATGACCTGGGCCCTGGAAAGCATGGCGCCGTAGGACAGCGCGTGGTTGCCCATGATGACTTTTTTCATCTCCGCTCCTCCACCATGACGATGCACTTGGCCGGGCATTCCTCGGCGCAGATGCCGCAGCCCTTGCAGTAATCGTAGTCGACGACCGGCCACTCGTCGACGATGTCGATCGACGGCTCGGGGCAGAACTTCCAGCAAATGCCGCACTGAATGCACTTTGTGCGGTCGATCTCGGGCCGGATGTTCCGCCAGGCCCCGGTCAGGTTGTGGGTCTGGTCGCCGACAGAGCAGATCATGAGCGGCATCTCGTCGGCCGAGTTGAAGACGACCTTCTTGGCTTTTTTCGGTCTCATGGCGACGCTCCCTCAGGCCCTCTCGTACGCTTCCTGGGCCGCCTTGACGTTATCCTCCGGCTTGATGGAGATCCCTTCCCGGATGGCCGCGGCCAGGGACTCGAGCTTCGTCAGGCCGAGGATCTTGATGACGGCGCCGGCGATGGCCGTGTTGACGATCGGCGCGGCCAGGCTGCCGAGCTTGTTCTTGACGGCGATCTCCGTGGCGTTGACCGTATGGACGTTGAACGTCCCGTGGAAAGGGAAGTCCTCGGGCCGCCGGTCGCTGTTGATGATGATCGTCCCCCCCGGCTTGAGGCCCTCCGTGATGTCGATGGCCTCGACCAGAGTCGGGTCGACGACGACGACATGGTCGGGCGTGTAGATGCGGCTCTTGTCGTAGATGGGCTTGTTGTCGATGCGGATGAAGGCGACGACAGGCGAACCCCGCCGTTCGACGCCGAACTCGGGATAGGCCTGAACCCAGTTGCCCTCCTTGGCGATGGCGTCGGCCAGGATCTTGGAGGCGACGACGGTACCTTGACCGCCGCGACCGTGGAATCGGATTTCGACCATGTGCCTCTCCTCTCCGAATGATGAAAAATCATTATAATCGCGAACGGTCGGGAAGGGAAGAGGGAAACGGGCGGCTAGAGCTCCCGCGCGTTGAACGTGTCGCCCTGGCGGATGTCGCCCGTCTCGAGACCCTTGCGGAACCAGCGGACGCGCTGGGCGGACGTGCCGTGAGTGAACGCGTCCGGCACGACGTAGCCCTGCGACCGCTTCATGATCCGGTCGTCGCCGACCGCGCTGGCCGCGTTGAGGCCCTCCTCGATGTCGCCCTGTTCGAGAAGATCATGCTCCTGCCGGGCGTAGTGGGCCCAGACCCCGGCCAGGAAATCGGCCTGCAGCTCCATCCGGACCGAGATCGCGTTGAATTCTCTTTCGCTCATGCGGCTCCGGAGCTTCTCGACCTGGTCGCTGATACCCAACAGATTCTGCACGTGGTGGCCGACCTCGTGGGCGATGACATAGGCCATGGCGAAATCGCCCTGGGCGCCGAGCTGGCGCTGCATGTCCTCCAGGAACGAGAGGTCGATGTAGACCTTCGCGTCGGCGGGGCAATAGAACGGGCCCGCGGAGGCCCCGGCGTAGCCGCAGGCCGAATCGATCTGACCCGAGTACAGGACCAGCTTCGGCTCTGCGTAGGACTCACCCGTCTCCCGGAACCGCGTCCGCCAGACGTCTTCGGTGCTGGCCAGGACGACGGAAACGAATTGGCCCATCTGCCGGTCGTGTTCGCCGAGGGGCTGACCGGCCGCCGGAGTGGACAGAGTTCCGTCCGTCCGGAGGCTCTGCGTGACCTCGGAGGGATTGCTACCGAGGAGGAAATAGAGGATGACGAGAACCAGCCCGCCCAGGCCGCCCCCGACCACGATCTGCCTCCCTCCGATCCCCCTCCTGTCCTCGACGTTGTCGCTCTCCCGCCTTCCCAGCCACCTCATGTGTTCCCTCCCTGATCGGATGAGGGACACGCGCCTCGAGCACATGTCCCCGGACGCCCCGTCCTATCTTCTATCTCGCATCCCCGGCGCGATAGAGCTTCTTCAGCATCAGCGCGTCGGCCTCGAGGTTGGGGCTTTCGCAGATGACAAGGCCTTCGACGCCGAGATCCCGAAGGGCCTGAAGCCACTCGTCGTAACGGAAATCGGCCTCGTCGAGGTTCAGATGCTTGATCTCGCCGTTATGGTTATAGTGAATGCCGGCGATGTGGATGTGGGCGTTCTTAAGCGCCGCGGTGCCCAGCTTCCTGGCCACCTTGCCGAGGACGCGGTGGAACTCCGCGTAGGAGTTGACCTTGCCCTCGCGCGCGTAGATGTGGGAAAAATCCAGGCAGGGCCGGAGCCCATCGACCTCCCGGCAAAGCAGGAGGACCTCGTCGAGGGTCCCGAACTGGGACCTCTTGCCCATGGTCTCGACGCGGACGCTCACCGGGAGCCGCTCCGTCCGGACGATGGACATGACGGCGGCCACCCCGCTCCTGACCGCGGCGTACGCTCTTTCCGGCGGGCCCTGGCCGTAGAATCCGGCGTGGAAGACGACGCTCTGCGCCCCGCACGCCGCCCCGACCCGGGCCGAGCTCAGGAGCCGCTCCTGGCTGTGGAGCCGGACGCCCGGGTCCTCGGAGTTGAAGTTGATGAAATAGGGGGCGTGGACGCTCAGCCGCAGGCCGAGGGCCGCGGCCTTGGCCCGGACCTTGCCGGCCGTGTCGAGGCCCATCTTGACGCCCTTGACGAACTCGATCTCGAGGCCGTCGAGGCCGAGCTCCTTGATGCGGTCGAGGGCGGCGAGGCTCGAAGCGCCGTCCGCGGACAGGGGGACGCCTGCGGTGCCGAAGAGCAGCCGCCTAGCCGCAGCGGGCATCGCCCTTCCCGCCGGGATCGAGAAACTCGCTGACGATGCGCATGGCGCAGAAGTCGCCGCACATGGAGCAGGCCTGGCTCCGCGACTTCCTCCGCTTGCGGACGGCGGCGAACTTGACCGGGTCGAGGGCGAGCTTTTCCTGGCCGGCCCAGTCGAGGCGTTTCCGGGCGCGCGAGAGCTCGCGGTCCCGTTCGATGGCGCCGGGCACCCGCTTGACGATGTCCGCGGCGTGGGCGGCGATCTTCGCGGCGATGAGGCCCTCGCGCACGTCGTCGAGCGTCGGCAGGCCCAGGTGCTCGGCGGGCGTCACGTAACAGAGGAAGTCCGCCCCGGCCGCGGCCGCGATCGCCCCGCCGATGGCCGAGACGATGTGGTCGTAGCCGGGGGCGATGTCCGTGACGAGGGGGCCCAGGACGTAGAACGGCGCCTCCTGGCAGAGGCGCTTCTCGAGGCGGACGTTCATCTCGACCTGGTCGAGCGGGACGTGGCCCGGGCCTTCGACCATGACCTGCACGCCCGCCTCAGAGGCGCGACGGACGAGCTCGCCGAGCGTCAGGAGCTCCTCGATCTGGGGGCGGTCGGTCGCGTCGAGGACCGAGCCCGGCCGGAGGCCGTCGCCCAGGCTCAGCGTGATGTCGTGCCTGCGGGCGATCGCGAGCAGGCGCTCGAAATCGGCGAAGAAGGGATTCTCCTTCCCGCTGTGGATCATGCAGGCCAGGTGGAACGCACCGCCCCGGGAGACGATGTCGGCGACGCGGCCCTGCTTCTTCAGGCGGTCGATGGCCCTGAGGGTCAGCCCCGCGTGGATGGTCATGAAATCGACGCCTTCGACGGCCTGGGCCTCGACGGCTTCGAACAGGTCGTCCTCGGTCAGGCCGACGATCGTGCCCCGGCGGTGGATGGCCTTGACCGCCGCCTGGTAGATCGGCACCGTCCCGAGCGGCACGGGTGTCCGCGCCAGGATCGTCCGCCGGATCCTCTTGAGGTCGCCGCCGGTGCTTAGGTCCATGACGGCGTCCGTCCCGTAGTCCAAGCTGACCTTGAGCTTCTTGAGCTCGTCGGCCAGCCGGGGATAATCGCGCGACGTGCCGATGTTGACGTTGACCTTCGTCCGGAGGCCGCAGCCAATCGCGGCCGGACGGGCGGGGGAGTGGCGGGGATTCGAGGGAATGACCGCGCGGCCGCTCGCCACGAGAGCCGCCACCGATTCGGCCGGAAGGCCCTCGGCCGCGGCCGCCTTCTTCAGGGTCCGGGTGAGGACACCCTTCCTTGCCTGTTCGAGTTCGGTCATGATTTCTCTTTTCCGGGGGCGCCGCGCATGGCGAAAATTCAGTATAGATGAGGTCCCCGGGACTGTCAAGAAACCGGACGCCTTGGGCGGGGGGTGAGACGACGCCGTTTCTCTCCCCCCTAGGGGTGAGGACCGGCGGGGGTTTTTCACCCCAGGATTCATCCGGCCGGACGATTGCCACGGGGGGGGAGAGCCCCTATCCTGCTGCCGTGGTGCGACCCGTGATCCGTGCTTCGTCTTCCGTGGCGCTTTTTGCTATCATGGGCCTGTTTGCCTCTCGCACCTGCCGTTAGAAGACCCGACAATCTCAAGCGCGAGAAGACGCTTATTGTCGACCGGCGGTAGCCTGTCCGATGAGCGGCAGCGCGGCTTCCCTCGAACATGACAGCCCCTCGAAACCCTCCCGTGGTGAAGGCGATGGAGATCCGCCACAGCCTGCTCTTCAGGAACACGGCCCTGAACTTCTTCGGGCTGGTCGTGCCCCTGGCCGCGGGCCTCGCCGCCATCCCCTTCGTCGTCCGCGCGCTGGGGGCCCAGAGGTTCGGCATCCTGTCGCTCGTGTGGGTCGTTTTCGGCTATTTCGGGCTCTTCGACCTGGGGCTGGGGCGGACGACGACCAAGTACGCGGCCGAGGCCCTGGGGAAGGGCGAGCCCGAAAAGCTCCCGGGCTATCTCTGGACGGCCGTCGCCCTGCAGACGGCGATTGGCGCGGCCGGGACCCTTCTTCTCGTTCTCCTGGCTCCGCCGATCGCGCTCCACTTCCTCAAGATCCCGCCCGAGTTCGTTCCAGAAACGGTGGCGACCCTCCGGCTCGTCGGCTGGTCCCTGCCGGTCATGTTCGTCAGCTCCTCCTTCCGCGGCATCCTCGAGGCCGCGCAAAGGTTCGACCTGGTCAACGCCGTCAAGATCCCGGTCAATATCTTCTTCTACGTCCTGCCCCTCGTCGGGACGGCCCTCGGCTACGGGCTTCCCGGGATCGTCGTCCTCCTCGTCGTTTCCCGGGTGGCCGGTCTCGTCGCCTGGGGCGGGCTTAGCCTCAGGGTCTTTCCGGCGCTTCGAAAGAAGCCCCGGCTGGCCCGCCACCTCGTGAAGCCCCTATTCTCCTTCAGTGGCTGGCTGGCCCTCTCGAGCGTCCTGTATGCCGCCAGCTCCTCGGTCGACCGGCTTGTCATCGGGGCCGTCATCACGGTGAGCGCGGTGACGTTCTACAGCGCTCCCTACGAGGCCATCAACCGCGTTGGCGTCGTCCCCGGCAGCCTGGCCATGGTCCTCTTCCCGGCCTTCAGCTCCCTTAACGGCGGCCGGCTGAAGGAGAAAGCGGAGGACCTCTTCGCCCGGTCGGTGAAGTTCCTCCTCCTCACGACCGGTCCGGTCCTCATCCTGCTCATCTTCTTCGCCCGCGACTTCCTGAGGCTCTGGCTGGGAGCCGACTTCGCCCGGACGAGCACCCTCGCCGTCCAGATCCTCGCGGCGGGCTTCCTCGTCAATTCGGTCATCGCCGTGCCCAACAACTATCTGATGGGCATCGGGCGCGTGGACATCGCCCCGAAGTATCAGCTCGTCGAGCTCGTCGCATACACGGGCCTGGCTTGGGCGGGCGCGAAGCTCTGGGGCATCACCGGCGTCGCCCTGGCCTCGGCCCTCCGCCTGGCCGCTTTTTCGCTGTTCCTGTTCGCGGCCTCCTTCACCGCCGGGAAGATCGGATTCCGCCACTTCTGGGAAACCGGCGCCCGCCGGGCCGTGGCGGCGCTGGGGCTGTTCGCGGCCGGGCTCGGGATCGATGTCCTGGCCGGTCTCTCGCTCTGGGGAGCGGCGGCGCTGACGGCCGGGTTCCTTGCGCTGGCCTACTTCCGCCTCATCGACGAGGCCGAAAGGGACTTCCTCAGAGCGCGGCTCTTCTTCTGGCGGGGGGCCGGGCGGACGGTCCCCGTCGAACCGGAGCGTGACCCGTGACGGCCCTGCCCCGCGCCGCCGTCTTCCATCCGGAGCTCCGCGGAGGGGCCGGCTCGGAAGCCAATGCCGTCTGGTTCGCCCAGGCCATTCGGGGCATGGCCCGGGTGACCCTCGTGAGCATGGGGCCGATCGACCTCCCGGGGCTTGACGGAATCCACGGGACAAACCTCTCGCGGGGGGACATCGAGATGGTGTCCCTGCCTCTCCCGCGGGCCCTCGGGCGCCGGTTCGACGCCCTCCGGGCGTACCGGTTGGGGCGCTGGGCCAAGGCCCACGCCGGGGAGTTCGACCTGCTCGTCTCGACTTACAACCTCATGGACTTCGGAAAGCGCGGCCTCCAGCTCATCGCCGATGTCAGTTTCGACGACGGGCTGCGGAGGTCCCTCCACCCGCCGGCCGGCGGGCTGCGGAGCGTCCTCTACGCGAAGTCGCCGCTGCGGTCGCTTTATCTGCGGCTGGGGCGGGCGATCGCCGGCCAGTCGCGGGACGGCTGGCGACGGAACCTGACCTTCGCCAACTCCGGTTGGACCCGGGACGTCTTCGAGAGCCATTTCAAGGCGACGTGCGGCGTCCTTTACCCTCCGGTCGCCACGGACGGTGCGCCCGTGCCGTGGGGAGAGAAGGAGAACGGCTTTGTCGTCCTGGCGCGGATGGCCCCGGAGAAGGGCCTGGAAAAGATTATCGCAATCCTGGACGAGGTCCGCCGCGCGGGATGCGACGTCCATCTGCATATCCTTGGCCGCGAGGACGACCGGCGAACGACGGGAATCGTTCGCCGCCTCTGCCGCGAGCGTGCCGGCTGGGCCCATTATGAGGGGTTCGTCACGGGCGAGCGGAAGAACGAGTTCCTGGCGCGGCACCGCTACGGCCTCTCCGGCTGCCGCCACGAGGCCTTCGGCATCGCTGTGGCCGAGATGGCCGCGGCAGGCGCGATCGTCTGGGTCCCCCGGGGCGGCGGCCAGGTAGAGATCGTCGGGCGCGAGGACCTCGTCTACGACGACGAGCGGGACGCCGCCCGCAAGATCGTTCGCGTCCTCGGCGGCGGAGAGAGGCAGGCGGACCTGACGCGTCATCTCGCGGCCCGCACGGCCCTGTTCTCGACGACGCGGTTCGTCGAAGAAGCCAGGGCGATCGTGCGCAGGTTCCTCGACGGAGAGAGCCGGACATGAGCCGCCAGCGGAAGGACCTCGCGTTCGTCGTCGCGACCATGGACCGGCGGGCGAACCTGGCCGGCCTCCTGGCGAGCCTCGAGGCCCAGACCCTCCTTCCGGCCGAGGTCATCGTCGTCGACGGCGGCGTTTCTTCCGTCGCGGACCTCTGCCGGGCGCCTCGGCCGTTCTTCGTCCGTCACCTCCCGTGCCGTCCGCCTTCGACGTCGCGGCAGCGGAACGCCGGGGTCGAGGCCGCCGGCCCGGGCGTCGCCTTCATCGGCTTCCTCGACGACGACATCCTCCTCGAGCCGCGGGCGCTCGAGGCGATGATGGCCTTCTTCGATGACGCGCCCGCGGGGGTCGGCGGCGCCACTTTTAACATGTCCAACCATCCGCCGCTCCGGGCGGCCCGCTGGAAGTCCCTGCCGCTCGCCGAACGCGCCGGCCTCTACAGCCGCCGGCCGGGAGCCGTGATGAGGTCGGGTTTCCAGACGATGATCGGCCCGGTCGGGGAGACGGTCCGCACGGACTGGCTGCCGAGCGGCGCCGTTGTCTGGCGGCGCGAGGTCCTGCGGCGGCTGAGGTTCGATGAATGGTTCACGGATTACGGGTATCTCGAGGACCTGGACCTGAGCTATCGCGCCGGGAGATCCTCCGTCCTCATGGTCGTCGCCGGCGCCCGGTACTCGCACCATCCGGGCGCCTCGCCGCGGCCGGATCCCTTCCTCTTCGGCCGCAAGGAGGTCGCGAACCGCCTCCATTTCGTCGGGAAGAATCCCGAGCTCTCGCCCGGGCTCTGCCGGCTCGGGCTCGGCGTCCGGATGCTGATGAGCCTCGCAGACGGGCTCTTGCGGGGCGAGGGCCGGGAGCTCCGCCGGGTCGGCGGGAACATTGTCGCGCTCGCCGGCGTCCGGCCCCGCCGCGGGGGGAGCGGATGACGGGAAGGTCCGGACGATGACGAGAAAGAAGGTCCTCGTTTCGGCCTACGCGTGCAACCCGTCGGGCTCCCTCGCCCTTCACGCCGGCGAGGACCTGACCGGCTGGCGGTTCGTCGAGCAGGTTGCCCGCTTCCACGACGTCTGGGTCATCACCCACGAGTACAACCGCGAGGGGATCCGCGCGGCGCTCGAGGGCCGCGAGCAGAGCCACATGCGCTTCCATTTCGTCCAGCTGCCGGCACCCCTGGGCGGCCTCTACAGGGTCGAGTTCGGGCAGAGGATCTATTATTATCTCTGGCAGATCGCGGCTTTCCGCGCCGCGCAGCGGCTCAACAGGGCGGTTGGCTTCGACCTGGCCCACCACGTGACCTTCGGCAACGACTGGATCCCGAGTTATATCGGCGCCTTCATGCCTGTGCCCTACATCCACGGGCCCGTCGGCGGAGGGCAGCGCACGCCGCGGCCTCTTCTCGGCGAGTACACGCTCGGCGGCCGGCTTTCGGAATTCGGGCGGACGGCGGCCCAGTGGGTCGGCCGCCGCGACCCAGTCCGGCGCCTGGCACTCGGAAGGGCCAAGGCGATTCTCGTCTGCAACCGGGAGACGCGGGCCATGATCCCCGGTCCTCTACGCGGCAAGGTCCTGGACTTTCCCGTCAACGGCATTGGCCGCGAAGACCTGGCCCCGGCCGCCGTGGGGAGGAGCGATGACGGCAGGTTCCGGATCCTCATGGCCGGCCGCTTGCACCGTCTCAAGGGGTTCGGCCTCGGCCTCCGGGCCTTCGCCGCGTTCGCCCGGGATTGGCCGGGAGCGGAGTTGACGATCGTCGGCAGCGGCCCCGAGGAAGCCCGGCTCCGACGGACGATCGACGACTCCGGCGTCGCGTCCCGCGTGACCATGATCTCGTGGCTGCCGCGGACGGAGCTCCTGGCCGCCATGGCCTCCGCCGACGTCTTCCTCTTCCCGAGCTTCCGGGACGGAGGAGGCGCGGTCGTGGTCGAGGCGATGGCCGCCGGCCTGCCGGTCGTCTGCCTCGATTCCGGAGGGCCCGGCTTTCACGTCCAGCCGGGGTGGGGCTTCAAGATCGAGCCGGGACGTCCGGGGGAGGTCGTGGAGGCTTTCGCTCGGGCCCTCGGGGTCCTCGCCAGGGACCGTGAGTTCCGCCGCTCTCTGGGACGCTCGGGCCAGCAACGGGCGCACGACTATTATCTCTGGGACCGCCGCGGCGAGCGGCTCGCGGCCATCTATCGGAGGGCCTGGAACGGAGACTGAGGGACCACCATGGTGATCGCCGCCTTTCTCTGGGTCCTCGTGTGGGGAGGGATGTACAGCGACGTCTCCCGATTCGACGTCGCGGGCCTTCTCGCCGGCCCGGCGAGCTTCGTCCTCACTATGCGGCCGTTCCTGCCGATCCTGGCGATGGCCGTCTGCCTCGTCCTCCTCGTCCGCAAGAGAACGATCTCCCTCGTTCTCGAGCCCGGGCCCTTCCTGATGTTCTCGCTCTACGGCCTGCTCGGGGCGGTCTTCTTCTTCCTTTCGCCCCAGCCGTTCTTCTCCCTCTACTGGGCGGGCCTCTTCCTCTCGGCCCCCTTCGTCGTCTGGACGCTGGTCAACACGGGCGACCCCGAGGCGAGGCTGGGGCTCCTCATGAGCATCAACACCGCCGTCGTCCTGGTCATGGTCGTTTTTTACATCGCCGGGCCGCTTTGGCCGATCCTGATGGGCGCGCACAATCCGCGGCTCTACAAGCTGCCGTTCGGCCTCGGACTCCAGACCGCCAACGGGGTCGGCCGCTTCGCCGGCGTCCTGGCCCTCATCGCCCTGTCGCGGCTCCGAGGACCGGAACTCTACAAGCGGGTCCTGTGGGCCGGCCTCCTGGCAGCGGCGGTCCTGGGCCTGGCCCTGTCGGAGTCGCGGACGGCCATCTTGGGCTTCATCGTCGGGTCGCTCCTCGTCGTCGCCGCCAGCAGAAAGTTCACTTGGCTCGCGGCCATCGTGCCGGGCGTCTTCTACTTCCTCTACAAGGCGTGGTTCGTCTGGCGCTTCAAGGGGAGCCTCGAGAATGCCTTCTTCCTCACCGGCCGCGAGACGACGTGGCGCAAGGCCCTCTCGATCGCGCTCCAGTCGCCGCTCGCGGGGCACGGCTTCCACGCCGACCGACTGATGCTCGAGGGGGAGCACGTCCACATGGCGTACCTCCATTCCCTCATCCAGAGCGGGGTTCTCGGGGCGCTCCTCTTCACCGGGGCCGTGATCGGAGTTTGGGTCATCGTGGCGAAACACCGGATCGTCCAGCGCACGGCGCTCGTCGTGGGCCGGGCGAATTTCCTGCTGACCGAATCCCTAGCCGTGCTGGGGTTCCTCACCGCGCGAAGCTTCTTCGAGTCGACGGCCGCCTTCTATGGCGTCGACCTGCTCCTCTTCGTGCCCGTCATGGCCTATCTCCAGGTCTGGAGCCGGACGAACCCATGAAGATCGCCATCCACACGATGTACTTCCTGCCGGACTTCGGCAGCGCGCCGATCCTCATGAACGAGCTCGCCGGCCACCTGGCCGGGCGCGGCCACGAGGTGGAAGTCGTCACGACCTTCCCCCGGACCTCCGGCGCCGGAGTCGGGAGGCGTGTTTACTCGCGCCGCCGGGCCGACGGATTCGTCGTGAAGAGATACTGGACGAACAGAGCGCCGCACCCCCTCGGCCGACTGGCCGCCTGGAACATCTATACGGCCGGAGCCCTTATCAACCTGTTTTCGCTCGGGCCGGGCGACGTCTTTTTCCTGAGGACGCCGCCCCTCCAGCTCGGCCTCCCGGCCTTCGGGGCCAAGCGGCTGAAGGGCGCCCGGGTCCTCCTCAGTGTCCAGGACATCCACCCGGACCTGGCCATCGAGTCGGGCATCCTGAAGAACCCGGCCGGCATCCGCCTCGGCCGGGCGCTCGAACGGTGGGTTTACGGTGTCGCCGACCGCATCGTCGTCATCAGCCAGGGGTTCCAAAAGAATCTCTTGGGGAAGGGCGTCCCCGGCTCGAAGATCGACGTCATCCCGAACTGGGTGGACACGGATTTTCTCCGGCCGCTCGACAAGGACAACCCGGTCTCGAGGAAATACGAGCTCGAGGGAAAGTTCGTGGTCCTCTACTCCGGGACGATCAGCATCAGCAGCAACCTCGCCCTAGAGCGGGTCATCGAGGCCGCCCGGCGGCTGGCGCCGGAGCGGGACATCATCTTCGTCATCGCCGGCGAGGGCCTTAAGAAGCCCGAGCTCGAGGCCCGGGCGAAAGCGCACGGACTGCCGAACGTCGCCTTCCTGCCCTTTCAGCCCTACAGCGACCTGCCGGCGCTCCTGGCCTCGGCCGACGTTCTCCTCGTGCCGCTCGACAGCCGGAAATCGCAGCTGTCCGTGCCCTCCAAGCTCTACAACTTCATGGCCGCAGGCCGGCCCATCCTGGGCCTGGCCGCCGCGGGGTCGGAGGTCGCTTCCCTGCTCGAGGAGCGACGCTGCGGACTCGCTGTCCCGCCCGATGATCCGGCGGCGATCGCCGAGGCCGTCAGGGCCCTCCGGCGCTCCGAAGACGCGCGCCGGGCGTTCGCTTCAAATGCCCGGGCTTATGTCGTAGAATATTTCGCCAAGGACAGGATCCTCCGGTCGTACGACGAGCTCATCGAGAAGGGGATGACCTGACCGGTCAAGGTCCACCGATGAAGAAGTTCCTGAGATTCTGGCTTCCGCCGCTCCTGCTCATGGCCCTCGTCTTTCCCGTGGGCAATAAGGCCCTAGCCAGCCACCGGAGCTATGAGCTCTTCGTCGCCGCCTTCCGGTGGGTCTTTCCGCACGCCTCCTGGCACGAGGCCGGGATTGGCTACATCGCCTTCAGGAAGTTCGGCCACTTCGTCACCTATGGGCTCCTGGCCTTCCTCTTCTACAGGGCCGTCCGGGCCGGCCGCCGGCCGAGGTGCCGCGCGGCTTGGCTCCTCCGCGCGGGGGTCCTGGCCGCCGCCTACGGTTTCCTGGACGAATTCCTCCAGACCCTCGTCCCGAACCGCACCGGTAACCTCCGCGACTGGGCGGTGGACTGCGCAGGGGTCGCGGCGGCCCTGGCCCTTGCGGCCTGCAGGGCCAAACGCCTGGACGACGGGCAGGTCACGCCTCCGGGGCCCCGCTCGCTCTCCCGGGGGCTCTTCCTCAAGAGGCCCTTCGACATCGCCCTCTCCCTCGTCGGCATCGTCGTTTCGCTGCCGGCCTGGGGGGCGATCGCCTTGGCCGTTTGGCTCGAGGACCGCGGCCCGATCTTCTATGCCCAGGAGCGCGTCGGCCGGAACGGCCGGACGTTCAGGGCCTTCAAGTTCCGCTCGATGATCCCGGAGGCCGAGAAGGGACGCGGGCCCGTCCAGGCATCTGAGAACGACCCGCGGGTGACCCGGGTCGGCCGGGTGCTCCGGGCAACGGCCATGGACGAGCTCCCCCAGCTCTTCAACATTCTCAGGGGCGACATGAGCTTCGTCGGGCCGCGGGCCCTCAGGCCGAACGAGCTCGAAGCGGGGGAGGCCGCGGGCCCCGAGTCGTTGGGGGACATCCGGGGGGGACGCGAACGTCATGCCGTCCGGCCGGGGCTGACAGGGCTCGCCCAGGTCTACCTGCCGGGCGAAACGCCGCGGCGGAAAAAGTTCCGCTACGACCTTCTTTATATACGGACCATGAGCTTCCGGACGGACCTCGAGCTCATCGCCCTCTCGTTCTGGATCACGTTCCGCGGCAGGTGGGAGTCCCGCGGCGAGAAGGTTTGAGACAGAAGGACCATTTGACACGCCCAACGGTCATCGGTTAAGTTACTCGACTTCCTCAGGAACGGACACGCAATGAAGACGGACAAACGGTCTGACGTGCTGGTCATTGGCGGCGGCCCGAGCGGGCTGCGCGCCGCGGCGCGTCTGGCCGCGGGCGGCCTGGACGTCCGGGTCTTCGAGAAAAAGACCGCCGTCGGGCGGAACGTCGTCTGCACGGGCATCATCGGCCGGGACGTCTTCGCCAGGTTCGGCCTCGCGACCGGGCCCGTCCTCCGGGAGATCGGTGACGTCCAACTCGTCTCGCCGTTCGGCACGGTCGTGGCTTACAGCCACCCGCAGCCGTTCGCCTGCGTCGTGGACAGGGAAAGATTCGACTCCGCCCTGGCCGCCGCAGCCGAGGCCGCTGGGGCCGGCCTCAGCCTCGGGGCCAAGGTCGATGACATTTCGATCGAGCGGGACGGGGTCCGGGTGACGGTCCGGACGGACGTCGCCGGGCCGGTCCGCTATTCCGCCGCCGTGGCCGTCATCGCCACCGGCGTCGATCATGGGCTCCAGAAAAAGGTTGGGCTCGGTTATCCGCGGGATTTCCTGGGTGGGGCCCAAGCCGAGGTCCCTTCGGGCGCTGGCGAGCCAACATCGATCCTCTTCGGCCGGGATGTCGCCCCCGGCGCCTTCGCCTGGTCGGTCCCGGCCGGGGACACGGCCCGCGTGGGGCTCTTGACGAGGAAAGACCCCAGGCTCTTGCTCCGGAAACTCCTCCAGGCGCGCGGAGGCGGCTGCGACGGGACCGGGGACATCCCCGTCCGGACGCGGGCCGTGGCGCAAGGGCTCGTCTCCCGGACGGCCGGCGATCGCGTTCTATCGGTCGGCGAGGCCGCCGGCCAGATCAAGACGACGACGGGCGGCGGGATCAGCTACGGCCTCCTCTGCGCCGACCTCGCGGCCGAGACGCTCCTCGAATGTTTCCGGCGGTCGTCATTCGGGGCGGAGGCCCTGGCGGCCTACGAACACCGGTGGCGGCGGGCCGTCCAGAAGGAAATTCTCGTCGGCTACTACACCCGGCGGATGTGGTCCCGGCTGAGCGACAGCCGGGTCGAGGGCCTGTTCCACCTGGCCCAGACCGACGGCATCATCCCGATCATCCGGGAGACGGCCGACTTCGACCGGCACTGCGATCTCATCTTCGCCCTCCTCGAGCGGCTTTCGTTCATGAAATACTTCCGGACAGTGAAGGACGGCGCCGGGAAGTTCAGCCCGTCCTGAGCCGCGCGGCCGCGGCGCCGCGCCGACACAGAGTGAGCATGAAAAAGATCTCCATCCTGGCCCTGGCCGTTTTCCTGGCGGCCTCGGCCGGCCGGCTGTCCGGCCAGTCCTACCGGACATTCCGCGATGAATTCGAGGACGCCCGTTCGAGGACGGGTTGGCGGCTCGGGCCGCTCAAGCTCCTGCCGGGGCTCCGGATCGCGAACGCCGGCTACGATTCGAACATCCTCTATCGCCCTCGCGAGGAGGGGGCCGTGTCCGACACCGTCGCGGCGCTGGCGCCGGAAGTCAAAGCCTACTGGCTCCTGGGGAGCTCGGTCATCCTCTCGGTCACCGAGAGCCCCGAGTACGACTTCTATCTCAGGGAAAAGGGCCTCCGGACGCTCACGAACAGCGTCGTCCCCGCGGCCCGGATCCTGCTCCTGCGCAGCGTGGCCCTTTCCGGCGAATATCATGTCTTCAACCTCCTGCGCCGGTCGACGAGCGAATTCGGAGAGCCGGTTAGGAACGCCCAGGAGGGCTGGGCCGCCAGTCTCTTCTTCGAAACCCCCCGCGGCACGGCCGTAGGGTTTTCCGGCGCCGTTGACGATTTCCGGTTCCGCAACCCGGGCGTCACGGACCCCGTGAACGACTACGCCCGGACCCTGGACCGGCGCGAACAGTCCGCCGCTTTCGAGTTCTATTACCGGGTCTTCTCGGACAGCCATGTCTTCCTGATGGCCGGGGCCAGGGACTACGCCTTCGTCGACCCCGCTTCCGCCTGGCGGAACGCCTATTCCCGCGAGATTTCCGGCGGCCTGCGGTTCCCGCTCCTCGGCCGGGCCCGGGGCACGATCGCCCTGGGCTACAAGACGTTCGTCCCGAGGACGGCAGGCCGCAAAAGGTTCTCCGGCCTCGTCGCCGCGACCGACGCCTCGCTCCGCGAGGGCCGCTTCGGGCTCAACCTGGCCTACACGCGCGACAACTATTTTTCCTATTTCGATACGGCCTACTATTTCATCGAAGACCGGGTCCGCTCCGGCCTGTCGTTCTACGTGTTCCCGTTCCTGAGGCTGGAGGCGGGCTGGCAGTCGGGGGCCTGGACGTACCCGGAGCCCCAGGAAGTCTGGTTTGGCGGCGGGCCCGTCCTCGTCGAGAACCGGCGGGACCGGGACCGCGTCTGGTCCGCGGGGCTGGCCGTCAAGGTCGCGGGGAACGCCGGCCTCGGCCTCAGCTATAATCTTTACCGGCGCCGGTCGAACGCACCCGGGTTCGACATCGACAGGCATTTCGTCGGCGCGACGCTGACCTACGACTTTTGAGAACGGGTCCCAAGGAGTCGAAGATGAAGATCGAACGCATGATCGTTCTTGTGGTCCTCGGCCTTTTCTTGGCGGCGGGAGCGGCCCGCGCCGCGGAGCAGGCCGCCAGCGCCGAGTACCGAGTCGGACCCAAGGATCTCCTCGAGGTCACGGCGCTCGGCGTCACCGAGATCCAGAAGCTCGTCGTCCGGGTCTCGGAGGACGGCCGGATCGCCCTGCCCCTCGTCGGCGAGGTCGACGTCAACAACTTGACCCAGTCCGAGGTCGAGCGGAAGCTCGTCCGCATCCTTGGCGACAAATACCTCGTCAACCCGCAGGTCACGGTCTTCATCCTGGAGTACAAGAGCAAGCGGGTCAACGTCCTCGGCGCCGTCGAGAAGCCCGGCCCCTACGAGCTCCTCGGGCGCCAGACCCTGATGTCCATCATCTCCCAGGCCGGCGGCATGACCCGGGACGCGGGCAACGAGATCATCGTCCTCCGCCAGCTCGCCGACGGCTCCGCAACCTCAATCCGCATCTCCGTCGACGACCTGTTCGTCAAAGGCGACGCGAAGCTCAACCTCGCCCTCGAGCCGAACGACATCGTCAACATCCCCGTCGACAAGGTCGTCACGATCTACGTCTTCGGGCAGGTCAAGAACCCCGGCGCCCTCCAGGTCAAGAAGTCCAGCCTCCCGTCGCTCACGCAGGCCATCGCCCAGGCCGGCGGCTTTTCCGACCGCGCCGCGCGCGGCAGCATTCGCATCCGGAGGAAGACCGCCTCCGGCCAGGAGATCGAGATCAAGGTCAACGCCAGGGACATCCTCAAGGGCAAGATCAAGGACATCCCCCTCATGGAGAACGATACGGTCTACGTCCCCGAGAGCCTCTTCTGAGGCGCCGGGCCGCCCGCGCGAGCGGGCCAAGGGAGCCAGCCATGAACGGCCTCAACACCAAACCCCAGCGGAAAGAGATCGACCTCCTCGAATACTGGCGGGTCGTCGTCAAACGCCGGTGGGTCCTGGCGACCTTCGCCGGGGTCCTGGTCGCTTTCGTCGCCGTCCTGTCCTTCACGGCGACGCCCCTCTACCGGGCCACGGCCACGATCCTCATCGACGAGCCCAGCGCGAGCCTCGTCAACATCCAGGACGTCCTGAACTCGGGCGCCTACTATCAGAGCGATTACCTGGGGACATACTTCAACACCCAGCTGAAGCTCCTGACGAGCCGGTCCCTGGCCGAGCGGGTGGCCAAGAAGCTCAACCTGGGCGCCCGGCCGGAGTTCCGGACGGCCCGGACCTCCCGGACGAGCCCCGTCCAGGCGGTCAAGGGCTTCCTCTCGCTCCGCTGGGCCTTTCCAGGGAAAAAGGCCGCCACGGCCGGGGGCGGGCCGGCGGCGCCGGCCGCGAGCTACGCCTTCGCCATCCTGGACGGCCTCGGCATCTCGCCCGTGCCCGAGACCAGGATCGTCCAGGTCAGCTACACGTCATCGCACCCGGTCCTCGCGGCCGACATCGTCAACACCCTGGTCGAGGAATTCGTCAGCTACTCCGTGGAGACGCGCTACGAGGCCACGAAGCAGACCTCGGAATTCCTCAGCGAGACGATCGCCCAGCTCCGGGAGGACCTCAAGAAGAAGGAGGAGGACCTCCAGAAGTACGGGGAGGAGAAGAAACTCCTCTTTCTCAACGACAAAGAGAGCTCCGTCGTCAACAAATTCTCCGACGTCAACTCCGCGTTCACCGAGGCTCAGATCGACCGCTTCAAGAAGGAGGCCCTCTACCGGGAGCTGCGGGACCTCAATATCAACGCCCTGCCCGAGTCGGTCAACAACCCCGTCATCCAGGCCCTCAAGTCGTCCTACAGCCAGGCCAGGTCCGATTACGAGGAAAAAAGCAAGTTCTACCGGCCGGACTACCCGGAGATGGTCAAGCTCAGGGCCAGGCTCGACAGCACCAAGACCGCGCTCGAGGAGGAGATCCGGAAGGTCGTGGGCGCGGCCGAGGCCGACTACCGGGCCGCCCTGAACAAGGAGCGGTCCCTGCAGGGCCTGCTCGACTCCCAGCGGACCGACGTCGTCCGGATGAACAACAACGCCATCCTCTACCGCAGCCTCCAGATCGAGGTCGACAACATGCGGAACCTGCTCGGGACCCTCGTCTCCAAGCAGAACGAGATCCAGGTCTCGAGCCAGCTCGGGGGCTTGCGGACGAGCAACATCAAGATCGTCGACCGGGCGCTCGTACCGTCCGGCCCATTCACGCCGAACGTCCGGCGAAACCTGATGATGGCCCTGCTGCTCGGGCTCTTCGGCGGGCTCGGGCTCGCCTTCCTCGTCGAGTACGTCGACAACACGGTCAAGGGACCGGAGGACGTCGAGAAGCTGACCGGCCTGCCGTCCCTGGGCATCATTCCTTACCTCTCGGCCGACGGGCTGAAGAGAAAGCCGGCGCCGTACGGGCAGTACAGGTACTCCTACGGAGCGGAAGGAGACGTCCGGAAGGAGGTCTTCCCGGAGGTCAGCGAGATCGAGCTCATCAATCATCTCTTCCCCAAGTTCTCGATCGCCGAGGATTACCGCACGGTCCGGACGTCAATCCTGTTCTCCCACGCCGACAGCTCCCCCAAGACCGTCTGCTTCACGAGCGCCATGCCCCAGGAGGGGAAGACGGCCACGGTCTCAAACATGGCCATCTCGTTCGCCCAGCTCGAGGGCAAGGTCCTGCTCATCGACGCGGACCTGCGCAAGCCGCGCCTCCACAAGGTCTTTCAGACGAGGAACCTGGTCGGGTTGAGCGGGTTCCTCGCCGGCAAGATCGCCTCCGACGAGGCCATCCTGAAGACGAGCATCGAGAACATCTGGATCATCCCCAGCGGTCCCCACCCGCCGAACCCGGCCGAGCTCCTCAACTCGAAGCGGATGCGCGACCTGCTGGCCGGGGTCAAAGACCGGTTCGACACGGTCCTCATCGACACCCCGCCCGTGCTGGCCGTCATCGACCCGGTCATCGTTAGTTCCCTGGCCGACTGCACGGTCCTGGTCGTCCAGGCCGGCAAAACGACGCGCCGGGCCCTGGCCAAAGCCGTGAACGAAGTCCGTAAGGCCAAGGCCGAGATCATCGGCGTCGTCTTCAACGAGGTCAAAATGGGCCGGCAGGGGAGGAGCGCTCCGTACTATCATTATTACCAGTACGAGTACGCCGCGAGCGAAGAGAGCGATTCCGCCGGCCCCAAGCTGTCCGCGCCCAAGGGCCCGGACAAGGGCGAGGCCTGAGAGTCCCCATGATCGAACCCGTCGGTCCCGCGCCGTCGGCGGCCCCGCCCGCCCTGGGCGCCGGGCGCCGGTCGTTCCTGCGCCGGTCGATCGACCGCGGGCTGCTCGCCCTTCTCATCCTCAGCCCGCTGCCGGCCGCGTCCGTCAACGAGTGGTCGGTCCTCGCGATCGAGCTCGCAGCCGGACTGATGGCCGCGGCTTATATCCTTCTCGAGTCCAAGCCGCGGCTCGACGGGCAGATGGCCCGAAGCCTGCGGGGGACGGGTCGCCTGGCGGCCGGCTTCTTCGGGTTCGTCTGTCTGCAGCTCGTCCCCCTGCCGGCCGCGCTCGTCCGCTGGATCTCGCCCGGGGCTTACGCCTTCCGGAGGCTCTACGACCCGGGGTTCGCCCGGCTGCGGTTCATGAGCCTGTCCGTCGCCCCCTCCAGGACCTTCGAGGCCGCGCTCGAGCTCCTGGCCTATTTCATCCTCGGCTTCCTCGTCCTCAGGACGGTCAGCCGCGGCCGCCAGATCCGGACGATCCTCTACGTCCTCATCGGGTCGGGCGCCTTCCAGGCCCTCTACGGGCTCTACGAGCTGACGACGAGCCGGCCGTGGATCCTCTTCTATCCCAAGGTCTTCAGCCTAGGTTCCGTGACCGGAACGTTCGTCAATCGCAGTCACCTGTCGGGATACCTGGAGATGATCGTGCCCCTGGCCGTTGGATTGCTCATCGCCCGCCTGAACCTCTTCTCCTTCGGCGTGAAGGGCGTCCGGGAGCGGCTCGCGCTGATGATGTCCCAGGGCCTCGCCGGGAACCTGCTCATCGCCGCCGCCGTGGTCATCATGTCGATCGGCATCGTCCTCTCCAATTCGCGGGCCGGACTCGTTGTCCTCGTGGTGTGCTTTTTCCTTTTCGTGGGTCTGTCGATCCTCGCCTTCGGCCGGGTCCGCTACCGCGAGCTCTGGGTCAGGAACTTCATCCGGGTCACGGTCCTCGTCATCCTGGCCGCGGCCCTCTACGTCGGCGTCGGGACGACGATCCAGAGGTTCTCGATAGATAACCTCATCCAAGAGAACCGGCCCCTCTACTGGTCCAACACCGCCGGCCTCGTCCGCGATTTCCCGGTCTTCGGGGCCGGCCTGGGGACGTTCGCCGCAGCCTATCCCGCGTACGAGAAGCGGGGCGGGCCGGAGATGCTGCTCGTCCATGCCCACAACGATTACCTCGAGTCCCTGGCCGAGCTCGGCCTCCTCGGCACGGCCCTGCTCCTGGGCCTGATCCTCGTGCTGGCCATCCGGTCGTTCCTCGTCTGGCGGGAGCGCCGCAACCCGGAGGTCAAGGGGCTCGCGCTCGGCGGGATCGTCTCCCTGGCCGGCATGGGCATCCACGCGGTCACGGATTTCAACTTCCACATCCCCGCCAACGTGATCCTGCTCGTCGTCGTCCTGACGCTGACGTTCGTCTCGGCCCACTACAGGAAGTCCTGAGGCCTGCCGATGAAGAAAGCTCTCGTCCTCGCCGCCCTGGCCGTCTTGGCCGGGTTCGAGATCGCGGTCTACTGGAACGTCCGGCTGCTCGACCGGGCCGACGGCCTCTCCGGCGATCCCGCGGAGAAGGCCCGCGTCCTGGAGGGCGCGGCCCGCGTCTATCCCTGGAACGACCGGGTGTCCCTCGAGCTCGGCAAGGCCTGTTTCGAGTCAGGCGCCCAGTCGCTCGGGAACGTCCCGGCGCGGGACGCCGCCTTCGACAGGTCCGTGCGGCACTTCCTCCAGGCCCTCAGGCTCAACCCGGGCTCGGCCGCGGCCCATTTCGAGCTGGCCCAGACGCTCCAATTCATGAGCTACCTCTCTCTCCCCGCCCCGGCGCCCTACTTCGAGGAGTACAAGAAGGCGGCGGCGCTGACCGGGCACAACAGCCAGGTTTACGCAGAGGTCGGCAAGGTCCTTCTCGGACGCTGGGAATCCCTGCGGCCGGAAGAACGGGACTTCACCCTCGAGATCCTCAGGAAGACGCTCGCCGGCAGGGGCCTGGCACGGCTCCGGGAAGTGCTTGACGTCTGGTACCTCCATGTCCAGGACTATGCCGTGAGCGACGGGATCGTCCCCGAGGACGCCGGGACGCTCCGGGACTACGCCCGGTTCCTCGGCGAGAAATCGCTGTCCCTCGAGGCCCGCGAGAAGGCGCTCTCCCGGGCCGAGGTCCTCGATTTCGAGAACGCCAAGGGCGAGCTCGAACGGGCTCAGAGGAGCTTTGAGTATTTCCAGGGTGAGGACGCGGCGACCCGGGTTTCTTTCGCCCTGACCCTCCTCCGGACGATCGAGTTCTATCAGGGCCTCGTGGGAGAGGAACGGATCGACCCAAAGGAGCATGCCCAGGCCCTCAAGGCGGCTTATCTCCTTCTGGCCAAGGCCCAGGTCGAGCGGACGCGGAGCCTGGACGACCCGGACGGCTTCATCGAGAGCTACCTCCGCCTCGAGGACCAGCCCCTGGCCGTGAACGAATTCGAAAAGTTCCTCACGGAACGGGGTCTCCTCGGAACCGACCAGACGGCCGCCTCCCGGCCCCAGGACCTCAGGACCCAGGCCCTCGAGCTCGGCCTCGATTTCAAGCAGAACAGATACCGGGACATCGTCAAGGCCGGGGAGGCGCTCGACCGCGGTGCGTTCGTCATCCCCGAAGCCGCCCGACCCTATTATGCCCGGATCTTCGGGCTCGTCGGGGACTCGGACATGAAGCTGGATTATCTCTACGAGGCTGAGCGGGCCTACCTGAAGGCCGTAACGGCGGCGCCCGGGCGGCTCGCGGACCTCATCCGGCTCGAGCGCTGCTATGAGCGGCTCGGAAGCGACCAGAAGCTCGCTGACATCCGGCAAAGGATCACGGCCCTCCTCGCCCCGTCGCTGACCGATCTCGGGCGGCGGCCGGTCGAGAGCGCCCGGCCGGCCCGGTTCGACGTCGTCTGCGACGGCCGGCCGCTGACTTGGGCTTTGACCTTCGGGACCGTCCGGACCGACAGCCGGCCCCTCCTGACCGTTCTCTGGAACGGCCGGGTCGTTCGGGAGGCCTATGCCGGGGGCGGCCGGCTGAACTTTTCCGCGAATCCCGTCGCCGGTCCGAACGCCGTTGTCATCGAGACCGTCGGCGAGCCCGTGACCCTGCTCGCCCTCGAGCGCAACCCCGGCCCGCCCGATCGCTAGACCGCCGCTTGACAAGGCCGCCCGAACGCGGCTAACATCATAAATTGGCTAAGGAGGAGGCTATGTGCCGAGGTGTCAAAACTTCCGTTTCCTGGGGACTTGTCTTTCTCCTGGGCCTCGCCGCCGCGCCCCTGTTCCTCGCGTCGCAGACCCCGGGGAAGGGCCGGCTGGTCGGTTTCGTCTTCGGACAGGACGGCTCGACGCCCGTCGCGGGAGCCGTGGTCATCGCCCGGAACGTCTCGACCGGGGCCCTCGTCGAGAGCTCGAGATCCGACGAAATAGGCGCCTTCAAGGTCGAGAACCTGGACGCGGGCATCTACGCCCTGGGGGTGTCCTCGGCCCAGGGCAGCTACAATTCCCAGGACCTGGTCGGCATCAAGCCCGATGAAACGGCGAAGGTTACGATCGCCCTGAGCACCTACGAGCGCGACGCTATCGAGGCCGCCAGGATCGTGGCCAGGGAGGAGAAGGAGCGTGGGGAATCCCGTGTGGGCAAGGTCGTCTCTTATACCCCGGCCTCGAAAGAGGCCCTGGTCCTGATCGAAAGGGGGCTCATCCAGGTTGGCGACCGGATCAGGGTCAAGGGCGGATCCACGGACTTCTCCCAGGACGTCAGGCTCCTCATGGTGCAGGGCGCCCGGGCGAAAATGTGCCTCTCGGGTCAGCAGGCGCTCTTCCCGGTGGTGCGGCCCTGCGCGGTCGGAGACGCCGTCTACGTCGTCTGCAAGAGAGGGGTGCCGCCGCTCTTCCTGGCGCCGCTCGGGCTCGCCGCCATCGTGGCCGGCAGCGCCACTTTGGTATCGCTCGAACAGGAAGAGCCGGTCAGCCCGACGAGGCCGACGGTAATCAAGGACTGAGAACGCTCCCTTCCGCCGGCCTTTTTTCCGAATCGCCCCACCGAAAGAAGACCCGACCGCCGATACCATTCTTCATGCCATGACATCGTCTACCCCCAGCGATTCGTCCGGGCCGCTGCTCGCCCGGCTGCTCGTCCTCTGCGCCCGCCCCGGCATCCCCGCCAGGGATTTGCCCGCGGTCCGGGAGATCCTGCGGCACGATCTCCCGTGGGAGCGCCTCATGGCGAAGGCCGATGAGGAAGGCGTCCTGCCTCTCCTTTACTGGAGCCTCAAAGGCCTCCCGGAAGATGTCCCTCCCGCAGTCCTCGAGCGGCTCAGGGCCCGGTATCTCGGGAACCTGCGGCGAAACCTCCAGCTCGGCCGACAGGTCTCCACGTTCCTTGCCGCGGCCCGGGAAGCGGGCCTGAACGTCGTGTTGACCAAGGGCCTGAGGCTGGCGGCGACGGTCTATCCCGACGTCGGGCTCAGGCCTTTCTGGGACGTCGACCTCGTCGCGTCCGCAGCGGATTGGCCGGGGCTCAGAGGGGTCCTGGATGCCCAGGGGTTCGTCGAGACGCCCGCCGCGGATCCGGGCCGGGACACGCCCGTTTCCTCTCACGACTGGGTTTATTCCCCGTATTTCCGGCGCGGCGACCTCGTCCTGGAGTTCCACTTCAACGTCCTCGGCCTCCATTACCCGGCGCGCCCCGAAGCGGACGCCGGCCCGTCCTCGATTGCGCTGGAGACGGGAGGCACGGAGGCCGCGGTCTTCTCTCCCGAGCACGAGCTCTGCTACCTCTGCCTCCACGCCCAGCAGCATTCCTACCGCAAGCTCATCTGGCTTACGGATATCGCGCAGATGGCGGCCCGGTCTAAGATCTCCTGGGACACCGTCGCGGCGATCTCCTCGACTTACAGGGTCCTGGGTCCGGTCTTTTACGGGCTCGAGCTGGTCGAGCGGCTCTGGCCGGGGACGATCCCTCCGCAGGTCGGAACGAGGTTCCGCCCCGGCATCCTGACCAGGACCGCCCTGGGCTTTCTTTGGCCCGCCCCGGCCGTCGCCGGCCGCGAGGTCCAGGCCTGGCCCTATTATATGCCCTCGCTTTTCTCGCTCTGGGAAAGAGGGTCGGCGCGTCTGGCATTGCGCTCGCTCGGCGCTATCCTCTTTCCGCCCCGGCCCTGGCTGGCCCAGGCCGTCGGCGTGACGGTGGACTCTCCCCGGCTATACCTCGAATACGCCCGGAGGCTCATGAGGCCGTTCGGCCTCGCCGTCCGGCGCCTCGGGAACATCCGATGAACCAGCCCGACGCGATCTTGGTCCAGAATGTGGTCAAACGCTATCCCGTTATCGGCGGGTTCCGGGACCTCCTCCGCCATCCGCTGAGGCGGCCGGCCCGCACGGCGCTCGACGGCGTCAGCCTCAGGGTCGAGCGAGGCCGCGCGTTCTGCCTGCTCGGGCCGAACGGCGCCGGCAAGACGACGCTCATCAAGATCCTGACGACGCTCATCCTGCCCGACGGAGGGCTGGCCCTCGTCGACGGCCACGACGTCGAGCGTTCGCCCGCCGCCGTCAAGAGGGCCGTCGGGTACGCGATCAACGACGAGCGGAGCTTCTATTGGCGGCTGACGGGGCGCCAGAACCTCGAGTTCTTCGGCGCTCTTTACGGACTTCGCGGCCGCCGCCGGGACGAGGCGATCGCCGGGGTCCTGCGGCTCACCGAGCTCGAGTCCGCCGCCGACTTCCGGTTCAACGCCTATTCGACCGGCATGCGCCAGATGCTGGCCTTCGCCCGGGCGCTTCTCGCGGATGCGGACATCCTGTTCGTGGACGAGCCGACCCGCTCGCTCGACCCGCGGGCCGCGGAGCGGGTCCGGGAATTCCTGCGAGGGGAGCTCGTGGAGGCCCGGAAGAAGACGGTCTTCTGGGCGACGCACGACCTCGTGGAGGCCGGCGAGTTCGGCCACGAGGTGGCGATTATCGACCGCGGCCGGATTCGGGCCTCGGGCCCGGTCGAGAGGCTGACGGAGGGCGGCCGCCTGTCCCTGCATGACGTCTACGAGAAAGCCGTGCCGGGCCCGGACGCTCCGGCGCCGGCGCGGGCGGGGGAGGCCGCACGATGACCCTCGCGGCACGGACCGCCGGGCTCCTTCCGACGCGGCTCGCGGCCTTCCTCCGCCGGGACCTCCGCGAGTCCTTGAGCTACAAGTTCGCGTTCGTCACGTCGTTCTTCGGCATCCTGTTCTCGACGGCCACGTTCTATTTCGTGGCCAAGCTCGTTCCTCCGGGCACGGCCTCGCTCGAACCGTTCGGCGGGGACTATTTTTCCTTCGCCGTCGTCGGCGTCGCGTTCGCCAGCCTCCTCGGCATGTTCCAGGCGGGGCTGCCCGCCGTCATCCGCAGCGCTCAGGTCTCCGGAACGCTCGAGGCCGTCCTCCTTACCCCGGCCTCCATGCCCACGGTCCTGATCGGTTCGTCCCTTTATGCCCTCGTCTTCCAGAGCTTCCGGACCGCTCTCCATCTGGCCCTGGCCGTCCTCGTCTTCGGCATGAAGCTCGGCCCGGTCGACTGGGCCGGCGCCCTGGCCGTGTTCGCGCTGACCGCCCTCTGCTTCCTCGGCGTAGGTATCCTTTCGGCGAGTTTCATCCTCGTCTACAAGCTGGGGAATCCGTTCGGCTGGATCCTCGGCGGAATCTCGGGGCTTCTTGGCGGAATGGTCTTTCCCGTGTCGCTGCTCCCGCCTTGGCTCCGCTGGGCCTCGTCGCTGCTGCCAGTGACCTACGCCCTCGACGGGATGCGCCGGAGCCTTCTCGCCGCCGCGGGCTTCGCCGCGGTCCTTCCCGACATCGCCGCCCTGGCGGCGTTCAACGTCGTCCTGCTTCCGCTGAGCCTCCTGGCCTTCCGGGCCGCGCTCCGCAAGGCCAAGCGGGACGGGACGCTGACCCACTACTGACCGCCGGAACGTCCCCCGTTCTTAATTAAGGGGAGAGCTTTGCATTTCTTACCGGACGGGTCCTGCCCGTGTGCGTCCCCGTCCATCCTCGCTCCGGCTGACACTCCGTTATTTTATCGGGGGCGTTTGGCCTCGCGGGGGGGAATCTGATAACATGATGGACGGAGTGTCATATTGCGCAAAAGAACGGCAGCCTCGGTCCTGGCGGGCCTGGCCCTGACTGGCCTCATCGCCTGGGGGCAGCTCGCGCCCGAGGCGAAGGACCGGGCCCTCAAGGTCGTCGCCATGCTGGAAAAACTCGAGAGGGACAAGGCGCGGGATCCCCACCGGCCGGGCGGGAGCGGCACGGTCTCCGAAGCCGAGCTCAACGCCTGGATCGCCTACCAGATCGCGACGGAAGGGGAGAAGTACCTCCGGTCCTGCGAGCTCCGCCTCCTGGACGGCAACCGGGCCGAGGGCAAGCTCGTCATCGACCTCAGCCGGACGCCGGCCGCGGCCGTCCTGACCTCGCAGGCGGAGCTGTTCTTCTCCGCGACGGCCGAGACCGAACGGGGGAAGATCCGCATCACTATGGAGAGCCTCTTCCTAGGGTCCCAGCGCCTGTCGCCGGCGTTCCTCGACACGGTCATCGGGATCGTGGCCGCGCTGGAGGGTCAGCAGGCGCAGGGCCTCCACGACTGGCATCCGCTGCCCTATGGCATCCAGCGGCTGGAATCGCGGGCGGGCCGGCTCATTTGCTATTATTGATGCGGGATTCTCTGCAGGGGACGAGCGGGACATGATCCGGATCATCAGCGGGATCTACAAGGGACGGCGGCTAAAGCTCGTCCCGAGCGTCGCGGTCCGGCCCATGCAGGACAAAGTCAAGGGGGCTCTGTTCAACATCGTCCAGGAGCGCGTCGCCGGGAGCGTCTGCCTCGACGGCTTCGCGGGGACCGGGTCCGTCGGCCTCGAGGCCCTCAGCCGAGGCGCCGAAACGGTCGTCTTCGTCGACGAGTTCTATCCTGCGGTCAAGGTCATCCGGGCCAATGTCGAAAAGTGCGGCGCATCCGACAAGGCGGTCATCCTGCACCGCGAGTTCAACCGGGCGGTCATCGACCTCGCCCGGAAGCGGGTCCTGTTCGACATCATCTTCCTCGACCCGCCTTATAAGCTTCTCGAGGAGCGGAACCCCCTCCGCGTCATCCGCCGGCGGGGCATCCTCAAGCCGGGCGGGACGATCGTCCTCCGCCATTATTTCAAGGTCAAGCCGCGGACGGACGACTTCGCCCTCGAGCGGCGCGTAGCCCTCGGCGACGACGTGCTGCTCTTCTTCGTGCACGGCGACGCGGCTTGCGCGAGCCCGCGCAATCCTCTAAAATAAGGGCACATCGGAAAGGACCCAAGCCCCGGACCATGAAAAGATCGGACGCCAAGGCCGCGCCCCTCTGGCAGGACTCGCCCCTCGTCGAGGAGGGCGAGATCTTCGCCGACCTCGGCGTGAAGAAGGGGAGCTCGCTTCTCCTCGGCCGCTACTCGCTCAACGAGGTCATCGCCGTTCTCGCCAAGAAAGGCTTTCTCAGGGAGGCCCGCAAGAGATTCCTCTGGCCCCTGGCCTTCGAACTCAATTCGACGGAGTATCCCCTCCAGCGGCTGCAGGTCTTCTTCCGCGAAAAAAAGGCCGAGAACCTCATCGTCGACTTCAAGTTCAAAGAGATAGATTTCGTGCCGAAGGCCGTTCCCGGGCTGCCGCCGCCCCTCCCGCCGCAGAAGGCGCTGGCCTTCGAGTGGCTGACGCTGCAGAATCCCCTCCACCGGTTCTCGGAATCCTTCACGCCCCTGCCTGGCCAGACCCAGCCCGGGCTGAACATGGGCAAGCCGATCATGGACCTGTTCGTTTACATCGGCCGCCTCACGCGCAAGGACTGCCTCCTCGCGTTCCCGGCCTACTTTCACAACGCGCTGCTCTTCTCGCGTTACTTCCGGTTCTGGAATCCCCGCAAGGAAGGGGAGGTCCTGGTCATCCGGAAGTCCTTCAGCCACACGCCTCTCAAGCAGCTGGCATGGATCGTCCACCTGAACTGCCTGAGGCGAGCCGACGGGTCGACCTATGAGTGGACCGCCGAGGAACAGCTCCACCCTCTGACCCGGCCGCTCAAGGACCACTTCGCCTCTCGGGCCTACCGGGAGGCGGTCAAGGCCGGCCAGAAAGGCCTCGAGTTTTCTGTGGACTGGGCCGCCTTCGAGAAGAGGTCGGCCGAGATCCCGTCCTTTTGCGGCGGCACCTGGAATTTGCTATAATAACCCGTCCAAGGAGACCGACCCATGAAGAAAGACATCCATCCGGAATACCAGGAAGCCGTCGTCACGTGCGCCTGCGGGAACACCTTCAAGACCCGCTCCACCAAGAAGGAGATCCGGGTCGAGATCTGCTCGCAGTGCCATCCGTTCTTCACCGGCAAGCAGAAGCTCTTGGATAGCGCCGGCCGCATTGAGAAATTCAGGAAAAAGTATGCCCAGACCAAAAAACCGGCCCGATGATCCAAGAACTCCGAGCGCTCGAGGATAAGTACCGCCGCCTCATCCTGTCCCTGTCCGACCCCGCCTTCATCGGCAACCCTCAAAAACTCCGTGACCTCGCCAAGGAACGGGCGGAGCTCGAGCCCGTCGTCCGCAAGTTCGAAGAGTGGCAGAAGGTCCGCCGGGGGATCGAGGACGCCCGTCATCTGGTTTCCGACCCTTCGGCAGAGCCGGAACTCCGGAAAATGGCCGAAGGGGAGATCGAGACCCTCGGGGGGCGGGAGAAGGCCCTCGAGGCCGCGCTGCGGCGGATGCTCTTGCCGAAGGACCCGTACGACGAGAAAAGCGTCATCCTGGAGATCCGGGCCGGGGCCGGCGGCGACGAGGCCTCGCTCTTCGCCCAGGACCTCCTCCGGATGTACGCGCGATTCGCCGAGCACAAGGGCTGGAAATTCGAGGTCATGGACACGAGCCTCTCGCCGATCGGCGGCATCAAGGAGGCCGTGGCCAGCATCCGCGGCCAGGGCGTTTATTCCCTGCTGAAGTTCGAGAGCGGCGTCCACCGGGTCCAGAGGGTGCCGCGGACCGAGGCCTCCGGCCGCATCCACACCTCGACGGCGACCGTCGCGGTGCTGCCTGAAGCCGACGAGATCGACATCAAGCTCGATCCCAAGGACCTCAAGATCGAGGCCTTCGGCTCCTCGGGGCCGGGCGGGCAGAACGTCAACCGGAACTACACCGCCATCCGCATCACCCACAAGCCTTCAGGCCTGGCGGTGTCCTGCCAGGACGAGAAGTCCCAGCACAGGAACAAGGAAAAGGCGCTCCGCGTCCTGCGGTCGAGGCTCATGGACATCGCCCAGAGGGAACAGAAGGCCGAGATCGCCCAGAACCGGCGCTCCCAGGTCGGGACGGGAGAGCGGAGCGAAAAGATCCGGACCTATAATTTCCCGCAATCCCGCGTCACCGACCACCGGCTGAACACAAGCTTCCACAACCTGGCTGCGCTGCTCGACGGAGGACTGGACGAGCTCGTCGGACAGCTCGTCCTCCAGTCCCAGGCGCAGGCCCTCGGGGAGCCGGCGGCGGACGCGGGTCGGGCACGGGACATTGAACCCTAAGACGAGAACACGTCAGGAACTCTTCCGCCTCGGTGCCGGGCTCCTCGAAGCCACCCCCCAATCGCTCGTCGAAGCCAAAGTCCTTCTCCTCCGCGCCGCCCGGCTCACGGAGGAGGGCTTCCTGGCCGCCCCCCACGTAACGCTCGCGGCGGAGGCGGAGATGTTCTTCCTCCGTCTCGTCGAGAGAAGGAAGCGGGGCGTGCCCTTGTCGTACCTGACCGGAAGCCGGGAGTTCTGGTCCATCCCCCTGCGCGTCTCCCCCTCGGTCCTCATCCCCCGCCCCGAAACCGAGGTCCTCGTCGAGAAGGTCCTCGAACTCGCCTCGCGCGACCGGGAGACCATCCTGGACGTGGGGACGGGCAGCGGTAACATCGCCATCGCCCTGGCCAAGGAGCTTCCCCGGGCGCGGATCGTGGCTTCCGACATCTCCCTCAGGGCCCTCAACGTCGCCCGCCGGAACGCTTCTCTTCAGAAAGCCCGCCAGGTCGAGTTCGTCCGGAGCAACCTTTTTTCGGCCTTCCGGGGGACCGGCGTCCGCTTCGACTTCGTCGTCTCGAACCCGCCCTACGTATCGAGGCGGGATTGGCAGGCCCTCCCCCCGGAAATCCGCGACTTCGAGCCGCGGCGGGCCCTGCTCGCCGGCGAGTCCGGGCTCGAGGTTATCCGGCGGCTCGTCGGCCAGGCCGGCCGGTTCCTCAGGCCCGGAGGCTACCTCATCTTCGAGATCGGCGACGGGCAGCGGGACGAAGTCCTCAGCCTCTTCGGGAAGCGCTGGACGGAGATCGAAACGGCCTGGGATCTGGCCGGAAAGCCCCGCGTCATCACCGCCCGGCGGGCCTGAAACCCCCGCTCACTTCTTGGCGGCGGGCAGTCCGTAGCGGTCGTCGGCGGGCATGAGCCGCGTCGTCTGGAAGCGGATCTTCTCCCATACAGAGAGGGGCATGGCGGCGAACACGTCCACGACCCGCGGGTCGAACTGGGTCCCGGCATGGCGGACAATCTCGCCGCGGGCCGACGGGAAATCCGTCGGGTTGCGGTAGGGACGGTGGGAGGTGATGGCGTCGAGCGTGTCGGCGACGGCAAAGATCCGGGCTTCGAGCGGGATCGCCGCGCCCCTCAATCCCCTTGGGTATCCCGTCCCGTCGTAGTGCTCGTGGTGGCAGAGGATAATGTTCCCGACCTCCTGGACCAACCGGACGTCCTTGATGAGCCCGTAGCCCAGGACGGGATGGCGCTTGACCTTGTCCCACTCGGCGGCCGAGAGCGGCCCCGGCTTTTTCAGGATGGCGTCCGGAATGGCGATCTTCCCGGCGTCGTGGAGGAGGGCGCCCCGTCGGATGTTGTCGAGGGCCTTCGGGTCCCGGATGCCCAGGGCCTCGGCCAGGACGTGGCTGTAGCGCGCCACGGTCTTGGAGTGGCCATAGGTTTCGACGTCCCGTAGGTCGAGGGCCGTCATGAAATTCTCCAGGGTCGTCTCGTAGATCTCCTCGAGCTCGGCGGCGCGGCGGACATCGTCCGTGCGCTCTTTCTTCAGCCGGCGGAGGTCCTGGCGCAAGGCCGCGGCCGTCCGGACGAGACCGCAGCGCGAGGCTTCGGCCCGGACGGCCGAATAGACGGCGGCCGCCCCGCCCGACGGGACGGCCTGGTCGATGAGCCCTTCATCGAGGAAGGGGAGGACGGCCTCGGCCGCGTCCGGAGGGACGAGGGCGATGACCGGAAAGGCGGCCCGGCCGCTCTTCCATTTCCGGAGGGCGGGAACGAGAGGGCTTTTCGCATCCGGAAGGGAAACGACGAGGATCGCCATCCCGTCCGACGCACCCGGCGGGTGGGCCGGCTCGGGGAAAGCCGCGGCGGCCTCGACCCTCATCCCGCGCGCAGCGAGGAAAGAGAGCAGGGCCGAACGCCTCCTCTGGTTCTCGTCGACGAGGAGGACGGTCAATCGCTCCATACGCGGCTCCCTGGCTCGGCCATGATCCTTGGCGAATCCTCCGTCCTTATATACCCTTTTCCCGGCCCCGATTCAAGGCCGGAGGCCGGCGCGCGGCGGCGAGTCCCCATTTCTCCGCGCTTGACTTGTCGGCCCAGGATTCTTAAGATAATGGGCGAGGCTAAGGAGAAGGTTCATGGGCCAAGCGCGCGGCATCCCCAAAGATCCGGCTGAAGTCATCCAGGAGATCGAGGGCCAGCTCGATCAGCTCCTCAAGAGGAAGATCGAGGATATCGAGCAGGACCTCGTCGCCCGCCTCGACCGGGAAAAAGAGGCGGCCAGGAGGCGGAGGGAGGAAGTCGAACGGCAATTCGTCAAGGAACGCGAGGCCCTCTCCGAATACCGGGCCTCCGTCCGGGCGTCCGAAGATGAGCGGGCCGGGCTCCTCGAAGAAGCCCGGGGCCATTTCGACAAGATCCTCCAGCTCCAGTCCGAGATCGAGGGCCTGGCCAAGGCCACGGTCGAGGAGATCCGGAAGGCCACCGAACTCCAGGACCGGATCGAGGGCCTGAGGGAAAGGACCGCCGAGCGGGCGGCGTTCCTGAAGACCGACCTCCGGGAGCGTTTCGGGATCGTGGCCGAGGCCCTCGACGAGTCCGAGAAACCCGCCGGGCTCGACCTCGACCGGGAGCTCGAGAAGCTGCGGAAGATCAAGGAGCTTCTGGCCATCGAGTCGGCGGCCGCCGGCCTCGGCGGGAACCGAGGGGCGAACGGGGCCCTCGAACAGTTCGCCCCGCTCGATCTCCCCGAACCCCCGGCTGCGTTCCGCATCCCGGAGATCCAGGAGCTCGTGGCCGAGGTGCCGGCGGCCGAGCGGAAAGCCGTGCCGGCCGAGGCCGGAGTCGCGCCAGAGCCCGGGCCTGCGCCCGCGGAGGAGCCCGAGGAGGCAGTGGCCGCGGCCCTGGAGTCCTGGCGGCGGACCGAGCCCGCCAATGGCAGCGGCGAGATCCACTACTTCCAGAGGGACACCAAGATCCTCGTCGACGGCGAGAGCCTCTTCGCCGCCGTAGACAGGACCGTGAACGAAGCCGAGCGGCTCTCGGCGAAACTCGGCCAGACGGAGTCTCCCAAGGAGCAGTTCTTCATCAAGCAGGAGCTCATCAACTGGCAGGAAGGGCTGCGGGCCCTGTTCCTGAGGATCATCAAGATGATTGAGAAGAGGGCCTGGGAGCTTCCGGAGTACACCGCCGACGTGCTGAGCGTGCCGCCCCTGCGCGGGCTCCTCGAGCGGCTGAGCATGGAGAACTGGAGCAACCCCGAGGAGTTCACTTCGTTCCGGAACGCGGCGGCGGAGTTGAAGAAGGCCTATCTCGACCGCGTCACCCCCCGCGGCGCCTATCTCCGGGCCCTCAAGAAAGAGCTCGAGTCGCGCTAGCGGGCCGCCTCAGGACGCGGGCGTCCCCTTGCGCCGGTGCTGGAGGAGGTGATCCTCGAGCGCCTTGATGTCCTTGTAGGTCAGGTCCAGGAACCTCAACCCCGAGTAGTAGAACGACGTTTCCCCGTCCGGTCTTTCGGAGTAGATGACGTCGCTCCGGATGAGGCCGGCCTTTTCGCCCAGGACGAGGATGGTGTCGACGGTCTTGGCCGGGGGGAGCTGGACGTCAGAGATGACTCTGGCCCCGCCGAGGCTGATGTTGACGGTCTTGGCGACATTGAAGCCGCCGTTCTCCCGGACCATGACCAGGATCGAGGTGTTGAAGCGCTCGAATTTCCGGCGCTCCCTCAGCGGCCTCTCACGGCCGGCCGGGGGTTCGGCGTCCGCCCGCTCCTCGCTCATGCCGGGGCGGAAGATCGTGACGCGGTTCTTGGTCAGGGCCGCCTCCGTCCCCTCCCGGCCCTTGAGTTCGGGCCGCTTCTTCCCCTTAGCCTCCGCCAGGGCCAGGTCGGCCTCCGCGGCCAGCCGCTTAAGGTCCGCCTTGGTCACCGCCGGCTGGGGCTCCGCCCCCGGCTTGGGATAGATCGTCACCCCGAAGGACATGGTCAGGTTGGTCTGCGGCTGGAATTCCTGGAACTCGAAATAGTGGTCCTCGATGTTCTTCCGGATGCGGTCCGTCAGGGCGGCGGCGTCCTCAGGGCCCTTGACGCCGGTCAGGCAGAAGAGGAACTCTTCCCCGCCGTAGCGGCAGAGCAGGTCCTCCTCTCGTATGGAGAGCTTGAGGACGTGGGATAGCTCGCGCAGCAGGCGGTTGCCCGCCTCGTGGCCGTTGCGGTCGTTGTAGGCCTTGAACCAGTCGACGTCGCCCATAACGATGGCCAGGCCGCCCTCCTCGCGGCGCCGCTTGCCCAGGGCGTTGACCTTCTGCAGGACCTTGTCGAAGAAGGGTTCGGGCCGGAGGAGCCCGGTCAGGGCGTCGAACTGGATGAGGTTGAGCTTCATCATAGCTATGGCCATGTGCTCGGAGAGGCCCTGGAGGATCTGCTGGTCCTCGCGGCTGAACCCCTCGGGGCCCGTCTTGCCCTGGACCACCTTGTTGTAGACCTCGACGACGCCGATGACCTTGCGGTCGTGCATGATGGGCACGGCGAGGAGGCTCTTCAGCGGCGAGCGGAGGAACTCCGTGTAACGCTTGGTCAGGCGGCGGTCGAAGGCGAGGTCGGTCGTGTTCATGCCCTGGCCGAAGCGGGCGACCGTGGCCGCGAAATCCTGCGAATCCCAGAGGGCGATGTACTTGGAGAACTCGGCGTGGGAGAGATAGGCGTTGTCCCAGACGAGAGGCTTCAGGTAGCGGCCGAGGACCTCGTTCTGCTCGATGATGTAGACCGTCGCGCTCGAGGCGCGGACGATGTCCCGGATGTCGGGCAGAATGTCGAGGAGGCTGCTGACGTCGTCGGAGGCATAGATCTTCCTGAGAATGGCCTCGACCCGCTGCCGCTCCTTCTGGAACCAGACGTACTTGGTCTCGATGGCGATGCGCTTCTCGATCTCGAGGAGGAAGTTGGCGTTGATGAGGCCTTTGATCTCCTGGATCTCGGCATAGACGTCCCGGACCTTCGTCTCCTGCTGGGAGAGCGAGCGGCGGAGCTCTTCGGACTCGGCCTTCATGCGGGCATGGTCGAAGGCCCGTTCGAGGGCCCGGATGAAGAACCGGTCGCGCGGGGTGCCGGGGACGCTGACGAAGGGATCGACATAGAAAGCCGCCGGCCACTCCTCGGCGGCCTGGCGCAGGGCGTTCTCGTCCGGGCCCGTCAGGATGACCGCGGTCGCCGGCCGGAGGATGTCCCGGACGGCGGCGTAGCGAAGGAGGCCGGCCTCGACGATCGCCACGGCCACGGAAAGGCCCTCGAGACGGGCGGCGAGGTTCTCCGCGTCCGGCCCCGCCGTGACCGGTCCGAACATCATGGCCAGCTTGGACAGACGGTCGATCTCGGCAGGAGAGGAGTGCAGGATAAGGATGTGTCTCTGGCTCATCGCCCAGCCGCTTCCTTTAGACCGGGAAAGAACCGTGAAGTCCTTCCCGCGTCCTTGAAACCTTAGCTCTATGCCGAATGCGATTCGGGCTCGATCCCTGGAACAGGCCGCTCTTCCTGACCCCCCTAACCTACAATATCCGGCTGCCCGCCGTCAACAGCTTTTTTGGATGCCTCCCGCCCCGCGGCCGGCCCCATCCCTTTGGATTTCCCGATGGCGGTATGGTATATTCAGCGCCGGCGACCGCCGCTGGGGCGGGGGCGCCGACCGTCAGGGAGGATCGAGATGACTGCGGAGACACGAACACCTGGCCAAGGCATCCGTGCACCGCGGGGCCCCCGGCTGCACACCAAGGGCTGGTCCCAGGAGGGGGCGCTCCGGATGCTGATGAACAACCTGGACCCTGCCGTGGCCGAGAAGCCGGAGGAGCTCATCGTCTACGGCGGGACCGGGAAAGCCGCGCGGAACTGGGAGTGCTTCCGGGCCATCGTCGCAAGCCTGAAAAAGCTTGAGAACGACGAGACGCTCCTGGTCCAATCCGGGAAGCCCGTGGCCGTCTTCCGGACCCACGCCGAGGCCCCCCGCGTCCTCATCTCCAACGCCATGATCGTCCCCAAGTGGGCGACGTGGGACGAGTTCCGCCGGCTGGAGGCCCTGGGATTAACCATGTATGGTCAGATGACGGCCGGCAGCTGGATCTACATCGGGACCCAGGGGATCCTCCAGGGGACCTTCGAGACCCTGGCCGCGGCGGCCCGCCGGCATTTCGGCGGTTCCCTCAGGGGGAAGCTCGTCCTGACGGCCGGGCTCGGCGGCATGGGCGGGGCCCAGCCCCTGGCCGTGACCATGAACGACGGCGTGGCCATCGTCGTTGAGGTCGACCCCGCCCGCATCCGGCGCCGCCTCGAAACGAAGTACGTCGACACCATGACCGAGAGCCTCGACGAGGCCCTGCGGCTTGCCGACGGGGCCCGCCGCAAGGGCGAGGCCCTTTCGATCGCCCTGCTCGGGAACGCCGCCGACGTTTTGCCCGAATTCGTCCGCCGCGGCATCACGCCGGACGTCCTCACCGACCAGACCTCGGCCCACGACGAGCTCAACGGCTACGTTCCGAACGGCCTGCCCTACGAGGAGGCTCTCCGGCTGAGGCGGGAAGACCCGGCCGACTATGTCCGCCGCTCCTACCGGGCCATGGCCGCCCACGTCGAGGCGATGCTCGAGCTCAAGAAAAGAGGGGCCCGGGCGTTCGACTACGGGAACAATATCCGCGGCCAGGCCCAGAAGGCCGGGGTCGCCAACGCTTTCGACATCCCGGGTTTCGTCCCTGAGTACATCCGGCCGCTGTTCTGCGTCGGCAAGGGGCCGTTCCGCTGGGCCGCCCTCTCCGGGAAGCCCGCGGACATCTATGCTACCGACGAAGCGGTCCTGAGGGAGTTCCCGGAGGACGAGGCCCTGGCGCGCTGGATCCGGAAGGCGCGGAGCGGCTTCAAGTTCCAGGGACTGCCGGCCCGGATCTGCTGGCTCGGCTACGGCGATCGGGCCCGGTTCGGGGCGGTCATCAATAGCCTCGTGAGAAAGGGACGGATCAGCGCGCCCATCGTCATCGGCCGGGACCACCTCGACACCGGCTCTGTGGCCTCGCCGAACCGCGAAACCGAGGGCATGCGCGACGGATCCGACGCCATCGCCGACTGGCCCATCCTCAACGCCCTCCTCAACGCCGTCAGCGGCGCGTCGTGGGTCTCCGTGCACCACGGTGGCGGGGTCGGCATCGGCCTCTCAATCCACGCCGGCATGGTCATCGTGGCCGACGGGAGCGCGGCCATGGGCCGGCGCCTCGAGCGTGTCCTGACCGTGGACCCCGGCCTGGGCGTCGCGCGGCACGCCGACGCGGGTTACCCCGACGCCATCGCCTGCGCCAAGGAGAAAGGGATCAAGATCCCGCTCCTCAAGTAGCCCTTCCGGACCGTGCGTCGCCCGGCTGCCCGCTTTGGGTCACGGATCGTGCCGCCGGGCGCGTCCGTATCTCTCTCGCTCCGAACGAAATGCGGGGAGAGGGCACAAACTGTGCCGCGGCCGTCCCGCTTTCCGTCTCCCGCGGCCTGAGGGAATGACGTCAACTTATTGTTTTTCAATCAGTTGACTCCATGCCTGAGAGTGCCGATCGTGGCATGCCAATTGCAGTAGGGGATGACGAAAGGAGTCCCCGATGAAAAAAGCGTGCCTTTGGGCCCTGGCCGGGCTCATCCTCGTCTCCTCCGTCCTCTTTGTCCCTCTATCCTTGAGCGCTCATGACATGAATGAGTGCTACCGGGACCACCAGGTTTGCCGGGAAAGGGCGATGGGGCTCGACGCGCCCTGGACCAAGATCGCCATCCTGCTTACCGTCTGCGACGTGGGCCTCGGCAAATGCATCCTAAATCTCAAGATATGAGGCTCGGCGGGCCCTCCCCGGCGGGGGGCCCGCTCTCTGTCCCTGCAAGGAATGAGGAGACGGCCATGAGCTCGGTCTGGAGGCAAGCCCTCGTGTACCTGGCCCTGACGTCCGGGATACCGCCGGCGGCAGCCGTCGCGGCGGCGGAGGCCCCGGTCCGCCGGTTCGTCGCCGAAGACGTGACCGGCCGGTCCGGACGGCCCGACGCGGCCTGCCTGATCATGGCCGCCGCCATCGCCTTCGACGCCGGCCGTGTCTACGTCGCCGACGCCGAGGACTGCGCCGTCAAGGTCTTCTCGAAAACGGGTCGGTTCGAAGCCGCGATCGGCCGGAAGGGGCAGGGACCCGGCGAGTTCTCGTTCCCGTCGGGCGTTTCCGTCCTCGGCACCCGCCTCTTCGTCGCGGACAAGCTCAACCGCCGCATCCAGGTCGTCGACGTCTCCGGCCGGTTCGTCCGGAGCTTCGACGTCCCCTTCGCTCCCGACAGGGTCTTCGTCCTCGCCGCGGACGCGGTCCTCGTCACGTATCATCCCGGGGGCCGTTCGGCGGGCGAAAAGATGCTCCACCTTTACAGCGCCGCCGGCGAGCCGTTGCGCCAGGAGCTCGCCGCCCGCTTCACCGGGGATCCCGTCTTCGACGTCTTCCTCAACATGTTCGTCGTCAACCCCGGCTCGCGAGGGGACTTCTTCGTCATCTTCAAGAGCCAGGAGAAGGCCATCCTCCACTACGCGCGGGATGCGAGCCTCCTGGCCCGGATCCCCGTCGACCGGCGCTATGACCTCAAGGCCTTGCCCCTGCCGGTCCGGGGAGCGCGGAAGACGATCGAGGCGTTCTGTTGGGACAGCGCTCACGACCAGGGCCGGTTCTACCTTCTCGCGCCCGAGTATACGGAGACCGGCGATATCGGGCCCGGGGACAAGGTCTTCGTCTTTGACGCGGCCGGCCATCTCGAAGCCCGGGTCGACCTGCCGGCCCGCATGACGCGCCTGGCCGTCGACGGCGACCGGATCTATGCCGTCGACCGGGAGGGCGAGTTCAAGGTCCTGAGGATCGCGCGATGACGCCAGGGCGGACGGCGTTCATTCTGCTGGCGCTCGGGGCGGCACTCGTCGCCTCGTCCCCCGGCCGGGTCGAAGTCCGGATCTGCCGCACGCTCGAGGAGGCTGCCCCGCCGGGCCCGGGCGCCGTGCTCGTGGTCTTCTTCTCGACGGACTGCCCCGTGTGCTACGACGGGCTCTTCGAATCGCGCTACGTCATCGACAAAGGCGGCTGGCCTGTGGCGGTCGTGGGCGTCTACTCAGGACCTGAGGACGAGCTCCGGACCTTCCTGGAAAAATACGCCTGGACACTTCCCGTCGTCCTGGACAGACGGAAGTCTCTGGCGCGGAAACTCCGGGTGGATATAGTCCCGGACAGGGTGCTCCTCGCCGCGGGCGAGCTGGTCTACCGGGATGACCCCCGTGCCGATCCCGCCCGGCGCAGAAAGGACCTTACGAAATGCCTGAACGAAGTGTTTTCCCGTTGACCGTGCGGCTGGCCGGATCAAGGCTCCGGACCTCCGGGCTCGCGCTGGCCGTCGCCGCCGCCCTTCCCGCGTTCCTCGTTTTCCTCGGCCTCCGGGATTCGCCGGCGGCGGCGCTGAACTTCTTCCTCCTTTTCTTTCCCTACCTTTTTCTCCTGGCCTCGCAGGACATGGCCGCAACGGAAGTCCGCGGCGGCGGGCTCGAGAACGTTCTCTTCCTTGAAGGGAGGTTCCGGACCTATCTCTGGCAGAAGAACCTGGCGCTTTTCGGCGCAGGCGGAACGTACGCCGCCGGCGTCTTCATCGGCTTGGCCGCGTGGGGGCTCGTCCGCGGAACTTTCGACTACCATTCTGTAGTCCAGTTCGGCCTGGGTCTCCTTGCCGGCGCTTATTACGTGGCCGCAGCCGGCGCCCTTGGCCACGTCCTTGCGGCCGGCGCCAACGTCGTCGTCATCCTCTTGGCCCAGGCCGTTTCGCTCATCGGCCTCATTCTCTCGACGACCTTCCGGACGGGCTTCATCGACCATCTCGCCGCCGGTCGTTTCGCCGACCTCAAGTCGCAGCTTCTCTTCGCCGGGCTGACGGCCGTCTTTCCCAACCTCATCGTCTCGCGCCGGCTCGCGCGCGGCGGACTCGTCGTCCTGGCCGGGCTCGGGCTCGCCCTCCTCTTCCAGCGGGCGCGCCTCCGGCGGCTTGAGCTCAGGAAATAGGGGACAGGACATGCTTCGCGTGAACGGAATATGGAAAAGCTACGGCCCCGTCCCGGCCGTGCGGGGCGTGGGCTTCTCGCTCGAGAAAGGACGCATCACGACCCTCCTCGGCGAGAACGGCGCGGGGAAAACGACCATCCTGAAGATCATCCTCGGCTTCCTCGTCCCCGACGCCGGGACGGTCGAGCTCGGCCCGGGCCGCGTCGGATACGTCGCCGACCAGCCCGCGTTCTTCCCGTGGCTCCGCGGCCGGGCGATTCTGGACCTGACTCGGCGGTCGCTCGGCTTGCCACGGCCGGAATGGGAGACGAGGGTCCGGGACCTTTGCGGGAACCTGAGGTTCGATCCGCGGCTCCTAGAACGGCCGCCCCGAACGTACTCCGCCGGGAACGTCAAGAAGTTCGCCTTCCTCCAGAGTCTGGCCCTGGAGCCGGGCCTCCTCGTCGCCGACGAGCCTTTCTCCGCGCTCGACCCGCCGTCCGTCAAGACGACCCGCGACTTGCTCGTCGCGATGAGGGACCGCGGCGCGGCCGTCCTCCTGAGCTCCCACATGCTCGCGGAGATGACCCGGACGAGCGACGATTTCATCGTCATCCGGCGGGGCAAGGTCGCGGCCCACTCCGGCCTGCCCGAGTTCCTGACGCGGGTCGAGTCGGCCGCGGCCGGGGACGTTGAGTCGGCCTTCCTCGGCCTGATCCAAGGCTGCTGAGGCGGGAGCCGCCGGCTATTTTCCCACGGCGAGCTTCTCGATGGCCGCGGCGACCTTGGCCCGGTAATCGAGAAGAGCGTGGGGGTCCTTCGTGTACTCCTCTCCGGACTTGAAGAGCGAGGCCGGGAGATCAAGAAGGGCCTTCGCTTCGCGGACGGCCCGCGGCGCCCGGGCTCCGGCCCCGGCGACGCCCTTCTCGAGCAGCTTGAAGTACTCGTAGTCCTCGATGCCTTCCCTGAGGATCTCCCAACGGATGGAGTTGACTGGCCCGGTCAGATACTTGGTCTTGTCCTGGCCCGGGTTCCGGTTGGGCGGGTAGAGGAACCGGCCATCACCGTTCCCCCAGTAATTGACCTGGCCGTACGGGACGCCGTAGCCCACGGTGTAGGACATCGGATCTTCCCAGGGATTCTGGAGGACGCCGGCGGGGAACAGGGTCGGGCTCGACCAATAATTGGCCCGCCACACGAGGATCCCCTTGAGGCCGTACTTGTAGGACATCCACAGCCAGATCCGCAGGTTGACGGCCGGGTGGTCGATGAAGAGCGTCACCCACGGCCCCTTCGGCCCGGTGCAGAGGTAGGACCAGAACTCGCGCCCCTGCGGGGCCAGCCTGGCGACCACGGCCGGGTCGACCCGGTGGAAGATCGTGCAGCCGATCTCGGAGACGTCCATGATGTCCGGGCCCGGCCGATGTTCGGTGATGAACCGGGTCAGCTTGGACGCGTTCTTGCGGATGTTGAGCATCCCTTCGCGGACTAATGGGTAGTCCTTCGGGTCCGGCTCGTCGAACCAGTAGATGTATTCCTTGCCCAGCCAGCCGTTGGCCGCGAGGTGCTCCTGGACCTGGCCGAGGTGCATGCTGAGCAGGTGGTCGTATTCGGGTGTGCCCTGGCGGAAGCCGCCGAAGATTCCCTCCTGGCTGGAATAGAAGGAGCCCGTGCCCAGACCCTTGACCGAAAGGTCGAAGGCGTTGAAGCCGAGGTCGTCGAGCAAATGCCGCGCCCCGCGGTCGAATTCGCGGAAATCCGTCTCGACCGACATCCCGTCGATGTCCATCTCGAAGTCCCCGCCGGGAACGAGGTTGGGTCCGCCGACCGCGGCGGCGAAGGAGACGTCGTCGAACCAGGCCGTCCCCGTGGACGTTCCCCTCTCGTCCCGGAAGGCCGGGAAGAGGCGGAGGACGACCGACCGGACTTCCGGAGGATAGGCCGGAACGTCCAGCCGCTCCTCCTTCCACTCGGCCGAGCCTTTAACGACCTTGACCAGATTGAGGCGATGGACGGGCTCGCTTCTGCCGTCGAGCGGCTGCAAAAAGACCGTGTAATCCTGGCCGTCCTTTTCCGTCCGGGCCCACCATGCCAGCCGGTAGGGGACCCCGGCGGCGACGGGCACGGGATCGGCGCTCCGGGCTTCGACCGCTTCGCCCGGGTTCTCGTCGACGATCTTCAAGGCCCGGCGGCCGCCGTGGACGGGAGCCGTCACGAACTCGCCGCCCCGCCATGCGATGCCGGAGAAGCGGACGTCGATCGGGTAGAGGTCAGCGAACGACGTCGGAGCGACGCGGTGAGCGCGGAAGTTCTCGAGGTAGAGGCTATGGACCTCCTTCAGCTCCTCGCGCGTCGTCAGGTTGTGGTAGGCCTTGATGTCGGACGTGACGAGGCCGAACGAGGAGCGGATGCTCGGTGTGGCGGGCAGGGCGAAGTCCCAGACGTGGAGATGGACGGGGACGACGACGGCCGCCGGCCAGTCTTCCGACGAAAGGCTAACGGAGCCGCGGTAATCTCCGGCCCGGGCCGTCGGAGGCACGAAGACGGTGATCCAGAGCGCGGAGTTCTCGCCGCCCGGCGCGGCGAACGGACCGTCATACGGCGGCAGCGGGTCCGGCCACTCGCCCGCGGCGCCGTAGGCGTCCGTGGGCTGCTTCACCGTGACGTAGGCCACGCGCGCGACCGCGACGTTCGCGGCCGGGATCTCCGCCCCCGAATCCTGGCGGAGCGGGCCGGCCTCGACCCGCACCTTGGCCGCGGCCTTCGCGGGGACGAGGACGATCTGGTACGGCTCGTACTCGTTCTTGGCCGCCCGGATGACGACGGCGTCGGACCTGCGGACCGGGAGGGGGTCGGTCCGCTTGATCTTCGTCGCGCCCGGCGCCCACCAGACGGAACAATGCGGAGCGGTTTTGAGGACGAGTCCGTCCGTCTCCGCTTCGAGGGGCGAAAGGAAAAAAACCGCCAGGGCCGCCGCGGCGATGACCGCCCTCCCGAGCCTGCTTCTCATGATCTCATCCTCCTTTTCGCTCGTCCCTAGATGACCGTGCCGTCGGGGATGACGGCGTCCTTGGGCACGACGATGATGCCGTTGACGATGACGTGCGTCTCGGCCGAC
>Ga0315280_10000329_pt1 | contig 88025 bp, 123 predicted proteins | sample YL17G06_40_MG_FD_203697 | JGI IMG/M metagenome (GOLD analysis project Ga0315280, IMG submission 203697) | Sediment microbial communities from Yellowstone Lake, YNP, Wyoming, USA - YL17G06_40 | ecosystem: Environmental > Aquatic > Freshwater > Lake > Sediment | place: USA: Wyoming | collected...
AGAAGGAACCAATCGTTTCATCTAATCGTTCTGATTGTCGTGTGAATGATGCAACAAAGAATGCTGCGACTAACCCAAACACAAGAGTAAACCCAGTGAGATGAAAGAAACCAAGTGTAAGAAGGCTATAACCGAAAACGGTTGGTAAGAACACAGGACCCAACCAAAGCGTTATGAACCCAAGTATCAATACAACTTTCGTTCCACCCATACGATAAGATAAGCCAAGCAAAAGCATGATACCGCCTATGACTAACCAATAAACGATTCCGCCCAGATCAGGAAGTGCCGGAGTCAACGTATCTCAACTTAAAAATAGTCATTGTTTCTCGACTTTCACGCTGTCATCTTTGCTTTCCTCGGGTATCTGAGACAACCTTTCTAAGATCTCACTCTCTTCCTTCTTAAGTCGCAAGACTTGCTCAAAGATTGCTTTCTTTGCGGAAACTATCACCATTGGGCTAGTGAATTCTTTCACATATATCATAGGAATGACTTTGTCCAGTGTTTTCATTGTACCGCCGAGTCTATCAAACTCTGCCTTGAGCTCATTGTATTCATCTTGAGTGATTTGCTTGCCTAGGTTGTTGCAAACCTCATCTATTTTGACGAGGCGTTCACAAAAAGCCAGCCTGTCCGCACCAGTCATCTGTTCTTTGCTATGCATTTTATAGAAAAGAAGAGCATCTTGTATGACTTGACTCTTATTTCTCAACGTTGCCTTTGAGTAATCATTAACCCAATCCGAAAGTCCTCTAGGAAGAACTATTGTCTGTGTCACCACAGCAATGATACGGGTTGGTCTCCCGACTCTACGTGGCAATTCTCTTCAAACTAAAAATAGTATAAATTTCTTACAGATTTCACAAATAAAAAATAGCTGGGTGAGGAGGAGTTTTGTAAATAAAGAAAGTATATAAATTTGTTTGTTTACAAAATTATCGTTGTCCTTCTTTACCCACGGTCTACGCCACGTCAGTTTTAATCCAACACAGAGTCCTATTGGTTCTGGAAGATGGTAGATTTGATCAACGTAAAGTGTCTGTGTTTTTTAAACAAAACACTAATCACCCACAGACAAAATTCAATTTTTTTTGTGGGAAACAGCTCTCTATATTATGTACTTGTACAAGTAAAACGACCCTTACATTCAGTGTGTTTGTATTGAATCAGGCATTTTATACAAACTGTCTAGCAATTGAGCATTTAGTAATTAAAAGACAAGAAATTCTATACAAAACTCTCTCATTGCTCTTTTCTATACAGAATGCTTTCTCAGAAAGTACTCAGAACTACTCTGTATTTTTTCTCAAAACAAGAATCTAGTATTTTTAGGATGTGATCAAGCATGAACTCACAATCAGTTGAAACGTGGCTTGTGAACATACGAAATGCAAATACGAAAAGACAGTATCAGTACTGGTTCAAACACTTCATAGCCTTTGCGAAAGAGAAACCAGACCAGTTGGTTTCAAAGGGAGAGACCAAGAGAGGAATATTGGAACTGGATACTCTTGTCAAGAAGTTTTATGATAACCTGATTAAGGAGGGTTACGCTCAGGGCTCAGCATATCAGGTAATGAACATCGTAAGAAGTTTCTTTGCTTACAACTTAGTTAGATTCCCAAAGGTACCAAAATCGTTTGCACCTGTGGGTCCAGACTTTGAACAAAGGAAAAACCTATCAAAAGAAGAGTTTCAAAAGATGTTGAATGCTACAAGTTCTGACTATGAAAAGCTGATATTATGCTTTTTGGCTGAGAGTGGGCAACGCCGAAAAATACTGACAGCTCTTAGGATGCAACACATCAAAGGAGAACTGAAAAGAGGTGCACCCGTTGTGATTCACGTACCAGAAAAACTATTGGATAACAATGGTGTAAATGTGGTGAAAGTTCCTATAAAGGATGGTTACCGTTTTGGATTGACTACAAAGACTGTGAACAAGTTAATCGACCACCTAGACAAACGAAAAGAGTTTGGAGAAGAAATAACAGAAGACTCGTGGCTTCTTGCAGATGAGACTGGAAACCCAGTTTATGGCGACAGAATAGGAAGAATCGTCATTCAAAATGCAAAGAGAGCGGAAATACAGAAGTTCGTAAAAAGCGACAAACTCGGTCGTATCGCATCCGTTCATGCACATATTTTCAGGTCTTATCTCAAAAGCAGAATGAGAGCTGCTGGAATTAATGACGAGATATTTCTAAATATGCTTCTTGGACATCAAATGCCCTACTCGGGAGCATACGACAAAGTTTCGGATGAAACAATAAAAGAAGTCTATCAAAAAGCAGAAAGCTTTCTGACCTAATTAGGTTTGTCGGACCACAAAACAAGTCCTATCAAGTCTCCCATTCATATTCAATCAACAGAGGTTTCTAGCTCCACACTTCGCCTTGGGAAATTCTTGGATCTTGATTGACCAGCCCACATTATTCTTGATGAAAACGGGCACTTTGAGGACGCGGGCTTGGTTGATGAGGCTTTGAACCCACTCCTTCTGCAGTGGAATCTTGCGTGAGCCTGTGAGTTTGCCTATGATGATCCAATCCAATTGAGATAGAGAATTTAGGTCAAGGATGATGGGACCGAGCAATGGTTCAAAGCTAGCGAATCTTTTGCCTTCCGTTGGAACAAAGGCTAGTTGGACGATTTTGTCAACGTCAGATTGATCTGTAACGGTCACGCCAAGCCAAGTGTTATGTGGGAACGTGCTATCGTCAGGTATTCCTTCAGGGCTTTTGGTAAGCATCTGAAAGATCAAGTCGTCATACTTCGGATCTCTAATTTTGTCGAGAACGGCATCACGCCATTCCGGCTTAGTCCACTCGGCAAAGAGGTCTGAAACTGAGCAGACGAAGATCTTGGTTCCAGCCTTAAGTTTCTCGAAGTCAGGATCATACATGCGTTCTAGGTGAAAGGTTGGTTCAAAGGATCGATTGAATCGCGTGAACAGCTTCTTGGCGTAGCAGTACCAGCAACCATGCAGACAGCCAGTGATCGGATTCCAAGAATAGTCGCACCAGCCAATGGTATTCTTGGTACGGTTCATTCCTCAGCCCCCTTGATTCTTCCCCCACACCAAGTACACCATCGTCGATTTTCTTCGTAAGTTGTACCACATACGCGACATTTCCACAGCCTCTTCGTCATCTGTTCTCAAGCCTCCTTCGTGCTTTGAATGACATTCGTGCATCGGGAATCATCCTCATCTCCACCAATTTACCCTCTGACATCTCTGTTCCCCCGCATCTGCGGCAACACGGGTGTCCATGAACAAAATGTCCGACATGAAAATCAGTACGAACGGTTTCCGGTTTTTGGGAATACCAATGTTTCCATCCGCATTTTGGACATTGATAGAGTCGCATCCATCGAACTATCCCTCTCGTGGTTCCAATGCTTCTCCTTTTCGATTCTCCAGCAAATTTAACATCGCTCATTTCTGTTCTCAAGTCTCCTTCTTCTCTAGCCGACCCCAACGAACAACCTGAAAGAATCCTCCAGTCGAACCATGAAGACGCTTGACCGCTGAAACCAATTCATCAAACGAAGCGAACCCGTCTCTCTTGGCCAGATCCTCCATTTCTTCGACAGTCATCGTGTGTCCCTGTGACATGAAAGAGGGAGAATCATCAAAGTGACAGGCAGGATGGCCTTCACGCAGAGGAAACATCATGTAGAATGCCACTGTGCAATTTGCTTCGCCTAGTTTCTCGCAGTCCCTTTGCCGCAAATGCCAGTAGAGATACAGGTGGTCGCCGACTTTGATCGGATGCTTTCGCAGCTTGCGGATAGTCTGACGTTTCTCTCCGCTCAGAATCTTTTCCTTATGACTCGGAACTGTGAAACCTAGTAGCGGCATGTCACTGGGCCTCCCGCTGGGCGACTGGCCGACGCAAAGCTTCCCGAAAAACCTGATCCAATCTTGGCAGCCAAACATCGTCAAATCCGTTGTCAAGAACCTGATTCCGATTTTCGTTGAGTAATGTAGAGCTGAAAATGCAGTGAATTGATTCATGTGTAAGATTCTTCACGACATTCTTCCAGTAGTTAAGTGGATACTTGTAGCCTGCTGCTTTAGCCTGCCGTGAAAGGCCGTGAATGTGGATGCAAGGCTCACCGAGACAGTGGCCAATCATGTTATGTGACATGGCGGCGACTATTCCTCTGCCGAGTTTAGGTCCACGTATCGGGTTTGGCTGCAAAGTCACAGACATTCTTCAATGCTCCTTGATGTTTGGTGATTCGTTCAGCAAGATATTGATGTGTTTCACTCCGATCAGCAGGTGCTTTCTGAGTTTCAGCAGTCTAGCCCTGTTCTCTCGCAGTTCTTCGAGGCTTCGGATTGCGGCGTCCAACGTGACTTTGCTCTGTCGCCCCATCACTTTTTCACCTTGAAGATTGCACATTGCGCTTGACATAGTGGGCAGGTGAATGCGTCTTCGTCGAACTCATGTATGCTGAGAGTTTCACATTTCGGGCAGACTAGAACGATGCATTGAATCATTTTTCATACCCCGAAACAACGACATTTTGGCTCTGTGGCTCAGTGAAGACTACGAAGGAGTCACCTTGGTCGCAAATCAGAGCCTTGGTTCCGCAATGTTTGCAGAGCCATCCCGTGAATTTGCCCCATCGCCTGACCAGTTTCATGGAGCCGCATTCATCCTCTACTTTCATTTCATCACCTCATTTTTCTTATGATTCAGGAAGGCGCGTATGCTGTCGCGGGCGCAGACTGAACAGATTCGCAGTTTGCGCGGGTTCGGTTTGCCGCAGTATTCGCAGGGATGAATTAGACGCGGCATTACTCAAGCACCTTTCCGTCCATTTTCGGATTCTTGAACAGAGACTGTATAGCCTGGCTGCATTGGCGGCACATGTCCAGCGGCAGAACCTGTACGAGTTGGCCAGGAACGTGGATGGCGGCGCGGACAATCGTTATCTCGTTGTTTTTGCTTTCGTTATGTGGGCGTTTGCGTAGCACTTCGCACCAATCGCAACGGCGGCCCCGGATGCGCTGAACCATCATAACCCTCATAGAAGCCAATCCTCCAATTCATTGTAGAACCGTACCACTTCTCGTAGCCATTTGTCGGGCTGCTTCTTTTTCTCATCAACCTTAGCTTTTCGCTTAAGCAATGCCTCCAGCCACCCCTCGACTTGGTGACAATAGTAGAACTCTCTAAGGTGATCCTGAGCATCAGCAACAAGAATTCTTTCAGGAAACTTCATCTCAAGAAGCCTTCTTTGGGTCGTAGCTGTAGCATTTCAGCAGTTTCTCTCCGTATTGATGCCCCAAGTCGATTTTTTGTGCTTGACAGAACCCGTACTTGTTGTTTCGACATTCCTTCAATTCGCAAGTTACTTTCATCTGTCTCAAGCCTCCTTCTCTAGTTGTTTCCAACACTTATCACAAATCCACAAGAAGTCAAATGGAAATACTTCAACATCAGTTGCACCACAACTATCGCAACTACCTATCATTGTCAACCAATTGACCCTTTTGAAAAAGCGTGAAAGGTCGCTACTTAATAGTTGTTCGGACTCTTCACCAACAATAGGTGAATGCTTTATTCCAGTACCAATGAAAGAATCTGAAACTGATTCGACTTTTATCTCAATATCTCTCGGATTAGCAAAAACATCATTATCATCTATCACTGCTGCATCCGGGTTTGTTTCAAACCAGAACTTAGGAATAGGCATCTCATCAAGATAGAATGCAACGATACCCATATCCTGCTTGTTTCGTGTGTGCTTTCGAAGCACTCCCTCTATTGGAAAGTGTAATGCTTTGTACAGTTCTACTGCTTCATAGTTCTGAAGCGGAACTTCAGCAAACCACTTATGACTGAAATATGGGTTTTCTTTGAGTTCTATTCGAAACTCTTTCAAGTACTTCAATAAAGTAATGAGTAACCCTCCGCCAACACCCCTTAGACGGTGTTGAGGTAAAACGGCAAGCTCACGATTGTAGAAAACTCCTTTCGTAATCATTCCGCCGATAATGAAGCCAACCACTTTCCGTTCTTCACTTACCGCGACAAGAATCATCTTCTTAGACTTTACAATAGCCTTGAATGCTTCCGACGTTATGACTCCGCCCAACTCACAAGCAACAGTTAAAGAAATGTTGTACAAAGACGGAACGTCATCTTTTGTTGCCCAACGAATGAAGTACTTCAACTCTCTACCAACTTGACCCATTCTGGTACTTTGCAATTAATCTTCTCTAAGACTTGAGAGAAATAGTATTGTCCTTCCGGATGAAAACCAAATTCATTGAATACTCTTTGAATGGACTCATTATATGGGGTTCGATTCAATCGAAAAATCATACCACGAAACTTATTGATGGAAGCAAAACGTCTAACGAAAGACATCATCACCTGTTCAATACCACGATTCATTGCTCGACAAGAAAGAACGAAGTCTTTAATCCAGATAAATGATCTTCCTGTTTCCTGTAAAATCACCACACCAATTATTCCGTACTCACCAAAACGATCCTTTAAAGAGAACACGAAAACGTGGCAACACTCGAGAGACACTTCAAATTCATCTGGTTGATACCTATTAGCAGTTAGATTAAGTTGGTTCGTCCTGTTAATCAGCTCAATGACTCTAGACGTTTCGTCGGGTCGCATCCTATGAACATCACAAACCATATCACAAGACTTTAAGAACTCTGTTCTGTTTTCGAAACGTGATTCCTCACTATCACGTTGCTCTTGAGTGTGAAGAGCTTCCAACCTTGCTCGACCAGAACCGGATCGTACATCTTTTGGTTTGAATTCTTCGTTGTCAAGCAAGGACGCGATATTTTCTTCTTTCGATCCGTCAAGCATTAAGATCTCAGGAAAACGACTTGCAACAAGTCCACGTTCAAAAGCATCGTCGTCAATGAAAGCAGTATGCATAGGTAGAACGTTGACTTTCTCAAGAATTCGCTGAACACTCACATCTTTCATATCCCAAGAGATTTGAGGAAAGACGAAGAAGTCGAGAAGACTATTCTTTTTCAAAAACTCAGTAAGCGTGATCTTGTCATTACGACTAGCAATACTATTCAAAATTCCCCTCTCTACAAGCGTCTCTAAAACATGGGAAATATTGGGTTTGATCTTGACGGCAGTACCATCATAAACAAAGGTACCATTCCAAATAGTTCCGTCAAGATCCCAAATCAGTAGTTTTTTCATTTCTAAGCACCCGGCGGTGTCTCCGGCGGAGTCTGACGAACGATTGGTGAAGAAGGACGGAATACCATGCACTTCCTTCTTATTCCTTCTCTCTTCTCTAGCTTCACTGAGAGCTTACCCTTCTTCTGAAGTGCCTTTGCAACCTTGCGAATTGTGATGTTCGCAAAGTACGGCCACTTCAAAGTACTCCTGAAGTCAGTGACTGTCGCCTCGTTCTTGTGCTTAGCAAGTATCTCGAAGAAACGCTCTTCAGTCAGATCAAACTTCTTTTTCGGCAATCATACCACCTCCGTGCCATTAGTCATACCCCTTATTGTATTCAAGAGTCTGGTGAGTTCTGAAACAACCCCCTTATCACTGGAAAAGGGATTAACCAAAAGAACTAAACCTCTTCCTTTAAAGAAAGGAATTTTATCCGTGCCACTGAGTTCTTCACGAACCAATTTAAGAAGATGAACCTTTCCACCTTCTGACACGCTAAGAAATCCTGTTGGTGCTAGTTGTTCCATCGAACTCACCAAACGTTACAAAATAGTACTAGGCGTTACATATAAAGATATTTATGCTATTAGGTTGAGTGACATCCTCCCACGACTAAAGTCATGGGCTTCCTGATTCAGCGACCGAACTTGCCTCCTTCCTTTGCGGTAGAGGTAGAGGTTCAATCTCCACAGGCGTAGATTCGGCTGTGCCCCAGCCTACTCGACTCAGAATATTTATCGCAGAGTTCCAATCCCTATCAAGAGTGAAACCACAGTTCGGACATTTGTGAATTCTTTCGGAAAGCGTCTTCGGAACGTGGAACCCACACCTTGAGCAGTCCGTTGTAGTGCGATATGGATCTACAAACTTAACACTCTTACCAGCTTCTGCCGCTTTGTAAGAGGTAAAGGTTTGTAGTTGATACCACGAAGCGTCTGCTATTGATTTGGCAAAATGATGATTTTGTAACATATTCTTGATTGAAAGTCGCTCAAATGCTATCAGGTCGAATCTATTCACAAGCATATGGCTCAACTTATGATTGAAATCGGTTCTCTGTAATCGCACCTTACGGTGAACTTTCGCCAGTTTGATACGTTGCTTTTCTCGATTATTTGATCCTTTTTTCTTTCTCGATAATCGACGTTGCTCCCTTCGTAACTTCTTCTGCAGCTTCCGCAGATACTTAGTTGGTTCAATTTTCTCGCCATTGCTCAGGGTTATGAGAGACTCCAGACCAAGATCAACACCAACCCGACTCTTAGGATGCTTCATTTCAACCACCGTAGCAGGCGTCTTCACTAAGAAACAAGCATACCACCTGTCAATGTCTCTGCGGATGATACAAGTTTTTATTGTTCCTTCTATTGGTCGGTGTTGCACTATTCGTATTGAACCTATCTTTGAGAGAGACAACTTTCTGCCTGTTATTTTGCATCCATTACCATATTGTGGATATGTGAAACTGTCATAACGGTTACGACCCTTGAAACGTGGATATCCGATCTTGCCTTTCCACTTGCCCTCTTTCTTCTTTTTTGTTCTATCAAAAAAGTTCTCAAATGTTCGTTGAAGTCGCCGAGTAACATCCTGTAAGACTTGAGAATGAACTTCTCGCATGTATGGATTGTCTGTCTTCTTTTCTACAAGGCTCATGGTCTGTTCGTAGCATGATGGTGAACACCCTGTTTTCTTGTAGGTATCTCTTCGTTCCGCAAGCAAATTGTTGTATAGGATGCGACATGTCTGAAGGGTTTGTTCAAGAATTTTTCTCTGTTCCTTATTAGGATAGAGCCTAAACTTGTAAGTTATTTTATTAAGCATTTTGAGACACTTTTCTTACCCAAATTTCATCGAAAGAGATATCCGACCTTTTTCATTCTTTGGTCAACCCCAAAATGAAGTCGTGCCATGACTTTTTGCCTTTCTTCTTGATAAGACTCGCATACTCAGTGCCTTCAAAGGTTACATTTATGGTCTTCATTGCTACTAAGTAAGTTAGTTGAAGTAATATTTAAGTCTTTACGCCATTCATCCCACGTCTAAAGAACTTGGGTTTTCTGGCGAACCTTTGATAAAGTAGGTAAGAAACAAAACAAATCATTTATAGTACATATATGAAACAACTTACGCAGCAACAACTTTGGGTATTCCCAGTATCAACTCAATATCTTTCCTTTGTCGGACGAGAAAAGATAATTCTCTCACAAATCGAAGAAAGTGTTTCCGATGACTTGTACCTGTTGAAAACTCAGACCAAGGAACAAACTGAAATGACTTACCAAAAACAAACACTTGACTTCTCTTCAACACAGAAACAAAGTCAACCCTAGCAAGTTCACAGAATGTGAGAAACGCTTGCATCGGTATTGATGAACGTGTCTTCAAAGTCCGTTTATTGATACCAAGCATGTTGGCGACATCACTTCTCAAAGGAGAACCGTTCTTTGCGGTTGTTCGAAAAAGTAGGTCCTCAAAGTCATTCTCAGAAAGACGGATAAGAGAGGACATAAACCTTACCAAAATGAAATTCTCAAAGTTTATTCTGTCTACATATCAGGCAGTCCTTACGATGTTGCTTCAATTCAGTTTCAAGTGAATCAATTTCACCTTGGTACATTGATTTACTTTTTTCTTCTTTTGCTAGATTTTTCAACCCATAAAACGTTTGCATATCATTCTCTAGTTGCTCTCCCCTAAAACACCTATCAAAGGTTTGTTGCTTTGATTTCTTTACCTTGAATTTGGGTTTCATTCTCTTGAACTTAGGGAATCCATAATCAACTAAAGACTTCTGATCTGGACTGGATTTGATTCTACGATAGCTCATTTTCTTGACCTCCAAATGATCTTGCCTTTATTATCATAGACCATAAGAAAAGAGGAGGAAGGAATGGTTTCTTTTGAAATGTACCAATCCTTCACATGGTCTATAAGATTATGAGAAAGTTCCTTTGATTCCAGAAGATCTATCAAAATACTTTGTTCCATGCCAGAAGGCCGAAAGACAATAAAAACACTATCTTCTTTTCCTACTCCCCCTCCACTTCTTTGTAGGTCATGAAAGTCTGTTGATTCTGATGAAGAAAACATAACATATTTACCTCCAACACTTCTTAGCCCTCTTTCAGCATATCTTGGATCTAAACCCGCGTTCAATATACTACTTAGATTCTTACGATTTGTCTCATGGGAGAAAAACTTAGGTTTCAACAAAGCCAGATCTTTTGCTAACTTAACACAGTCCTCATATTCTTTCTCTCTGAACGTCTTTATCTCTTCTTCTTCTAGAACTTGAATATCACTCACTGGAACATAAGCAGCACCTCCTTTATCAAAGCTGACACTTGCAAACCGTGTACCAAACGGAAACTTTTCAACATACGGATGGCTTATCTCTTCACGTTTTTCCAAAGCTGTTATCTTACCCAACCCTCTAGAAGTATAAACATGCCTCCCTACCTGTAGATTATTCAAACTACGATAACTCATTCTTGTTCATCACCAAAGATTATCCGTTGAAGTCTGGGACTAACTGTATCACCCTCTTCATGAGACCTAAAACCTTTATGATGGTCTCTACGGCCGGCCGGCCGGCCCGTATTACTCCATCTAGTTGGTGTCGGTTTATTTCTACGATAGCTCATATAATCACTTGTTTTCTTTGAATCTCTCCTTAAGCAACCAATATTTCTTGTTTCTTCTATCACCAGAAATCACCGACAACTTCACCGATTTTTTAACAGGAATAATTCCATCGCCACCATACTGGTCACTTGTTAAATCTATTTCTATACCACCAGGCAAAAGATTCCAGAAATGTGGATCATAAATTTTCTGATTTTCGTATGGAACGTCTCCACGAACAATTTTTCCTCCTAATTCATCTTGCACAACCAAAGCAGTAGGATAACATTGACCATCACTTCCTCCAGTATAATAATCTTCACTGTAACTCGTTTCTTTGCTCCAACATTTTTTCAATTTGTTTCTCATACCTTTAGCTCTGGATAATGTTTGGCTTGGGGTTTGCTGAGATTTACGATAGCTCATTTCAACAACCTACCTTATGTTCAACAATCTCTTTACCAAACGAACTGAAGATGCATAATACGGGCTCCTAGTATCATCATAGACTCCCATTGCTCTGGTAAATGCATCAGCAAACTCTTCCTCAGCCAGAACAATGCTTCTAGTATCACCCTGGCGTCTAATAAAATCATACCATTCCTGTCGTTGCTGTTTGGTAAGAATTTCCCAAAAGGTCCTGTGACCTGCTTCATGTGTCATTGTCTTCTTTGTTAAATGACTTGGATGGATTGTCACCTTTTTTGTATCAGAATCATACTCCCCTGTTTTTCCCTTTAAACGTGAAGAAATATCAATATCACTAATATTAGGTCTAAACCTTCTCGGAAGGAAAGAAAAATCATGTCTTTTACGATAGCTCATTCAAACGTCTCCTCTTTCTCAATTTCAAACGTTTTCCCAAGTCTTGTTGTCTCTGTTTTTACTTTTCTCTCTGTTCCTGTTCTGGGTAAACGCACCGGGTAGAAACTAAATGTTGCACCTTCCCAATGACTAACCTCTCCCATTTCATTATCAATCTCAATTTCTTCGTCTTTGAACTGTCTTGGGAAATAAGGAAAAACTTCAAGAATCCTTGCACTACCAAAATTAACTAGCATTGTTTCATTGTTGTTGTGCGTCAATGCTCTTTCAATCGCTTCAGTTTTTTCTTTGAAAACCCCCAGCACACCATACTTCTTTCCTTCACTATGATAGATAACAACATATGAAGTATGTGGCTCAGTTTTCTTCCACCGCTTGAAATCTCTTTCAACTCTTTCTCGTTTTTCTTTAAGAAATTTATCCCAAGTTGAAATACCATTAGCTCGTTTCCTTATTGGAAAAGGCTTGTCTTTTCTGTAACTCATTCAAACGGCCTCTCAGCTTTCATCAAGCTCTTTGTCAAAGGTGTCAGAACCCGTCTCCTTTTCTCCATTTCTTCTTTGATTTCGGATTTTGTCATCCCCACAGGAATATACTCAAGCAAACCCTCATCGAATTCTTTGACCGCCAGAGTCTCTCCTTTTGCATATGCTTTGATGGCTTTTTCAGGATAGCCTAAAAGTTTCCCAAGTTCTTCTTCTGACAATTTTCTTTCAAGCAATTTTTTTGCTTCTCCGTCTTTAGAGAAGATTACATACCTGATACGAAATGGCTCTTTTGGATCATCGGTCTCCCATCTATCTTGATAAAAAGATAGACCTCTGTCTCGAATATAGTCCTCAAAGGTCTGTTTTAATTCTTTTGGTGTGTCAGTCGGTAGGTCCAGCTCGCCTCTAGGTTTTATCCCACTTGCAACATAATCAATTATCTGGAAAGTCTGTGCAGGAGCTACAGAAAGAAAAAGATCCTTGCCCTCTCTCCATTCATTCTTGGATTTCTTAAGCCCTTGCTTGTGAGATAATTTAGTGCTTTTTCTGAAAGAAACCGGTCTTAAGTTTCTGTAGCTCAACTATGACAACAGCTCTATTTCTTTTCCTCTCAATATTCCTCTAATTAAAAATAACAGAAAAAGAAAGTGGAAAGTTTACTTTCTTCTGCGGTGCATGTACTAAGTCTTTTGTTCGGTTTCTTCACCGCCCTCAGTCGGTTTCTCCTCTAGTCCTAACTCGACCTCTTCCGCCGGCACCTCAACCCCAAGCTCTGATTCAGTTGGCAAATCTAAGGTTTCAGTTGGCACTTTCTGATTCTCCGTTTCATCAGTAAGTGGTGTTTCTCTTTGAACGACAACAATCTCTTCTTTCTCTGTCTCCTCTTTTGATTCTTCTTTCTTTTCATCAGCAACGGCTACCTCTGGAGGTGTCTGCTCTTGTGACACTGACTTTGTGTTTGTTTTTTCTTCCTCTACCAATCTGAGATTGAACACTTGAATTGCTTTGGGTATTTTTGACTCTTTTCCTCTGCCGACAAGAATGACAAGACTGTCAAATTTCTTCCAGCCAATAAGTTCAACAAGACTCTTCGGTAAACGAATGAATGCTTGTGGGTAAACTTTACCATTGCTACCCGCTTTGATGTTTGACACCTGTAGCTTTGTCGCGAAAGGAGTTTGTTCCAAGAATAATCACATCACTGATTTGGGGCAAGTTGTCTTCTTATGGATTTGATTGCTTCATCAAATGAGGCGTGAAGACCTAATGATGAAGGTTCGTGACCCTCATTCTGCATCTCAACAAAATACGAACCCTTCGTATCTGGTCTAACGGTTATTCTAGTCAAAGTAGGCAAATGTTCATAGACTAATGTTCCTTCTGAAATGTCATCACTGAGGACTCTCACAAAGTCCATACCAAGGTATTCAGCGGAAATAGTTGCTTCTGGCTTGGAGCTTTTCTTTATACCCCCAATTCGTGGGATAGGTGTTCCTAATGGTGAGCCAACAATCCACTTACGATCTTTGCGATAGCTCAACCTAATTCACTTCCTGAGAAACTTCCTTTGACATATATCATGTATCCGAGCATAATAATGTTTGTGATCAAACCAATTGAAAGATCAACTTCTTTTGAACCCGAATACCACAATGCTGTTAGAATGCCCAACGCCTCTATGACAATCACACCCCACCAAGCCCAAGACTTCAAAGCAAACAGACCAGCACCCATGGCAATGCAGAATATTGTGAAAAACCAACTTGGAACCGAGAACAGATTTATGACAATCACAAAGACAGGAAAGAAGAGCTGAATCAAACTGACTGCAAAAACACTTGAAAGAAACAAAACACCCATAAGGAAATATGCTAGAGCAAGAAACGTGATTCCTATTGGACGATTAGACATCATTTTTTATGCTTCACTTTGTGTCTTTTACCAGCTATGACGATTTTCTGATGTCCCGGTGCTGCTTCAAACAGACTTGGTTCACCTTTTCTCTTGAGTCTGGTTCCATCTGTCTTTGTTCGCATATGCCCAAAGGCAAGATATTTTCGATATGCTTCTTTGCTTTTGAAATGTCTTGGTTTCTTTCTATAGCTCATATTTCATCTCCCTCCTTTGACCGGGACTCTCTTCAAAACTTCTATATCAAGATCATCAACGATAAACTCTTGCCCAGGATGAGTCTCAAATTCAACCACAGGGTTCACTGGTTCTCCGAACATAAAGTGGTAATCAACGACTTTGCCTTTTGCACCAAGAGGAATCCTTTTCAAACGAAAGTTAGATTTTTTCCTCACTATTGAACCTACACCAAGATGAGGTGTTTTCCATTTTCTGTAGCTCATTCTCCTTTCACCGCTTTGATGAAACGAACCCGATCAAACCTTGGATTTTCCGTTGCAAAATAATCAGCAAAGTCCTGAACCATTGCATCGGTAGCTCCATGGTATGACAATATATCAGCAATAGCCTGAAAATGTTGTTTTGATAAATCTTGTCTCTTTGGATCAAGTGGTCTGCAATCTTTCACATTTCTAGCTTTATCTTTGTCAAAGTCCCCTGCTGGATGCAACTTGATACCGGCTCCTTTCAACTGTCTGTAATTCAAACCTTTGTATGCTTTCTGTAACTCAGGAGACAATCTTTTACGATAGCTCATCTCTCATCACATTATAAATAGATTCGAATCAAGGTTCATTTATCTGGACGTTTAGACATGCATGTGATTTGCCGCACCTTGCCTTTCATCAACTCGTAAAGGCAGGATCTGTCAATGTTAGGCTTCTGAAGTTGCTTCTCCATTTCCTTCATTGCAAGTTTTAGACTGCTGGTGCTAGTGACTGCATATTCAGGGAATAATTCCCCTTTCAATGTAGCGGTCACCCGGTACTTTCCTCGTCTCTCGCTCATCTGTCCTGGTTTTCTATAGCTCATTCTGGTGCAAACCCTTGTGTTTTCAAATCTTCAATTGATTCATTACTCCAATACTGAAAGAGGTTAGAAAGAGCATTAAAGTACGACCAATCATCATCATCTTCAGTTAATTCAGAGAGCTTTTTCTCAACTTGTTTTTCAGTATAACCATCAATCCTCGTTTGATACTCTGGAGTTTCAAACTCTGGAATTTCAACATCATAATAGAATTGATGACCTTGACCATCATCATAATATTCATTTGTCTTGTAGTAGATTTTTGGTTTTTCTGGTGGAATACCTTTTATGACTTTTAGTTTTTTAGGATCAACAAAATATTGATAACCGGGTTGATTTTCAAATTCTATTAAGGGTTGATTAGTGCTACCAAAATACCCGATAACTCTACCCTGTGACCCTAGTGGTACTTGCTTTAAGCCAAAGTGCTTCTTCAGTTTCACGATTGATCCTTTGCCAAGTGATACCGGTTTGCTTTTACGATAGCTCAATGTTCATCATATAAAAAATACATGAAATTTATCGTACTCCATAGGTCAATTCTTCTCCCTTTTCATAGGTCAAATGTAGCCTTCGGTCATAAGTCGTTCTTTCCGTACTTTCTATCTTTCCGTATCCTTGATCACTTGACCATATTGATTCACCAACACTTGTATATTGTGCACGCAACAAGTCAATTTTATCTGATTGCCATTTTGGGTATAATGAAGGTTCTCCATGTTTGACTGTGCCGGTGTTCATAAAATCGAATTCATCTTTGATTGAACGAAACTCAAATGAGAGAACTAATTTCTTTATTGTGATGTCAAATGTTGTCACACTCAAAGTCACAAGAGCCGCACCTACAATGATCCAACTGCTCCCGTGACTCGCTGGTCTGCGCCGATACATTCTAATGTGAAAGTCTTCTTTCTTCCCTAATTCAAAGTGCCAATAAAGACAAATCTCTCTTAGAGCTTCTTCTAAGTCAAATAGTGATTGCGGTTCCGGTCTACTTGGAAGAGAGTACCGCCGCACTTTATACGTTCGTGGATCTTGGGTTAAGACCTGGTAAATTATCACAAAACTCACCTATATCTAAAGGACTGATCTCTTACACATTTTGTTCTCTAGCTGTTTGAGCATCATCCTTCTGGAACACTCTTTCTGGAGTTCCGAATATTATCGCCCGTTCCTTCTCTTTTCTCTTTGCCCCTGACACAGTTGATGTTTCTCTCAAATCCTGAATAACAGGCACTTGTTCAACGTCAGTAACAATTACCTTTTTGTTGAAACGTTCTTCATACATTTTGACAATTTTCTCATACGTCGTAGTCGTGTCTTGTAGCATATGTGGTGGAGGACATGACCACAACACATTGATCATTCTTTTTGGTCGATAGAACCAGAACCAGAACCTACTTTTTCCTGAAAACAACCCCTTTCTGTTTATCTCTTTCACTGCATTTGCCTGACTTTGATCAATCAACGAAAGAGAGTCAAGAAGACTCTCCATCTGTGAAAGGTCTTTCTTGCTTGAAACCGGAAGGTCTCGAAAGATTATGTTGGTACTCATGTTTCTAAGCTCAGGAATTAGCTCAAGTGGTTGCTGAGTGTTACACATGATTGAAGTATTCTTTCTTCTGTGAGAACGAATGGATGTCCCAATTGTGCCACTTAGACTGCTTGTGTCTGAACCAGCAAGTTTGAGGCTTGCAGGTGCCATTTGATGAACTTCGTCAAGAAACAGGTGAAGTGTTTCTTCGTGACTTGTTTTCCACACATCTAATCTGAAAAGAAGGTTTGCTGCAATTTGAATGTCAGTATAGGTTTTGTCTCTTGAATTGTATCTCATCAGGTTACGAACCGAGATATAACCACGTCGATCTTTTAGACCAAAATGTTCTTTACAGATAGATTTGTGCTCACGAAAGATTTTGTCAAAACTCACATCGAAATTCTTCGGGTCGTCAACATAGATGATTCTATCAAAAACAGTGAGTGTCTGACTATTCAATAACACTTTTTCTTCTGGTCTAATGATGTTAAGAATTGTGAGTGGAATACCTGTTGGTTCTGTTTGCATACGTTCTCTAAGAAACCTACAAAGATAGCTTGTTCTTCGGTCATAATCAAACATGGGCATAAAAGAATATAGTAATTGGTTCGAATCGTCACCCATGGGAGCAAAGACCATATTTCCCTTTTCAAGTATGGCTCTTGAACTCATACTATTCATAACGAGCGTTTTGCCTGAACCCATTGGGCTGAAAATTGTGGTAAGACAGCCTCCTTCCTGTGTCGGAAACATTGGAAACTCAGGAAACGCCTGTAACTCAACTTCGCCCTGAATTGAGCCTGAATACCATGCTTCTGGATCAATTATGAAGAAAGGAAAACGATACAACTTGTCATCTTTCGACTTGACTTTTTCATCTATGGTAAAAACCGGTTTGAATGAAACCGGTGCGGAAACTTCAACTTTAGGAGTAAGTTGCTTCATTACTTCCTGAAATGCCGGAGTAAAAGCTTCTTCTGCTTTCATAAACTCTGGCATAAAAGCACCACTGACAAGAGATGTTATGTAGCCCCAACGAAGGACTTCAACTCCTTTCTTAATAAGAACAAACGCAATCTTTTGGTCGAGCCCTGCTAAGTTCCCATACCAAACCAATTGAAGAAGATTCTTTTCTTCCGGTGGTGTATCATGTTGTCCTGCTATGAACTCAGCACGAAGCAATGCGAGATAACGAGTAAAAGATATATCTGACACAACAAATTTTCCATCGGAAAAATGTGAGCCAATGAAACCTAAGACTTTGCTCATGGCAACATACGAATACAAAAATGCTTTGAGAACGTAATCATGTGCAACATACGCTGCAACAACTTTCATGTTGAAGGGACGATTCATTTCTGCAAATTTCTCTATAAGACCCACGTAGTCTTTTTCTCCAAGAACAAAGAAAAGTTCTAAACCGATCTCTTGATCTGTTTTTCCGTGGATACTCTTTGGATTGATTATTGCAAGGATACGTTCATAGTGCTGAATGTTGTTTGCTATCACAGTACGATACTGACCAATGCCAGGCACATCAACCATCTGCATGAACCAACGAGAAAGATTAGCAACACCACCTTTACCAGAACAAAGCTCCTTGGCTTTCATATGCGCTTCTCAAAGGTTATTTCCTTTGAAAATGTGCGCTGACTTCACCATAATATCCAAAGCGAGGGGAATTGAAATCTTTCATCACCACCTATTCAGCTCTTCTTTCCGCAGTTTGTGCTCTTGGTTGCATTAGTGTGATTGCATTTATTAAGTGTGCTCTTCTAGCAAAGCCACCCGATTCAATGACGTTCATTAACCAACCGATCTTAGATAAAAATTCCGTTGGTAGCGTTCTTTTGAATTGTTCTTTTGGATCAATAAAGGATTTGTCGTACATTGAAACGTATTGCGGAAAAACACTCTCCAAGTCCTCAACTGCTGTTTGTCTACAAAAGATCCACGCACCACGATAACGTCGCCTAATTTCATCTAGGCTTTCTTTCACCCAGTCTTCGATGCTTTTCAGTTTCACTTCTTTCTTTTTCATTCTTTCAAAATAATCCAAGATGTTGGGTGCAAACATTACCAACGCAACTATAATGGTAACACCGATTAGAAGTTGAGGCTGAATGTCAAACGCAACAAGAGTTTTAGGAGCAACTATTACTCTTGTACCATTACGCACAATCGTACCATTCGGATATGAGACAGGTAAAGTTTCGTTTTTTATCTGAAAACCAGAGAGAATGACTGCAATAACTATGATAACGAAAACGATGAAATGATACCATTCTAGTTTCACAGAAACGATTGGCTTTTCAGGAGGTTTTTGTTGTTCTGGTGTGGTAGTCTGTGAAAGTCCTGACATTGTAATCATTTTTCCCTGAAAATCTGCAAGCAAAGCGAGAAATTTGTTCATGTCATCCATGAAATCTGGACCCAGCATGAACTCATAGATACTCTTGTAAACAGTTCTTAGTCCTGCTAAGATTTCATCAATCTTCTGAATTTCTTTGTTGAAATAACTTATTGCTATTGCTTCACTCATTACCTCTTTCTCCTGTGTTTTTCACAAGGATATACCAAAGCTAATTCACCAGTAGGCATGACATGGTGATATACACAACCACATTTCCGCTTTGATCCTTTTTCGGAAGACAGCATTAACCCTTCCTTTTCATGAACAGTAAAGAAAAGATTGCACCCGCTAAAGCGCCAAGAAACGGTTCAAGTTTGAGGTACTGTGCAACATAGACTGACAATGTTATAGCGACTATCATGATAACGAAATCGTACTCGGACGTTTTCTTGAAAACAGATAATTGATCAGTAATCCCAAGATCTTTTACCATCATTGAGATTGAGTCAAACATACGAGACTTTATGAGACTTTCCTTTGTGGCTTGAACAACTCTCTGTTCTGATTGCTGAACTCTGCGTCTAAGAACTCTAGACTCTAATTCTGATTTTGCCCAAGGCGAAGCAATAACAACCGCTTCTGCTAGTTGTAAAGGAGGAATGATTATCGGGGCCCTCTCCCAATCATCTGGAAGAAATAGGTGTAATACGCTTCTTCTCTTGAACATTCCGCTCCCCGCCCAAGTTGCTTGAATGTTTGGTGGGACCGTTCTGATCTCTCCACCAATAACGCCCCTAACAATAAATCCGGGTCCTTGCCAATCCCAAGAGGGTCTTTTACTGAACGTTGCGTATCCTTCCAAACTTTTTTGGACATGACCCCACTGAATCAAGTAGTGTATCCTTCTGTCAATTGAACGGATGGCATTTATTTTTACGAAGTTTCTAAGGTTATTCTTTTCGTCTTTTAGAAACAGCGATAATGCATAGAATCTTTGGTACTCCTCGGTGTTCCTTGGCATAAACCTAGCGACCTCGTGAACGGCATTCTGACAAAGTGCTCTAAACAGCCTTTCAACCTCTATTGCAAGAAAACGATCTGTACAATCTACTAATTGTCCTGAAAGTATTACATGATTCTTTGTCGTTGTTCTTCCCCAAACGCTATATCTGCCAAGTGGACGACCATAATCAGGTAAAGCATAGAAGAATGAGTAGAAATACCAGATCATAATTGCGGCTATAATTATAACCATTGCCCAACCGATGTTGGTATAGATTCTGTACAGATCAACAGTCGCGGTCAACCAGAAGGCACCTTTTCTTGGTCCTCAACAGTTCGCACAAAATCTTTTGCTCTCAAATACATTGCCGCTGGGCAACTTTGACAGTTCCTTGGTCTGAAATTCGGGTCTTCATACTCTTCGTATTTTTTCCTTAACCAAAAGATTGCATAAAACGCAGCACCGACCAGAAGCAAAGGAATGAGTATGGAACCAATATCGAAAGATTCAATTGTGTTGAATATGGTTGTCGTAATCATACTTGTACGCACATCACTCACTGTGATGGGGTAGGGAATTGGCACAGAAACAGTACTCACAGAGACAGACACTTGAGTTCTATACGAAGTCGTTACACTTGTGGTGACGATTATTGAATTGTAGCTTGGTTGAACTGAACCAACGCTATTCCACTGATTCGGGTCGTGTGTATCTTTGAATTTTTGCAGATCTTCGGGGCTGAAGATTTTGAGATTAAGGAACCAATCAAACCAGCAATCCTTGTAGAACTGACTCAAACGACAGATTCTTGATGACTTTGCCATGAACCAATCAAACAGCTTTCTTCCAAATCTCTGAACAAATTCTTTTGCCGTCACTGTATTCGGGTTTTCCTTTTTGATAATAATTTCCCAAGTCACGTCAAATGGAGACGGAGGACGATAATCATGATCTATTATCTTGTACTGCTGCGCTATTTTTGAGTAAGGAAAAGCTACCCAGTAATATGGCAGGTCAGGAGGAATGTCTGATTTGTCTTTCTTCCATGATTCCCATTCTGTCAACAACTCCCAAAACATATCTATTGCCACGTTCTGTTCTGCTATTTGCCTAAGACACTCATCAACGGTTGCACCAGAATGAACTTGACGCAGAGAAACTAGACTATCGGCGGTGTATTTGTTTTTTGCTTCTGTATAGTAATAAGAATACTTTTCATGATATTCAAGTGAACCCAAAGGAATCCAATAACTCCAACCTTCGCCTCCCCAGAAATAACAATTTATAAACGAAAACGCTGCTGTCCACATCCACAATGTCCTAGGCTTTTTTGGATTTATTGGAATCCCACGCAAGCCGTCAGGGGTTCCGACGATAGGATAGGTCTCTCTGTAGAGATATTTCATAAATTCTGCTGGAAAGATCAGGTAAAAATGTCGTCCACCTTTGATTCTGCCAATGTCAATCTTCTTGCTTTCAAGAGAACCAGTGATTTTAGTCGAATCATCCTTATAGTAACTATCAATAGAGGCATGAAAATCACTACCATAGGATGTCGTCAAATGACTCTCTCCGTTTTCAACAAATGCTAACCAATCCGGTTCAACGGCTTCAAAGTAGGTAGGATAGATTTTACCTTTACCACCAGATACGGCATCATACTCAATTACTTTGTCGAAAATCTCAGGGTCTAACTGTTTTAGGTCTACCAAATGAGCATAAGCGCCAAAGTTCTCTCTGATTTCTTTCAAAGTCTCGGCAGCGTATTCCCCACCGTAACTAGCGGAAAGGTATTTCCAAACGATAGCCTCAGTAGAATCAATATAGGTTGTGACACTTGCTGTTATCCACGGTTCCCACCAATCAGAGTAAGGTTTAAACTTTCTTTCCCCAACTGGAAGTCCATACCATTGTGTATTGACGCCATACTTGAATTGAATTGCTAACTGTTTTGCAAAAGAAACATCTTTACCACTAAGAACTTTTTCTTTAAGACTTGAAAACGAAGAAAAACCCATATTATTCATACTTGACCTATAACTATTCCAAAGCCAATAACACATGGCCAATGGGGTTCCTTCTTGTCGAAGATCACGAAATTCATCTAAGCTCGGGTTTCCATAGTAACCATAGATTTTGTATGCAGGATCTTCTGTTCTATCACCATCTCTTACCGTAGACGAAGCAGTGACAGACAACACTATGAACAAAAGAACGGCCATAACTTTTGCAAATCTATCAAGTTTCATTTTTCAAGCTCCCTTCAAAGAAATCTTCTTGTTGATCTCTTGCAACTGTGTCAAAAGCTGTGCTTGCTGACTTTGAAGCATGGGGAAAATACCGGGCATCTGTCGTTGCTGATCGCCAAACAATGCCGGAATAAGATTTGAGCTTGTCTGTGACTGTAATTCAAGAGTTGTCAGTCTGCTTCTTGTGACTAGAAAACCACTGACTCCTATAAGACTGAGCACGACTGCAAACAAAGTCACAATCATCATATTCATTGTCGTAGTTCGTTGATACTCGTTTCCCGATTCCACGGTCTTAGTGAGTTTATCAACTATATCCAACATACTAGAAACAACTTCCTTTGAAACTTCAAGTGGCGTGGGATAGTGTTCCTTTTCATAGGTAGTGATAACGAAACGTAGAAGAACGACATCTTTGAAAACCGGTATGCCACCTTCTACCGGCTTTCTATTTGCTGAAAAGACGCTGTACGTTATTGTCTGATTTGTTTTTACTCTGTATGTGAGTGTTAAATCAAGTGTGAACTTGACCGAAATCTGAGTGGAATAAAACCAAAATGACCGTTCATCACTTCCTTGAGTATGAGCGATGTCTGCCGGACTGATGGAATATTTTTTGTCCTGAGGAATTGAAAAAGAGACCTGTACACGAACTGGTGCATCAGCTTCAACAATAATAGGTGGAAATATAGGCTCAACTGCAAATACCTGTTCTGAACTCAACACAAAGAGGAAAATGCAAGCGACTAAGAAAATTGACCTCTTTAACTCCATATTACTGTTTCACCCAAATCCAAATCTTTAAGACTTATTTTCCTTCTTGGTCTTTCATTCTTTTTTTCCGGTGCCACTTTTTCGCTGACAGACTGAGTTGAAGGAACAACTGATGCTTCCGGAGGAGGCATGGAAGCAAAACTAGGTTGAGGCAGTTCAACTTTTCTTTCTCCCTGAGGGGTTGGTGTAGCTAATTGCATGACTTTTTCTTCAGCTTTTATGACTTCTTGAGACGGTTTTTCTGCAATAGGTGGTGGTAAAGAAGTGAAATCCAACGACAATTCAGGTCTTTGTGGTTGAGGAACTCCGGGTATTTGACCCGGCATCATTTGTGGAAATGGATACGCTGGTTGAGGGAACATTTGACCTGACATCTGTTGTGCAGAAATGACTGACTGTTGCCGCCTGAACATGAACGCAACAACTATTGCAAATGCACCAAGACCGACAACCGCATACATCAAATAGGTCACCATCATTTGCATGTTTGACCAATCGTCTCTTGTAACCGGAAAGACTACTTTTGAAGCAACATTGCCGGGCAACGAAAGCATGTTGGTTTGAATCTTGTCAAGAGTAAGCCAAGACTGACGAACATCACTGTGAATCAAAGCAAACGTGCTATTGTAAGCAATGAGTCTGACATGAATCGCATCAATTGTTGTTTTCAATTCTCCAATTCTCGTTTGCAAAGTCACTATATCATCTTTTATTTCAACGATTTTCGGTTGGATTTCATCAATAACAAGTTTGACATCACGAACAGACGTTTTCACTTCTGCTATTCCGTCTTTTATTGATTGAATTGTGGCATCACTTGCAATCTTGTTTGAAATTTGAAATCCCGCTTGACCAACTCCTCTGACCCAAGAATTTGGTCCAAAGTTCTTTGTATCGTCATATGCTCTAACAACAAGGGAATAGAAACCGGAAACGAAAGAGCTTGTAATACCATAACTAACGACAAAGATCCCTGCTATTGAGGTTGAAGTGAAGTCAGACTTTGTGAAAGAAAGAACTGACTCTCCGTTCTCTGCTTTGATTAGATTTGCTTCAAGTGTTGGTGGGGAATAAAGTTGACCATAATAAGACACAGTAACAACCCAGCTTGCTTTTTCACCGAGAAAGAGAATGAAAGGACAGGACACTGTTATATCAAGTCCAGAAGTTGCACTTGCTGGAATGAAGAACGAAACGGAAACTATGACTACTAGCAAAGCAAGCAACCGACAACGCACTATTTTTTCTCCTCTTTCTTCTTTTCCTTTTGCATGGATTTAGATGCCTCGACGATCGCTTGATTTAAAGGCTGATTTAGAGCAAGGACTCGGTGAAGAATATCCGAAAGTCTCCCCGCGGCACCAGGTTCACTTTCAATTGCTTTTGCACCCAAAGATGCAAGAACCATGACTGCTTCACTGGCACTTATCTTCTGACCTTTTACACTGAGTTTATCGGACCATTGTTTCATTTCTTCCCAGAAACTAGGTTCATATGAACCTGTAACAGTTTTTCGTTCATCAACCTTTTTCGGTCTACCAGGTCTTGACTTCATCTTAAGAACTTTCTCAATTTTCTCAGTTACATCAGCAATTCCTGGCAAACTCTCTCGACCTACTATACTAAAAATATTACAGAATTTGCAAATAAAAATCTATGATATTGATAATATTTATAACATGAAGGGTTAAATGTTGGAACAAAAGTGCATAACCATAACAGAAGAACAAGGAAACTGGGTGCGAGAACATCATATAAACCTGAGCAGACTTGTACAACACCTACTTGACGAGTATATCAAGAAACAAAAATAGTATGTGTTTGAAACGACTTGAAAACTGTATTAGTAGTATTGGCAATACTATGTTTATCCTTAGGGTGTTCATTGCTTTCCTATCAAATCCCTATTATGAACCACTTATTGAAAGCAAGTCTGAAAAAAGGTACACTAAGTTATTTTATTCCGGCTGTGATCTGTCTCATTATCTAAAGTTCGGAACCGACACCAAACCAACTTCTTCTTGTCCAGAAGTACCATAGTATCAAACCCTGCCAACAAATAGAAACTAAAATAAATGGTCCAAGAAGGAGAGAAAACAAAAAGAGAGGAAAAAGTCCAAGAACTTGCAGAATAATGCTTACATACCAATACAAAGTCCAACCGAACCATTTCCCAAGACCGGAAATGAGTAAACATGCACCCATAAGGGTTATGAAACCACTAAAAGCCCAACCAAGAACTCCGAGAACTGCTAACACAGGAGCTAGAAACAAACTAAACAAGCTAATGGTACCAGAAGTTATGCCTACGAAAAATAAAAGTCCACAAAAGATGAAATCGATTATGGCAAGAACCTTTATACCTAGAGGTCGTTCTTTCTCAAAAGGCATTTCTCATCATACTAAAAATACACAACTTTCTTTCTCCAACTCACATAGATCATTGTTTCCCTATCAAGAAAGTCCCTAGTACGACTAAGGCAATACCAATCCAAGTCAGAGGAGTTGGTCTCTCTCCTAACAGGAACCATGAAACGAATATAAGAGGTATTATAGACAATCCTAGGAAGAACGATCCTGACAACACTCCAAGCTTCTCTAGTACGACATACTTGAAAAACAAAGCAGAAGCAGCTAGACCCGCCATAGCAATGAAGTACTTGTTGAAAGCTAACTTGATCAGAGATTCGAACGTGAATGTAATTTGTCCAACATCTTTGATACAAAGTCCCCATGCCAAAGTCACAAAAACATTGACCAAAGCATAGATTATACTCAACAACCAAACATTCAAATTTTTCTCACCTTATAGAACCTCCTACATCTAAAAAATGGAATCGTATCAACTATCCTAGAAAGAACTCTAGGAATAAACGTATAGATGATTGCTGGTAGAAAGAAATAATCAAATTTCTTTTCAACAACAAACCCGTTTTCCACCAATACTCTTTCAAAATCTCGTGATGGATGAAAATCGACTATCCGAAACAACTTTGAAAGAAAAGTAGTAAGGCAAAGAAACTTCACTTTGTCTAATAAGATGTACCCACCAACTCTAAGCACTCTTTTTGATTCAAGGATAATAGACATTTGATCTTCGTAATGAGCAAGAAACCTCAAAAGAACGACAAAAGAAACTGATGATTCCTTGAAAGGAAGAAAACGACCATCACCCCTAATGATTGATACCCTTTCTTTACCTCCAAACCTCTGCTTAAGAGCATTTATCATCACTTCTGCATAGTCAAGAAAAATGACTTCGTGATCTTTAATCAAATCATAGAACCTACCCGTTCCTGCTCCAACATCGAGTACCAATGAGTTGTTCGTTTCAACAAGAGGTCGGCAAAGTTCTAATGTCTTCTCATAAACATAACCTTTGCGTATCTTTTCCCAAAGAGTAAATATCCTTCTAAGCGTTTGATTGTAGTACTTATCAGTTCGAGTTCGCTGAAGAAAAGCTAACACAAAACCCTCCAATATGTGAGCGTTTTTCTAAACGGAATTTTCTCAAAAAGATCTACTAGAAAGAAAAACTGTCTTGGAACGAGCCTGTAGACAAAAGAGGGAAGATTAAATTGATTTCCTATCTTCGAAGAGATGGTCTTTGCAACATCACCCAAATTGAAACTGATTCTTTTCCTCAAAAAACAAGACGTGATAAGGTGTGTGAAAGTGAATTTATTTACAGTGTTGAAAATGATTTGACCATGAAATCTAGTAACTCGTTTCATCTCTGAGACCAACTCCGGTAATGTTTCATAGTAATATATGAAACGAAGAGCGAGAACTGTATCAAAGCAATCATCCTTGAAAGGAAGAAAGAAAGAGTCACATACAATAAGATTACCATTAGAAAACTTGCTTGCAACTTTCAACATACCCAAAGAAATATCTATTCCAACAAATCTTTTTCCTTCAAAAGAAGGAAACAATCTTCCTGTTCCACAAGCAACATCAAGAATTAAACCACTGACTAAACTGGAAACCAACTCATTCTCTCTCATGGTCACATAATCATTCTGTCTCTTTCGCCAAAGAACCGCACGTTCAATATCATTGAAATGCCAAAAAGACTTAGCTTGACTCAGCTAGCAGACACTCCTAAAAGGTCTTTTAGACCAGCGACATTCATCTTCAACATTCTAAGGTTTTTTGTCTTTTTGAATCTTCTAAAGAAGTATTCGGGACGTAAATAGAACTCACGATATGCTTTTCTTACCCAGAACATCAATTCCTCAGATGTAAAGTTTTTACTCCGATAAACAGGTTTCCAATCTTTAGATGAATAAATATTAGAATACATAAGACTAGAAACGTTTTCAATTTTACCAAATTCACTTTCATACCACCTAGCAAGCTCAGTAGACGGAAGAGGACAAGCCACTGACCATTGAACTAGATCGGGATTAAGTTCTTTCATCAGGTTGATTGATTCTTTGATTGATTTCTCTGTTTCACTGGGGGCACCTATTATCATGTAAGCAAGGATTGTCTCAATACCAACCTTATCCGAAAGTCGAAAGGCCCTTCTTACTTGATCAATGGTAATACCCTTTTTCCATTCATTAATAATTTCTTGATTTCCGGATTCTACACCAAACGAAACATGAACCAAGCCAGCTTTCTTCATCAACCGTAAAAGTTCCTCGTCAACAAGATTAACTCTTGTTTCACAACGGAACTGAATCTTCAATTTTCTTTCCAGAAGAAGGTTGCAAATATCAACTACTCTTTGTCTGTTCAATGAAAAGGTGTCATCATAAAAAATAACTGACTTTATTCCAAACTTTTGAATACAATTCTCAATCTCTCTAACAACATATTCTGCACTATTACAACGGTACTCATAACCAAACAGACCATGATAACAGAATAAACAAACCCCAGGGCAACCACGGCTGCTAATATATCCAATGAAAGGCAATTTCAAATTCGGAGGATAAGGTTTGTAGTGATCCAAAGGCATGAGATGATACGCAGTGAAAGGCAGGTCATCAAGATTCTTTATCAAAGGTCTTTTTTCAGTGGTAAGGATTTCATTGCTCTCTCTGTAGACAAGACCCAGAATCTTTGAATAAGGGCAACCATTGACAACATCAAGCATTGTATATTCACCTTCATGAAGGACACCGATGTCAAAGCAAGAAAATCTCTCTAAAGTCTCTTTTGAAAAAGCTGTCACATGGGGTCCCCCAATTATCAGTGGAACAGTTGGCATAGCTTCTTTGATTTTTTCAGCGGTCTTAACTGATATTCCTAATGATGGTGTTCTAACACTGATTCCGACATAATCCGGTTGAAATGACTTTATTATTTGAACAACTTGCTCAACTGACAGGTTCAATGCATCTGCATCAACAATTTGAACCTCATGACAATGAAACTCAAGCATACCTGCAATCTTTCCAAGCCCCAAGCAATGTTGCGGATATCTATTACTTGTATTTGGCTGAATTAAAGACACTTTCAGTATTTGACCCTCCATTTCAAAGCAACACTATCATGTCTTTAGCAACCTAGACCAACACCCGATAAAGAAAACTCTCTCCGTCCTCCCAAATTACTTCAAGTTTGAATTCTGTTTTTCCATCTATCAGACTCAAAAACCAAGGAAAATGTAACTCCAAGGCCGGTCTCATAGGATAATGACGTACACCGAATATCAAGATATTGTCCCACTTCTCAGAGATCACTTTCCTAAACTCCGACTCAGAGAGAGGCGGCAACAACTTGACATTTGGTCGTAACCTAAGATAAAGCGATGGAAGAACAAGATTATGACCACCAAACACCAAAGTTTTTCCAGTTGTTTCTACATACTCATACAAACGATAATGAGGAGCTTTGTAATCCAAGGTCAAACGTTCAACGTATTGCTGGCTCCATCCCTGTTGAAACATGGTAAATGCATACCTAATAGACGCTCCTCCAGCTATCACTATACAAAAAAGAATAGCATAAAGATACTTGACTTTGATCTTTGAAATACATTCCCGTATTGAGATGATAGAAGGAAGGCTTGTATGACTGTTCCTAATACAACTACCTAAAGCATTCGCGCCAGCTTGAACTTGAGACACATTTCCTATCTGAACTATGTAGGCCACGCCAAAGAAGTTCAAAAAACCACATAATATGTTTAAGAAAAAAGCCACGTTAATAAGGGATCTCTCTTTTTTAATACGAAGAACTGATAATACTGTTCCTATCACTCCAAATATCGCAAAGAAAGGATTCCAACCAACAAAGATACTGAGAAGGAACCAAACAAACCCCATTGACACTTTGTTAATTGTAAAAAGAAAAATCGGTGACTCCATGTCCATTATAGGCATAATAATCGGGGGTATTTCTATGAAAGATGTTGTCACTGAGAACATTTCTCCTATTGGTTTCAAAATCATAGTAATAATAGCATTAGTAAAACCAAACTTGAGATAGGTAGAAGAAAGGAAATTTTCCATCAAAGGAATTCTCATACCTAAAACAGCAAGGGAAGAAAAGATCAGTGCTGATTTCCAAGAGAACTTTCTTCTAATTGTCACAACCAAAACAAAAAGAATGTTCACTACTAAAAACACCATATACGGTTCCCTCATGGATACTGCAACAGCAAACAACAGACCACTTAGAAGAGGATAATGCAAGGAGGAATGCTTGAACATTTTGAAAAAGAAGTAAATAGCTGTCATCATTAAAGTAAGAGTCATGGGTTCAGTGACAAATGTTGCACTCATTATGGTCAAAATAGGAAAGAACGGAAGAAACAGAACAGAAAAAATCACCGTCTTACGATCAGTAGTGAAAAGTTCTGTTATTTTCTTGATGATATACGGCAATGGCAAAGTCCATACAAGTGAAAACGTTGTTGCAAAGACTATCATACCAAAAACATTCTTGATCTGAAAAATCAGAAAGAGTATGGAAATAATGGCTTGGAAAATATATCGGTTCTCATAGAGAATCGCAACTCTACTCAAACGAACACTTTCCAACCCACTGAGATAATAGAGTGCTTCATCGCTGGTCATAAATCCAGTAAACCACGTATAGATGCCTCTTGCTATAATGACACAACTCAAAATAGCCATAACAAAGATTAGAACAAACTTTTCGTTCTCAAAGATTCTTTGGATTCTTTTCAACATCATCACCCTAATGACTAAACTCAAAGGAATGAATAACTCTGTTCATCATACCAGAAAAGTAACTTGTAGCAATTCTTACGTCCTCGGGATGCCTTAGAAGCCATCTAACATTGCTAAACAACCAACCTGTATTAAAATAGATTGAGTGATATGCTTGTTTCCTAAATTGAATCAACTCTTCAACTGATAATTCACAAAAGCTTTTGCTGGGTCTGTCCCAATTCATATCGTCCCACTTTACATCATCAGGATTAACCAACCCCTCCTCTTGTAGCTCTTTATAAAAAGATGTTCCTTGGTACGGCGTCCAAATATTCAATTGAAAACCATTGAGTTTTGATCTTTTGATGAAATCAACAGTATCCTGCATCTGTTTCTTTGTTTCAAATGGCACTCCCATAACAAAACTACCATAAGACTTAATCCCAACTTTTCTAAGCAACTGAATTGTATCGAAATTAAGTTGAACTGTAGAACCTTTCTTTGATCTTATAAGCACTTCATCATTACCAAATTCAATTCCAAGGCTTAGACCCCTGCAACCAGCTTCTCTCATTCTTTTTAGAATGTCTTCATCAAGAAGATCACATCTTGTATTCGTGTACCACTTGAAATGAATGTTGGCACGAATGATTTCATTAAGCAACTCGTATGTGAAGTTTTTATCTAAAGCAAATGTTGGATCATAGAAGTTCAAATAACGAAGTTTTCTCACTTTGATCAAATATTCTAACTCTGAAAGAACATTAGCAACCGGTCTTTTCACGTAACGACTGTTAGCAAGGATACAAAATTTACAACCAAATGGACAGTTTCGTGTCGTTTCCGAAACACCCCACGGTTTCATTGCTTTACTTCTGGTGAAAAATGGAGAAAAATCGGGAAGTAAAGACCAATCTGGGCTGAAATTGAAACTGTAATCACTGTTTTCTTTATTTCTTCGTATTTCTCCTGCATCCCAATAAGCTATTCCATCAGTATTTTCAAAAGAGAGCGTAGTAAAAAGTTCCGGAAGAAAATTTTCAAAGAAAATGTCGGTCACATGAACATTGACCTCAGGAAATGTTCTCAAGACTTTCTCATATTGAGGTATGAGACTGAAACAAAGCATGACAGTGGTAATATTTCCATCTATTGATTTGGCTAGTTTTGCTACTTCAACATCATGCGTAAGAGTAGGAGGAATTGCTCTGAAAACAAGAAAGTCCGGCTGAAACTCTTCTATTTCTTTCCTTACCTGTTCGAGACTGAGATTGTATGCATTAGCATCAACCAACTTAACCGTGTGTCCCTCCTTTGCTGTCGTTTGAGCTAAACACGCAAGGCTGATAGTAGGAACACAGGTATCGTGATCTATACACTCACAACGATCTTCTCTCTGAACAAAACTTCCTTTGAACTTTGGCGGGTTTACTAAAAGAACTTTCAAGTGATATACTCCCACTCCTAAAGGGTGTGAGCTTCTTGCTTCAATGACAGAACCAATGTTCCATCTCCACAAGCGTTACTTCCCGCTTGCCCAGCGGTAGCCCTTGCGAATATGTTCCTTGCGGCGTTCAGGTCTCTGTCTATTGATATGCCACAGAAAGGACAATTATGCATCCTCTCTGTCAGGTCTTTTATGACAACTTTATGACAATTGCTACAGTCTTGCGTCGTATTCTTCGGATTTACAAACACTACCTTGCAACCAGCTTCTGCCGCTTTGTATGCAAGCATGTTTGCAAACATTCCCCAGCCAGCATCATTGATTGACTTGCCAAAGTTCTGTTTAGACATTTCTTGAGAGGCAAGCTTCTCAAGTGCTATGAAGGAATAATCATTGACTAATGACGTTGAAGTTTTGTGAAGGAAATCAGCCCTTGTACTCGATACCTTTTCGTGAAGTCGTGCAACCTTGAGTCTTGCCTTCTTCCTGTTCTTACTACCCCTCTTTTTCTTTGATAATCGCCTTTGTAACCGGGTAAGAGTTACTTCATGTTGTTTTAAATGTCTTGGATTCTTTATGACTTTCCCATCTGAAAGGGTAGCAAATTTTATAAGGCCTAAATCAATCCCAACTTTCTCTCCGTTGTTTATACTTGGTTCTTTTCTCTCCTGCTCAACACAGAAAGTAGCGAACCATTTACCTGAAGAGGCTCTCTTCAAGGTCAGAGTTTTTATCATGCCTTCTATCTCACGATGTTTTTTGATTGAGATTTCTCCGAATGGGGTCACTTTCAGCTTCTTATCAAGTCTGAATCCTGATTGGGAATAATTCAAACTCTTCATTCGGTCTATATTTTTGAAGCGAGGATAACCGCATTTTTTGCCTTGCTTCCTCATCTTGACCATACGCCATAAAGCCCGTTGGAGTCTATGAGAAAGCGTCTGAGCTACCTGAGAATACAATCCAGTGTTTTTGACCATCTTCTGCATCTCATTCTTTGTTAGGAATTTCTTTGTCTCATCGTATCTTTTCTGGTTGGCTTCAAGAAGCAGATTCCACAGATTCTTCTCTATCCAAAGGTGTTCTTTCATCTGTGTTTCCTGTTTCTTTGATGGATAAATTCTAAATTTGTAAGTTCTCATCACATTCCCTTTTGTTCTTCAATGTATTTTTTTATCATCGCATCTGAGACGTGTCCGTGTGTTGACACAAAGTAGCTCCGTGTCCACAAAGTAGGTAACCTGCTTCTCAACTCTGGAAATTCTTGGCGTAATTCATGCGAAGTGTATCCCTTTATGACTCCAATAAATTTGTTTGGTGCTATTCGTGGATTAATTTTCACAAACAAATGAACGTGGTCATCTGCTATGGACAATGACAATATATCACCCTCTAGCTCCGAAGACTTTTTCCGAATCAATTCCTTGAGTCGTTGCCGAATTTTGCCCACCAACACGGCTCGACGGTATTTTGGACACCACACGAAGTGGTAGTTCATGAAATGAATGGATGTTTCCGAACGGTCGTATCCTCTCGGCATAGATGACTATATGAGAATATGTCATATAAATACCTTATGTTGGCTCACTTTCATACCACCGCTGAAGCATGTGGGGTTTCTTGCCCAAATCCGTTCTAAAGATTGTGGGCTTCTTGCTCGCTACGAAGCTAATCATGTATCCATAGTAAGGTGGTTTTCCGTCAAAACGTTTGATAATGAGCAGATAAAATATTCCCGTTAACAGGTTGATGATGGGGAGACTTCCTATAACACCTAAGACGTAAAGGACATTACAATTGAGTGTAGGCTTAAAAGAGCATCCACTGAAAGATGCTCTGAGAAAAGAAAACGTCACGGTTCCACTATCAATATGTTCGAGGATGTTTTCGTGGTAAGAACCAAATATTTTATGTAAAGTAGCCAGCAATCTCAAATCCGTCTTCAAAGATTGTTCACCAATAGGACAGTGCAATAGCACTTTTCTGCTACTTACCCTCTTAAGTTCTGAACAAACTTTTTCACGAAAACCGCCAAGAACGTGTTCAAGCATATCAGCGGATACGGATACATCAAATGCACCGTCTTTGAATGGAAGATTGGTTGCACTAGCCTTAATTTTTTCTCCCAGTGCTGTTTTTACCACATCAGAAATATCGACGCACACAATCTTTCGCCCATGCAACGCATATCCTATTCCTAACGCACCTGAACCTACATCCAAAACCTTTCGATCATAATCGTCAATATTATCTATAATGGAAGAGTAGCGGAGAAAGAAATCAACAGACAAAATGATTTTACCGAAAAACTGAACAAATCTCCGTACACGCACAGAGTTTAAGAAAAGATCACGTTGTATTTTCATGATACCTCTAGTCTTTTTCATTGTGACATCCCCTCATATACATCTATGATTTGTTTTGCTATGTCTCTCGCTCCCGGTCTTTTCTTCGCTCTTTCAAATGCCCTAGAACCAAAAACCTGTCTAACCCCAGAGGAGACTATCAAGCTGTTAAGTTTGCTCTGCAAATCGAATATATCATATATATGAAAGAACATCCCAGCATTATTCAACATTTCTTTATGTGAAGGAATGTCACTTGCAAGAATTGGCAAACCATAACTCATCGCTTCGAGAACTGTTTGAGGATCTCCTTCATAAAGGCTAGGACAAACAAAGATATCGGCTGTTTCAAAATGTTTCCAATAATCTGAACAGCTATTAGGAATGTAACCCAGAAAAGAGATCTTATGCTTTCCTTTGAACCAATTTTGGCAGTATTCTAGATTCTTTCTTTGTTCCCCATCTCCTAATAGTTTCAGATGAATTGGTCGCAACAAATATGGTAAAGACTCAAAAATACTGATCACACTTTTTCTTCTTTCTAACCTCCCAGAGTACAAAACTGTAAGTCTGGGATTAATTCCTCTTTCAAAGTGCAATGAAGGATTAGGGAAACTGGGCAAAGAGTGTGGTATTGCTGTCACATTCGGATATTCAATCAACTCGTTTTGAATTGACTTGCTGACAGCAATGATGTGATCTGCTTTTCTTAAAGTCCTATTCTCAAACCAGAAACCGGCTTTGTACATCCAAGAAGGATTGTACTTTGACTCACCTCTCGCCGTCGTATGTACCGTTACGACAACTGGCTTTCTTGAATCAACAAAAGCACCCATCCAACAACCATTTACATGGATTAAGTCACAATCTTTGAACCATGTTTTCATGCCAACAAGATTCACCCCAAGGTTCGTTTTTGAAGAAATCACTTCGACTTCAACGCCCTGCTTTCTAATCTCATTGACAATGACAGAAAGGTTGCCGCCATAAACGTACTTTCGGGTGACGAAAGCGACTTTCATAGGAACACCACGGAAAAAATTCCACCAAGATTGAAAGCAGTACAGAATCCAAAGAGAAAGATGCCAATAATTAGGAGAAAACGAAAACATTTTTTGATAAGTTCGTACTCTCTCTCGAAAACAAAATTCATACCGACAAAGAAAAGCAACACAGCCAACAAAGGTGAAAGGAGCTTAAAGATCATTGCGAACGGATTTGTCATACTTGGAAAAATGAAAGTTTGAAGAGGATTGATCTCTTTCAAACCAAAATAAACATGTCCAATATAGGTTGTTATTCCATCAAACATGTTTGACAAAAGAAAACAACTGAAAAGACCTGAATGACAACGAAGAACGTCTAGAAGTAACCGAAAAGTCTTCATTTGGTCCAACTCTGAAGTATTTCATTGACTGTTACTTGCACTGCTTTTCTACTATCGTACTTAGGTCCCCAACCAGTTGCTTTGATCTTACTTACGTCAAGCCATGTATATCGTATGTCACCTTTCCATGTAGGTTCGCCACGTATTCTTGGAATTTCATCTTTCTTCTTTCCAAGTTCGTTTTCAACAATATTTGCAACCTCGTTCACTGAAATGATATCAGTTGTCGCGAGATTGAATACCTCACAACTCTTAGGGTTTATTCCTTTCCAGCCATGAACAAATGCGCTTGAACAATCAGAAACATGAATGAAACCTCTTGTCTGTTTTCCATCCTCAAAGATGTGAAACTTACCTTCTGTCTTGAATTGCTTGATTAGCAAATATTCAAGTGCTCTCCATTGATGTTTGCCACAAATGTTTGCTATACGAAAGATAACTGCTTTGAAACCATATAATTCGCAATAGGCACGGATCATCGATTCACAGGCAAGTTTTGAAGCGCCGTACAAACTAATCGGCTCAGTTGGATAAGATTCCATTGTCGGTAACTTTGCTGCTTGCCCATATACCGAACCGGAAGATGCAAAAATGATTTTCTCACAATCTTTCTTTCTCATACATTCAAGAACATTGCTTGTGCCTATCGTATTCTGCTCTAAGTCAAGTTTAGGTTCTATTACTCCCCTTGCAATATCTGGATTAGCAGCAAGGTGAAAGATAACATCATACTTGTTGAGAAACAGTTGTTCATCTTTCACAATGTCCGCACCAATAATGTTTGCCCATCGATGAACCCATTCCTGTTTTCCACTACTGAAATTATCAAGAACAAAAACATCACGGAATGGAACTGGTTCAAGTAATTGTTCCACTAGATTAGAACCAAGAAAACCCGCTCCACCGATCACTAAAACACTTTCCAACAAATCACCGAAACCCTTTCTTATGACCCAACAACAAAGCAAAAATGCAAAGAAGAGCCAATACACTGAAAAGCAGAACCCCATTAAAATTGGATATTCTGGTCGCAAGATAAGCTGCCGAAAGAAATACTAAGGCATAGAAAACACACATTGCATCCATTGCATATAGATATACCTTTTCTTTTCTAGTCATTTGCTCTCGCCTTTCAATTTCTCCCAATCATCTTGGAATTGCTTCACTGTTTCAACCGTCTTTGGATGATTCACTATCACAGGAATGAATTGAGGAGGAATCGTAATTATGTCCGCAACTGTCTTGTTGGTGATATCATAAACATCTCGAACTGTTCTGATACTACCTACAACAATCTTTGCACTACGAACACCATTTTCATCAATAAGTCCATGGCAAGAAGAGTTCACAACTTCTATTGGATCAACAAAAGTATCAGCAATTCTATTCCAGAACAAACTAATGTACTTTGCACCAAGATGTGCAGCAAGGAGAACTTGCCCTCTACTCATACAAGCAGTACAATTAACATCAACAAAGTCACAAATTTCTGGAATCGCTTGTAAACCGGTCTCATTCATTGGAACTTTGACAATGATGTTCTCACTCCAATCAGAATATTTTTCTGCTTCTGCAATCATGGCCCCTCCAAGTGTTTCAGTCAGTTCCACACTTACTTTTGCTCGATCACCATACCGCTGGCTAAGAAGCTGACATATAACCTTGATGTGTCGCTCAAAGTCCTTACATCCTGATTTGAGCAGAATTGTTGGATTTGTTGTGACACCTGTTATAAAACTCAAGTATTTCTTTACGTCATCAATCACAGCGGTATCTAACCAGATATCCATCACTTTTTCACCTTCATTACTTTTTTGAATCTTTCAATGCCTTTGAATGAACCCACTTCAAGTGGTTCAATCGGACTTTCAAATGCACCAACTCTACCGTTTCTTACTATCTGTGGAAAGATTTTATACTCCAAGTCCCAAGAACTCCCTTTAACGGATTCTATCAAATACCTTTCCATGACAAAAACTCCTGCCTCTATTGCTTTATGTTGCTTACCGTCTTTTGCATAACAGGTTACAAGGTCATTCTCATAATCAACATTATTCGGATCTGTTGGATTGTTCACTCTGGGAAATACTGTCATTGTAAGCCCGGCACTTTTCTTGATATGTAATTTCCATAAACTCTTCAAGTCAATTGGGCAAAATACATCTCCATAAAGACAGACAAACTCACACTCAAGCAAAGGCAGCGCTTTCTGAAGAGTGCCACCTGTACCCGGAGGATTGGCGTTATTCTTACAAACTCTCACAACAACAGGTTTTTCTCCTTTTCTCATTCTAAGATGATTAGAGATCTGAGTTCCTTTGTACCCTATGAGAACAAGAATGTTTGAAACGAATTGACTTTTCAACCATTCAAGTTGTATATCAAGAATTGTCTTTCCATTAAAATTTATGAGACTTTTCGGAATCCACTTTGTAATGGGTCTGATTCGTTTTCCTTTACCCGCTGTCAAGATCACTGCTTGCATCAGGTTTTTGCCTCCACTCTCACACCATCAAAATCAAATCCGAAAGGAACGTTTTTCAAGCCCAACTTTTTCATTCCTAATATGAAATCAGATTGCTCTTCTTCCGGAACATAGAACAACATGAAACCGGCCACGCCAGCACCCAACATTTTTCCACCTAATGCACCCAACTTTTTACCACTCTCGTATATATTGCTGACTAGACTAGGAAAAGGCGTCATACTGCTTTTTGCTGCCCAATGATCATTAAAAAGTATTCCTACCTCAGAAGGAGAGAATTCTGTTCTTAACTCAAACATAGACACTATTCGTTCCCCAATCTCGCTTATCATTGTCATTGCATCTGAACTTTCAGTGATCCTTACGTTCTGTTTTTTCAAAACACTCTTTGCATCACGAAATGTACCTGTGTCAAAGAGAAGAAGATTTTTAGAAAGATCAAACAGTTGCCCGGTTTTTAGCATACATGGACAAACGGTCACCTTGTTCTCACGATCAATCTGAAGAATAGAAACGCCACCGAATGCGGTTGCATATTGGTCTTGCTTTCCTAATTCCTTCCCAAGAGTTTTTTCAATTTCAAACGCCTCTTCCGCCAAATCCTTCCTTGTTTTATTCTCTTTCTCAAGAGAATACAACGACTTTAGCAAAGCAACAGTAAAAGCAGCACTACTCCCTAAACCAGATCTTGCTGGTGCATCTGCAACGGTCGTTATTTCAACGCCTCCCTTTGGTACACCCAATCTTCTTAAAGTCTCTTTAACGATATCATGCTTGAGTTTATGAACACTATCAACAAATTCAGTCTCCATGTAGGCAACACGAATCATGTCATCATATCTTCTGTTCACCGTAACATATATCCTAAGATTGATTGCCGCTGTAACAATTTTGGCACCATGTTTTGATTGCCAAGCTGGGAGATCAGTACCTCCTCCTCCGAGAGCGATTCTAAGTGGCGCGGATGTCAAAATCAACTAGAACTTCTACCCCCAAGAATGACACTGACTGCATCAGGAAACGTTTTTACGAAATACTCCGCTCCACTAGAAACATTACCAACTTGAATCGTGACAGCTCCTATCTTTTTTCCTGCAAGGATGTCAGCGTTTTTATCGCCTATTACCCATGTACGAATCACATTTTCATAGTGAGAAAGAACTTTTACAAAAAGTCCGATCATCGGTTTTCGACACTGACATTGTTCCTCATGTAAATGAGGACAATACAATTGCTCTTTGATCCTGCCACCCGCTCGTTTTACTTCCCAATCAAGTGCTTCTATTATCTTCAAATGCTCTTCTCTTGAAAGTCTTCCTCTTGAAAGCTCGGGTTGGTTTGAAACAACAAAGAAGTCATAACCCGCATCATTCAATCGTCTTATGGCTTCAGCACAACCATCTTTGATTTGGAACTCAGATAATGAAAGGGCTGACCGCATTGACTTATCAGCAAACTTTGGATCTGTTTCAGGAACTAGGTTACAAAGAACTCCATCTCGATCAGAGAAGACAACACCACGCAAATCATTTCTCTCCTTCAATCTTCTTTCTAAGTTCTTCAGCAACAACATGAGCAAGAACACTATGCAGACCCTCAATGATTGGTGTACTTTCTGACGGAACATTGATATTAACTGTTGATAGCTCTTTCAACTTTCCACCATCATGGCCAGTGAAACTAATTCTTCTCATTTCGTTTGTTTCCGCACGTCGAAAAGCATTAACAAGATTTTCACTGAATCCTCCACCTCCATGAACACTGAAAGCCAGAAGAACATCATATATGGTCTTTCGGTCTTCTGTCAACATCAGTTGTTTTTGATAAACCTCAGACCAACCATTATCATTTGTTATTGCTGTCAAAAGTGAAATATTATCAGAAAGACAAAATGTTTTCAATGTGAAATCACTTGCCCATTTTCTTAGGTCTGAAGCCATGTGTGACGCTGAAGCGGAACTTCCTCCGTTTCCACAGGTGAAGACTATGCCATTTCTCTTCCAACAATCAAACAGTATATTAACAGCAAGGGTTATCTGCTTTTTTTCAACTTTCAAAAGAGTTTCAGCGGCTTCTTTCAGCATATTCATCAATTCTTCCTTGGAATCGTTCTACCTAACGGGTCCCATTCACAAACGGCTTTCTGACATCCTCCCACCCCTGAAGGGATGTGGGGTTCCCGGTTCGTAGGCGCTCTTCATGGTGCCTCATCCTATCGGGTTATGGGCTGTGTCAGAGCAGCCCCTGCCATGGAGATATACCCCACGGCCCGCTTCATTATGTTGTATGCCCCGTTATAGTCCGCGTTGTACTCATGTCCACAACTGCTACACTTGAAGTGGCCTCCGACCCGAAGGCCCTTTATTCCACAGTTGTGGCATAGCTGGGATGTGTATGCTTCGTTTATCTTTACGACTGGAATGCCAAGCCAAGAAGCCTTATACTCTATGAACTGACCAAGCCTGTAGAATGGAAAGCCATTCAGCCTTCTATTGAACCGTCTGCCCCTATTGTTCTTCCTTATCCCTTTCAGGTCTCCAAGAACAATTATAGAGTCGTTTCTGTCTGCTTCCTTAACAATCTTCCTGCTTATGGCGTGTAGTATGGAATCCGTTGTCCTCCTTTCATGATTGCCTACCTTCTTAACTGCGCCATAGGCCCCCTTCTTCTGAAGTTTCTTTCTCAGGTTGTAGTAGTGTCCCCTGACCTCTCTCAGCTCCTTGCCATAGAAGGTGGGCTTTAGATTATTAGAACTAACAGTCACAGCTATATTCCTTATACCCATATCGACAGCCAGAATCGAATCTGTTAGCCTTTCTGGAATATCTTTCTCAGTCGTGATATGGACATACCAGTCTTCGCCTTCTCTTATTAGTTTTGTCTCTTTAGTCCTTGCCCCATCTGGAATTGGCGAGGATAATGCAATGGGACAGTTTATTCCCCCTCTCTTTCCGGCAACGGGGATTCTAATCCAGTACGGTGTCAGCTTGGTATCCTCTTTGTGGATGTCATAGACATCATTTCTCAGTATCAAAGGATATTCCTTTGCAGGGTCAAGTTTACCACCGTTTTGCCTTCTCAGCCTGATTAGGAACCTATCTGCCTGTTGTCTTGCCGCGGAATAAAGCCTAACGCCTTTATCGCCTTTCATATATCTCTGATAATTCTGATATTCTTCTTCAAGAAGTCGTTTCTTCCCTTCTCTCAGCTCCAGAATCTTCGCCTTGATTGTCTTCTTTGCGAGCATGAGCGACCCGCTCGGCAAAATATTACCCGAATAACTATTTAAGCGCATTCATCCCACCTCTAAAGAGTGTGGGCTTTCTGCGCTACTTGGTAATGCTCATACGCTCCTGCCCAAGGAGGTAGTTCTTCAAATCTTCTTATCAAATCAGATAGCGTTTGTTCTGACATCTTATCCAAACCTCTTTCTTATCGTATAAAGGATTATACCCAAAAAACACAATAACAACCCTATGATGGTAGAAGAAACAAACAATATACCCCAAGAGATTATGAATTGGTGCAGACTGACATAAAGACTCACCAATTCAATGAAAGCTATTAGTCCTACCACAACAAAAGCAAGACCAGGAGTCAAAACATAAGCTAAAGGTCTTCGTATGATCGTTTGGTAAAAAACTGATTCTACTAAAGCCATTCCTTGTTTGATCGGATGAGTTCTCGAAGACTTCTCGTACCTACAGGTTATTGGCACTTCAGCAATTTTCAACCCAAGCTCTATTGCTTTTTTCAATATCTCAAGACTAACTCCCCAATTTTCATCTTGCAAAGAAAAACTTGAAAATGCTTTTCTGCTGTAAGCGCGAAATCCGCTTTGAGCATCGGAAATCCCTGCCCCTGATATCTTTGTTATCACATTGATTCCTGTTTTTCTGTAACCGGGTGCATCTTTCAGATCTCTAACTCCAACTGAAATATCTGCTTTGTAAGACAAAACAGGAGAAATGACGTTTGGAATTTCATCAGCATTATGCTGTCCATCAGCATCAATAATAACCATGACATCAGGATCGAGCATTCTTGCAATTTGGAAACAAGACTTTATTGCTCCTCCATACCCTCTTTGCTGATCATGTCGAAACACTTTTGCACCAAGTTTCTCTGATATCAAAGCAGTACTATTGAGAGAACCATCATCAATCACAAATACTTGATCAACATACTTCAAAGCATGAACAATGACTTTAGCGATATTCTTCTCCTCATTACACGAAGGAATGCAAGCAATTACTCTCATGTTTCTACTCCTTGAAAAATTGTACCTACTTTGTCAAAAGCAAAACTAAGAGGGTATGTACCAAGAGTAAACAGAACCGTATTAGCAAAGGTATGAATAAACATGAACGGTATTCCAGAGGCTATCATTAAGGCAAATGCTTGCTGGTCAGTTGCAAACATGATAGCGAAAACAAAGTTCGTCCATAAGTCATATATAATTGTAACAAGTACTGCAATGACAGTCGGTACAAAAAACAGTTTGAACTTTTCACGAAAAACTGAACGAAGCACTCCTCCTACTAAACCGTAGAACGTTTCTCCGATAATGCAAGCTAACCATATTGGTAAAAAGAAACCATAAGGATTGAAAAGACCGTAAATGACCCAAGTTAAAGCACCGACAAGTACCCCAACCAATTTACCAAACTTGAGACCACTTACGAACACTATCAAATCCATCAGTTTCACATTCGGTAGCCAAATAAGAGCATAATTACTAACGACACAAGAAGCTGTTAGAACTGCCACTAAAGGTACTCTACGATGAAACAAATGATCACTTCTTCAAAGTTCTAAGATCATTTTCAAGTGCATCAATGAGTTCTTGTTTAATGCAAGGAATGGTTGTGATATCTGCCAAAAGAGGACTTGCTTGTTTCAATAGACCAAAGAATTCAAGACCCACCACATTAACCATAGTCCCCCTTGATTTCAGTGGTGCCTCTCTACCAAAATCTTGAATCGTCTTTCCAGATTTTACAGCGGATTGAATGATCCTCACATCTTCTCCGGTGACTCCTGCAAGCATTTCATCCTTTTTTTGTTTAACCATCTCCTGAAGGTCGTGAACACTGACTCCAAAAGATGTCACTTTCTTTGCAAGTTCTACTTGATCTTTCTGTGGCAATTCAGAAATAATTTTTGCATGTGTCGTTGTCAATTCATTCTTTGGATTACTGACGAGTGTTCCGGGTTGTCTGAGTTCTTCTTGTACCTGTGGATCTAGCTTCAAGAGGCTGAGAATACTGTAAACGTATTGTTCGCTTTTTCTTGTAATCGGAAGTTCCGCCACAATTCGTTTCACAGTCCAATTGAATGGAGGACTCATTAATTTCTGAAAGACTTTGGCCAGCTCTAAATCTCGAAGAGGTTTTTTAAGGTAGTGAAATCTTACGCCAAGAGAGTATGCCTCTTCATCCAAGATATCTTCATAAACAACGGCACGAATTTTTCGCATACCGGCTTTGATTGCTGCCTCGGTTTCGTGACCACCATCTATAAGCCAAGGACGTTTTTCTCGATATGCTACAAGAATGGAATCTTTTTGTCCTCCATCTTTTTCAAACGATTCCAAAATCTCATGTACATGATCTCGGTCCAAAAACTCTCTTGGGGAGAAACCGGGTATCACAATATCTTTCGGATTCAAATCTTCAACATGACTCTTAAGTTTTCGCATGAATTAACACCCCTTTTTTCTCACTGTTTTTTGGTCTTCCTCTTTTTCGTTTCTTTCCATTCTGAAAAGTGATTTCTCCATTCAACTTATCAGGATAAAACCTTTTCAATGCAATCGCAATAGCGTGCCACGTTATTTGAGTTGGGTTGTATGCCCTATACCACTTTCGTTTTCTCAGAAGATAACCAACATAATCAAAGAACTCATCATTCTCCCCCAAACCTAGTTTTTTAACGAACTTTGAGGCTTTGTTAAGCAACTTTCTGACTTGAGGCTCTTCAAGAGATTTTCTGGTAAGATCACGAGTGAGATTCAATCGGCGTTTACGATCATAATTTGTTGCACGAAATAGCTGTCCCTTTGAATCGGTACAATAGCGTAGCTTATTAGAGTACACAAAAGCATTGAACTGTGTACCAAGATTTTTACCGAACATTCCTCTGTTAGTGTGACTCATTCCTTTACCTAAGAGAACGTCTTTTTCAATCACCGGTGAAGGACAGTTACCTAAAACAAGACCACATTTTCTGCAAACGGTTTCGTTGTGACTGTAATCACGAAAGAAATACTTGGAGGAAGCGCCACAATCACACCTCTTAGGAATAGGTTTCTGTATGAAAGGCACAACAAGAGATTTCTGCCTCCAAACGGACGAGATATTCCTGTCAGTCATCGGCATTGAAACCCGGATGTAAACTAAAAAGATTTAAACTTATAAGTCTTTAAGACTTCGATAGAACAATTATAGTATGTATTTGAAACAACTTCTAGTCAGGCTTTGGCAGACCTTTGACACCGTGCACTTCCTTGAGTGAGGTTCTCATCCCGGTAAGAGTGTCACTAAGTTGTTGCTGATCTTCTGCATCGGCAAAGTGTCTTGATTTCGCCAAAGTCCTAAAACCCCGCCAATACACGCCCTTCTTATCCGAGGTAGTCTTTGCCTTCGAGAAATCATCGACAAGCTTATTCGAATAACGTGACATCCGGAATTTACCGCGTCTTTTCTGAGATTTACGGTAGCTCATCTAGTCACCAAGGATTTTCTTCCATTGCTCTGCATCATCTCGGGAAATGAAACGAAAAAGGGGTTTCCCTGAAATGGGGTCCTCGGCGACAAGAGCGGGTTGCTTTCTCTTTCCAAGAAGCCTCAGTTCTTTCGGTACAGCAGAAACCTTTTTCTTAGCAGAAATCGAATAGAAACTCACGGGCTTAGATTTACGATAGCTCATTTCTGATCACTATAAAAATATCAAAAATTTCACTTGTCAAGTGGAGGAACAGCGCTGGCAGAGGAGTTCTGATTGGTTGTCAGGGTTTGAGCCTTTTAACCATTCTTCTTAGCCTCTACTGACCGTAGCAAGCGGCACCATCGCTTCCTTGGCCAAGCCTTCATTTGACGAGCGAACCACCCTCGCCTCTTTGAACCGAGACAGAATGTTTATAGCTGCGTTGAGGTCTCGGTCATGTTGGATTCCACAGTTGGGACAAGTCCAACACTTTTCATAGGTAAGAGCTTTGTTTATGTGACCACATTTAGAGCAAGTCTTGGAAGTCATTGACGCCCTTACATATTCTACTGGTAACCCTTCCCAATGAGCTTTATATTCAATTTGGCGTTGAAGCTCATGGAAACTCCAACGATTCAATCGCCCCCTCATCTTTCGGCCTTGACCGTTACCTCTACGCATTGACTGACGTATGTGTGTGAGCCTCTCCAAGACGATGGGGGAATGTGCTTTCTTAGCTTTCTCCACGATCCGTTTCGAGACTACATGCAACGCTTGATTTGTCCGTTGCTTCTCTCGTCTACCATATTTTGCTAGCAACCGTTTCTTTATGCGTCTATCTCGACAGGTGCTATGGGCAATTGACGCTCTGATACGTGAGTATTGATGTTTAATCTGAGCGACATGACTTAGGTCGATTTGTTCACCGTCTGAACTCGTGATGTTCTTTTCATTGATGTCGTAAGCTATGGATTTTCTCAGAGGCTCAACCACACTAGCAGTCTTCGACACAGCTAGAACCAATGTGGATTCGGTTAAAGTAATTGAACCTCTCTTGAGACTTGAATTACACAGAAACGATAGCTGATAGTCTCCGCCTTTTAGTGGAATCGTAATGAAGTGTTTGGGTGTGGTCGGTATGCGTAGAAGCATGTAATCCAAGCGGTAGGTCTGACTATCTAGCTTGAGAAACAATCTTCTAGCATAAGGACACTTTCGCCACTTCCGGTTTCTGAGCATAGCGAAAGCACATTCACATGCAGAAAGAATGTAATGCGTATGAAGACCATACTTCTCCTTGAAGTCGTAATACACCATCGTTATAAGTTGAAAACGACTTCGTGGTTTCTTCTCGAAACCTATCCTGAGAGCTTCATTGACCATGTCTCTGAAAGTAACTAGAAGGGCGTGAACATCATCTCTAGGAGAGTACTGAAAACTTACTGCCTTAACAGCCTTCAAACCGAACCCACACTAGAAAAATATGTTGAAAAACAAACGAATTCACGAAACCCTGGCAGAGGAACGCGAGCCTCTGACTTCTTCCGATTTCTCACAATTTACCAGCTTTTTTGCCTCAGCAAATGTGAAGACTGTGCTTTCTCCTGAGAGTTTTTCGGTTGTCCATTTGGATGGATGCTCTTGAGAACTTTTAGATCTCGCTGAGGTGTTGCGTTCCGGTTCTCTCCACATTTCCAGGTTCTGGACCTACTCAACTCTTTGCTTTCTTTTTGTTGTTGAACCAACTATTGATACGTCCACTATTCTTCTGAAGAACTATGGCTCCTGCTATTGCTACAAGAGACAACATAGCTCCTCCAAGAATCCACCAACGTTTCTTCAAGCATTATTCACCTCCTTGATTTCCTGCAACCCCTACACAACTTCTTTCCTTTGACTCTGCGTAGTTCATTAAAATCCCCCAAGGAAACCCACGCCGCTGACCTGAATGTTTGCGCATCCAAGTCGACTAGTCAAGGTTCGCATCGCCACCACCATCACAAGCCAATGACTTCAGTCGTTGGTCCCTGACCACAACCTTATTGCATATACTCTCTTGAAGTCCTTACAGAAGTTGCATTTGTCCGGGTTCTCAGTTGAATGAATAAAATAGTTTCTGCAATTGCCACAACAGATCAACCACACTTCATCGGTCACTTTGGAATCACTGGTGTACCAAAGATCACTGTAATCATTCCTGCTCTTTGCATCAACCACATGATTGCAATGGTAAAAAGAGAACCAATGATCATGAAAAGAAACTTTGTATTACTACCTTCTACACCTCTACCACGTGCAAGTTCCTGTTTTTCACCGATTATTCTTTGCGTGAGTATTTTTCCTTCTGGAGAAACCTCTCTCAAACTGATTGTTGTAACTCTGAAAAGATAAGACTGTGGTGGTGGTCTTTCTTTCGATTTAAACATTCTTCTTCATCCTCTCAAGATACTTCCTGTGTTTTCCAAAAAAGGGGCAATTGTCACAGATTATCGTTTTGTCTCCTCTCGATTCAGGACCACAGATGACAGGTCCCTCATCGGTTTCAAAACATACTGTCCTTGCCAAATCAACTCGCCTTTCTTGACCTTACGCATTGGTCCCTGACCAGCACAATCTATCTATTTGCTCCTCAGATAGTAGGCAAGCAAATAGAAGCAAACCTACAGCAAGTAAGGTTGGTGTGGCTGGATAGCAAAGAAACCCCAATTTATCATGGATATACAAGACAGGCCAAGGATGCCAAAACCATGTACCAATGACAGATGGATTCAATGCTTCAATGACTTGGGTGAAAGTCAGTAAGAACAAAGACAAAGAGATTACCACACGATAATAGAGAGCGGTATTTTTACTCAACGGGTTTCTCCTCTGCCTTTCTTTTCCGAAACCGCCTGAAAAAGTCTTTTAGACCTCTCTTTGGTCTTGACGGTATTGCCGGTGGATATCGCTTTCTCATTGCATGTATCTTGAAGTAAGCCATGAACACCGCTAACAACGACACAACACCGATTAAAGCACCCTTAGGGTCTCCCGTGAAGAATCCAACTGGGTTTGTCTGTATCTGCTGAGGAACTTTGTCCCAACCAGTGAATAACCCAGCTAATGGATTAGGAATACTTTCAGTCGTCGTCTTAGTCACAACTATTGTCACAAGATTTGTCAAAGTGGTTGTGGTTGGAATAGTTGTTCTTATTGTCGAAGTTGTGTCCGCTGTCACTGTATTGAATGATGTTGATACTACTTCAGATACTCTGGTTGAGGTTGATGTAGTTGTAGTTGTCCAAGTTGTGGTGCTTGTCGTCCAAGAAACACTGGTTGAAGTCACCGTCCACGAATAGGTTGTCGATGACCAAGTCCAAGACCAACTTGTCAAAGTGGATGTTGTGATAGTTGTCTCAGTAGAAGTGAATGAAGTAGAAACAACCGTCGTAGTCATGGTTGTGCTTGTGGGTACTGTGAATGTTTGAGTCGTGGTCGTGGGTGAAGCAACTATCATATACACCGATGTTGATGTAGAAGGAACTACTGTAATACCAGAAAAAATTGTCAAGGTCGGAATAGTTGAAGTTCCGTATGTATATGCTCCTATAATAGTTGATGTAGCCGTTTCCGTTTTAGTGATGTAACTAACACTTGTTTCTGTCAAAGTGGTCGATGTGGTTGATGTAGCCGTGGTAGGAATTGTGGTCAAGGAATAAGCAGTAACAGTGATTGTTGGTGAATATTCAAAAGTAGTCACTGGTATTGTCGTCATGGTCACCGCTGTTGACAAACTAATCGTTGTGGAACCTACCCACTTCGTTGTCGTCATCTCTGTTGTTGTGAATAATGTTGACGTACTTGTTGTGGTTGAGGTGGTCGTAGTAGACGTTGGGATTGTAGAGATAGAGGTAGCTGTTTTTGTGGTAGTGAATGTTGAAATTTCAACAGTGGGTTGTGTATATGTCGTCACGGCAGTAAGGGTTGGAGAAAAAAGTGTGCTTGTCACGGTTGTTGTTGTACTTGTTGGAATTGTTGATACTGATGTGGATGTCACTGTAACAGATGTCGTTGTGGATGTAATAGAAGTGACAACCAAAGTAGATGTTGCTGAAAGAACATAAGCAAAGCTTTCTGCATGAGTACTATTACCGGAAAATCTAGCTTTTGCCCAACTCCAAGTTATGGAATATGGTCCTCCTTGGAAGAATCCTCCGGTTCCAGTAGTCAGAATAGTACTAAAACTCTCACCACCCGGCGGCGTTCCTATACCAGCAGAAAGCACCACTTGCTGACCTGGCGCACCCACAAGATCAGGTCGTGTAAAATATCCCTGAAACGTCCAACTTGGTCCTGATGGTGTTGCAGTTATTGATATTACTGTAGGGGTAAGAGCATTGACATTACTTTGCTGTGCTAGGAACACTAACACAAACAAAGTCACAAAGGAAAACAGAAATGCTTTCTTCATTCTCTTTTAATCTCCCATTGCCTCTTCATCAGTTCTCGTATGTCAAGACAGACTTCCAAAAGTAAGGCTATATGGTTCCAACCGGTACGTTCTTTCGCTTCTTTTTCTATCTCTTTTCGATCTCTCATTTTTCCTTCACAACTTTCTTCATTTTCTCTTACTCTCCCACTGACGGCGAATCTGATCTATGATAAAATCAAGAGTCTTTTGCACTTCTGAAATAACTATTTCATTGGTTCCCATAACTTTTAGCCTGTAGTCATAGTCTTTTGTAAGAAGATAGTAAATTTCTTCATCATTAAGATGCAACTCAAATTTCATTTCTTTCTTCTCCTTGAATTTTCTTTTTCATAACAGGCAGGGTGTTCAAGATATGTGTGCCTGTGACGACAGCGATGAGCGCCCAACCAATGAAGTGAATGTTCTCGTAACAGACTTTGCAATAAAGACCTCATTTATTCCAATTCTCCTTCATGTTCAGCAACTCTATTCCGCTAACACCTTTTTTGAATCTGAATTCACCAACAAGAGTAGCATCAGGAGGCAGTGTCCTTTCAGGAAGATTAAATATCACTGACCCATCCAGCTCGATTGGAAAAAGGCAGCCATCAACAACGTATCTGACATAATGTTTCATTTTGGTTTCTCACCATCATCAATGACTTTGACCTTTTCAACAAATACTAAACATGGTTTTCTAAAGAAACATCCAAGAGACCTGATTAAATTGCTTGATGCCGTGTTTTCCTTCATGAACCTATAAAGTTGACTTTCTCGGTATCCTGTTGTTTCTTTGTCATTCTCTATTCTCAAAGTTATGACAGCGATTCTCATGGTTTCAACCACCCACAACGAACACAAATACGAAAACGCCTTCCTTCAACTGTTATCCTGTGGTTCAGGTAACGATGGTTCGCATAACCCTCTTTGCAAGTTGGTCTCATTTCTTCTTCCCTTTCTTCGCTTTTTCAATTTCCTCAGGTTTCATAGTGAATAACTTTGTGATTCCAACTTCTTGAACGTTGAACATAAATGCAAGATGTATAGTCAAAATACGGTAAGTATCTATGTACTGCATTCCAAGTTCCTCAGCGGCTTGACGAGCAGTTCTTGATTTACCATCAAGCATAAGGTGTTTGAGTTCATCCATTTTCTGCACAGTTTCTGTTGAAATTCGTTTCATAATTATTCAGATCTTTTTTCACAAACATATAACACATAGTCAAAGTGTCAATATTTAAGTGTTATGTTATAACAAAACTCTTTCCATAGATGTACTTGAATCAATTCTTCTTAGTCGAAATAGAGCTTTCCTGTAATACGACATTGGGTGTCTAACAGATTTACAGAATCCATCAGGAACACAGAAACCATATCTCTTAATCGTGTCACACTTTGGAGGAAAGTACCTTGTTTTTTCTTTGTCTGTTCCTATGATTGTGCCGAGATGGTACCGAGTTTTTCTTTCGTCAAAGTCACTGAAAGACTTGAACAGTTCAACAATTTCATCAACACTGAAACCAACGTTCACAAGAAAAGTCACTAAAGTGAAACGAGCTGTGTGTGAAAGGTGTTTTCCTGTTCTAGCAGACTGGTAAAAATCACGAATACAAGGCGGCAAGGCTTCAAAGACAAATGTTTTTGATACACCAATTTCTGTTCCTCTTTGCCTCTTTACAAGATTTCTTAAAGTCTCTATACGTTCTTTCAGAAAGTCAGGAACCTCAACCAGACCAATCTTTGTTCGTTCAAGTATTCTCCTTTGAATGGATTCCTCTAAAAGTCTAACAATTTCATCCTTGCTGATTCGTACAAATCCTTTTCTTAGATCTCTATTTATCAGCTTCCATTTGGGTTCTCTGATTGAAACACTGTTCTTGAGATAGCTCCTAAAATCAACTTCAAACAAAGTCTTCTTTGAACCCATTATGGTGTTGATCTCCCAACCAAAGTGAGTTTGAGCGATATCTGTAAGTCTCATATCCTTTTCTTTTTTCAAGAATGCTGTGGATCTACGAGACTCAAAAAGCGCAAATCTCTTCTTCACCCAATCATCATTGATAAGAGAAACTATGTATGAAGCAACAAAGAAAGAGAAGTATTCAACCGTATCAGCCCAAAGTTGAGTTGGTTCACCCTTTTGTAATGTTTCTCTAAGTCTTTTTACCGCTCTCTCACAAACTAAAGTCATCTCTTCGTTGGTCAACTGTTCAAATCCTTCAGGTTCGAAAAGAAAAGGATACTTCACATGGTCGAAGTCAATCATTTTTCAAAACTCTGAATGATTCCTGCGCTAAGTCCAGCCTTTGCTTGTGCGTAATAACCTTGTATGTCTCAGCAACTTCAGCAAGAGCGTTAGAAAGTCTCAAATGACTCTCATCCATGAATCTTCTTTCAAACGCAAGCATGACTTGTGAAACAATGTGCTGAGGAAACTTGTATCGTAATTGTTCAAGTTCAAACTTTGATTCACCTACAGGCACCTCTTTTCTGACTTGCCTCAACTGTTCAAGTTCCGTGACCTTTTTCATTGCTTCTTGAACAACTATTTGCATCTTCTCTAAGATCTGATCTTTTGTAAGATATCTGTGTACAGCACGAAAAACAGGTAATGCTTGTGAGCTTACAAGAAAACCAACATCGACTTTGATCAATGGAAGAACTGATATACTTCTGTCGCCTGAGAATCCGACTCGAAGAATCAAACCGTGTCGGTCAAATATGTATTTGAAGTAATGAATGCTTGAATCTTGCCATTCTTTCATATCAACATAGACAGGATGTGTCTGACTTGTAATTGCTTTTTCAAAGGCAGTTCTAACCAGTGTCACATCCAAATCCACATACTCAGAGCTCACAACTGACCAAACAACATCTTTAACATGAGGCGTTAGGATATCTGATTCAACTCTGAACACAAGAGGAAATACTCTTCCTTCCTTTTCAAATCCCTCTCTTTTCTTCACTGCCTCATTGATGATTCTGTTTCGTTCCTTCCAATCCCTAATTGTCTCTGTTTCTCTGAATCCAAGCCTCAATTTCTCAAAGAACTGTTTTCTTGATTGTTGACTGTCAAGAATGAATTGTCTTCCATCTTTCATCAAGACTATGATTCTTCTCTCAAGTTTGTAATCCTGTGTACGCCTAACAAAATAATTCACTGAAAGAATATCAGAACAAGATATGACAACACTCATTTGGTTCGACCTCTCTTTCCAAGACCAAAAAGGATGACATATGACATTGCAGCTAAAACCAATAAGATGAGATAAGAAAGAAAATGATAGGAAGAAAGATACATCTGTATTTCAGCATATGATTGTGTTTTTGCCCAATTAGCGAAAACAACATAAGCATCACATACCCCCGAATCCCACTTAGAACCAGAAATATAGAAAAAGTAAGTCAAAGAGTTAGAGAGAATTGCATAACTAGAGAACAACATCCTTACAAACGTGAAAGAAAGACCAAACTTTGGAGAAATTTTAAACAAACTGACCAACATAACCCAGAGTGGTAGAAAGAAAAGAAACTCGGAAAGAAACAGTCCTTGAACAACGCCGAATTTCATCATAGACCAAACTACTGCTTGATTATTTTCAAGCTCTGGTCCAAGTGCAAGAACCAGAGGTAGGGTTGAAAGATAGTCGAAAAACCTAAGTAGCACGCAACCCAGAACAAAATACTTAGCTGAACTAGGAATGATCATGCATCTTTCCTTCTCAACACTTCTTTTCACCGACGAACAGCTCTTTCAACTCATCTGAGAATCGTTCTCTCATCTTCTGGGTTATCAACCGAAGATTTCTATACGCATGGTATCTTACAAAGACTGACCCATTTGCTTCTTCTCTCTTTCCCCATTCATCTTCCTTTGACTTGAAATAAGATAGTATGCGAGTCAAAGAGGTTATCACCGTACAATAATCCTTGACCGTGGCACTTGAAGACATTTTTTCTAACAACCCTTGAACTTGACGCAATTCGGATTCAACATCAAAATCTTTATGACTCAATTTTTCTTTCTCCTTTCAATTCTATTAATTTCACCACAAAGGGTGCAGGTCCACTGAATTGTGTCACAACTAGAAATTGATTGACTCTGACCACATTTTTTACAACGGACAATCAATTTAACCAACTTCTTTCATAGACATACTATATTCAACTTTCGTCCTGTTTTTCATATGAAGAAATTGATCTATCAACAAAGTCAGTTGTGAGTATAGGAATGTTTTGTACCAAATCGTACTTGAGATTCATAGGATAAGAAACACACCAAGGTCTATAATACCAAGGATACTCCTGCATGTTTCTCCATTCAATATACACCCAACGTCTATCCCAATCATTAGCAGACCAAAACGGTTCATATATAGTACCATTTATTGAGACCCAGACATGATTAGGAGAATATATTTTTTTACCTTCGGCTTCCTTAATGAAAACAAATATAGTGTAATTTGGCTTATAGAACCCAATCTGACACTTCAAACCATTACTGTAATTGTGATAGGTCAAAGACACGAAAAGCAGAGGAGCAAAATGCCTACAGACTGCATCTGTACTCTTATTCGTGTAATCTGAAATCTTGCGATGAATCTCCTGTATAGAAGCATTCTTTGAAATTCTCATGTCTGACTCCAAGTTTTCTATGTAACCGCACACAAAGTCAAGTCTTCCCTCTATGTCCTTTGCATAAGATCTGAGAGTGTCTATGTACAGTTCTGAGTTCTCATTTTTCACCTTCGGTTTTTCTGACCAAGAATTATACTCACTAAAAGCTATCAATGTTATGTTGATTAAACCGATTATGATGAACACTGCATACATCAAACCCAAAAGCCTTTCTATTCTTTTTTGTCGTGATTCTCTTTTCCTAGTATGTTTCAACTTTTTCACCTTTCTCCCAAACAACAACATTATCCTTTCCTTCTAGAGTTGAGTTTCATCTGACCCGCACGATGACTTGACTCACGTAATGGCTTACCACAATTTTTACAAAACTTGGTTTCCTTGCTGAATAACAGCTTACACCTTTTACAGTAATTATACCTTTCATAATCAATCGGAACTCGGTTATCACTACCATAAAGATGTGCACGACTTCCTAGTTGTTCCGGTCTTTTTCGTTTTGAGTAAAATTCATAAGGATATGGTCCACCTACGAACAAAGTAGATTTATCTGTCATCTCATTCACCAACTCATTTCATACATATCTCTGATTCAAGTTTGAACCCTACTTTCTCCAACGCCTCTTCTAACGTGATAGTGACAGCATTCAACTTCTTTTCCTTGCTGGGCGGTATTACTAGAACTCCTTTGAAGAACTTTGTTTTTGTCTTCACTTCTTTCTCACCAAATTCTGTTATGTTCATATCAATACCCTCATCTGTCAACTCGTGGCTTCTGTAAAGGAAACAACCTTTGACCACTGCCTTGTGTTCATACCACTCACCCGTTTCGGGGTCACATGCAAAATGAGGATCATCCAAGTCACATTCAATGACCCAATCTTCATTTGTTTCTATGCAACCCCAAGGCCAAATTATACCCACTTTGATTTTTTCTTGCAAACTCAGATCATGAATCTTGTTAAAGGTTTCATCTGAGATTTGAAAGATTTCAGTCAAGTCTTTCGTCTCCTTTTTCACCTATCAATACTAAAATCATCATCAAAAGACCAACCATCTGAAGTATAGACAAAACCAGTTGAGAATGTGAATAGACCCACTCCCAAAAGATGCGTTCTCCTGAAACCATCGAAGGTTCAATCCATATCATTGGGCTCATCTCAAAAGAATTCTTTCAATGCTTCAAACGAGAATGACTTGGATGAGTCAGGCACACAGAAAACCTTTGCACCAACTGATCTGAAAACTCTCTCAGTGTCTTTATGAATCTCAGAACCAATCATGAACATCAAGACTTTACCAAATGTTGTGAGTTGCTTGATTACACTGACACACTCCTTTATATCCCATACAAAAGAATCCGACAGGAGAATCGAACATTGCTTCCCTTGCCTCTTCGCGTATTCAAGTGCTTGGCAAGCTGCTTCATACAACTCTGTTGTACCACCTACCTGAAGTTCACAAACTTTCACCACAGCCTCCGAATAATTTTTATTTGGCTCAACACACCAACCTTTACCACCAGAAAAGTCGATTGCTGAAAAGAAATCGTTATAAAATTTTGCGGTCTCTATCAAACCCACACAACATTCGATTGCTCTGTCAAACGGTGTGCCACACATTGACCCTGAAGAATCCAAAATAACACAAATGTTCCCAGCACCATGACTTTGAGAATCCTGACCTGAACCGAAGTTCTGTTTAATTGTCGTTGTGCCCGGAATCATTACACCATACTTTGAAATTGAAGCAACTAGGTCAAGCTGATTAATTGGTGTTCCTAAACGCCATTTTGCATAGCCTTGAAAACCGCCTTTGCGTCTTTTCGATTTCATTGCTTGAATAATTGGAATGATATTTGCATACGCACGCCAAAGAGTGAAAGTCTTGTTTATGACTCTGTGCTGTGCAAGCTTCTCTCTTGATTTCTCTGAAATCTTGTCACCGTACATCTTTGTCAGTCTTTCAACAAGATCCTTTGCTTCCTCTTCTGAGATAGGTCCTTCTTGTGGTTGCTCTTGACCAAAACCTTTGAAACCGTCTGAGGTCTCTCCACGTTCCTTGCCTGACCTTGGTTCATCCTTGAACAGGTGCTTTGTACGCTTGGCAACGACACGAATTCTTTCCTCAATAGGAGCTTTGCTGTGACAAAGAAGGTTATACACTTCTTGTTGTAAAGAATTGAGTTTCAGTTTCTTCGATTTCTCTTCTGTAAGCTCTTTCCAACCGCCTTCTTCACCTTCTTTGATTACCGTTCTTTGTAGTGATCTAAGAAACTTGATTGCTTTGTGGGTGCCACTTTTTTCTTTCTCAATCTTATTGATAAGCTCGCAAAGTCCCTTTTCTGACTGCTTATGCCACGGACAGGTCCCATGAACGTTTCTCACAATGTTCTGATAGTCCGTCATCAGATCCGTGAAGACATTGGTGTAGAAACTTGCGCATTTTATTCCTTCCTCTGTTGCTATCAAATCCCAAAGAAGTCTCCTAGCTTCTGTTTGAGGTGCATCAAGACAAGCACGGTGACCGATCTCGTGCCCGACTATGAATGTTGATACATCTTCACTCCAGGTCACAACCCTCTGAGTAAGAAACACTTTGCCCCAAGTCATTGCGCCATAAGGAACTTTTTCTGGTTCAACAATCTCCAAGTCAAGATTTACACCCCAGTAGTTCTGTATGTCACTGAACGTCTGTTCAACGAATTGCTTAGTCGTCATTCAAGTTTCCTCCAACTTCTTGGCAAGTCTCTCAAGCTCATATTCAACATCAACAGTAGGAAGAGGTTCAGTTTTTTCTAAGAGCTTTTTCTTTTCAGCATCCTCACTGTTCGAAGTAAGAAGATCAGGAACCATTATACGAGACTTTCTAATCAACATTCTTTCTTTTATCACCTCTTTATCATACTTTTCAGAGACCATGAATGAAATTATCACCAATACCATCAAACCGAACGTCGTGTACATTAAGAGCGAAACAGTAACCTTCCGAAAAATTGAAGAAATTGCCCAAGCAATCATGGCAAACAGAAGCAAAACAACAGAACCAACAAATAGATAAGTTGATGCCGTTGCCTTTCTTTCTAGATTCATTTGTTCTCTTTCTCCTTTCTTTCCACGATTCTCCCTAATTCATCCAATGATTTCTCTAAGTCGACGTTCTCGACTTTCTGAGATTTTTCTGGTTTTTCATCTTGTCTTTTTTCATCAACTGTCTTGGTGGTGGGCAACATCTGTTGTTCTAGTCGTAATTTATCTATCGTCTCACTAAGTACTCTTATCTCCATTTTCCTACAATCAGATTTATTCATTTCAGTCATAAGAGCAAAGAGAAGCGCAACGACAAAAACTAATACTGCAACAAACAGCAAAACAAAAATATTAATTAACTGTCTCATGTCTTGTAGTTCCTTCTGTAAGATAGGGTCTCCAACTGTCGTTGTCATTGTTTCAGTGATGACCTGAGGTACAAGAGTACCATTGTAAGGCTTGCCTGTCGTAAGGCTGATCCAACGGGCGTCATCAAATCTGAAAATGCCAAGAACCATAAGGATAAGCAATGACATCGTTACCAAGAACCACACATCTTTCGATTGCATCAACTCACCTTTTGCTACAGATTTCACATTTTTCTTTTTCTACCAAGACTAACATGACTTCTGGGTACATCAAGTCTAACATGGTATCCTTGTGTTCTTGACACACTTTCACATTCTCATGTCTTGCCAACCTACCTTCTAGGTCAGCTCTTTTACAGTCACAGTCTTGAATATCTTCAAAATAACACTGACAAACACTTTGAGCATAGATCAGATCTCCAACTTTCATCCCTTCGAAGTAACCGTAAGACTGGTACAAATCAAGTTCTTCTTTCGTTACCAGACGACTAGGACAATGAGGACAGACCATTCACCACTTCCTCCTAAATCGTTTCATAGACATACTATATTCAAGCTCTAAGCACCTTTGTCAATTCACTGAGAACTTGATTCATTATCTTCATTCTCTAAAAGAGATGACTCTTTGATTCTTGATTAGATTAGATACTTCAAGAAGTTCTATGTTCAGCCCATCATGTAGTTTTGCTCTAGCTACCTCAATATACGCTCCTTTTCCAAAACTAAAAGCAACGAACACTCCTCTCTTTGCGCCTACACGTCTCAAAGCGGTTTCAAAGTTATCCACTGGATTTCTTCCCACATCATCAAAGCCTTTAACTTGAACAGGATACCCTTCAAAAGTGTGACCATCTATTCCCATATCAGAAGTCTTTCGGGTAGATACTCTTCCAAAAAGTCTACGTATAACCCAATTCTGAAACTCAAACGGTCCCTCAGGCTTCTTTTGCACTAATTTACGAAGTTCGTCCTCTGTCATAGGCATACCCATAAGGTAAGGTTGTGCACCTACACGAATCATTCGTTTCTCCATAAGATTACAGGCAGTAGGTGATATATCAACTCCTATCCACCTTCTACCGAAATTGTGAGCAACTGCGATAGCGGTTCCGCAACCACAGAAAGGATCAAGCACAATATCAGTTGGATTAGAAGAAGCTTTGATTATTCTTTCAAGCAAAGCTTCAGGTTTCTGAGTGGGGTAACCCAGCTTTTCTTTCGAGAAACTTTTGATCATTATTGAATCAAGCTTGTCCGCTTCACTACAATTCCAAGTATCTTCAAGCGGAACTCCTTTCCCAGTAGGAACTTTTCCGTCTCTCCTGACGTATCCATCTAGGTATGGAAGATATTCTTTATTAAACGTGAACTCATTAGATTTGACGTAATAGTAAATTGTATCATGATTTCTAATCCAGCCTTTCTTTTGAGTCTTGAAACCAGAAACCCAACCAATGCGCCAAATAATTTCATTCTTAAAGTTTTCTTCTCCGAAGATGTTGTCCATACATAACCGTAGATGTGCGTTTGCATGATAATCACAATGAAGATACATTGATCCTGTGCTCTTCAAGATTCTGTGACATTCTCTTAATCTAGGTTCCATCACAGTAATAAAATGTTCGACTCCACCTTTTCCACCCTTCCATCTGTCATCGAAGAATCTGTTTTCAGATCCGTCTTTCCAGATCATCTCATAGTATTTGTTTGTAAAGAATGGTGGGTCGGCATAGATCAAGTCAACTGAATTTTCTGGAAACTGTCTCAGTACATCAAGGCAGTCACCACAGTAGATTGTACCCGGCTTGAAGTATTCAGAAGCCATATCAATCTCCCTCAAAAACACGTATCATTAAGTCACCTTGACTATTTGAAGAAATCACTTGTATCATTGTTCTTTTCTTCTCCTAAGACTTTAAACTCGAGATTAATCCACTCAGCAACAGACTTGACCCAAACAATATCTTTCTTTTCAACTACGGTTCTTCCCTCTGCTAAAGCATTTGCCTTAGCAAGTCTTTGAAAATGCTTTTGATATCTAAAACCATAGAGTTTTTCTGCTTCGCCTAATCTTACTGAATAAGGAACAAGTTCACGAAACAGCTCTGAATCTCCTTTGACATCTTGCTTTTCATCAGGAAAATCTATTGCCACAGATTCTTCTTTGTGATAATCTTCTAAAACGATGCTCTCAAGTATATCTTGAGAGGCGCCTAAGGTATAGGAATAGCTGACCGGAAGAACTCTTGAAAGAAAACCGATTGTTCTCCATTTTTTAGCATTGAGATAGAAACCTCCCTTTGTTATAGAACTAAGTAGCCCACATTTTATTCCTTCCCGTCTAAACTTTATAGCATACGTTTGAATTTCTACAATTCCTTCCTCGATCAAAGAGTTCATAAATTGGATGAAAGCTCTTGAAGTTGCTTGCTGTTTTGAAAGTGGATTCAAAAGGTCTGGAATGATTATATGATTCACGGGTTGTTTTGTCTCAAATAAAGGAAATACCCCTTTGACAACACCGTATGCTGTTGCATCGGTTATGAATATCACTCCTTTGTTATGCTGAAATTTTTGAAGTAATCGACTTTTTCCACTCTCAGGTTTCGCAATTATCAGAAGACTTATCGGGTCTTCGTTTTTCAACCAACCCGACCAGAGAACACGATTTATTAGACTTTGAATCGCATTGAGGTAAAGCACTTTTAACTCCTCACTATATTTCTGAAACAACATATTTCTATATACCTCACTATATAAGTTTTAGTGTTTTTGAGTATAATCATAAATCATTTCATATATGTATTTGAATCATTTTCTAAGCACCCTTGTCAGCCCTTCAAGTGATGCAATAAGCTCAGTATCCTCTTCCGCAACTACTTCTTTAGGTAATTGCGCAACTTTCTGTTCTCTCAAAGTGTCTGTGAGTTCTGAAAGACTCTTCAAACACTCTTCATCAGCTTTCTTGTCAAACACTGGCTCAAACTCTTCCTTCTTACCTTTCTTTACAGCTCTCTTCAGTTCAAATGTTTCAGCAAACTCTTTCATCGTATCCATGCACTTTGAAAGTTCTGGATCACATTTTGTCAAAGCCTCGATACGCTTGATCTTATTGTGTAATGCTCTTACCGCAACACCGTGAAGTTTACCCTTTCTCTCAAGGGTCCTTCGCAACTCAGTCATGGTTTTCACAAAGTCTGACACTTTAGGAGTCAAACTCTTTGCGAGCTGTTTCGCAATTTCCTCTCCCCTTTTCTGTGCCATGCCCTCAATGTCTATACCAATTTGTTTTCTAGCTTCTTCCTGAAGTTCAGGCATTGAATTGAGAAGCTCGGAGCTGAGGATCTTTCGTTGATCAATGAGAACATCGAAATACCCAAATCGGTATTTGATTTCTTCTGAGTCATCTGGAAGTAACTCGTGATTCTTTGGATTTCTGTCAAGGTTAGCTGCATAGAACCTTCTAATGAGATTGTTAATTTCGTCTTTACGAGATATGATAGTGTCAACTAGCTCGCTCAAGTCTGTTTTGATTTCAGTTGCTTCTTTAAGGAAGTCTGGCAAGGTTTCAAAAGGAACGAACACACCGTCAAATGTTGGAATTTTTTCTCCATAACGATTATAGAGATAGTATCTTCTTTGAGCAAGATTTGCAAGCTCTTGTCTGATGTCTTCTGGGAGGATGTGGTCAAGATGTGAACGAAACACTCTGGCAAGTTTCTCTTCTGGAGAACGGACTTTGGCACCTTTAGACACACTGGCAAAAGTTATCTTAACAAAGACACCAGTGTCCAAGAGCTTGATTGCTGAACTGATGTTAGTTGTCACTTTACTCATTGGGATGTCTCACCTTTGAAAGATTGTCAACACGGTAAGTTAACCTTCTTCTCTGCCCCTCTGAAAGAACTTTCTCGTCGATTTTCTTTCTAATAGCATCCAAGTCATTCTCAGTGAAAGTTTTCTTCTCTAGGTCAGAGAGTGTTTTTTCAATTGTTTCAACGATTCCTGACTCCTTTGAGGTAATGAACTTGGCTGCTTCTATGAACAATGGTCTTACCGCAAGATTCTTTCTTGACAGATCATCCAGCTTCATCAATGTTTCTGGACTTGACTTTCCTTCCATGATTTCAATGTAGTGCTTTGCTGCTAAACCAAATGTGTTGAATTTGTTCTCTTGCAAGGTTTTCAAAGTTTCTGTAAGAAACTCCATGTTGCTTGTGTATATTGCACCAAAATCTGATTTCAACTTGATTCTGTGATTCAACACGAAACAGAAAACAAACATGACATCATCAAAATTGATTTTCGTTCTTCTTGCTCTCCAAGCTCTTGCTTTTGCAAGAGAAATCAAAGCATCGGTAGCTCGATAGCTGATAGGAACTTCTATCTTAGAACACAGCTCCCCATAGAACTCGCATTTGCCTTGAAGGCAAGAGTTCTTATATTTCTGTGATTGTCTATTGCGATCAAAGACGCAACCGGAATAGGTTTCAATCAACAGCTCAGTAAATATTGCAACCCACCGTGGTACATCTACTCTCTCGACATCAACCCAGATTTCTTCAATCAAAGTCTGGGAAAGAACTGGCTGAAAGATTTTTCTAAGGTCTTTTATGTTCCCCTTAGTAAACTTGATCAAAGTCAACCTGACTCTTGACAGCAATGGAAGATTTTCTATGTCTATCTGTTCATCCCACCGATCTTTGAACGGCCAAGAGAACTCAGAGGAACCGCCAAGAGTCACCGGATTGAAATCTCCAAAACAAAGATAATCAGGAGAACGAAACACTTGATCTCGATACACGACTTCCTGTTCTGCCAGTAATGAGAGAAGAGACTTTTGTAAAGTTTCGTTTGCGTTCCCAGGCTCCTGAATCCACTTCACTGGTTGAATGACTATACCTCTCGCTTCGACAATTTCTTTTCCATCTTTCAGCAATGCGCCCAAATCAAGTTTCCAAAGCACATCATCTGGCATCAATGATTGATCACAAGCAACATGACCAATGTTTTTTCCGCCAAAGTACACGATTGATATTCCTGCAACTAAAGCTGACTTGCCTGTGCCTGGAGGTCCAGAGAAAAGGACTTTTATGTTTCTGCAAAGTGGAGTGAGAGCTATTGCTTCTTTCACTGCTTCATCAGGACATTGGAACTTGCTGAAAAGTTCATCCTCTGCCTGTTTGACTTTACCGAGATTTCTGAAAGTTGGATTGTTTGATTTTGACAATTTTATTCACCGAATATAAGGAAGTATCAAAAGAACCGTAAAGATAGTCCAGCCAACAATAACACCTATTTTCAGGACCTTGCTTCCAACTGTTGAAATTGCGTAAGCTATAGAAATATACACTAGAACAAGAAACATTGAAGATAATGATGTGGGAATGTACTTGTTAGCAAACTCTTGTAAGATGCTGACAATACTTATTAGAACGCCAAATAAAACAGAAAGTATTTCTGTTTTTGCAAAATCTTTGCAAAGATTTTGCAAAATTACCTCTGGTGAAACTGTCATTTCTCATCTGCTCTCCTTGACTTCACGAACATTCCTCCCCCACGTTTCAGCAACTCGAAGTACACATCATCATCTCTGAGAACTCTGAGGATTGCATCTGCTTCTTCGCCAATGAAAGTGAAACCATAGGTTTGATAGGAAACAAACCTGATATCACCGTTGGGTCGAATCACTGTCATTTTGCTGTCAGAGATCACCAAGTCAGATTCCTCACCAACCAGATACCTTCTGAACTTTGGATCAGTGTTCATTTTCACACTTCCTCCTCAAGTCTCTCTCTATCATGTTTGAACCGATGCACAGCCATCTCACCAGACTTCACAAAGTCACCACATTGATCACACTTCTCTAGAGCCTCATAGTTCATTGAAACTGGTCCTTGAGGGTCAACGAGAGGCTTCTTCTGTACGGGTTGTGACTTTGTTACCTCAATGATGCTGGGCTTACTGCTTTCAAGCTCTTTGAGAAACTGACGCAATACGATATCAACCTTGTCATATTCTGCTTGGGTCTTGAAGTTCACTTTCTGCATTTGAACAAAGCCCTTCTCCTTGCTTTTGCGACACTTTGCAAGTCTGATTTTGGGTGCCCCTTTCAGCACATCGTCCTCGGTTTCCTGAATGATTCCAATTCTCCAAAACCAACTTCCGCCGATTGGAACTTCTTGGAACTTCAACCACTTCGTTCCGTACTTCTTTTCCTGCTCACTCATCTTCTGTCACCTGATTGTTTCAAACATTCATCACAAACAAAGTAACCGGATATTTGTTCCCCATCAGACTTGATTTGATTACAGACTTCACAGTAGTCCATTTTCAGTTCACCTTTCCACAAACATTTGGATGAGACAGACACTCTGGTTCTCTAGGACAGTTCTCACAGGCACGGAAGAAACTGAATGATTCTTTCATATTGCTTTCGCCTTGCTGAATAGGTAGTCGAAGAAGAACCATGCACCTAACAGTGTAAACGACCAGAACAGGGCTATTTCAGGCCAACCTTCCCCGTATTTGTTCATCTGGATCGCGAAGGTCGGCGTTATTCGTAGTACAAAGCCTTGAGACGCTATGAGAGATAGGTGGAACATTAAGGTCCATGACTCCGCGAAAAGGCCTACTAGGGCACTTAACCGTAGCCAATCTTTACACTTCATCTTTCATTTCACCTTATGAAAACAATTTCCAGTGACTTCACTCTACCGTACTTGCTATACTTGACGTAAACCGGGTATTTCCCATCTCCCCAACCAGAATTTGAGGCAACAGCGATCTCAAATCTCCCCGGTTCTTTTGTTTCTGTTTCAGCCCAAACTTGTCCCGTCTGGTTTTTGCTCAAAGTCTGTTCACAACATGCTTTGTGGATACGAGTCATACTAAGGTCCTCTGGGAATGGGTCTTTTGTAATGATGGCTCTCTTCTCTGCGTAATCTATGTAACATGGATCTACTATGACAACTTGACCCGAATCAACGGAAACATAACCAAGAAGTTTCTTGGTCACATCTCTCCCAGATTCCGCTGGGCTCGTCTTTTTCTCACGTACGCCACTTAATTTCTTTGTCTGAGGCATATCAGATCGTTTCTAGTATGTATATGAAACACTATTTAAGTATTGTGTAATAGTTGAGAGTTTACTTAAAGGCTGTACAGTAACACATCTAAGGTTAACGCTGTTAAATGCAAGTGTATATAAACCCACAAAGGACTCCTCTGTGTAAGACTTTACGACTTCTAGCTCTTTCAATTCTCATTTCCAAAAATCTCTGTGTGAAATTCAAAGCTGTATTACAACATTCCTGTCAAAAGTGTTATCCCGAATCAAGAAAAAAGGTTTCTAAAACTCATTTTTCCTGAAACTCATATACACCAACAATGATTGAATGAATATGTTTTACGGTGTCCATACTACTCTCAGGCGACACACATGAAACGCCAAAGGTTTGAAATCAATGATGAAGGCTGGAGAGAGATGCAACTAGGTCGACAACCTTTCTCTCTAGCCAAAGAACCTGTCAGCAATTTTTTTGATGAAGAAAGCGTGACTGAAGGAAAAGTGACTTTGACGAAAGAGGGACATCAAGCAGCAACATTGATCTTTGAAGACAATGGCAACGGATTCGAGAACATTACAGATTCTTGGACTTTGTTCAGAACGACAAACAAGAGAGAACGACCTGACATGAGAGGTCGTTTCAATCTTGGTGAGAAGGAAATCCTGTCCATCGCAACTGATGCAAAAGTCACATCAAGCGGACGCATTGTTTCTTTCCCAAGAGAGGGTGGAAGAGAAGTCACAAGACAAAAAGAGGTAAGCAAAGGAGTAAAACTTGAACTCCGAATCAACTGGACAAAGGATGAGGTCAAAGAATGTATCAAGAAACTCAAGCAGATCATTCCACCAAAGAGGGTCAAATACTTTGTGAATGAGAAAGAGGTAAGACCGAGAGATCCTTACAAAGTCATCGAGTGCCCACTTGAAACAGTTCTCCTCAGCAAAGACACCATACCTCCAATGATGAGATCAACGACAAGCAGAACTCAAGTGTTTCTTTACAAAGTCTTACAAGGAGAGACGCCAACAATCTTTGAACTTGGCATTCCTATTCAAGAGATTGATTGTCCTGTTCACATTGACATTCAACAGAAAGTTCCTTTGAACCCGAACCGTGACACAGTAAAAGACAAGTACCTCCAAGATGTCTATGCCGAGACTTTGAATCTAATCGTTGATGAGTTGACAGAAGAACAGGTCAGTGAAAAATGGATTAGGATAGCTTTAGAGGATCAAAGATGTGTCCCTGAAACAGCTCTCAAAGTCCGAGACAAAAGGTATGGGTCAAAAGTAGTTCTCCGAAGTTCTGACACAACTGCAAATGAAAGAGCACTTGGAGCTGGTTACACAATCATAGACTCAAGGACTTTGAGTTCCGCTGAAAGAGAGAAATTTGAAGAATCGGGACTTTTACATTCTAGTAAAGTCTTTGGTTCCACTCCAGCAGAAGCAAAGGATGTTGTAGAAACGAAAGGAATGAAACTGATTACGAAATACGCAAAGTCACTGGCAAGTCATTTGTTAGGAAAGGAGATTAACGTGACTTTCCATAGTCTCTTCGGAGGTGCTTATGCGGCACAATATGGACTTGGAGAACTCTCTTTCAATGTTGCTAGAATAGGAAAAAGTTGGTTTGAACTAGGCGTATGTCCTGAAACGACTGGGCTAATCATTCACGAACTCGCACATGATGGAGCACAAGACCCAGACTATGCACATGGTCCGGTGTACCTGAGAAGACTAGAACAACTGATAGGTCAACTGCCGTTCTTAGCGATAAAACAACCAGAAATCTTCAAAGAGGAGACTTACAAAGTCACTTAGCCTGTGACAGGTGCAGCAAGAACTTGAGAAGTGACTTGCGGTATCTTATCCTTAAGCATTATCACTCTTGCTTCTGCGTCTCTCAAGTGATTCCAAACAGCCTCTTGTCCTTCTGGGTCTAAGTGACTTTGATCTCTTTTCTCGCCGACTTCAAAGAGCTTGTTGTAACGACTTTCAGCAGAACGCCAGTGTTGAATAGCACTATTAATGTCTCCTATTTCTAGACTTCGATCTATATCGTTCATCTCGCCTGTGAAATTGCTGTTCTCATCATTGAACTGATCATCAAATTGTTTCAAAGTCTCACCAGCATCAAGATAAGGCTGAGGCTTCGGTGCTCTGAAAAAAGACTCAATTGTTTCTAGAAAACCTCTGTTCTTCTTCTCTATGCCCATTCCCATGCCTCTAGCACGGTCTTGTTTCACAGGACTTTGTTTCAACCTACGGTAGCTCAACCCAATTTCTCCTTCTTGTTTCTGTAATCAGTGTTGAACCCGACTCCAGCCAACACAGCACCAATAGCAATGAAAGCCCAAGACCAGTCAGACTTTCCAGCTTTCGCTGTTTTCTCCACAGTATAGGTATAGGTAGTGACCACTGTTCTATCCGTTCCTTTGATCGTTGTGGTGACAACTCCGGTGGCAAGAGTCTTAACAGTAGTGATCATAACTGTCGTTGCAAATGTCGTTGTCTTTCCAGCAATAGTTGATGTCACAACACTTGCTTTCACTGTGGTAACTGTTATGGTAGTTGTTCCTTGTCCTGATTGTGTAACAGTTGTTGTAACAGTGTCCATTGAACCACCAAGCAATTCTACATACATCTGATCAATCTTGAGAGTGATCTTTTGTGAACTCCAAAAAGCTGACCAATCAAACGTGACTGTTGAAAACTCTGAAACTGAAAAATAAGGCGTAGCAAACATTCTTCTATCTGTTCCTAATGTGAAGAGTTGCGTACTACTTACTAACTTGACTGGTATTGTATCATATGCTGGAACTGAATCAGCCCAAAAAGCATGAAATACGAGTCTTCCTTGAAAACTTTCACTCATTGGAAGATCAAAATCAAAGGATAATTTGATTACCGTGTTTATACCAACATCCTGAGACCAAACAGACAGGCAAGCACCATCCAAACCAGAGAGAGAATTTACGTCACCGGATTCAAGCCAACCATATTGCTTCGTATATTGCTTTGGAAAGACCCAATCTCCTGAAACCAACTGGTAAGGCAGGACATTTGGATTGAAGTATGAAGTGACACCAAAAAGAATCAGAGCAATACCTAGAAAGCCACAAAGTCTCGCTTTGTTCAATACCGTTTCATCACGTTATAAATAGTCAATTTCTACGTCTAAACTTGTTCAGCGAACAAGGTTCCTATGATTACTTTCGCTTTGTCCGCTTGCTCTTTCTGAACCTTTATGATACTGTTCGTTCCGAATTTCTCAGCTTTAGGATCAAATGTTGGTCCTTGAACAACGACAGCAATCTCATTTTCTCTGAGTTTCTTTGCAATAGGATAAGGGTTCGGAGAAACTGCGACGGCAACAAATCGTCTGTTTCTGAATAACGGTTTACGGTAGCTCATTGTTTTTCACCACTATGAAGGTCCTTCCTCAAAAATTTCATCAAACTCTCCTTTCTCTGTAGCCTCAATTATGTCTCTTGTACGTTTCTCCAGACCTTTTAGTGCACCTCTAATATCACCCGCATCTATTGGAACTGGCGCATAATAGTCCGCACGAACTAACGCAGCATTCAACTTAGAAATCCCACGATCAAGATCACGTAAGAGTATAACGGTCCGCTTTCTAGCTTGAAAAACTTTTTTGCCCGGAGTTCGATAGCTCATGTTTGATCACACTAAAAATATGTCATTTTTCTCGATACTCAAAATCAAAAAGACTTACCCAATCTCTTGACTTTAATTGTCCAACCCCTTTCACTTCTTGAAGCGTGTTTTGATCAGAGTTGAATAAATTCCTCAAAGTCTTGAAATGTAGCATTATCCTATGTCCTAACTCGCCTGAAGCGCCCGGCAAAGATGATGCGATGAAAAGAACTTGCTCTTTAGGTGAAACGCCTTTCTTTGAATGATGCACGACAACACCGTGTCTTCTTTCTTGTTGCTCTCTTCTAGCCAAATGTCGAATTACTTCTGCTGTTTCACCACAGTCATTAGTGAAGAGAATTGGCATTCCATAGTCAAACAGTACGCTGAGTTCTGCTCCACGGATAGCGGCTTTGGTTTTGAATGTTATTGGAAGAGAACCTTCTATGATCAATCCGGGTTTCGAGTATGTCTCTTTCAACATTCGAACTTGATTGAACAACCTGCCTTGACCAACTTTGTCCTCACCAAAAAGACTGGAAACAAAGTCGTTTCCACTTTTGCGCTCCAAGGCAATTTCATCACTTAACACATAGTCAGCAACAGAAAGACTTTGAGTCACAACATCAAGCCCCCAATCACGAAGGATTTGAGGAATACCACTTTCTTTCTCATGCACATCAGCATGAACGACAAGCTGTTTGTCAGGATTCTCTTTTTCTTTTTCAACTGGATGAGGATTCCAATAAGCCATTTCAATCAACCTCCCTTGATTTGTCGAATCAAGACCTAGCACCAACACAGAATTTCGTTCTAGTACATTTCTTACAGTTAGGAGAAAGAACAACATTTCTTCTTCCATGGTACATTGGAACACAAACAAGCTTACAATCAAAACACCTGAAAACACTGAACCCATATCTCAAAGCCCATGTTTGAAGAACAAAGTTATGTGAACAATTCCTTTGCCTTTCTTTTCGTACCTCAACTTCAGCGAGAATTCTTTCTAAGTTATTCACCATCTGAACACCTTCTTACATTCTTCTTTCACGAATTCAGCACATCTTCCACAAACGTACTTTCTTTCAAACTCAGGAACCTTACCATCAAACCATTCATTCACCAGACAAAGTGCTGAATAGAACCTGTTCAGTTCTAACTTAACGGGTCTAACGCGAAACATCGTAAAATCCTGTGTATAGAAAACAACACCCAGTGGGACCTTGATTCCGTTTGCATTAAGAACGAAAGAATATCCATCGAGCTGTAATTTGTGATAAGGATGAACCCAAACATTGAGATTGGGAGGAACTCCTGATTTATAGTCGTACACAACATAATCTGAACCGGCAATAAAGAAAAGATCGGGATGAGCGGTGACTTCAAGGATTCTATTTGGAAAGGGAACTTGACAGGAAAATGGTCCCTCAAGAATCATTCCATTGGGAACGGAGTAATCTATCAAGAATTGTCTTCGTGAATCCGCGCCAAACGCTTCGATTGTTGCTTCACGTAATGATCCTTCAAGAAGTGAGTTTTCAAGAAAGAGATAGTCTTGTTCTGAAAGATTGAAACCGTCTTGGTTGCAACGTTCAATCGTTTTGTTCAAACCATACTGAACAGCTTTCACCCAAAACCCTTTGATCTGGTCGTACACTTCGAAACGTGATTGTGTTGCTCTGATCTGTTCTTGAATTTCGGCATAATGTGAAAGCCACCATTCACGAATAAAGTGATGACCTGTGCCAGCGATTGCTTCTATTTGAACTGGACCAGATATTCCTTTGACAATATTAAGATAGGCACAACAAGGATTGTACTCAATGCCAGAAACAGAACTTACACGAACTCTGACAACAGGTAAAGATTGCTGAGGTTGAACCTGTGGTTGTTGCTGTATTGGTGATTGCTGGGTTCTAAAGAAATTGCTCAAGACTATCACCTCTCAAAAGCGCCAGCCAACCCCATACCAAAGAGAATAACTCCAACGACAATAGCAAGAGCCAGAACACAACCAAAAGGATTATTCATTTCAATCACTCATTTCTCAGGGACTCTTTTAATACGCTCTAAAGCGTGTTTTTCGCCACTGTACATCAACCCATGAACGGGGCATTTCAATTCATACCAGTCATGTTCCTCGCTTAGCCTAGATTTTGTGATAGGATGCCACTCTAATTTGACTCCACACTCAGGACACATCATATCAATCACTTTGGTCTAAACCAATCCCTCTTCGGTTGGGGGGATTGATCCGTCGGTGACTGTAATGGTGGTGTTGACTGAGCTGGCTGTACAGAAGGTTGAACTGTTGGTACTTGAATACCACCGGGTTTCTGAAAGACTCTGTTTTCTTCTCGATATTCCAACCTTTTCACTTTACCTTTCTCGATGTATTCTTTGATTACTCTTGCAGCCATTTTCTCAGGAATTAACTTTCGAAGCGCATTTCTTTCTGCTTTGTTCACTGCAAGAACTATGGCAAATGGCACGTTTTCCGGACAACTTGAGGCTCCAAGAACTTCAAGTTTGCGATAGTTGTCTCTAACCTTGACAGTCGCAAAGATTATTCCTTCACGAAACATTTCAGAATGCTCAACTATTTCTATGCCACGACTATCAGGTTCTCTTGCATGACCAAGACCGGCATAATAACGTATTGCTTCTTTCACACCATCATAAGACAGGTTTGTAACAGATTTTCCACGAATTGATATACTGTAAACGAGTGCAGTTGCTTCCTCTCCTTTTTGTCCTTTGAGTTCCTCTGTGATTGCAGTTTCATCCGCATTCTCCATTTGGAGAAAGACTGTTGCTGGTAGTGCTTTATCGACTGCTCTCTCTCCTGAGACAGTACCCTCTGGTGGTATGATTTCTACAACAGGTTGTCCTATCGGTGCTGATTTATTTTCTCCTTCTTTTGTTCCAGTTCCTTGTTCTACCCCTTTCTTCGGTCTTCCTCTTTTCTTTTTTTCTACACTCAACTCTTATCAACCCTATACTCATTATACGCAAGCATTACTCCAATTATCAAAGAGAGATCCATCGCCACCAAGAAGAGTTTGTTGTTCAAGAGAATGTACAACGCTTCTTCAAAACCCATCTTTCATTCCTCCTTAACATCACCAAATATTGTAGGTGCAATTGGCTTCACCAATCTTAACATCTTTTTTGCCATTTCCCTGATCTCCCACTGTGCTTCTTTTGCTAATCTAAGTTTGAAGAAATGAAGTAATTCTCTTGCATTCATAGTTATTACAATGTTAGTCTTACAAGCATTTGGTAGAACAAAACGCGCATCTTCTTCCTTCACCCCAATCCTAACTAGCTCGTCATAAACACAAGCAATCTCTTTTATACAATTTGTGAATTTTTCACAACGGAATCCGTTTTCCACTATTGATGGAGGGACCACATACCAACTTTGAGATGTTGTATCTATTTTCACGTGACGTTGAGATTGTTGACTATAACTTGCAATTCTATGACGAACAAGTTGATGTGAACATGCTCTGGAAATCCCTTCCACTGAAAACGTGAAACTTGCATGTTCAAAGATTGATTTGTGTCCAAATCTTTTCAACTTTCTTATTATGTACTCTTTGCTTTCTGGAATTGGTATGTTTACTGCTGCTAATTGACTACGACAACCTAAAGCTGCTTTGACACAAACATCTTCTGGTTTAGGTGTATGCGTCATCAAACTAACTATCATTTTCTACCATTCCTCCTCTTCACTAACCTCTCCTTCACCCGGTTCAACCCAGAAAGGTTCATCCTCAGGTGGAACTTGCTCACACATTTTTTTCACCCTTTTCGCATCAGATTCAATAAACTGCGTACATTTGAGTCAGTTACAACTCTTATGAAATTCATGTTTTTTCCTATGGCAAAAGCATATCCAACTTCCATCATCGTTCCTATACCATAGTGCTCTTGTCCTTTTTTCTCATTGACAACAACCACAAGATCTGCTTCATCTATATGGTCAAAGTATCTTTGCATCAACATAGCTCTCTGTTCAACCGTTTTTCGAGTTTCCCCTTTGCCCAGATGATGTGCTTCAATACAGATTTGCGATTCTCTAAGGTGGTCATCAGTTGGAAAGACGTTTTCTTTGCCAAACTCCTGCCGTTCTTTTTCTAGTACTTCACAGAATGTTTCTAAATCTCCGTAGCTACCACATACAACAACTTTCATTCTTTTCGCCTCTGTCCAAACCAATTCTTAGAATCGGTTTGACTTTGAACAGATTTACTTTCAACACCACTTTCATTCGGTTGTACTTGGGTTTGTACCTGACTCATAACACCATTGTTTTTCAACGAGCTAAGATTTGCCAAGAAACTTGCGAGTTGAATATTGTCATTCTGTGGTGCAAGAAAGATTGTTGTCATTGTCTGCCCGAGACACTTTGTTATTTCTATCTTCGTCTTCTCAGAAACAGGCATGTTCTTCAAGTCTTCATAGATTCTTTCAAGGACGCTTTGACCTGAAAGTCCTTGATCATAGATTTGTTGCTGTAGCAATGTCATGGCATCAAGAAACCTTCCTTCAAGTGCTTTTTGAAGCACTGCTCGTACTGAGTCAATGGAGGGTTCACACACGACTGAAAGGATTGTTTCTTTTGTGATTGTTTTTCCCATTTCCGCACAGCTCTGTAGAATGTTTGCAGCTTGACGGAGATCTCCACGACAAACCTCTATGATGAACGCAAGTCCAGACTCATCGACTAAGATGTTCTCTCCTTGTACTATCCGCATGAGAAAAACTCTTATTTGATCAGATGACAACTGTTTGAACGAAAACTTAGAGCACCGAGATTGTATTGGCAAGATGATTTTTCCAACTTCGTTTGCAATAAGAATGAAACGAACATTGTGAGAAGCGGTCTCCATTATTCGTCTAAGTGCTTGCTGACTTGCAGATGTCATATTGTCAGCTTCATCAAGGCATAAAAGTTTGAAGGGAACATTCATTAATGACAGATTTTCCGCAAAGGACTTTACAGTCGTACGAATGTCTTCCAAACGTCGTTCATCAGAGGCGTTCATCTCAAGAAACGCAGCATCAGAGGCTTTACCAAACAAGTCGTTCTTCAAAGCATGTGCAGCGGTTGTTTTCCCAGTTCCAGGTCTGCCGTGAAAAAGAAGGTGTGGCATATTTTTCGTCTGAACAAACCCTCTAAGACGTGACACTACTGCTTCTTGTCCTACCAACTCATTTAAGGATTTAGGACGCCACTTCTCTGCCCACATTAGATTGTTTATAGTATATGTTTGATCTGATTTTTGTGGTACTTGTGGTGTTACAACCACTGGTTCAACTACTGACTCTTGTGGTCGTTTAAACCTTTCAAGTGACATCTTTTTCACTTCTTTCTAGTTTCTCTAACGCATGCAACCATTCTTCATTGGTTAGTAATGGGTCCTGACAATTGTTCTTGGTAAATGCTTCTGTCCGTTCGAGACAAGTTGCGCATTCCAAACATGGACGTTTCTGCCCCTCGTAGCAACTCCATGTGTTCGAGAAATCCACTCCTAGCTGTATTCCTAGTGCAACAAGATCAGCTTTGTACTTATCTACAAAAGGTGCTTCAACCCTAACCTTGGTAAGAGTTCCTTTTGTTGCTGCCAAGGAAACTGCTTCCACAAATTCCGGTTTGCAATCCGGATAGACGCTGCGATCATTCAAATGTGCTCCATAGAAAACTATGGGTGCTTCCAGATTCTCCGCCCAAGCAACGGCGATAGCAAGCATAACCATGTTACGATTAGGCACCACTGTGACTTTTTGAGATTCATGTGAATAATGAGTGTGCGGCATTTTCAGATCCCCTGTAAGAGACGACTTGTCCGCAATTTGAGACATGAAACTGATATTAAGCAATTTCCAATCCACGCAAAGTTTTTGTCCCCAATACCTCGCAAACTCCAGTTCCTTCCTATGCCGTTGACCGTAGTCGAAGCTAAGACCATAAACTTCTAGATCACTGAATGCGACGGTCCGATGAAGAAGAACAGTTGAATCTAATCCTCCACTCATGATGACAACTACTTTCAACTCACACACCTCTTTTTCAACATCAACATTTGGTATGCTTCTGATTTAAGTGCTTCGTCTGTCTCAAATTTTCCTCTTATTGCAGTCGTCATAACTGTAGAATCACAATTGACTCCACGCATCTTCATACAGAAGTGCTCACCGGAAACTAGAACTAACACACCGTCGGCACGTAGATACTTGAAAATACTGTTTGCTAGCTCGTTCACATAGGTTTCTTGAAGTAGTGGAACTCGCGCAAGCGTCTTCGCAAACCTAGCTAACTTAGACAAACCAACTACATGCCCGTTCGGAAGGTACGCAATAGAGACTTTGTAAACCACTGGAAGAAAATGATGCGGACAAATCGAGTATGCGGTTATGTCATCAATGACTATCAAATCATGTCCTTTGAAAGGAAATATGGCCTTTGAAAACTCGCGAAGCTCTAACTCTACCTGTTCTTTCTCTCTTACGAACTCAAGCAACCAAGAGGATATTCTTCTTGGTGTTTCAACGAAGTTACTATCTTTAAGATCAACACCAAGTTCCTGAAGAATAGTAGTCACCGCTGTGTGTACACCTTTGTATCTACGATCTTTTCCCTGCAACCTAAACCCCCCTTTTGACGCCAGGCCAAATATGCTTATGCTGCTGAAGCATAAATCTAACACCACTGTTCCTGAACTCTCGAATGAAATGCTCTGCAAACACTTTTGTTTGAAGTGGTTTCATTGTCACCGGATCATACATGGGTTGAATTACAGCATGTTCTCTGAAGTCAGGACGTCCATTGAGTAATTCTTGTATTTCCGTAAAGTCTTCTACCCTTCCCACGACAAACTTGATTTCCATTTGAGAACCTTTTTTCGCAGCAACAGAGTTGACAAATCTTAGATCGGTTGCTTGCTTTGCTAGTGCAGATCGTAGCTTGTAATCAATGGTTACCCACCACACATTATCCACAAGTTTCAAGACTGTATCACTGAAAGTCGTTCCGGACGTACAAAGATACCAATTTACGTTGCAATGCGTCGCTTCAATCAAAGGCAGCAAAGCATCTGCTTGATCAAGCGGTTCTCCACCTGTCAACCAAACGTCTTTACAGTTGAAACCTTCTATCAATTTCCAAAGGGTTTCAGGGTCAAATGTCTGCCATAACTCCTGTGCATATCTAGTGTCACACCACCAGCAAGAAGTTCGGCACCCAGACAACCTGACAAACAACATAGAACGACCTGTATGTACCCCTTCACCCTGAATGGAAACATATGGTCTTTCTGCAAGACGTATTTTTTGACTCAATTCACCCGCACCCCAAACTTTGGTGTTTCATAAAGCTCGACAAACGCTACTGTGACAGAATGCTTTGATGTTTCTTCTTGTTCTAACCTCTTTTCAAGATGAAGTAGAATGTCCTCTGCTAATGTCTCACAAGTCATGTCGCCTAAATTGTTGTGATCATAAACAAAAATGACTTTGTCTATCATTTGAGACAAATTATGAAAGTCCACTGCCTCACTGTCAGATATCGATATCTTGGTCTTGAACCCGACTACTAGCTCATAGTTATGGCCGTGAACTTTTCCACAGGTTGGGTGACCTGCAATGAAATGCGCCGCGCTAATCGTTTTTCCTCTTATTATCAACGTTCTGACTCTTTCCAAATTCATTCCTCCTAACACAATACTCATGATGTTTTTTTTGCAAAACGAAACAGTCCTTCACCCATGACAGCAGAAGTAAGACTTATTCCAAGATGTGAAAGTATTTGATCACCAATACTGCTTTGAAGGTGTTCAACATACTTTTGAACGTCTATTTCTTCTTGTTCAACAAAACCAGCTGGTTTTGCTGAGTAAGTTCCATTAGTAAGAACAAAACTCACATCGTCACCGGGTCCAAAGACGATTCCTCGCTCAGCGGCATACCTCGCCACATCATACACCTGACCTGTTCCTTCTGTTATCGGTTTTGAAAGTCTCATAGTAAAGCAAAGATCGGAAAGTGTTATTGTCTTACTTTCTAGTGCTTTGTAGACCCTACTTGTGATCTTTTCAATCTCGACTCTCGCTTGTATAAATTCTTGAGGTGAAGTCACTTTTGAAAGAATTGAACTTATTTCACTGAACATCGTTTTTATGAATGGAGGTGTATGCCGTTTCTTCACAAGCAATCCTTTCAACATGACAACTCCTTTCATATCTACACCAAGATAATTCTTCTTTCTATGCAACACTAAGTATCTAAGAGTTTTTTCAAAACCTATTTCAACACCTAACTCTTCTTGAATTATGTTCATTAATTTCTCAACTGTTTGACTGGTACTTGGAAGAAGGAACGCGCTGTCGGTATCTCCATAAAGCACTTTGAAACCGTTCTTTTCAGCGAGTTTTACAACTCCTTGAAGTGTGAAACGTCCGTATGCAGTTATTGAAGCTGCAACCGGAGCTGCGTAGATAGGCAGATCGCTATCAGCAAGAATTCCATAAGACGAAACTAGAAGAACTTTGAGTGCACCGACAATCGCCTCGAGATTACTTTTCTGTTGCAAGTCCTTTTCTTCTTCTGCTTTTTTCTTCAATGCTATTCGAACGTCCTTCAATGAACCGATCACAAGAGAATTTATTCCTCGTTGCTTTTTACAAACATGAAACCCAAGCTCAGGAACTATGTTTTCTCGACACTCTTCATGAGGACAACATACGGTCTCATAGGAAAGGTTATGATAGTCAACAATGGATGGATACAGAGAATGAACGTCAAGAAGAAACACATTGAAATGAACTCCCTCCACAGGTTCAACGATGTATGCACCCTTTATTCCACCATGTTCCTTAAGGACGTCGACACCACTAAACTTCTCTTTTAAATCTTCCTGCCTTGGAATTAAGTAACCCAACTTTCTGTGTTCTGCTTGAAGCAGATTTATGACAAAAGAACTGATAGATTCACGACAGACATCAAATAGTGAAAAACGACAAAGTCTCGCAAGAAATGTCATCAAAGGAAATGCAAATACTCCAAGTTCGTATGTAAGCCGTGCATCTTCAAGAACGTATTCATGTAGCTCTTGTCTACTCATTTTTCCGACTCGAATTCCTTCACCCTTTTTCTCCCGCTTTAAAAACAGCTTTGACAACATGGACAAAGAAGGATAAGGTTCATACTTTCCTCCAAAAGCGTATGTACGGAAACTACTATTGTTGAAGAATTTGAATAAATCTAAATGCAACGCAAAATTGAGTCTTGTGGTGAAGATTTCTTCTTCCCTGTACGCAATGTAGAAATCTCTCACGTTTATACCAAAGTGTACACACCTTGCTCTGAGATAAGGAAAATCAAAAGTATCACCATTGAATGTATGTACCAAACGAAACGTCCTTAGAATAGCAAGTGCAACTTCTAGCATCTCTTTTTCTGACGAAAAATCCTCAAGTAATAAAACTTTCTCATAATCATGACACACAAACGCGATAGCAATGATCGGAGATGTTGCTTTTTTGACGTCAGGAAGTTTTCCATTTTCAGGAGGAACTTCAATGTCTACTGCAACGAATGGAAGCTGAGGGACTGGAATATTAGCAAACATGACCCACTGTTCTGTGAACGACTCCATGGTTGCGGAATGTGTCATGAGATCCTGTCCATACATCGACAACTTTCCATTTTCAACGTCAGGGAAAGGCATCATCATTGTCCATGATTGATCAAACAAATAACAATAACGATAATGAATATTGTCCTCCCAAGATCCATCTTTGAGGAGAATTCGTAATCCTTTCTTTGTATTCTTGTCAAAGACGTCAGTCGGTTTCTCAACTAAATACTTTAGGAAGGACTTTTCTTGCCAATGAATTGCATCATACTTCGTTACTTCTTCTTTCACAAACTCAGTCTGTATATTCTGTGATGAAAGCAAGTATGGTTGATGTCCAGTCGGATCTATCACTTTGAGAAATTGATTATTCTCATTAAGGAACCAAAGCTCCGCTTTTCTACTTTCACGACTGTACACAACATCTATTAGAAAGAACTCACTCATTTTCTATCCTCCTTGAAAAACCTTTCAAGTGTATCTCTCTTATCGAAAACCTGACGACCTTTTTCTTGAAGAACGCATGTAGAACCAAAAGGACCAACTTGAACACTTCCTCTTGCAACAAAGCACAAATTTTTCAGTTTTCGATGACAACGCTGACACACACCATCACCCTTTTGTTTCGTTACACTCAAATCAAATCAACCATGTGTATGGATCACTTTTTAAAGAACTTTGTCAAAGTCCAATCTTCTATTTTACTACTCATGAGTTTCTCCAAGTCGCCTGACTTCCCTTTGTACTCATAAAGAAGTGCGCCATTGAAGATCTTCCGGTTTTCTTCTCCATTCTTCTCAATCACCTTACTATAGAAACATAGGTCGTCCAGACTAAGTCCAAGGCTCTTACAATAATCCTGAATTGCGACTTGACATTCTGGTGAAGAATCTTCAAAACGTTTTCGATCATGAACAAAAACCTTTCGGTCTTTTGAAACATGAATTGTGGAACCGCAATGAGGACAATAGACGGCACCATTGAACGCCACTATCTTCCAATTTGCGCTGTCTATCCAGTCAGAAAGATGATGCGCAAAAGCGAGGTACTTTGGTGTTGCGAAACCGAAAATGTGAACAAGTTTCTTGAAGTCATATTTCTGTTGAAGTGATCGAAAATACTGAAGATCAGAAATAAGTTGAACTGTGTCAGAAACGTGACCTGGTGTGTAACCACCATGTCCGAAAACAGGGAAGTCAAAAGGAAGATACCACTTGAATACTTCCTCTTGTGTTGGTTTATGAATAACAGGAATCAAAGGTATGTTACAACGTCCATACAGCTTCTTGAAGTTCTCAAAACTCTTCACCTCATCTGGAGGGTTACCAGTGACATCAAGATTGACAAAATAGTCAGGTCTTATCTGTTGTGCCATAGTAAGAACGGTTTCAACTGTCAATGGTAGGTTTCGTTGTGCTGCTGCCCATGCACCAGAATCCAGAACTATGATTCCATCAAAGTCAAAGTACTCATGAATTCCTGTCATCATCATCCTTCTGTAAGCAGTTGAGGACTTTAGTAATGGAGCACAAGAAACAATGATACCGTCAACTTTCACGAATTCCAAGATCCTGTGCAGTATCCTTTTTTCTCGGAGGTTAGGTTCTATTCCGAGAAAAATCTTTATTTCATGCTGCTTCTGGAGATTGAACTGTGACAATGGTATGTGCTCCACCACGTACTGAAAAGTCCGCTATGACTTTGATGAAAAACGGTTCAAGTACGCATTTTAGATCATTGAGGATTCGATTAGCTGCGCCTTCATGAGAGATGTATTCTTCTCGATACCTATTGAGATAGTATTTCAAAGACTTTAGTTCAACCACTTTCAGTTTCGGTATGTAGATGATTGTGATTGTTGCAAAGTCCGGGTGACCGCTTCGTGGACACTTGCAAGTGAATTCAGGGAATTCTATCTTGATTTCATACATTCGATTAGGTTCTGGGTTAGCCCAAGTCTCCAGTTTGGAGTCACGAATTGCTTTTTCTCCATACCTCAAATCCAAATTTTTACTCAGCTCCAATTAATAGGTCTAATACCAGATCCATCTCTTGTCTATCATGTGAAAGAGTGCTACTCCTAAGAGCATTGCACCAAGTTCTGACACGATTAGACCAGGCAAAGTAATAATGAAAGGCACGTTGAACATTGCATTCAACATATACGACACACTTAGAGCTATCACAATTGAAAAGATTATCGAAGCCAAAAAGTAGCTACCTTTTCCTTTCTGGTCTTTCTTGAGTTGTGCGACATTGTATGCGAGAAGCCCTCCTACTATATTCATGAAAGGCATGAATGCTAGTTCATAAATCCCTGCAAATGGTGAAACAATGTTTCCAATCGCAACACCGACAGCAAAAGCAATAGCAAGAGATCGTTGTTTTGCTACTGCAGGTTTCAATATCTCGGCTACGCGGAACTGAATTGCCAAAAAACTGATTGGTTGGAATAACCAAACCAAAACAGCGTAAAGTCCCGCGAATACAGCTACAAGCGCTACATCTTTTCCTGATTTCATATTTCTACCTTCTTTTTGAGAGGAACCATTTCTTCTCATTGACTTTTTGTCTCGAAGTTATGGCGGTGCTTTCCTCTTGTTCCGCCAGTCATGATTGAAAAAGACATGACATTAGGGTATTCATACATCCTAAGCAGACCTCGGAGAAACAACGTATTGAAGTTCGAAGAACTTCTCATTGTGAGCTTTCAGTATCAATGGAAGGTTATCGCCAAGACTTATTTCTGCTTCAGGAACCAGTGCTTTGACCTTGGTGATCATTGCTGTCAGGTACGCTGTCAGGAATCGATTCTCAGCTTTTGCACTCTCACTTCGTAGCTCTAACCCTGCGGTAGTTTTCCATGTGAATTTGTGTTGAGTCTTTCCTTTGCCCTGTGTCGCCATAGACAATGTTTCTTTGTCAGCAGAAACAGCTATTGTATCACTGAGAAAGCTGACTTCATCAATCCACGAACCAAAAGATTGGAGATTGACAGAGAAACGTACCGATAAGGGTGGAATATCCATTTCTGGTGCAATATGATCTTTTGAAGACTTCGGTAAAGTCAACTCCCGTACACCGGCTCCTGTCCTTTTGAAAACAACCTCTGTTCCTTGAACTGAGAACTCAAGCGTGTCAGTTTCGGCGACATTCTTCAACCACTTGAGCGCAACATCTATATCGAAACTGACTAAACCGGGTTGTGTTGGTGTGAACGCTGAGAAGGAAGAACTCTTCCAAAGAAACTCACAAAGACAGACTTTCGTGGGATCTATTTGCTTCAACAACAAACCAGAGGCGTCGACCTGAAATGTTATTACTCCTTCATCACTGACTGTGTTCAAGAGATCAAAAATGTCTCTTGCAAGTCTTGCGTTAGGAAATACTGCTCGAACCATACCACTTTTTTCTGACATTTTTTTCACCTCATTTTTTCTCAAGCTAATAAAACTTGAGTGGGAACGAATAATACATCATGTCACCCTCTTTGTTTGAACCAACTGCTGTCTTTCTAACATAGGAACATACTCAATTGTCGGACCAAAAAATTCTGCTCTTACCACACAGTTATCAAGCTTTTTACATTGCATACAACCACCAATAACTCTGCCATTCTTCAGTTTTTGTTGTTCTTCAACCCACCGATTACTATGTTCAAAAAGATTACAGTTTGAAGGAATTTGAACATAACTTCCTGCGGTATCTCTTACCTGTCTAATAGTCACCAGTACATCTTTTTCATCCACAATGATTGACTTTTCAAACCGTTTAAACAATGACGATGATCTTCCTAACATTCTTTCACGCCCAAGGGTAACTTTTTTCATTACTGAAGAAAGTTGAGCCAACTAATTTTCCTTCTTTGACAACAACTGAGTTGCTGATTTTCAAGTTTTCAATCTCTTTCTTCGCTCTTCTTTTCGAAACACCGTACACATTGATCAAAGTGTTTTCTAACTCTTCTTCCCCTATTCCTTGTGGACCTCTTGAACGCACAACCTCAAAGGCAGCACTCATTATCGACGGTCTTGTGGATACCCTGAACTTTGCAATTCTACGACTTTCAAGAAGAGCTTTAACTCTTGTTTCAACAATCACTGAAAGATAGAGCAACGCAGTTTCAATCGCCCTTTTATCAACTGTTATCATACCAGGAGGGTTTTCTGTACCAGAAAAACGTCTTGAGGCTGCATCAGCAACTGCAATGCGTAAAACGTCCCCACATTCTCTGAAAAGGATTGGTGGAGGAACTTCCGGTTCTTCTTGTTCACCAAATAATTTTCCCTCTTTTACTGCTTGTTCAATTTTCCCCCATGCATCATCCAAGGCTCTCAAAGTCTCTTTTCGTAACACTGTTCGTAAATCAATGGGAATATTGAACCCTCTTATCGGAGGAATATTGAAACCAGTTCTGTAGAGTCCTCCTAGAGCAGACGCATGAAGAATGAAGAAACAGCGGGTAAAGAGACTTTCAGGGTCAAGCAACGTATTCACTTCAGGTAAAAGAACGTTATCCCAAAAAGCGTTTAAAGCACTCTTTGCTTCAACTCTACTATAACCGATTGGTAATTCAATGAAACGTGAAAGAAAGCCCTCTGACACTCTAAGCAACAAATCTCTCAAAGTCATTTCAGGAACTCCGGCGATAACGGAGCATTTTGAGTTGTATCTAAACTCATTCGGAGAGGGAAACGTCACCCCGTCATACAATAGTTCCATCTCTCCTGTATTTGCAACTTTTGATGAGATCACTGTCTTAGAGACTTCATGTGGATATTCACACAACTCGTTCAGGTCCATTGAGATCGATTCATAGTGTTCTCCTGATCTGAGACTTTGAAAAAGCTCACGTATCACAAGAACTCCATTTCTTGCAAAATACGCTTTACCGGGAACCCAAAGTCCTTTTCTGTCTATCGCTCCTAAAAGGCCATCACTTGTGCACTTCCCTAACGAATGAACATTTGGACAAATGGTTGAAATTCTATCCATAATGAACCCTTTACCTCCACCCGGATTTCCTTTTAGCAACAAATGAAAACATGATCGAATCGGTGCACCAGAGTAAGCAATTGGGGGAAGTGAAGAACTCACTGATTGTAAGCCAGCAAGATAGAGCCAGTGTCTAAGTCCTTGGTGTGACTTTTCGTAGTGAAGTGCCATTGTTGAGAGCCAGTTCGGATTATTTCTCAGTTCATCCAAAGTCAAACTGATTTCACTTTTCCTGAATGACTTTTTTGCTATTTCAATCTCAGGTTCGTTGAACGCTACCTGCCAGCTCATAGTTTTTTCTCCATCTTACCTCGGCGGGATCTACTGAAATTCTTGTAATAGAAACTTTGACGACATCTCCTCTTTTCAAGCCAAGATCTCTTATAGCGAGCTTTGGTATATTGACATGAAATTGATCTCCTGTCCATTGAATCAATTTTTTGAATGTTGCTGTTCCATGTTCAGTTTCGACTAACGGAGCTAGCGGAGTTTCTTCTAAGTTACTTTCATCATGAAAAAGAGGACAGCCGTCTCCTTGGGTACAATCAGCGTTCTGTCTCTTGTATTTTGAATTAATGACACATATATACACACCATTTCTTTTTTGAATAGGAATTCTAACTTTCTCTCTTTTCTCAAAGTCTTGCCTCTGAACTCTAAACTCAAGGCATGGTATTTTTCCTAACTCTCCTTTCTGCTGTGCCTCTATGACTTCTTTATAGGTCAGGAGATTTTTGGGCTTCATGAAAATCACAAAACTGTATTAGTAGTATTGCTAGTATTGTGTTTATCTCTAAGTGTTTGAATTGTTGTTCAACGCAACAATTTCCTTGTTTCTACAAGCTGTACAGTACTTAGTATGATACTCAAGTGGTACCGGTACACCGCATTTCTCGCATGGCTTAGTGAAACTCAATGGATCCCGTTGCCTCACTCTTTTAATGTGTAACCAAACAGAGGGAAATGATCGAGACAAACAGCTTGCGGTTTCTGTTATAGTCTTGTTGTTTAATAAATGTTGAATGATCAGTCCATTCTCAACCTCTGTCCAAGATCTTCCATTGCACAACAATGATATCAACTCTTTTTTGCCTTTCCGTTATTGACCCACTGTTCAACTGCCCCTCTCACAATACCCTTATCAAGTCCGTTCTCTGCTTTCAAAGCTTTGTTAACCTCTTTCCCAAAACCATCAGTGGCTATCTGTAAGGAGAGTTGTTCATCATAACAGCTTCGGTGCCAAGTTCCTAATTTTGTACGAACAAATTCTTCTTTTGAAGGATCAATCATTGTACCACACTGAAAACATTGAGTAATCGTTTTTGCAATAGATTTCCCGACAGAACATATTGCGTTCTGATCAATCGTAAAGAAATGTTCATCTGATGAGTGAGCAAAGTCTGCTGTTTTTTCAACCCAGATTCTTCTGACTTGTACGCCTCTAGGTACACCATAATATCCTTTGTCAAACACAGACACAAAACAATGATCAACTTGGATGACTGCATTGCAACGATGTGCTATTGCAATACCACCAGCAATACCCGGATCTTGTCTTGCGCCTCGATGTTGACTCGTAGCGATAATAGATATTTCTGAACCTTCAAGCCCTTCTGTAATTCTGTTGATAAAATCTCTCATAGCAGTTCTTAGTTCCCCCTCCCAAGCCGTCATATCGGTCACACTGTCGATCGCAACAAGTTGTCCTCCTGTTTCTTTATGCCAATCAACTATATCCTTTGCTGAAAGAGGAACCGTTTGTTTTCCATGATCTTTCGTAAAACTATCAACAATCTCAAGTCCTTCAATTGCTCGTTTCCCTTCATTAATTGTGACTTTCACGTTCTCTAGGTTCTCTAAAAATGCTATGTTTGCAATATTATATGCAACGACTTCTGGTGGTTTTTCAAAGGTATGAAACTGTGCTTTCACTCCATGGTTAAGCTGATTAGCAAACAGATTATAGAGAAAAACGCTCTTGCCGGTGCCCGGACTCCCAGCAAGTAATGTGATGCCGGGAGACCCTAAAGGCAATCCACCTGGAATATGTTCACCATCATCAGTCGGTACAAGTACTAATTCATCGAATCCATCAACATATGAAGAAAGACATCTTGGTCTCCAAAGTCGCGTACTTGAAAGTCTTCGTCCTTTCAAACTCGATCCTTGATATGGTGTGACTATTTTTTCAGTTGAAGCCTTTGAGGGTTGACCTACTGCTTCTGATTGTGATTCCTTTGACTTAAACCACGACATACATTATCACTCGTAACTGTATATAGCAACAGCGTTAAGTGCAAGGTCACCTGTCTGTGTGCTTTGTGAAACTCTTGCTATGACTACAACACGAGCACCAATCGGAATACTGTCTCCACCAAAATCTTCGGCAAGCCTACCACTGATCCATACCATCACAGGTGTTTCCACACTGTCATCAGAAAGACGTATTCCGGCAAAACTCTGATCGTCACGCCTATATACTCTATCACCTACATAACCAGCAAAGATTCCTTCTGGCGGTGACTCATTAAGCACCTGTTTCGCGTCATCAAGTTTGTGAACTCCACCGTTCTGTGCAACCATTTTAATGAATTCATCCATTGTTGGTAAACCCTGTACAGAAGTTCGATGGTCCGCAATCTTTGTGAACCTTGTTTTTTCTGGGAGGAAATACAAACGGTAGACCTGTGATGCTGCTTTAGGATTGGGAGGCGCAATTCCAGCCCTGAACTGATAGCAATACCCCCAAAACAGTAGGTTCTTTCCTTCTTGATCCTTCATGTGAAGTATCTGAGATAGCTCATCCCAACAAGGCATGTTAGCAGTAATCAATTGACCATTATACATCAACAACCAAGTTATTGTTCCTGACACTCCCTTAGTTTGGTCCTTTTTCCGTATGAAATTTCTAGGTCCATCAATCGTGATTATTCTACCAACAACATCAACTTCTGTTCCTGTTGAACGAGATGCTAAACGAGATTTCAAGACATGGAGTGCACCCTGAAAAGAACATCTATGCTCATTGATAATTTTCACAAGTTCTGCCTGTAACTCTGGAACTGAACGATTCAACTTGAGAGACATATCACTCAGGAAGTTCATGACCTCAGGTGTCATGTTCAAAGGAGGAGAAATACCAACTGATGGAGGTGCTGATTGAGAGGGAACTTGTGGAACGACTTGTTGAGGAGTGGATTGTGGTGCTGGTGGAGCAACAGGAACATAGGCTGGTTGTGTCATTGTCGGAGTTGGATTTAGAACAGGACTTTGAGGTAGTGTGAAAACATTCGGTGTTTGAGGAGGAGGTTGACTAGGCACGGTTCTTTCACCAACATATTGTGTCAAAACCTCTTTTGTAACACCATACTTGGCACAAAGTGCTGGAATGATTGTTTCATCTGGTAGCTTTAGTTGTCCTCTCATCAACTGGTAATCAGCAATCACTGCTGACACATTAAGTTGTGGGGCACTCATCGTTTTTCACTTTTCTCCTTTTTCGACATTTCCGCCTCATGCTTTAGATGACGGGAAACCATATCTAAAGATTTGAGAGCGTCTTCCGAACTCAGAGTTGTCGGGAAAACAAAAATTGCTCTTGTGTCACCAACAAGAACGATTTTTCTATCGGGTGTGAGACCCGTGGCATCTCTAATTTTTTGAGGTATGTAAATCTGTCCTTGCGCATTGACAGAGGTTTCTATTTTCAAGAGTTCTTGTCTCCGTTACTAAATTTTAGTAAAACATACAACTAACAAAGTGCTATTTAACATTACTGATTTTTCTCAAGATGTTTCATACACATACTAGAAAAGTTTGAAACAAACTAGAGTTCTAAACAGAATACTATAATTTCTAGTTGCTTTTTGGTTCGATTATTCGAACTCTACATAGTATGAAATAAGTGTACTATGTGCAGGACTTTAATGACATAGTACAAATAAATGAGTAAGGATATCATGACTTGAGCTGAAAACACTTTGATAGAAAAAGAAGAAATTCTAGAACTTGTCAGACAATCAGAAAATAAGAGGTTGTTTGCTGACGAACTCTTTGAACATTTCTGTGGAAAAGAAGAGATTTTTGATGTTGTTGGAGTAATCTTAGATCTTGTAGAAGAAAAGAGACTTAGAGCTTTTCGTGCTAAAAAGCATGGAAGATACATAAATTGTTATGAAATGGTCACTAAGCAAAGGGTATAGTTCCCGACCCAACAGACACCTGATTCTGTTGTTGTTCTTTCTGCGCAGGATAGCCTTGGTCGGAACGCTTGGCGCTATCAACCATGCATCCGAACAACATCCATCCGTTCATCAAAATCCCCCAAGGAAACCCACGCCATTTATGGGTGGGAGGAATTGGGGTATCTCGCATTTGGTGACAACATTTAAATATGAATTAAACAGTTTCAGTATCGGTGAGACTTTGAGAAAGTGCGTCGTACTTAATACTGTTGACTTGACACCGAGGAAACAAGCTATATTTGACCGATTCCTCAACGAGTACCTCCGTATTCTCAATGAGACGTTGAAGCAACTACCCAATGCCAAATCCTCTACGCAGCTACACCATCTGACATATTCGAACATACGTGAAATCTCCTTTTTACATTCCGATATCGTCCAAGAAGCACGAAAAGACGTTTGGGCTAAGCGAAAGACCATTAAAAATGGATTTAAGTGGTGTTCCATTCGACTCAATGAAAGATTGTTCAAACCTGTTAAGTCTAAAAGAGGAAATCCATGTTTCAAGATTACTTATTCTCCTCGTAAGAGCTTTGCAATTCCTGTTAAACTTGACAATCAACATCAACGATTCAACTCTTTCCTTAGCGATGGATGGAATTTCAGCAACATTTCCCTTCAGTGGAACGGAAAGATTGCTGTCATCTTTGAAAAAGAATTTCCTAAACCAACAAACGATAGATGTTTTGTCGTTGGTGTAGACATCGGCTCCTCCACTCTTGCAGCAGTTACCCTTTTTAACACCGAATCTTCTAAAGTCGCCAAACAACTCTATTTTGGCAAAGACGTTGCCAAACAACAAAGAAGATATCTTGAACGAAAAGGCGAACTTCAGAGTCATGCTGATAAGGGCTCTAGCAAGGCTAAGAAATATCTCAAGAGACTTAAGCACAAGCAGAGAGATTTTGTCAAGACTAGAAGCGGGCAGGTTGCAAAAGAAATTGTAAATCTTGCCAAACAGTATGATGCGTCTATCGCCATCGAAAAGCTTAGTATTAGAGGAAGAAAACACAAGTTTGGCAAAGAAGCTAACAAAAAGATTAACCACATTCCTTATGCACAACTTAGACAGTTTCTCACTTCTAACTGCGAACAGCTCAGTATCCCTCTTCAAGTTGTTGACGCTTACCACACTTCTAAGTGGTGTCCACATTGCGGTGCAGTGAATAACGGACACGACTCTGAAAACTACGCTCTGTACAGATGCAGAGAGTGTGGTATGGTCATGAACAGCGATAGGAAAGCCTCGCTTGCTATCGCTATAAAATCTGTGTTGGAGCGGACATCTCAAAGTCTCACCGACTCTTGGTTTGACCAGATTTCCAACACAAAAGTCCCTGTAAACGGGCTTGTTCGTCCAAATGTAGGTGGTTCGAGTTTTGCTGTGCAACATATCGATCACCTTATGGAAAGCTCATGTTTTTAAACATGGGTAGTTTAC
>Ga0315280_10000330_pt1 | contig 88019 bp, 66 predicted proteins | sample YL17G06_40_MG_FD_203697 | JGI IMG/M metagenome (GOLD analysis project Ga0315280, IMG submission 203697) | Sediment microbial communities from Yellowstone Lake, YNP, Wyoming, USA - YL17G06_40 | ecosystem: Environmental > Aquatic > Freshwater > Lake > Sediment | place: USA: Wyoming | collected...
TCAACTCGCCGGGGACGAGCAGGCCAAGGCCGCCACCGAAGCCAAAGCCGCTGCCGTAGCCAAGGCCAAGGCCGCTGCCGAGGCGAAGGCCAAGGTTGAGCAGGAAGCCAGGACCAAGGCGCTCGCCGAGGCCAAGGCCGCTGCCGAGGCGAAGGCCAAGGTTGAGCAGGAAGCCAGGACCAAGGCGCTCGCCGAAGCCAAGGCCGCTGCCGAGGTGAAGGCCAAGGCCGACCAGGAAGCCAGGGCCAAGGCCGACCAGGAAGCCACGGCCAAGGCCAAGGCCCTCGCGGACGCCAAGGCGTCCGTCGCGCAGGCCCAGGATGCCCTCCGGGCCGGCAAGGTCGCCGACGCCCGCAAGTTGGTCGATCAGGTCAAAGCGTCGAAGGTCGGCCTCGGCTGGTGGGGCAACATGCAGTTCTCAGCCCTGGAGAGGAGAGTCGCCAGGGCCGAGATCGCCGAGGCGGAAGCGGCGTCCGCCCCCAAGGTGGCCGCGAAACCGCCCGAGGCGAAGCCGCCGGTGACCGTGGCCGCCAAACCGCCGGAGCAGGTGACGCCCGTTGTAGCGCCCAAGCCGCCGCAACCTGCTCCTGTGGCGCCTGCGTTGCCCGTGCCGCCGGCGCCCAGGCCGGAAGGCCTGACGGTGGCGCAGCAGGCGAAGCGCGCCCAGGCCGAGGAAGAAATGAAACTCGGCGACGATGCGCTGGCGCGCCACGAGTACCAGCAGGCCAAGATCCGCTATGCCAAGGCTGTGGAATTGTGGCCGGAATCCGTCCGGGCCAAGAAGGGCCTGGATGACGCCTTGCGGCTCCTGGCCGAGCGCGAAGAACCGCTCGGCGACGTCGTCCGCGAACTCTCGTCCATGGAGCGCCAGCGGATCATCGCAGCCGTCCAGGAGATGCTGGCCCAGGCCCAGCGCGACATGGAGCGCGCCGAAAGGGTCGAAGACTACAACGACGCCCTGAGGCCGCTGGCCCAAGCCGACCGTACCATCGACGTGGCCCGGGTCCTGTCGCCCGAGGAGCAGGAAGCGCTGCGGACCGACGTGTGGGCCCTGCGCAAAGAGATTGAGAGACGCAAGGTCGATGCCACGACCCTGCGCGAGAAGAAGGCCAAGCAGGAGGCGGACCTCCGCGAGAGGACTCGCCGCGAGGCCGACCGGGCCGACCGCGACAGCAAGATCAAACAACTGTGGGATCGGGCGAAGGAACTGAGGCACAGCATGCAGTTCGGCGAGGCCATCGAGATCCTCGACCGACTCATCGCCGTCGATCCGAACGATGAGCGAGCCCTGAGGTGGCGAGAAGACCTGCTGTACCTGGATGCCCAGACCCGGCAGGTCAACGTCCGCACGGAGCGCGAGCGGCAGGCTGTGGAGTCACTCGCCGACGTCGAGGAAGCCTCCATCCATCCGGGGGACCGTGTCCGCGGGAAATCCATCCTCCTGAGGTACCCGGAGGCGAAGGACTGGAAGGAACTGAGCCAGTTCCGCAAGGAGTTCACCAAGGCCGTCTCCGCCGAGCCGAAGGCCGTGTCCGAGACGCGCCGGCGCCTGGTCGAGGAGATCGACCTGGACTTCGAGAAGACCAGCCTCGATAACGTGCTGAAGTACATCGGCGAAGTGCAGCGGGGCCTGAACATCGTCATCGATCCCGACGTCGCGGCAGCGGGGATCGACCTGTCGACCCGCGTGGTGGACCTCAAGGTCAAGCGCGTCTCCATCGAGTCGGTCCTGGGCCTGATCCTCGGCGCAGACCTCGGTTACAAGGTCGAGCCGGGCTACATCCTCATCACCACCAAGGAGAAGTTGCAGCAGAACCTGCCGGTGGTCACGTACCCGGTGCAGGACCTTGTGGCCCAGATACCGGACTTCGGCGGCGAGGCCCCGCGGTTTGAAGTCGCCAACGTCACGCAGGCGGCCTCGCAGGCGGCCGCCGGCGGCGCCGGCGGCATGAACCTCTTCGGCGGCGGCGCCGCCGCGCGCAAGCCGGAGGAGGAGGCCGTCGGCCCACAGGAACTCCAGGACATCATCAAGCGCACCGTCAACAATACCTCGGACCCCGCCGTGGCCGCCTGGTCCGACGAAGGCGGACCTGCCGCCATCGAGTACATCAACGGCCTCCTGGTCGTCACCCAGACGCGTCGCGGCCATGAGAAGGTCGCCGACCTCCTGGAGCAGTTGCGCCGCGAGCGGGCCATCATGATCAGCGTCGAGTCCAGGTTCTGCACGGTGACCGACGAGTTCCTCCAGGACATCACCCTGGACGTCGATGCCGCCTTCCTCAACGTCGGCCCGAGGGGCTTCGTCAGGAACCCGGCGACCGGCGTTCCGTGGTCCCCGATCAACAACCCGGCCGCGCCGCCGCCGTATAATACGCTGCCCGGCATCCCCGGCGCCGCGGGAACCCAGTTTGGCCAGCCCATCATCGTTTCCAACACCGGCTCCAACGGCATGGGCACCCAGACGCTGTTGCCCGTCAGCGGCACGGTGTTCGGACAGCCCACGTGGACGTCCAACTTCAACCAGGGCGGCATGGTCGTCAGCGGCGTCTTCCTCGACGACATCCAGGTGGGCTTCATGCTGAGGGCGATCCAGGCCGACGTCCGGTCCACCACGCTCCAGGCGCCGCGCGTCACGCTCTACAACGGCCAGCGGTCTTACATCAGCGTCTCGACCGTGACGACCTACATCGCCGACGTGACGCCGGTCGTGGCCGAGGCGGCCGTCGGTTGGGACCCGACCATCGGCGCCATCCCGGTCGGTGTTACGCTCGACGTCAAGGCGACGGTCTCGGCCGACCGCCGGTACGTCCAGATGGACCTGAGGCCGCAGGTGGCCGACATTGAAGGGTTCGAGCACTCGACCGTGACGGCAGCCGTGCCCGCCCTCGGTATCGCGACTGCCACCATCGACCTGCCGCGCGTCCGCGTCCAGGACTTCAAGACCACCGTCAGCGTGCCCGACGGCGGGACGCTCCTGCTGGGCGGCACGAGGCAGTTCATCGAGGGCGAGGCCGAGACCGGCGTCCCGGTCCTGTCGAAGATCCCCATCCTGAAGCGCCTCTTCAATAACCGCGCTACCGTTCGCAGGGCCAACAACCTCCTGATCCTCATGAAGCCCAGGATCATCATCCAGGCGGAGGAGGAGAAGAACCTCGGCTACGATAACTTCTAGCCGAGCACTGAAGGACGCGATGCACCGGGGAGGCCCCAGCGGGCCTCCCCGATTTTTTGTGGGGCGCGCCGCCAGGCGCGCTTATGATACGCTCATGCCTGGCACACGCATGTTCAGCGGGAACCCGAAGGCGACCCGGCCGGTCGGCGCGGCGCAGGCACGCGCCGGCCTTCGGCTCGCCGCCACACGGGCCAGGTGCGCGCTCGGCGCGAAGTCGCGCTGCCTGGTCGAGGTGGCGTGATGCTCTCGCTCATCGAGATGCTGGTAGCCCTGGAGATGCTGCTCCTGCCGGCCTGGGTCGGAGCGGTGCTGGTGTCGCCGCCCGAATCGCTGGGGCGGCGCCTCAGGCGCTGCGCCGCCGCCGTGGTCGTGGCAGCCGCGCTCCTGCTGGTCTTGGCGGCCCTGGTGTCGTGGCAGGCTGTGGGGGGCGTCCTTCGCTCGCAGGCGGTGGCGGCGGGATTCCTGGTCCTCATGGTCGGCCTGGGGTCGCTCCTGTATCGCCTCACGGGCCCGCGCGCCACGCAGATGATTACCATGCTCCTGGGATGGCTTGCGGTGGCCGGCGTCATCGTGGTCGGCCCGCTGGCCCAACTGGCCGACCCCTTCTGGAAGGAGCCCCTGGTCCGCACGGTCGTCTACGCCAACCCGATCGTGGTGGCGGAGCACGAACTGGGCCTGAAGTGGCTCCACCAGAACCTCACCTACCGCCTGACCGCCATCGGCGAAAGTTACAGTTACCTCTTCACGGGCCTCGCGTGGTGGAAGACGCTGCTGGCGTACCTATTTGTCGGCTCGGGCCTCTTCGTCTTCAGCCTGCGCAAGCCGTTTGGCCAAGACAAAGATCGTCGCCGTACCGGCGACGGCTAGAGCAGTTCACGTTCGTGTATAACGGGAGTCAGCGCGGCGGGCAAGACTGCCCGCCGCGCCAATGCCTTTGGCCGCCGCGCAAGTGCTCTCAGGTGCCGCGCGAACGTCCACGTTGTCTCGGCTCATCGCTCGCGGCGCGCGGCTTCCGTCCGGGGGCTTATTTCTTGACCTCGTACTCGGCGTCGATGACGTCGTCGCCGCCCTTGCCCTTGGCGGTCTTGGCCTCGCCAGTGCCCTGCGGGCCGGGGCCGGCGGCACCGGCCGGCTGCTCGGCGCCCGCCTGGGCGGCGCCGGGGCCCTGCTGCTGGTAGAGCATCTGGGCCAGGCTGTAGGAGGCCTGTTTCAGGGCTTCCGACGACCGTTCGATGCGGGCCTGGTCCTCGGTCTTGACGGCCTCCTGGACCTCCTTGATGGCGGCCTCGATGCGCGACCGGTCGTCCTGGGAGAGTTTCGAGCCGTGCTCCTTCAGGGTGTGCTCGACGTTGTAGGCGAGGGCGTCGGCCTCGTTGCGTTTCTCCACCAGGGCCCGCTGCCGCTTGTCTTCCTCGGAGTGGGCCTCGGCCTCGCGCTGCATCTTCTTGACCTCGTCTTCCGAGAGGCCGGAGGAGGACTTGATGAGGATCGACTGCTCCTTGCCTGTGCCGAGGTCCTTGGCGTGGACGTTCAGGATGCCGTTGGCGTCGATGTCGAAGGAGACTTCGATCTTCGGCACGCCGCGCGGCGCCGGGGGGATTCCGGTCAACTCGAACCGCCCCAGGGTCCGGTTGTCGCGTGCCATGGGCCGTTCGCCTTGGAGAACGTGGATTTCGACGCCCGGCTGTCCGTCGGCCGCCGTCGAGTAGACCTTCGTCTTCTTGGTCGGGATCGTCGTGTTGCGCGGGATCAGGACGTCGACGACGTTGCCGAGCGTCTCGACGCCCAGCGACAGCGGCGTCACGTCCAGCAGCAGGATGTCCTTGACCTCCTGGTTGATGACCGCGCCCTGGATGGCTGCGCCGACGGCCACAACCTCGTCGGGGTTGACGCCCTTGTGTGGCTCGCGGCGGAAGAGTTCCTTGACCAGCGCCTCGATGGCCGGCATGCGGATCTGGCCGCCGACGAGGATGACCTCGTCGACGTCGAAGTCCGAGCCTCGTTTGCGGCGGGCGTCTTCGAGGCACCGGAGGCACGGCTGGCGGGCCCGCTCGATCAGTTCGCGGGTCAGTTCCTCCAGTTTCGCCCGCGTGATCTTCATCATCAGGTGTTTCGGCCCGCTGGAGTCGGCCGTGATGAACGGCAGGTTAATGTCGGTCTCCAGGACGGTCGACAGTTCGCACTTGGCCTTCTCGGCGGCCTCCTTGAGGCGCTGGAGTGCCATCTGGTCTTTCCTGAGGTCGATGCCGGTGTCGGCCCTGAAGGTGTCGGCGATGTAGTCCATGACGCGCTGGTCGAGGTCGTCGCCGCCCAAGTGCGTGTCGCCGTTGGTGGCTAGGACCTCGAAGACGCCTTCGCCTACGTCGAGGATCGAGATGTCGAACGTGCCGCCGCCGAAGTCGAAGACCGCGATCTTTTCATTCTTTTTCTTGTCCAGGCCGTAGGCCAGGGCCGAGGCCGTCGGCTCGTTGATGATGCGGACCACCTCGAGGCCGGCGATGGTCCCGGCGTCCTTGGTGGCCTGGCGCTGAGCGTCGTTGAAGTACGCCGGCACGGTGATGACGGCCCGCTTGACCTCGTCGCCGAGGTAGTTCTCGGCGGTACGCTTGAGGTCCTGGAGGATCATTGCCGAGATTTCAGGCGGCGTGTACTCTTTGCCGCGGACGCGGACGCGCACCAGTTCGTCCTCACCGCCGACGATCTCGTACGGCACCATCTTCTCTTCGGCCGCCACCTCGCGATGGCGCCGGCCCATGAACCGCTTGATCGAATAGACGGTGTTCCGCGGGTTCGTGATGGCCTGGCGCTTGGCGATCTGGCCGACCAGTCGCTCGCCCTTGTCGGCGATGGCCACGACCGAGGAGGTCAGGCGGCTCCCCTGGGCGTTCGGGATGACGGTCACCTTGTCTCCCTCGCGCACCGCGACGACGGAATTGGTTGTTCCGAGGTCGATTCCGATGATTTTGTTGCTCGCCATGTTCATACTCCTTTCCGCGCCCGCCGGTTGGGGCGCGGTCCGCTGTCATGGATGATTGGCACAATGCCTCAGCATTGAGGGTGCAAAACCCGTGCCATCAGGCCCGGATTAAGGGCTCCCCCCAATGGGCTGATTGCCAATAATGGAATGCCATGGCCACGGCCGCAAAGCCCGGCTTGAGCCTGCCATTCCGACAGTCGGCCCCGGGCCAGCGGCACCAACCTGCCGTTTTGGCAACCGGCCGAGGCCATGCCGGGACCCGTCTCGTGTCGCCACGGTCCTCGCCATACAAAATCGTTCAGCCGTGGTCGGGCGAAATCCGTTGACGCCCCGAACCTGGCCGCCTATAAGGTCCAGTGTTCCCTCGCAAGGACTTGCCGTGACTCGCTTGCCCAACAAGATCCTGATGTGGAGCGCCAACCTCCTGGTTCCGGGGGCGGGACTGGTCCTCATGGGCCGTCTCGGCGCGGGGATCGCCGGCGCCATCCTTTGGCTCTCGGCCGCCGCCTATCTTGTGCTCGGGGTAATATGGTCGGAGGCCGGGTGGATTCAGTGGGTGGCGCGCGGCGGGGCGGTCGGCATCGTCTACGCCGCCGCCCAGGGCGTTCTCTACGCCGTTTCTCGCCGGATGGAGAGGCACCTGGCCGACGAGCCGCGCGATGGGCGATTCAAGGCCGCCCTGGCCGCCTATCTGACAGGCAGTCTCGACGAATCGGAGTCGATCTGTCGGGCGCTCTTGAAGGATGACCCGGACGATGTAGAAGCGACGCTGCAACTCGGATACCTGGCCCGGCAGCGGGGCGACCTGGCGGCGGCGCGGCGTTGGTTTGCCAGGGCCAGGTACCTCGACGATGAGGGCAAGTGGGATTTCCAGGTCGAGCGCGAACTGGCGGCCTGCAACCCGCAGACGCCTTGCGGAAAGGCCAAGCCTGGTTAGCCATCGCCGTACCGGCAATGGCCCAACGAGGCGCGCGGACCGATGTCCGAACGAGCAGCTTTTGCTGTCGCCAACGACAGATTCTGACGATAAAAACTGCGGAATGCCCGCGATTCTGGCATACGCTTTGCGTATTGAAGTCGGGCGGGGGCGCGCTACAATTTGGGCGGCACAAGCAGAGCAGGCGCACCGGACGCCGGGGGGCGGCACCTGAGTTTATGCGCCTGACCAGCCGAGAGGCACAAGCATGTTCGAACGGTTTACGGATCGTGCCCGCAAGGTGATGGCCCTGGCCAACCAGGAGGCCCAGCGGTTCAACCACGAATACGTGGGCACCGAGCACATCCTCCTGGGCCTGGTCAAGGAAGGCCAGGGTGTGGCGGCCAACGTCCTGCACAATCTTCAGGTGGACCTGAAGAAGATCCGCCTGGAAGTCGAGAAGATCGTCAAGTCCGGCCCCGCGATGGTGACGATGGGCAAACTGCCTCAGACGCCGCGCGCCAAGAAGGTCATCGAGTTCGCCATTGAGGAGGCCCGGAACCTCGGTCATAACTACGTCGGCACCGAGCACCTCCTGCTGGGCCTCTTGCGGGAACACGACGGCGTGGCCGCCCAGGTCCTGATGAATCTGGGGCTGAAACTCGACGAGGTCCGGGCCGAGGTCCTCAACATCCTGGGCGCGACCATGGAGAACGGGGCGGCCGCCGGCGCCGCCACCGAGGAGGAGCGTCGCGGCAAGTCCAAGACGCCCGCCCTCGATTCGTTCGGAAGGGACCTGACGCAACTGGCCGCCGAAGGCAAACTCGACCCGGTCATCGGGCGCCAGGACGAGATCGAGCGCGTCATCCAGGTCCTGTGCCGGCGGACCAAGAATAACCCGGTGCTGCTCGGCGAGGCGGGCGTCGGCAAGACCGCCATCGTCGAGGGCCTGGCGCAGCAGATCATGAGCGGCGATGCCCCGGAACTCCTAATGAACAAGCGCATCGTGGTCCTGGACCTGGCGATGATGGTGGCCGGAACGAAGTACCGCGGCCAGTTCGAGGAGCGGATCAAGGCCGTCATGAACGAGGTCCGCCGCGCGGGCAGCATCATCCTCTTCATCGACGAACTCCACACCCTCGTGGGCGCGGGCGGCGCCGAAGGCGCCATCGACGCCTCCAACGTCCTGAAGCCGGCCCTCTCTCGCGGCGAGATCCAGTGCATCGGCGCCACGACCCTTGACGAATATCGTAAATATGTCGAAAAGGATGGCGCGCTGGAGCGGCGGTTCCAGACGATCATCGTCGACCCGCCGTCGACGGCCGAGACCCTCGACATCCTCAAGGGCCTGCGCGACCGCTACGAGGCCCACCACCGCGTTCAGATCACAGACGGGGCACTGAAGATGGCCGTCGACCTCTCGAACCGCTACATCTCCGGCCGGTTCCTGCCGGACAAGGCCATCGACGTCATCGACGAGGCGGGCGCGCGGGTGCACCTGCGGGCGATGACCCGGCCGCCCGACGTCACGCGCCTGGAGCAGGAGATCGACAAACTCAACCAGGAGAAGGAAGAGGCGGTGGCCCAGTCGGCCTACGAGCGTGCGGCGGAACTGCGGAACCGCGTCGAGAACCTGAAGGCCAAGAAGCAGGCCCTCCTGGCGGAGTGGCGCGAGCAGGGCCACGAGGCCGAAGGCGTCGTCGACGAGGAGGTCGTCTGCGAGGTCGTGAGCCGCATGACCGGCGTGCCGCTGACGCGACTCGAAAGCGAGGAGACCGAGAGGCTCCTGAAGATGGAGGACGAACTGCACAAGCGCGTCGTCAGCCAGCACGAGGCCATCTCGGCGGTCGCGCGGAGCATGCGCCGCAGCCGCAGCGGCCTCAAGGACCCGCGCCGGCCGATGGGCTGCTTCGTCTTCCTCGGGCCGACGGGCGTCGGCAAGACGCTCCTGGCGAAGGCCCTCGCGGAGTTCATGTTCGGCGACGAAGACGCCCTCGTTCAGATCGATATGTCGGAATACATGGAGAAGCACAACGTGTCGCGCCTCGTGGGCGCGCCGCCGGGCTACGTCGGCTACGAGGAAGGCGGCCAGTTGACCGAGCGGATCCGGCGGCGGCCCTACAGCGTGGTGCTCCTCGACGAGATCGAGAAGGCCCATACCGACGTCTACAACATGCTCCTTCAGATCATGGAAGAGGGGAACCTGACCGACAGTTTCGGCCGCCGCATCGACTTCCGCAACACGGTCCTCATCATGACCTCGAACATCGGCGCCGACATCATCAAGAACCAGGCGGGGCTGGGCTTCCGCAAGAAGACCGCCGAAGCCACCTACGAGCAGATGAAAGAGATCCTGATGAAGGAGGTCGAGCGGCACTTCCGGCCGGAGTTCCTCAACCGCGTCGACGAGACCGTCATGTTCCACCAACTCACCAAGGAGGACCTGAAGTCGATCGTCGACATCGAAGTGGGGAAGGTGTGCGGCCGGCTCCAGGCCCAGGGCATCCAACTCGTGCTCCTGGAGGATGCGAAGGAGTACCTGATCAACCAGGGGTACAGCCCCGAGTTCGGCGCGCGGCCGCTGAGGCGGGCCATTGAGCACCTCATCGAGGACCACATCTCCGAGGAACTGCTGCGCGGGGCCTACAAGGAAAAGAACCACATCGCCATCAGCGTGCGCGACGACCACCTGTACTTTGAGGCATCGGCGGAGCCGCCCGCTTCGCCTGTCGAGGTTCATCACGGGACTTAGAAGCGGCCAGGTGGTGCCCATCCGGCGGCCCGCGGCGATGAGAGCGTCGCGGGCCGTCTTGTCAGGCCGCCGCAGGTATTGCTTTCGGAATCGCCGGCAAAGTCGTATAATGTAAGAAGAGGGAAGGGCATGTGCCGATAAAGGTTTCTGGGCCTGGACTCCGGCGGAAGGCGATGCCGGGGGAGGTCAACATGAAGACGCTCGCGTGGATGACCGCAGGGGTGATGGCGCTGGCGGCGGTGGGCCTCGTGGCCGCCGGGGCCTACGGCCAATACTATACGCCGCTGCGGTATGACCTGCGGTACACCAGTCCGACGTACATCCCGAGCGGGGTGATGCGGTTCGGGCCGTCGGATCACCCCGACCCGTACGCCTTCGGGGCGCCCCAGTACGGCAACCTCGGGATCACGGGCAACCTGCGGCTGGGCAAGTCGTTCCAGGGCAACGTGCCCTACGGCCAGATCGGGAGCCAGTTTGCCGGCACACTGCCGACGGACAGCCTGAGCCGATTCAAGCGCGACAGTTTCGGCGTGGCGGACATCGGTACGAATGTCGAGTACGGCATCCCCGAGGCGTATTTTCCCGGCTCCGGGAGCGTGACCAACTTGTGGACGGCGGAGAATCGGTTCGCGGTGCCTCCGCTGGGCAACCGGGCCCCCTATACGCTGCCGAACCTGAACACGCCGTTCATGGGTTACAGGCCGCGACCATCGGGCGACTTCCTTGGCTACAACGTGGCCGAAGGAGTCCACCTTCCTGCCGGGATGGGGCCGACGCAAATCGGCATGTCGATTCCCGCCGCCTCGCTGAGTTGGGTCGACGCCCTGATCGCGGGCCGTATCTCGGTGCCGCAGTCGATGGCCGCGGCGGCGGAGGATGCCGAGAAGGAGAGACAACGCGACAAGCGTCTGGGCCTTCCGAGGGAGTTGCCGGACTTGAGGTTCGGCCTAAGGCTTCCGACGGCGCCCGAAGCGGAACTGGTGCCCCACAAGGAGGTGGAAGCGAAGAAGGCCGAGGAGGCCGGGATCGAGACGCCGGGCGAGCCCGGGCAGTTCTGGCTGACGCCGCCGCCGAAACGCGAGAAGTCGGCCGCTGGGGCGGCCATTCGGCCGACCGAAGAGCCACCGTCGGCCAAGGCGCCCCCGCGCAAGCCGTCGACGCCGCCCGAAGAGGCGGCCCCGCCGGAACCGGGCGGACCGGCGGTGCCGGCCATCCCAGGACCCTACAGGCCGGTGGCGTCGTATGGCGTCTACCTGGGGCGAGCCGGGGCGGCCATGAAGCAGTCGGGCTACGACGAGGCCGAGGCGCTTTACGCGGCCGCCGAGTCACTGGAACCGAACCGGCCGGACGCGTTCTTCGGACGCCTCTACGCCATCATCGCCATGCGCAATTACCTCCAGGCGAGCCTGGTCATTCAGAACGGACTTGCGCGCCATCCGGAATGGGCGAAGGCGGTCCCCAGCATCCAGGCGGCCTACTCGGACCCGGAAGTCTATGCCCGGACCGTGGCGTCCCTCAAGACTTTTGTGGAAGGCGAGCCCAAAAGTCTTGGCTACAACTTCCTGCTCGGCTTTGTGTACTATGCCTCCGGCGACATGGCGGCGGCACGACCTTGCCTGGAACGTGTGGCGAACTTGCGCGGCGAGAAACCAGGGCCCGAAAAAACGATTCTCAGTGCCATGGAAGGCCGCCAAGGCCGATAGGGCGTGCATCGCATCCCACGGGGCCCGGGCCTTGCACGAGGCCTGTGGCCCTTTTTTGGTCGCACGAGGGGGCGCCGCCGGCCGAAACCCATTGAAGGCCTTGGAGTGCACCGATACAATCTGCTGATTCCGAAAGGTTGGTTCGCGCGAGGTTGGAGGCAGTGACTTGACGGACGAGACCAGGCCGGAGGCTTCACCGGTGCCGTCGGTGGGGCCGCCGGAGAATGAGGTTCCGGTGGCGGCGGGCGAGGCCGCCCCCGCCCAGGCGCCGGCCGGTGCCGCCCCGGTGGGCGAGGCGGCCGGGGAGCCGGGGCAGGTCGAACCGGCTCAGGCGGCGGCCCCGGTCGCTCCCGCGCCGGGCGCTCCTCCCGGCGGCGAGGCGGAAGCCCCCGCGCGGCCGGCCGAAGCGCCCGCGAAGGAGCCGGAGCGGCAGACTATCGTCATCCGCTACGGGGCGATGGGCCTTATGGGCCGATTCACGCACGCCCTCGACGCCTGGCGCTGCGGCCAGCGGGTCGTCGTGAAGTCGGATCGCGGCATGGAGATCGCTACGGTGGTGTGTGCCTGGGGAGGCTGCGGCGCGCCGGCCGGCATCAGCCCGCAGGTCAAGGGCGAAGTCCTCCGGTCGGTCAGCCACGCCGACGAAGTGGAGGAGCGCCACCTGGCCGAGAGCGCCCGGCGCGAGTTCCAGTTCTGCAAGGAGTGCATCGCCAAGCACGCGCTGCCCATGAAGTTGGTGGCGGTGGAACACCTGTTCGGCGGCGACCGGATTGTTTTCCATTTCGTCTCGGAGTCGCGCGTGGACTTTCGTGCCCTGGTTCGCGACCTGGCGCACGAGTGCCAGACGCGCATCGAGATGCGGCAGATCGGCGTTCGCGACGAGGCCCGCCTGCTGGGCGACTACGAACGCTGCGGCCGGCCCCTCTGCTGCCGCGCGTGGATCAAGGAACTCGAGCCGGTCTCGATGAAGATGGCCAAGATTCAGAAGGCCACCCTCGACCCGACGAAGATCTCCGGCCGTTGCGGGCGGCTCATGTGCTGCCTCCGGTTCGAGCACGCCACATATCGGGACCTGGCGCGGAACCTCCCGCGAAAGAACACCCTGGTGATGACGCCCCAGGGGCTGGGCAAAGTTATCGACTCGGACATCGTGTCACAGATGGTCGCGGTGCAGATGGAGGCCGGCACCCGCGTGGCCTACCCCGTGGAGCGGATCAAGCCGTTCGAGGGATCGCCCGGGTCGCCGGCGGTTGCGCCTGCCTCGGCGCCGCCGCCCGAGGAGCAGTTGCCAGACGAGGACGAGGCGGTGGAAGAGGAGGCGCCGGCGTCGCGGCTGGCCCCGGACTTGGGGGAACCGTCGGCGCCGCCGGCATCGCCAGGGCCGTCGGTCGCTGCGGCCGCGTCGGGGCCGCTGGACGGGCCGGCCGCGCCGCCAGCGCCGGACGCACCGGCCGCGCCGCCAGCGCCGGGCGCACCGGGTGTGGCGTCGGAGGGCGGGCGTCGGCCCCGCCGCCGGCGGCGCTCGCGTCGCGGCCGCAACCGCGGCCGGCCGCCGCAGCCTGGTCTCGGCGGACCACCGGCGGCATCGTCGCCCCCGCCGCCGGCAGGCTCACCGGCGCCGTCCTCCCCGCCGAGCGACACCGGCCCCGGCGGGCCTTAGAAACGTGAGGGAACTTGTGGCACGCCTGCCCTCGGGCGTGCGGGGCTGATGGAAGCCTGCACAGCCGAGGGCGGCTGTGCCACAAGGCGGGCGGCATGCCCACAGCCTCGCCCGCCGCAGCGGGTCGTCTTTGTGTGGGCATGCCACTCTACACGCGGCGAAACAACTTGGGAGGAACGCCTACGTGACCAGACGCATGCTGATTACGGCCGCGTTGCCCTATGCCAGCGGGCCCATCCATATCGGTCACCTGGTCGAGTACGTCCTGGCTGACATCTGGGCGCGGTACCACAAGTCCTGCGGTCACGACTGCATCTACGTCTGCGCCGACGATGCCCACGGGACGCCCGTCATGCTGCGCGCCCAGGCCGAGGGTGTGTCGCCCCAGGCCCTGGTCGAGCGGTACCACGCGGAACACCAGCGCGACTTTGCGGCGTTCGACGTGGCCTTCGACAACTTCTACACGACGGATTCGCCGGAGAACCGGGCGCTGGCCGAGCAGTTCTTCGAGCGGGCCCGGGCGGGCGGGTACATCGAGAAGCGGTCCATCCGCCAGGCCTACAGCGAGACGCAGCGGATGTTCCTGCCCGACCGGTACATCCGGGGTCCATGCCCCAAGTGCGGCGCCCCGGACCAGTACGGCGACAGTTGCGAGGCGTGCGGCGCGGTGTATACGCCGGCCGACATGGCCTCGCCGCGCTGTGCCATCGACAACAGTCCCATCACGTTCCGCCCGTCGGAGCACTACTTCTTCAAGTTGTCGGCCTTCACCGACAGGCTGCGCGCGTGGGTGAGCCCGGAGCACCTGCATCCGCAGGTGGTGGCGAAACTCCAGGAATGGTTCACGCAGGGTCTGCGCGACTGGGACATCTCGCGCGATGCGCCCTACGTGGGCTTCACGATTCCCGGCGAAACGGAGAAGTATTTCTACGTCTGGTGGGACGCCCCGATCGGCTACATCGCCAGCACGCGCCACTGGTGCGAGCGCAGCGGCCGCGCGCTGGAGTCATACTGGATTGGCGACGATGCCGAACTCTACCACTTCATCGGCAAGGACATCCTGTACTTCCACGCCCTGTTCTGGCCGGCCATGCTCGGCGTGGCGGGCTACCGGATGCCTCGCCGGATCTTCGTCCACGGGTTCCTGACGGTCGATGGGCTGAAGATGTCGAAGAGCCGCGGCACATTCATCAACGCCGCCACCTATCTGAAGCACCTCGACCCGCAGCACCTGCGGTACTACTACGCGTGTAAACTGGGTCCTGACACGTCGGACCTGGACCTGTCGACGCAGGACTTCGCGGCCCGCGTGAATGCGGACCTGGTGGGCAACCTGGCGAACCTGCCGAGCCGTTCGGCGGGCCTGCTGGCGCGGCGGCTCGACAACCGCCTCGGCCGCATGGACGCCCCTGGGCGCGCCGTGGTCGACGCCATCCAGGCGGCGGCCGCCGAGATCGGCCGGGCCTACGAGGCGTGCGAGTTCGCCCAGGCCACCCGGCTCATCACCGCCCAGGCGGACGCCCTGAACCGCTACATGGAAGGCGAGAAGCCCTGGGAGACGGTCAGGACCGACCCGGAGCGGGCCCGCGCGGCCTTGACGGTCGCCCTGAACGGGGTGCGGCTGATCTCGGCCTACCTGGGTCCGGTGGTGCCCCGGTTCGCCGAGAAGGTGGGTCGCCTGCTGGCCTGTCCGACGCCGGACTTCACGCGACTCCAGGAGCGGGTCGAGGACCGGCCCATCGGCGCCTACGAGCGGATCGCCGAGCGGCTCAAGCCGGGGAGCGTCGACGCGGTGATCCGGGAGACGGCGGCCGAGCAGGCCGCCCAGACCAGGAAGGCATGATCCCGATATGGCCGAACGTCAATCTGCGGAAGAGTTGCTGGCCGAGGTCCTGGCGCGGGATCCCCGTTACGCCCGCGACGCCTACGTATTCGTCTCGGAGTCCCTGAACTACACGGTTCAGAAAGCCGGCCGCAAGGGGCACGTGAGCGGCCGCGAACTGTGCGAGGGGTTGTGCGAGTATGCCCTCCAGCAGTTCGGGCGGCTCGCACGGACGGTCCTGGAAAGTTGGGGCGTCCGGGGCAGCGAGGACATCGGCGAGATCGTCTTCAACATGGTGGGCGCGGGCCTCCTGCGGAAGACCGACGAGGACCGCCGCGAGGACTTTGCCGGCATCCTGGATTTCCGGGAGGCGCTCGACCGCGGCTTCGAGTTGCACCTGAGACCGGGGGGCGGGGATGACCATGGCGTCGGAAAATGAGCGTGGCGGCCGGTGGCCCTTTCGCGTGGCCGCGGCGGTTTATGCGCTCTGGCTTGTGGCGCTGGCGGCGCTGGCGATAGCACACAAGTTCGAGTGATGTGGGTGAACGTTGCTCCTGAAAGATTTCAGCCGGGCGGTCCTCCAGCAGGCGGCGGCGATTTATCTGGAGGAGGCCTACGGGGGCAAGACGCCGCCGGAGGCGGTCCGAGCGCGCCTGGCGTGGCCGGCAGGGGAGACGATCGAGGCGCTGGCGGCCGGCGAGGCGTTCGAGCGAGTCCCCAAGGACGTGCCCGTCGCCGAGTGCGAGCGGATCCGGTTGCGCCTGGGCAGCCTCGCCTATCCGCACATGAAACTGGGCTTCGACCGCGTGCCCGGCTCCGACGAGTGGGTGCTGACGGTGGACTCGCATGACCGGATGCTCCTGGCGGCTGCCGGCGAGCGCGAGCGCCCGGCGCTGGAGGCGCTGCTGCGACAGAACGCCGACGTCAAGGCCCGCATCGAACGGCGATGGAACGAGGCGGGGCTTCCGACCTTCGAACGGTACATCCGCGGGCGGTTGGCCGGGCGCGGCGCCGCCAGTGCCGAAGGCGGCGCGGGGCGGTAAGGCACGGGTGTCACAAGCCGGCGATGGCCGGCGAGGACATCTGTCTTGCGTGCCCTCGGGCGAGGGGGTTGATCCATCGGGCGGCCGATGCGTTTATCGTTGACGCACAAACTGGTGGCGTTGGTGCTGCTGGCCGCGGTCGGCGAAGGCGTGCTGACGGCGTGGCTGGCGTTCGCCGCGCCGGCCGGCTGGCTGGGGAAGCCCTTCTTTCTCGTCGGGGACCTCCTGGGGACAGTGCTGACGATCCTCGCGGGCATCCTGTTCGTGCGGATGGTGACCCGCCCGGTCCATCAATTGTCGGAGGCCGCGAAGCGGATCGGCCAGGGGAACCTCGACACGCCCGTCGAGGTGGCGACGCACGACGAGATCGGCGACCTGGCCGGTGCGCTGCGCGAGATGGCCCGGCACCTGCGCGAAGCGCACGAGCGGCTGGAGCGGCGCGTCGAGGAACGCACGGCAGAACTGCGCCAGACGAGCGACCTGTTGCGGTCGATCCTCGATTCGTCCACCGAGTACGCCATCATCTCCACCGACACGCAGTGGCGGGTCCTGACGTTCAACGAAGGCTCGCGGCGGCTGTTCGGCTACGAGCCGGTCGAGATCCTCGGGCAGCCGTTCGACCGGTTGGTGCCCCCTGAGGAGGTCGAGCGGGCCGTGGGCATCGAGATGCGCCGCGACCTCAGGATCCACGGGCACCACGCCGGCGAGGGGATGCGACTACGCAAGTCGGGCGCCCGGTTCCCGGCGCGAACCGTGACGACCGTGCGGACCGATTCCGACGGCCAGGCCCTGGGCTACACGATCATCTGTAGCGACATCAGCGTCCGCAAGGTCCTCCAGGAGCGCCTGCATCAGTACACCGACAAGTTGGAGCAGATGGTGGCCGACAAGACGGCCGAACTGCGCGAGGTCAACGTCGAACTCATGCGCGCCAACCGGCTCAAGGGCCTGTTCCTGGCGAACATGAGCCACGAACTGCGCACTCCGCTGAACGCCATTATGGGGTTCGCCGAGGCCATCCGCGACGGGGTGGCGGGCGAGCCCACCGCGGAGCAGCGCGAATTCGCCTGCGACATCTACCAGGCGGGGCAGCAACTCCTGAGGATGATCAACGACATCCTGGACCTGGCGAAGGTCGAGGCAGGGGCCATGACCCTGACGCTCGAACCGCACGACCTGGCCGCCCTCATCGACGAAGTCATGCGCGTGGCCAAGGGCCTGGCGCGCCGCAAGGGCGTGGAACTGCGGGAAGACGTCGAGCCTCAGCCCCTGGGCATCACGGTTGACGCCATCAAGATCAAGCAAGTCCTGTACAACCTGCTGTCGAACGCCGTCAAGTTCACCGACCGCGGCGGCACGGTCACGGTGCGGTGCCGGGCTGACAAGGAGACCGCCGTCGTCCAGGTGATCGATACGGGGGCGGGCATTGCGCCGGAAGACCAGCCCACCCTTTTTGAGGAGTTTCGGCAGGTCGATTCCTCGCTGACGCGCCAGCACGAGGGCACCGGGCTGGGGTTGGCGCTGACGAGGCGGCTGGTGGAACTGCACGGCGGCGAAATCACCGTCCAGAGCGAACTCGGCAAGGGATCCACCTTCACAGTGACGCTGCTGCGGGACCTCGTTCCGGACGGGGAAAAGCCGCCGCCGGGCGCCGAGGCCACGCGAGGTGACGGATGACGCAGACCCCGGTTACCGTGGGCGGCAAGATCCTCGTGGTCGACGACTATCCCGCCAACGTCAAACTGCTGGAGCGCAACCTTCATGCCGCAGGCTATGAGACCGTGCCCGCCTACGACGGCCAGGAGGCGCTGGAGAAGGTCAAGAGCGAGAAGCCAGACCTGGTCCTGCTGGATATCATGCTGCCGAAGATCGACGGCTTCGAGGTCTGCCGGCGCCTGCGGGCCGACGAGGCCACGGCCGTCATCCCCATCATTATGATTACGGCCCTGATGGAGACCGAGGACCGCATCCGGGGTCTGGAGGCCGGGGCCGACGAGTTTATCTCCAAGCCGTTCGATCGCGGCGAACTCCTGGCCCGCGTCAAGAGCCTCCTCCAGGTCAAATATTACCGCTCGATGCTGGCCGAACGCGAGAAGTTCCACGCGGTCATCCAGGACCTCTCGCACGGCATCATCATCACCGACGGCCAGTGGCGGGTCCAGACCATCAGCCGGCGGGCGTCCGAACTCCTGGGACGACCCGACGAGGATCTGGTCGGCCGCGACCTCGCGGACGTGCTGGCCGCGTGGCAGGTCGAGCCGTCGCTGGAGGCGCTGCGGCAGACGGTCGTCCGGTCCGTGACCGTGGAACTGGCGCAGGAAGACGTGCGCCCGCCGCAGTACCTGGCGGGCCGGTATACGCGCATCGAGGGGCCGCACGGCGAACTGTTCAACGCGGCCCTGGTCTTCCGCGACATCAGCGAGATGCGCCAGAAGGAAAAACTCAAGCGCGACTTCCTCGCGCTCATCACGCACAAACTCAAGACGCCCCTGACGATCGTCGGCGGGTACCTGCGCCTGATCGACCAGCGCAAGTACGGCGAGGTCCCGCCCGCCATGGCCGAGGCCGTCAAGATATCGATGGCCAAGGTCCAGGAACTGGGCGACCTCATCGAGAAGGTGCTGTCGTACGCCGGGCTGACGGCGACGGAACTGGAGCGTGCCGGGCGGCTGGTGGGGCTCGATGGCCTGGTCCGCCGCATCAGCCTCCGCGTCCAGGAGCGATACCCCGGCCGCCACGTCAACTGGGTCATCGCGGTGCCCCCGGGCCTGGCGCGCGCCCGCGCCCCGGAGGAACTGCTGTTCATTGTCGTCGACAACCTGATGGACAATGCCGCCAAGTTCTGCCAGAAGAGCGAGGTCCGGGTCGAGGTCTCGGCCCGCGAGATCGAGGACCGCCAACTCGAGGTCTCGGTCCGCGACGACGGCCCCGGCATCCGTCCGCAGGACTACGAGCAGATCTTCCAGGATTTCTCGCAGTTGGAGGACGTGTTCACCGGCAACATCGCCGGCATGGGCCTGGGGCTGGCGACCGCCAAGCGCCTGGTGGTTTCTTGGGGCGGGCGGATCAACTTCGAGTCGACCCTCGGCCAGGGCTCACGGTTCTTCTTTACGGTGCCGTCGGAGTTCACCCCCGCCCGCGAGACGCCCGACCGCAGCGGCTGAGCGGTCCGGCAAGACTCCGGACGCGCGCCTGGACTACCGATTCACTGGCATCCGCGCGGCCCCAGGGCCTTCGCGAGGACCACGCGGTCGCCGTCGTGCGTGACGGTGTCGATGACGCCCGCGTCGATAAACGACGCCGGCACGGCGGCCTCGGCGTCGAGATGTTGGGCCAGGAAGGCCTTGCCCCCGTCGCTGATGGGCTCCAGGGCCAGGTGCAGGCGCTCCGACGTCAGGTCGATCGTGAGGCGCACCGGTGGCCGCTCGCCGTGAAGGGCGGCCCACTCGCCTGCGGCATCGGCCAACTGCTCCAGCCCCGCCCGCAGCGCCTCGATCTCGGCCGGCGCCAGTTCCGTCTTGCAGTACAGGCACGTGATGAACGGGTTGAGGGCTTTCAGGTCGGCCACGGAGCCGGTCAACTCGATGGCCGAGCGCATGTGGTCGCAGTCGTCGCGGGCGTGCCGGCACTGGGCCAGGACCGCCTGGAGGCGCTCGACGAGCCCGTCGGGCGTGAACGGCTTGGTGATGTACTCGTCGGCCCCCGACTCGTACGCGCTGCGCCAATCCATCTGCCGGTCCAGCGCCGTCAGGATGATGATGGGGATCGGCCGCGTGACCCGCGCGGTCTTCAGGTGTTTGCACAGTTCGAAGCCGCTGGCGCCCGGCAGCATGAGGTCCAGCAGGATGGCGTCGGGCATGTCTTTGACGAGGAGGCTGAGGGCCTGCTCTCCGCTGGCCGCCTGGATGGGCTCGAAACCGTAGGCCGACAGCACGTCGGCCACCAGTCTATTCATGTCGGGGTCATCTTCGACGATGAGGACCCGCTTTCGCGTTTCCATTGCCATTCGCTTGTCGACGTCCTCCGACCCGCACCGACAGCCGTTGTGCGTCTGCCCGGAAGCATTCAGCATAAACGCCGCGGCCCTGCGCAGCAAGGGGCTTCTGCGAGCGGGGGCGGCCTTACGACGCGCCCCTGGGGCGTGAGGGATTTCAGCGTCGGTACTTGACCGTGCGGCAGGTCCTTCACACAATGGGGGTTAGGTATGCGGTTCCGGGATGCTGCATCCTGAGTGCCGAGGGTCAGGCGGGAAGCAACGAGACGATCGAACAAGGAGAATCACATGGCCAAGACCGACGAGAATCTGAGGGCGGCGTTTGCGGGGGAGAGCCAGGCGAACCGCAAGTATCTGGCGTTCGCCAAGGTTGCGGACAAGGAAGGCTACTCCCAGGTGGCGAGGCTGTTCCGGGCGGCCGCGGAGGCCGAGACGGTCCACGCCCACAATCACCTGCGCGTCATGGGCGGCATCAAGGGCACCGCCGACAACCTGAAGGCCGCCGTCGAGGGCGAGACGTACGAGTTCACCCGGATGTACCCGGAGTTCATCGCCGAGGCCGCCAAGGAAGGCAACAAGAAGGCCGAGCGGAGTTTCTCGCTGGCCAACGCAGTCGAGCAGATTCACGCCCGACTGTACGGCCGCGCTCAGGACGCCGTGGCCAACGGCGACGACCTGCCTGCCGTGCCCATCTGGGTCTGCCAGACCTGCGGCAACACGGTGGAGGGGGATCCGCCGGGCGCGTGCCCGGTCTGCGGCGCGGCCCGCGAGATGTTCAAGCGCGTCGATTGATGCCGGCGCCGCAACGAGCCGTTGCCCCGCGGCGCACGCCCAGATAAGCGTGGCGGCTACATAGGTCTACTATTACGGCGCATCCAGATGGATGCCTACCACGTCCAACTCGACGGACTGGGCGGCCGTGCCGAGGATCTCTGCGACGCTTGGCGTGGTGCGGCCGCCGTCGCCGCTGACGAGTTCCTTGATGTAGGTGCCCGCCTGGGCGCGGACCGTGAGTTCGAGCGTCCGTGGCCCCGTCCGTCGCCAGTCCACGGCGACCACTTGGCGGCTGCGCACCAGGTCGGGCCGGCGCTTGATGACGCGGGTAGGCGTCCGCTGGGCGATCGTGCCGACGAGCCGCGCCAGGGCATCGCATTCGGCGTCGGTCACGTCGCGGCCCAGGGCCGCCACGGCACGGTACGTCTTCTCGGGCCTCAGTTCCTTGAGCCGCGCGACCTGGCTGCGCTGGCACGGGCCGAGGCCCAGCACCTCGACCTTGCCGGAGCGGTTGATGGCCTGGGCCATGGCGGCCCAGTCGAGGCGCCGCCGGCGGGGGCGGACGACCTCGAGCACGAACGGGCGCTCGGCCAGGCATCGCGCGTCTGTGTCCTCGCGGCCGCAGCCGTGGAAGAGGTGGTCTTTGCCGCCGGCATCGCGCAGGATGGGGTCGCCGACGATTTCCTGGATGCTCGTCGGCCACTCCGGCCACCGGCATTGGGGCAGGCCGCGGACGAGTTTCCGGTATCGGCCGGCCACAAAAAGCGGTTGGACGTCCAGATCGACCTTGCCGGCGGGGTGGTCGGCGACAACGATGATATCGGGGTTGGACAGGTCGGTTTCGCAGCCGATCGTCTCGCAGAGGCGCGTTCCGAGGAGGCGGTTGAACTCCTGCTTGTAGGGTTCGGCCAGTTCGCCGCCGGCCTCTGTCCAGATGTTCGCCTCGCGCTGGGCGATCCGGGGATCGGCGTGGGAGGCGACGGCCAGCGTGGCGAAGTCCCAGCCGGCGAGGGCCTCGCGGGCCATCGCGGCCCAATCGTCGATGCGCTCGAAGATGCCGCCGCACAGAGGGCAGGGCGCGCTAGGCGGCGGGCCGCCGACCGCCTCGCGCACCAGGCGGCCGCGCTCGGCGTTCGAGAGGCCGGTATCCACCTCGGCATAGAGCCGGCCGAGGCACGGATCGCACAGGGGGCCGGCGGCCAGGGCCTTCTCGGCCTTCGCCCGCATGTCGGGGCGGGCGGCCACGTCGGCAATCCCCATTTTACGCCATGCGTTTCTGGTCACGTGAACCGTACTATGTAACAGGGGCAGGCACCGGATGGCGTTGCCGCGCTCCCCGCCAAGGGGTATGATACAGGCAGGGAATGCGGATTGCCTGCATAAACGGTTATGGCCGACATCCATTCCATGAGGACGGAGCAGGCGGAACTGTCCCGCGAGGAAGTCTACCGGGAGTGGCTCGGCCTCAACACTGCTGCGCCCTCTTACTACGGGCTGCTCGGGGTGCCGGAACTGGAGTCGGACGAGACGGCCATTCACCACGCCGCACGGCGGGTGAAACGCAAACTGCGGGCCTACCAGATCGGCCTATACCGCAAGCAGGCCCTCGAAGTCCTGTCCGATGTCGGCCAGGCGGTGTCTGTCCTGACGAACCCCGAGAAGAAGCGTGCTTACAACAACGACCTTGTCCGCCGCTGGCGGGCGACCATCGAAGAACTCTTCCAAACCCACTGCAAGGGGGCGATCCCGGAACCGGCCTCCCTCGAGGTCTGGCTCTCGGCGTGCCAGTCGCGCGGAATCCCGGTGGCGCGCCTGATGCCGCGCCTCATGCGGACGCTCCAGGCGCGGTTCGCGGACTGGCCGCGGCAGGGCGAGGCCGGCCTGGCGCTTCCGATCAGCATATGGATCTACCGTGATGTTATCGTGCTCGGCCAGTGCCTGCACGTCGGTACGCTGGAGAAGCGGGTCGAGGCCGTCAAGCACGTGCAGAAACTTCTGGGGATTCCTCCCGGTCTTGCCGCCCTGATGGCCGAGGAAGTGGCCCGCGGCCTCCACCTGTTCGCGCACACGCGGATCGTGACGCAGGCCCAGAAAGACGCCGACGCGGTGCTTCTGAGGCTGGGGCGGCGGATCAGGCGATTCGGCGGACGCGTCGGGCACCGAAGCAAGGTGCTGGCCGCTTCCGCCATGCTCCTGGGCAAGCACAAGCGCGACATGGAGGCGGCGCTGGCGCGGCTGGACGAATTGCCGGTGGAACTCACGGCGGCCCAGAAGGCGGCCTGCCAGGCGCGGCGGGCACGCGACAAGGTCGGCGAAGCCGGCCATAAGGCCAAGGAAGCGAAGGTAAGGGCGGCCGAGTGGCTCCGCGAGCGGCCGCAGATCCTGGTCGGGGCGGCCCTCGTCCTGGGCTTGGTCGCGCTGGTGCTGGCGTTCCTGGTGGCGGCGGGGATTTGGGAGCCCTTCGCCGAGGAATCGCCGGCTCCGTCGTCGCCGGACACCCTCGTGAAACAGCCGGCCCCGGGTGCGTCGCCGCGCGAGCGGCCGCGAAGGCCCTTCACGGTCGAAAGGACCCCCGCCATCACGCCGCCAGACCAGGTGACGTCGGACCTGCTGCCCGAATTGAAGGAGTTGCAGGAATTCATCGAGAAGGGCGGCGAGACGCCGAACCTGCCTCCCCTGACGACCGAGAAGCGGCCGCCGCCCGGGACGAAGCCGCCCGTCCTCCCGATCAAGCCGCCTGGCCCCAACCAGAAGCCGCCCCCGAAGGAGACGCCGAGCGGCGAGATCAAGTTCTTCGGGGTGGACGGCGCTCCGGCCGCGCCGGAGGACCGCGATACGTCGCCGGACTCCCCGCCTAATCCCCCGGCCGCCAAGCCCAAGAAACCCGCGCCGTAGATTGAGCGGGACCTGCCAGAGGGTTCGTTTGATTCTTCATTTGGATGGCGCCGCCGGTCGTTGCTCGCGCAAGAATCCGGGCGAACATGGCCGGTCCTGCCCGGCTGGGTCCGGGGCGTTGTCGCGGCGCTTCGGAGAGCGAGAACCCTCTCCCGCGAGGGGGAGAGGGTCACATGGAGACATGCTTAGAATCTCACGTCTGGGTAGGCCGCCTTCAGGGCGCTCATGCGCTGGGCGACGTTCTCGCAGATGGGGTTCTCGCGTTCCGGGACGAGTTTGAGCACCAGGCCGTAGTAGTTCCACGCGCGCTTGGGGTCGCCGGCCTTCTCGTAGGTGATCGCGGTGTCGTAGGTGGTCTTGACCTTGTCGAGGAGTTCCTGTGTGGCCTGCTGGCGGATCTGTTCGGCGTCGTGGTCGTCGACAAACGAGGTCCGGGCACCGTAGTAGGCCAGGGCCCTCTGAAAGCTGCGAACGGTCCCGAAGAGGTATGCCTCCTTGCCGGGGAGTTTGCACTCGCGGTAGTTCGCCATGGCCTGTGTCTTGTACTGGGCGCCGAGGGCCTCGTTCTTCTCCTTGACGGTGTAGCGATAGTCCTTGTTGGGCGCGTCCTTCTCGTACAGGAACTTGACGTCGAGGGCCTTCCGCATGCCGCGGATGTAGGTGGCCTTGCCCGACAGGATGTCTGCGAAAGGCACGTCGACGCGTGCGCCGCGGTACTCGCAGGAGTAGGCCGTGGCGTCGCGGCGGATGACCCGCAGGGCGGAGCCGCCGTCGGCCGGGATGATCATGTCGTCGATGGCCAGGATGGGGATCCCGGCGGAGGGGTTCTTGCTGGCGTCCGAGATGGACTTCACCAGACCGAATATCCCGATGCCGATGGACAGGATGACCCAGACGCCGATGCCGATGAAGAGGCCCTTTCGGCGCTTGAAGAGCGAAACCTTTCCCTCTTCGGCGCCCTCGGCTTCCTTGGCGGCCTCGTCCTCTTCCTGTCCGGCGGCCCGAGGGCGGAATTGCGGGCGGCCGGCCACCAGCGGAGTCACCGTCTCGACGATGAACTTCAGCCGCGTCTTGGCGCCGAGGCGGATGTCGTCGCCGTCGGCCAGGGCGACCTCGTCGACGGCCCTCTTGTTGACGCGGGTGCCGTTGGCGCTCAGGTTTCTCAGGACCCAGGTCTCGCCGCGGCGCTCGATGCGCAGGTGCTGCCGCGAGACCACGCTCTCCGTCAGCGCGACGTCGCAGGAGGTGTCGCGGCCGACGACGGTCGTCGTCGGGGCGCAGCGGAACGTCTGGCCCTTTTCCGGCCCGGCGATGCATTCCAGGTGGGCCCGGGCGAGGGTCGTGGTGACCGGGTTGATCGTCCGGCGGGCCTGGCGGTCCTTCGCGGATTCCTTGTCCTCTGTTTTCTCGACGTCCATCGAATCCTCCGCACGATTTATACGCTTCGGCGGGACCGGGTGCCGCCAAAAATCGGGGCGCAGACTACCTGCGCCTGCATGAAAGGGCGGCCGATCACCCGGATGCCAGGCCATACACGTGCACGCTACATGATTTTATCGCGCCTGTGGGGGAACGTCAATCATCGCTTGACAACGCACCGCGTGACCTTAGAATAGGCCGGTTGCAGGTCCTGGCGAGGTCGGTCTTATGGCTCAAGATGTCCCGAGCGGCGAACGGATCGTCGGCATCGACCTCGGGACCACGCTCTCGAAACTCGCCTACGTAAACGAGTCGGGCAGGCCGGTCCTGGTGCCGAATGCCGAGGGGGAACTCCTGACGCCGTCGATCGTGGCGTTCACGAAAACGGGCGTCCTGGTGGGCCGCGACGCCCGCCGGGAGGCGCTCGCCAACCCGGCGCGGGTGGTCCTGCACGTCAAACGCCAGATGGGGAACCCCAAGTGGCGGTTCAAGGTCGACGGCGAGACGTACACGCCCGAGAGCATCTCGGCCCTGATCCTGAAGAAACTGAAGCAAGACGCGGAGTTGCACATCGGCCCCATCCGCCGCGCGGTCATCACGGTGCCGGCCTACTTCGACGACGCCCGCCGCAAGGCCACCGAGGACGCCGGCGCGATCGCCGGTCTGGAGGTCCTGGACATCGTTAACGAGCCGACCGCCAGCGCCCTGGCCTATGGCCTCGCGACGGCCGTGCAGGACGGCGTGTCGCTGGTCTACGACCTGGGCGGCGGCACGTTCGACGTCACCGTCATCGAAAAGCGCGGCAACGAGTTCATCACGCTGGCCACCGACGGCGACGTGGAACTGGGCGGCAAGGACTGGGACGAGCGGCTCGTCAATCATCTGGCCGAGAGGTTCCGCAAGGAGTTCGACGCCGACCCGCGCGAGGACCCACAGGCCCTCGCGTATCTGTGGGTCAGCGCCGAGGAGGCCAAGAAGACCCTCAGCCGGCGCGAGAAGATAAGCGTGCCCGTCAGTTACAAGGGCCACTGGGGCAACTACGAGGTCTCGCGCGAGGAGTTCGAGGCCCTCACCGAAGACCTCCTGGCGATGACCCAACTGACGACCGAGATGGTGCTCGAAGAGGCCGGCGTCACGTGGAACGGCGTGGCCAAGGTCATCCCGACGGGCGGCTCCACGCGGATGCCCGCGGTCCAGAGGCTCCTGGAACGCATGAGCGCCCGGCCCGTCCACGCCGAGGTCCCGGTGGACGAGTCCGTGGCCCAGGGCGCGGCCATCCATGCGGCCGTCTGCGTCCTCCACAGCGACCAACGGATCCACGAACTGGGGGCCGAGGCCGCCGAGAGGCTCGGACGCATCCACACCGTCGACGTGGCGGCCCACGCGCTGGGCCTGATCATCAAGGACGTCCGGACCTTCCAGTATCGCAACGACGTCCTGATCCCGAAAAATACGCGGCTGCCGACCAGCGTGACGAAGACTTACCAGACGGCCTACGACGACCAGCAGACGATCATCCTCCAGGTTGTCCAGGGCGACGCCCCGGACCCTTCGGCGTGCATCGTCATCGGGATGCTCGAGGTGACGGACCTGCCTGCCGGGCGGCCGGCGGGGGCGCTGGTCAAGGTGACCTACTCGTACGACCGCAAAGGCCGCATCCACGTGACGGCCGAGGACCAGGCCACCGGCCGATCGGTGGGGGCGGAGATCGCCCGGCAGGCGGGCCTCCGGGCTGACGAGGTCGCCGAGGCGGCCCGTCGGCTGAGCCTCAAGAGCGTCGAATAGCAGGGCTCAAAGCAGCCGCCGAAATTCGGGCGTAGCGTTGGCTTTTCGCATTTCTCGGTCGTATAATCAGTGGGAATAAAGGCTTGGATATAGCGCCTATGATACAGGCACAGAAAAAGCCGGCGGCTCCAGCGAAGGAAATCGTGCGTCTCGACCAGATCTTCGAGAAGACGATCCTTCACTTTCTCGAGCCGGTCGGTGAATATCTCCGCGACCCAACGGTCACAGAGGTCATGATCAACGGTCCCGCTGAGGTCTTCATCGAGCGGCAGGGGCGCCTGATCCTGACGGACGCGAAGTTTCCGAACGAAGTCGCCCTGCTGGCGGCCGCGCGCAACATCCTTCAGTTCGTCGGCAAGCGGATCAATCCGGACCGGCCGATGACGGACGCGCGGTTGCCGGACGGTTCCCGGGTCCACGTGGCCATGCCGCCGTGCTCCCGCCGCGGCCTTGTGGTCACGATCCGGAAGTTCTCGCGCCAGGGGTTCGACATGGATTTCCTGGTCAAGAGCGGGTGCCTGTCGCAGCTCAGCCGCGACTTCCTTATCCTGTGCATCGCCACGGAGAAGAACCTCCTGGTGAGCGGCGGCACGTCGAGCGGCAAGACCAGTTTGCTGAACGTCCTGTCGGAGTACATCCAGTCGGACCGGCGGATCGTGGTCATCGAGGAATCGGCCGAACTGCGGTTGCGCCAGCCGCACGTCCTGGGCCTCGAAGGCCGCGCCCCGGACCGCTACGGCCGCGGCGAGGTGACCATACGCGAACTGTTCAAGAACAGCCTGCGTATGCGGCCGGACCGCGTCATCGTCGGCGAGTGCCGCGGCGGCGAGGCCCTGGACATGATCCAGGCCATGACGAGCGGCCACGCGGGGTCCATGACGACCCTGCACGCCGACTCGCCGGCCGACGCCCTTCACCGCCTCGAAACGATGGCCTTGATGAGCAACGTCGAGATTCCGCTGATGGCCCTGCGGGCCCAGGTGGCCTCGGCCATTCACGTCATCGTCCAGATGATGCGGTTTGCCGACGGCAGCCGCCGCGTCGTTCAGATCAGCCAGGTGCTGCCGCTGGATTCCCACGGGCGGTACCAGGTCGAGGACCTGTTCGTCCTGCGCCTTCCGGCGGGCGGGCGGGAACTCTCGAAGGCCACGCTCGAATGGACGGGCGCGAAACTCATCTTCCGCCACGAAGTGGCCGTGCAGGCGGAGATCGTGAACTTGCCAAGTATGGAACCCCTGGTGTCCGATAAGTAGGGAGTGGCCTATCATGCCGGAGCGAGGACGGAACGGGACGGCGAGCCGTGTGTGGGGCTGGCTGAGGCGGCGGCCGGCGGTAGCGGCCCTCGCGCGCCTCCATCGCGACCAGGAGGGCGGCCTCCTGGAATACGCGATGGTCTTCGGTTTCATCGCCGTGCCGCTGATGTTCCTTTTCGAGCGGCTCTTCGAGGTGCTGTCCGACTATTTCAGCATGATCGCGTTTTATGCGTCTTGGCCGTTCCTGTAACTGGGGCTGTGCTAACGAAAGGGGCCGGCCATGAGGAACCGTATCTTGGAGAAACTGAAGGGGCTGCATCGGGATCAGACGGGGTCGCAGGGGCTGGAGAAACTGCTCATCATTGCGGCCATCGTTCTGCCGCTGCTCGGACTTTTAATAATCTTCCGTAACGAGATCAAGGACTGGGTGGTTCAAGTATGGAAGGATACGCAGGACCAGGCGACGAAGGGCCAGACGGACTTCATCAGCGACAAGTTGCCGGCGTAATCCCCGGCGAGGGGAGGGGCTGCGCAGGTCCATGAGCGAAAGCGCCCGGGCCACGAGGGGTGGCCGGCGAGAAAACAGGGCAGACGCATTAGAAAGTCAGACAAGGAGAGAGAAATGTTCGAACGGATGACGAGCCATCTGAAGAGGCTGCACCGGGACGAGCGCGGCGCTGAGGGGTTGGAGAAACTCCTGATCATCGCGGCGATCGTTCTGCCCCTCCTGGGCCTGCTGATCATCTTCCGTAACGAGATCAAGGACTGGGTGGTCCAGATCTGGAAGGATGCCCGGGGCGAGGCCGAAAAGAACCAGACCGACTTCATCGGCGACAAGTTGCCGGCCTAGCCGCCTGCGGGTCGGTCGGGCGTCATCGGCGTGGGAGGCCCGTAGGCGGCCGCCATCGCAGTTGCGGCGGGCGTGGGGCCACTGCACGGTGGGCCGAGGCGGCGGATTGCCCCTTTCGGTTTCCGACCGGACGACAGGCGAGGAATGCCGGTGATCTGGGAATGGGTTTCGGTCATTGTCCTGGCGGCGGTGCTGATCGTGGCCGCGATCTGCGACCTCCGCCAGGGCAAAGTCTTCAACTGGCTGACATATCCCGCCATTGTGGCAGGGTTGGCGCTGGGTGCCGCCGAAGGCGCCGCCGCAGGACGAGCGGGGGACGGGCTGCTGAATCATCTGTTGGGGTTCGGGTTTGGCTTTGGCGTTCTTTTCATTACTTATCTTCTGGGCGGGATGGGTGGCGGCGACGTAAAACTGGTGGCGGCCGTCGGCGCATTCTTGGGTTGGCCGGGAGTTCTGCACGGGGTTGTGTACTCCTTCCTGGTGGCCGCCGCCGTCGGATTGGTTCTGGTGATCTGGCGGGGCGAGACGCGAGTGGTCCTCAGGCGGCTGTGGATGGCCGTCAGGATTCTTCCCCTGCCGGGCGCCGGGATGGACGACGCCGTGCCGCGCGCCACGTTTCAGGTGCCGTTCGGCTTCTGCGTCTGTGTGGGAACCCTGTGGTTCCTGGCGGAGTACTACGCGGGAGGGTCGCTTCTGGACGTCGTCTTGCGGCTCGTCCATATCGCGGAGGTGCGGCGGATGGCTGCGATTCAGTCCGAGTCGCTGGGCGGCATCCTCAAGCATCTCGTGTATAGCGGGAAGTGAGGGTACTGACGTGAGAAGCCCCGAGAGACGACGTCTGATGGTCCTGGCGGTCGCCAGCGCTGTAGCCACGGCGGGAATCGTCTGGCTGGTGATAAAGGCGGGCCGGGGCCTCGACCAGTGGTGGCTGGCGGCCCTGAAGAGCCCGCTGGCGGTCAAGTGCCTGGTGCTGATGGCAGGGGGCCTCCTGGTGCTGGGCGTGCTGGTGGGGCTGGCGATCCGGCTGCGCCCGGCGGCGGCTGGACGCCCGTGGGGGATCCATGTCGACCAGGGCGGGACCGCCGCCATCGAGATGGCGTTCGTCTTCCCGCTGGCCTTGATGATCTTCCTGGTCATTACGCAGGCGGCCCTGCTGTTCAATGCGAACATGGTGACGCGTTACGCGTCCTTCGCGGCCGCGCGGATGGCCGTGGTGGTCGTTCCGATGGACATCGGGTCCGAAGGGGCCCGGCTGGTCTGGCCCGGCACGGAGGAATCGCAGGGCCCGTCGGACAAACTGGAGTACATACGCCAGGCGGCCGTCCTGGCCCTCATTCCCATCAGCGCCGAACTGAAGGAAGAGGTCGGCGACACCCGCGGCCAGGCCGTTCATGACCAGACCACCCACCTGTTCAGTTACCTCAACGGCAAGGACCAGTGGTGGTTCCACCGCATTCAGGCCCAGTACGCCTACGCCAACGCGTTCACGAAGATCGAACTGCGCGAGCCCGACCATTGGCAGGACGGAAACCCCGATAACGACTGCCCCAGTGCGGCCAGCAAGCGCGATACCTGGACGCAGTGGGGCTGGACTTACGTGCCGTTTTGTCCGTACTATCACCAGACACCCCCCATCTGGGACTTCTGGTGGTACGAGGACCTCGACGTGCGCGTGGTCTACCAGTACCTGCTGGAGGTGCCGTACGCCTCGCGCTTCATGGGCCTTCCGATCGATGTGCCGGGCCGGTCGGGCACCAGTTATGCCGCCAAGATTACGTGGGTCGGGACGCTCTCGTGCGAGGGCGGGCCGGAGTTGAAACTCAAGGGCTGATAGGCCCCCAAGGTTGACGGTTCAAGGCGAGCGGCAACAGGCCAGCGCCGGCCCATGGCTCGTTGAGCGGGGAGCCGAAGGCGGCCGCGCGGCGTGGCCGCAAGGAATAAAAGCGAATCACACGGGCAATACGGAGGCACCGTGAACAATGCCTGAACCACGAGCGTTTGCGGGCTCGCTGAAGCCCGGCGCCAAAGTCGGGAAGTACGAAATCCGCGAGCAAGTGGGGACGGGCGGCATGGCCGTCCTCTACAAGGCCCACGATCCCATGCTCGACCGCTTCGTGGCGGTCAAGCAGATCGCGCCGCACCTGGCGCAGGACGAACGGTTTGTCGAGCGGTTCCGCACCGAGGCCCAGACGTTGGCCAAACTCTCGTCGTCCCAGGCCAACATCGTCAGCGTCTACGAGATGATCCAGCAGGACGGCCAGTTGTTCCTCGTGATGGAGTACGTCGAGGGCACGACGCTGCGGACGCTGATGGACCGCGGGCCGATCCCGCTTCAGACCGCCCTGGGCGTGCTTCTCTCGACGGCCCTCGGCCTCAAGGCGATGCACTCGCAGGGCATCGTTCACAGGGACCTCACGCCCGCCAACATCATGATGGCCAAGGACGGGGCACTGAAGATCACCGACTTCGGCCTCATCGGGCACTCGGGCGGCAAGACCAGCCTGCCCATGGGCACCACCAAGTACATGGCGCCCGAGATGTTCACGGGCATTCCGGTCGATGCGCGGGCCGACCTGTACAGCCTCGGCATGATCGCTTACGAGATGCTGGTCGGCCCGGAGAAGTTCGCGGAGGCGTTCAAGGACGTGCTTCGCGACGAGAAGGCCCAGCAGGTCCGGTGGATGCACTGGCACTCGAACCCGACGTTGAAGCCGCCGCCGCTGCGTGACCTCCAGCCGGGCATCCCGCCGCTGGTCGCCAAGATCGTCGACCGCATGATGGATAAGGACCCCACTAAGCGGTTCCCGTCGTCCGAGCAGATCATCCGGTGGCTGCGGCGCATCTTCGTGATGCATGTCCAGGGCAGGAGCATCTCGGCCTCCGATTCGGAGTCGATGGAGAAGGAGATCGAGGCGGAGGGTGCAGCGCCGGTGGCGGCGGCGTCGGCCGCCGTTCCGGCCGCCCGACCGGGGCAGCCGCTGCCGGCCCGTGCGCCCGGCGCGGCGGCCATCGAGGGCCCCGGCGAAAAGACCGCCCCCCTCCCCCAGCCCAAGTGGACCTGGAAGCAGGCGACCATCGTCGCGGCCATCGTGGTGGGGGTCTGCGGCAGCGTCCTGACCGTCTTCCTGGTTCGAGACCACTACAACAGGATGCGCTGGGAAGACGCCGCCAACCAGGTCTGGCAACTGGGCATGCAGCAGTACGATAACAAGGAATACGGGGAGGCCTACAAGACGTTCATGAGGATGGCCGCCGATTTCGGACGCGAACTCCGCATGCGCGCCGAGCAGGCCCAGATCTACGCCCAGATGTCGAAGGCCGAGGACGCCCTCGCCAAGAAAGACTATGAAGTGGCCGACTCGGCCTGCGGGGCTGCCGAGAAACTTGGGGCCACCAACCTCTGGGTCAACGATTTCCGAACGCGCCTGCTGAAGTACCAGGATATTGAGCAAGTGCTCAAGGCGGCCGAACTCGCCCAGCAGGCCGGCGACTTCCAGAAGGCCAAGACCCTCCTGGAGGGCCTCGCGCAAAAGAACACCGAACTCAATCTAAACGACCAGATCATCCGCCTGAGCGAGAAAATCGAGTTGCGAGAGTACACCCGCCTCATGGACCTCGGCAAGGAGCGGTTCGGAAAGGGCAGCCTGTCCACCGCCCAAGAGGCATTGCTGGCCGCCCAGAAGATCCGCGATACCCCCGAGGTCAGCGACCTGCTCCGCAAGGTCCGCACAAAGGCCCAAGTGGACCAGTTGATGAGTGCCCTGAACATCGCGTGGCAGGCCCGAAAGTGGGCCGACGTCCAGATTATCGGCCCGCGTATCCTCGCACTCGAGCCCAACAACCCGGACATACGGCGGAGAGTGATGGAAGCCAGCGTGTCGGAACTGAGGACGGCGGCCCAGGCCTTTGAGCAGAACAACCTGTCGGCCCAGGCGCTGCCTCTGTGGATCAAGATCCTTCAGATCCTTCCGACCGATCCTGAAGCACTCCAATATGTGCAGAAGGCCGACCGTCAGAAGCGGGTCGACAGCACGCTGAAGGAGGCCATGGCCGCGATGGGCGCCAAGAAGTGGGACGAGGCCATCAGGGGCTTCGGCGAGGTCCTGAAACTTCTGACGGCCCCCACCGATACGGCCCAGAAGACCAAGATCGAGGGCCACATCACCGAGTGTTCATTCCAGAAGGCCATGGAGGCGGCCCGCGCGGCTTTCGACCGCGACGACTTCGACGAGGCCGAGCGCCAGGCGGCCATCGCCGCCGGCTTCAAGCAGAACAACGACGATGCCAAGACCCTCCAGGCCAACATTGATACCGGCAGGAAGTACAAGGTCCTTTTCGACACGGCCAAGGAATTGTACAAAGACCTGAGTTTCGGCAAAGCCCGCGACATGGTCATAAGGGCTCTCAAGGTGAAGGAAACGGCGGAAGCCCGCGCCCTTCTCGTCGATATCGACTATCACCGGTACCTGGCCCAGACCAAGATGTACCGAGACCAGGGTAAGATCCAGGAAGCCCTTAGCGTCAGCGAGATGTGCCGTAAAGTCAAGGACACGCCTGAGATCCAAGCCATCCAGGATCTCTTGAGAAGGGCGCTGGAGGGGCAGAAGCCCAAGGAAGAAGTGACCAAGGAATGAGGTGGCCTATGCGTCCGACCGAGAGTCACAAGGGGAGGGGAGGGGCAGTGGCGGATCGGTTCGCACGGTTTCACCGGTGCGAGGGCGGCCAGGCCATCTATGTCGTCGTCCTGTTCCTGTTCCTCCTGGCGGGCCTCTTGTTCCTGATCCTGAACGGCGGCGACCAGATCAACCGCAAGGTCCAGATGCAAAGCGCGGCCGACGAGGTCACGGCCACCGGCGCCACCTGGTTCGCCCGGGGTCTGAACATTATCTGTGCGGCCAACGTCACCGAGACGCACCTGTTGTCTCTCATTAACCTTCTGGACACCCTCGAGACCGTCGTGCCGCCCGCCCAGGAATGCATCGACCAGTTGGTGCAGAACATCGGGTCGTCGAAGGCCGGGCGCGACATCCCGATCGACCCGAGGCTGTCGGCGTGGCTGGTGGTAGGCAACGCGGCCTCCGAGCAGCAGATCATGCGCCAGTTCGGCGACATCATGAGTAAGGTCAACTGGCCGGACTACCTGACCTACGAGTCGGGCGTCCTGTGGGAATGCGCGAAACTGATGGACGGTTTTTCGCACGCCATGTGGCACGAGACGCCCAAGGTGGTCCAGCGCGAGGCGATGGACGTGGCGAAGAAGAACGGGGCCGACTTCGGCTTCGTCCTGCCGCTGTGGCCCGAACTGCCCGTCCTCGACGGCAAGTTCCGCGACTTCGAAGAGCCCATGTGGGTTGCCCAGATGCCCTGGGATGGCAACGATGCGGAGCCGCCCTGCGTCGATTGCCTCTCGCTGGATCATCCTCCTTGCTGGCGGCATAGGAATCGGCGAGTGCCTACGCCGACCATCACCGGTTTCACGCGGCTGATGGGCTACGTCGGCTATGACGGGCAGGGGTGCGGCCCGTGGCAGTACTGGCGCGAGCCGTTCACCGCGAGCCGGCCGATGGGCCTCTTCGACATCAGCCGCTTCTCCGTCATGTTCCGCGTCGTGTCCGCGCACAAGTTCTCGATGCTCTTCGGGAACCAGGACGACCAGTTTACCTGCCGCCACTGGGAAATGGACTACGACAAGGCCAAGGGCATCCCGAGTGACGAGATCCGCAACGCCTGGTGGGAGGTCGGCTCGTTCGACGCGCGGTATCCGTACAACGAGGCGAAGGAGCCCTTCCCCCTGCCGGCGGGCGGAGCATGGGGCGCCCTGCGCTCTCCGTCCATCGTCAACCCGTCGACGCGCACGTTCAGCGACATGGACAACCCCGACCTCTCGATGTACCGGCGGGGGACGCAGGCCTGGGAAGGGGCCGACCCGCGCGAGGCCGTCTGGTTCCGGTGCGAGAAGCGCACCACGCCGCACTACCCGCAGTTGGGCATCTTCGCGCCGCATCCGCCGCTATATCCTGATGGCACCACCTGGCCCTACACCCCCGCCGAGATGAGAACCTACTGGCACGTGACGCTGTGGCGGTTCAACGGCGTGGAGAAGGACACCGACGACACGCTCCACCGCCGCTACATGCCGCCCGACGGCCAGGCGCCGCTCTCGCCCATCTCGTTCGACCCCCAGACGGGGGACCTATACGAGGTCAACATCCGCACGCGCTTCACCTTCAACGGCTTCGCCTACCGCAGCGGCGCCGTCAAGGAGTGGGCCAAGCGGTTCGTCAACCCCAATCCAGTCGAGAACACTGTGGCCTACGCCCAGGCCCGCGTCTACAATCGCTACAGTTGGGACCTGTTCACGCAGCACTTCAAATTCAAACTGGTCCGGGCCGACCGCTGGAAGGAACTCATTCCGGAACTTGACAAGCAGCCTCCTGCGGGGGGCGGCGCGATCGCCGCGGCCCTGACGCCGGAGAATCTCAAGCCCGTGCGCCAGAACCTCGAAGGTTGGGGCGAGGAATTCGTGAAGGAGGTCACCCATTGAACGCCCATAGAACTCAAGCGTGTCCGGGCCGGCGTCCGGCGGCGGGCAATGCCCTGCTGGAGTTCATCCTGACCCTGCCCATCGTGGTCTTCGTGGCCGGCCTCACGATCTACATGTCGATGGCGATGCTCACGCGGCAGCAGGCCCTGTTCGAGGCGCGCCACGTCCTGGCGAACTCCGCCAACACCGACCACGGGTGGTCCTCGATGAAACTCGAAACCTGGCTCCCGGGGCTGAACCGCCCGCATCCGAATGAGAACCTGCCGCGCGGCACGGGCGAGGAACTCGACCGACTGCGCGCAGATATCTACAGCGACACCTTCGGCAGGTGTTCCAATGCCCTGGCGCGCAGTTACGGCGACCTCATCTGGTCCAACCTGCCCGGCCGGCGCGAGGTCAACACCTCGGCCTCCTTCACGACCAACGGCCGCATGTGGGACTTCATCGAGAAGACCGCCACGGCCTATCGCACCGGCGACTCCAGCCCGTGGTACTACCACGACCTGGATACGTGGCAGATGGCCCGCGCCAGCGCCTTGCAGGAGATCTTCAAGGCCTTCTACAACGGCCTCCAGGGGCAGGTGGCCCCCCATTTTCAGCCGACCCGCGACGACCTTATTCAGCGGTGGTGGCATTACCAGCCCGGGCGTTACCCGGATTGATGAAGGGGGATGGTTAGAAGCCGCCCATGACGCAAGCGCCTGATCCGAATCAACCGGCGACGCCTGCCCAGGCCCGCCGCCGCCCGCTTGTGATCGCGTGGCGTATCGCGGCGATCGCGCTGGTGGTGGTCCTGGTGATCGCGGCGGCGCATTTCCTCAAAAACCCGGGGAGGTTCCACTCGTCGGCCGGGGCCGACGATAGCGCCTCCTGGCCACGCGCTGAGCGCCCCGTGGAACCCGGCATCACCGACCGGAAGGTGGACTCCAGGGAAGAGGTCAACCTGGACCTGCGCAGGAGCCTGGCCAACCTGCTCGAAAGCGTTACGACTTATGACGAGGGCGACTACAAGGACCCGAGGAATCAGACGGCCGAGGACCGCCGCCGGTTCATCGAGGATCGGTTCCTGTTGCCGCACGGCCAACCGAAAACGGCGGCGCCGGGCGACGTGGTGCCGGAGGGGGCCCAGGTCCTTATTGTCTTTCCCGCCCCCGGCGATCGCGACGCCCGCATGGTGGTCGCCAGGGTGCGCAAGGACTTCCCGGCGACGCTGGCCGAGTTCCACAAACTATACGTGACGTCCGGCTGGAAGAGCGAAGGGCCGCCGGACCCCAAGGCACAGACCGACCAGGGCTGGCTGATGCGGTTTACCAAGAAGAGCCAGGAACGCGTGGTCTACGCCCGGCCGCGCCGCACGGCCGACGAAACCCTCGTCGCGGTTTACGATTCGCGGTTCTGACATGCCCGGCGGGCCTCGGGCGCGCCGGACAAAGGAGCCTTTATGGGGAAGTCGAAGGACATGCAGTGGTTGCCGAGCGGGGGCGTGCTGGTGGTGGCGGTCGGGGCCGCCCTCGTGGCCGCCATCCTGGTCAACGTCTACGTCGGCTACATGAAGAGCGAGTACGAGAAGGGGTCCAAGGAATTCCTCCAGTTGAAGGAGGACGTGATGCTCGGCCAGCCGCTCCAGGAGCGGCACCTCAAGGCGGTGCCGGTTCCCAAGCCGTTCGTCCCCGCGCTCCAGAGGGCCATTGAGGCGAAACTCAAGGAGTCGTATGTCCTCGGCAAGAAGGCGCCCCGCGACATGAAGGCCGGCGAGTTCCTCTGGTATTACGAGTTCGCCCCGAAGTCCGGCGAACGCGAACTGGTTATCCCCGCCGGATACGTGATGGTCACGATCCCCATCAATCCCGAGAACAGCCCTGGACCGCAACTCCAGCCCGGGTCGTATGCGAACGTCGTCGGCGAGTTCGACATGAGCGCCGACCCCAAGAGGCCGGACATCCAGGTCAAGGACGTGATCCTGAACGTGCGCGTCGCGGCCATCGACGGATCGACCGATCCGGTCGAGAAAGGCCGATCCTATCACTTCATCCAGATTCTCGTCCGTGAAAGCCAGGCCCGGCAACTGTTGCAGATTCAGAAAGTGCTGAAGTCGAGGCACTTCACCATCAACCTGGCGCACCGGCCGGACAGCCCGCAGGCGTCGGGCGAGGCCGAGATCAGCAAGGATGTGCTGGATATCATTGAGAAGACCAAGGTGGCGCCGGCCTTGCTGCCGGAGCCGTGAGCACCGAGGACGGACCGACCATGCGCGTGATTGCCTACAGCCAGTTGAGCGACGTTCGCCAGGAGGTCGACTTCAAGACCGACATCCTGCGGATCGGGCGCGACCCGGCCAACGACCTGGAACTGCCCAGCCCGTTCGTCTCGCGCGAACATGCCCGCCTCATCAAACACGACGGCGACTACTTCGTCGAGAACGTGGGCCTGAACGGCACCGTGGTCGACGGCCAACTCGTGGGCGTTGGCGAGCAGGTCAAGATCGCGCCGGGGCAGGAACTCCAGATCGGCGAGTGGGCGCTGTACCTCTCCGGCGAGGAAGTCGCCAAGCCCACCGCCGAGGCCATCCGCATCCGCCGCGAGAAGACGCCCCTGGCCAAGGCCATGGAGATCGAGAAATCGGTCCACGCGGAACTGCTGCGGCGCCTGAACCTGCGGACCGTCGACGTCGAGGCCCAGGACGACCCCCGCTACGTCAACCACATCAAGGCCCACATGGCGGACATCCTCGACTCGGCCATCGGCGAGGTCGACGACGAGACGGGCTGGTTCCTCGTCGAGCAGCAACTGAAGCGCGACGTGATCACCGAGATCTCCCGCCGCGCCGGCTCCAAGATGCGGCCGCCACTGCTGAAGCAGGGCGACTCCGTCCTTGACCAGCAGTACGAGGCGGGCCTCCTGCGCATGCGCGACCTGCTGATCGGCGACCTGGGCCTGAAGTTCGGCCCCGATCACGTCAAGGAAGACATCGAGCGCGTCGAGGAGCGGTTCCACGAGGAGTTCAACCGCGAGGCGCCCCAGATCACCGAGGCGCAGTGGGTCTACATCGTCCGCCGGTACCTCCTCAAGGACATCCTGGACATCGTCTGCGGCCTTGGACCCATCCAGGACCTGCTGGACATGCCGAACGTTACCGAAGTCATGGTCGTGGGCCCGACGAAGATCTACATTGAGGAACGGGGCGTCATCCGCAACACCGGCCGCTCGTTCTTCTCCGACGAGGTGGTCCACACGGTGATCGAGCGCATCGTGACGCCGATCGGCCGGCGCATCGACCGTTCAAGCCCGATCGTCGACGCCCGCCTGCCCGACGGCAGCCGCGTCAACGCCACCATCGCCCCCCTGAGCCTCGTTGGCCCGGTCCTGACGATCCGCAAATTCGCCGAGGTGCCGTTCACCATCGACGACCTGATCGGCTTCGGCACGATCACCCCGTGGGCCGCCAACTTTCTGCGGGCGTGCGTTCTGGGCCGGAAGAACGTCCTGGTGTCCGGCGGGACGGCCTCCGGCAAGACGACGCTCCTGAACGTCCTGTCGAGTTACATTCCGTACCACGAGCGCATCATCACGATCGAGGACTCGGCGGAACTCCAGTTGTTCCAGGAACACGTGGTCCGCATGGAGACCCGCCAGGCCAACGTCGAGGGTAAGGGCCGCTACACGATCCGCGACCTTGTTCAGAACGCCCTGCGTATGCGGCCGGACCGCATCATCGTCGGCGAGGTCCGCGGCCCCGAGGCCGTCGACATGCTACAGGCCATGAACACCGGCCACGACGGGTCCCTGACGACCATCCACGCCAACGGGCCCGAGGACGCCATGAAGCGCCTCGAGGGCCTCGTGCTCGAGGCCGTCGACATGCCCATCCGCGCCATCCGCGAGCAGGTCGTCACGGCCCTCGACGTGGTCTGTCACCTGACCCGCTTCGCCGACGGCCGGCGCGAAGTGACCGCGATCAGCGAAGTGGCCGGCCTGGACAAGGACGAGGGCACGATCGTCGTCGAAGACATTTTCACGAGGGCCAGGGTGGGCGAGAAGGGCCGGGCGCGCGGCGAACTGATGCACACCGGCTACATCCCGCTCTTCGCCGAGGACCTCCTCGTGAGGGGCCTCCTGACGGTCGATGCCTTCATGTAACCGATGATGGAACTGCTGCCGCTGGCCCAACCGAGTGCCTTGTTCTACCAGGGCGGGGCGACGATCCTGGCGATGGTGGCCGCCTTCGGCGCGGTCATCTCGCTGCGCCTTCCCTTCGGTGCCCTGGTGCGCCGGCAGGAGGAGGACTTTCACCAGGCGCTGGTCGAACTGTTCATGTTCGACGTCACGCCGCGTCAACTGACCTACGTGATGTTCGTGGCCGCGTTCATCGCCGGCCTGATCTTCGCCCTCGTGGCCGTGCACTCCGAGGCAAACGGCCTGGGGGTGGCCATGGCGTTCTTCGCCGGGCTGTTCCTGGGCTACTGGCTGCCGCGCGGCGTCATCTTCGTGCTTCAGCGCCGCCGTCGCCAGCAACTGAACGAGCAACTCATCGACGGCCTCGTGACGCTGGCCAACGGCATGCGCGCGGGCCTGAACCTCGTCCAGTCGATGAAACTCATCGAGACGAACGCCCAGCCGCCCATCAGCCAGGAGTTCGGCCTCATGCTCCGCGAGTTCGAGCACGGGGCCAGCGTCGACGAGGTGATGCGCCGCGCCAGCGTCCGGATCAAGTTGCACCATTACCGGCTGCTGTTTGCGGCGATGGAGACGGCACGTGTCCGCGGCGGCAACCTCCCCCAGACCCTCGACCGCCTGGGCGAGGCCCTCCGCGAAATCGTCCGCCTCGAAGAGAAGGTCCGGGCCCTGACGGCCCAGAACAAAATGTCCGCCTACATGATGGGCGCCATGCCGCTGGTCATCATCGGCATCTACTACATGATCGAGCAGAACTGGGTCAAGGTGCTGACGGACGACCAGTACGGCCTGCTGCTCCTGGCCATCGCGGCCATCTTATGGGTGGGGGGGTTCCTATGGATTCGCAAGATCGTGACCTTCGAGATCTAGGGGTTGTTTGCGGCACGCTTGCCCTCGGGCGTGCTGCGCAGCCGAGGGCGGCTGTGCCGCACGGGCGGACGGAAAGGATGGAGCCGGCGTGATTCTTCTGGTGGCCATCAACGTGCTGGTCTTCGTGGCGGTGTTCCTGGCCGTGACGGCCGTCTTTCGGGCGCCGATCGAGACGGTCGATGAGAGGGCCTTCGGTATCGACATCGACAACCTCGCCCGCAAGACGGTTTTCGAGGTGCCCACGCTGCGGCCGATGCTGGTGCCGATCTTTCATCTCGTGCGCAGCCTGAACTTCCCCGGCTTCAAGCGCCACATCCTGAAACTCCTGCTGGCCCTCGGCAACCCCCACCAGTACAGCCCCGACGAGTACCTCGTCCTGTGTTTCGCGTGGGGTGTCATCGGGGCCGTGGGGTTCTGGCTCGGCGCGTGGGCGTTCCTCGGCCAGATGACCCTCATGGGCATGGCGCTGTTCATGGTGGTGGGCTTCGTGGCCGGGTTCTTCGTCTGCTACCTGTGGCTCCGGGAACGGGCCCTGCACCGGTTGCGCGACATCGCCAGGCGCCTGCCGTACACGCTCGACCTTATCGCCATGGCCATGGACGCCGGCGCCACGTTCTACGAGGCCTGCTCGACCGTCATCCGCGACGAGCCCGACGACTCGCTGAACGAGGAGTTGAGCATCCTGGTGCGCGAGATCGATTTCGGCCGGAGCCGTCAGGATGCCCTCGCCCACCTGGGCCAGCGGATCACGGTCGACGGTCTCGACGGCATCATCTCGGCCGTGCTTCAGGCCGAGGCCCTCGGCACGCCCCTGGCCGACGTCCTCAAACTCCAGGCCAACCTCCTGCGGATGCGCCGCAGCATGCGGGCCGAGCGGAAGGCCGGAGAGGCCGCCGTCAAGATGCTCGTCCCCTCCATGCTCATCCTGATGTGCGCCGTCCTCATCATGTTCGCCCCCGCCATCGTCCGGTTCATCCGCGGACAGTACCTACAGTAACCCGTCCGCGGTGAGGCGGCGGGTTCAATCCAGCCTGAAGCGAATTGGGACCTCGACCACCGATGCTATGGCAACGCCGTTCAAGGTCGCCGGTTTGAAGGTCGCTTTCCGTACGGCTTCGAGGGCTGCGTCCACGAGGCGGGGATACGCCGGCGCCTCAAGCACGCGGACCTTCCCGGCGCGCCCGTCCGCCAGCACCTCGACCTCCAGGAGCACGAAGCCCTCTTCGCCGAGACGCCGGGAACGGGGCGGGTAGTCCGGCTTGGGAAGGACCAGGATATCGGCGCCGGTCCGGACGGCGGGTGCCCTCGGCGGGCGTGCCGTCTCGCCGGCCGGCCCGTTCGGGCGGCCGTGTGCCAGGCCCCCCGTGATCCCCTTCGCGCGGCCGCCCTCTCGCTCCTTGCCGCCGCCGGGACCGGTGCCCGTCGCTTGCGGCAAGACCGTGCCGCTCCCCGAGGCCATGCTTGGGCCTGGGGCTTTGGCGACAGCAGGCGGTGCGGACAGTGCCGGGGCAGGGGCCTGGCCCGATGTACCAACGGCCGCCACTGGTGTCGGCGGCAGCGGTTCGCCGGTCGCCGGCCTCGCGTCGGTCGCGCCGGCCATCGTTTCGGCGTTGGCCGGCGGCGCGGGCGGCGCGGGCGGCCCAGGTGCGGCAGGCGCGGGGGGACTCGGCGGCACGGGCGCGGCCTGAACCAGGGCCGAAGGCGACGCCCCTTCTTCCGGCAGTTCTTCGTCTTCTGTCTCGGCGCTCAGCGACTCCGCCAGGGATTGAAGCCGGTCGGGCTTGGCGACAGGGTGGGTCCGCGGCTGCACCGAGACGAGCGCGAGGCGAACGGGGGGCCGGTCGAGGTCTCTGTCCTCGGCAAAGGCAGTCTCGTCGTGGCCCCTGCCCACGGGCATGACGTAGATGGCCGCGGCCATGCAGCCGTGCGCCAGGAGCGACACGGCTACCGCCAGGAGAAACCGCCGGCTGCTTCTGTCGGCCCGCCTTCTTGCCGCCAGACAAGGGGTCACCGCTCAGAACCTCATCTCGAGTCCGAAGAGGAAATTCCGTCCCGGTTCATTCACTCCGGAACCGTGAATGCGGTAGTCCTCATCTGTCACGTTCTCGATGGCGAAAGTGGCGCTCACCTTCTCGGTTACGCGGTACCCGGTCCGCATCGAGAGGACGGCGTAGCCCGGGGTGCCGCCGGGGGGGATGCGCGACGTGTCGCGCTGGTCGTCGGCCGAGAGCCGGTTCTGCCTGTCGGCAAAGTCGCCCACGATCTCGGCCCACAGTTTCTTGTTCGGATGGTCCCACCTGAGGCCCACCTCGCCCGTCGTCGGCATCAGGCGGCTGGGAGGCTCCCACTGCTTGACGGGCGCGGCGGTTGCGTAGTCCTGGATCGTGCCCGTCATCCAGGCGAAGTTGCCGAAGGCCGTCAGTTGGGGGTGGAAGCGCCAACTCGGCGCCACCTCGACGCCATGCAGGAATCCGTCGCCGGCGTTGCGCTTCGTGACCGCGGTGTTGCCGCCGATGATCCTGCCCGTGGGCTGGCGAACGATCATGTCCTCGATCACGGTGTAGAAGTACGACGTCTGGAGCGCGAAGTCCTTGTACTCGGCCTTCGCGCCGATCTCGTACGACAGGAAATGCTCGGGCTTGAGGCCCGGCGCCGGCGTCTCGAGTTCCTTGGTCCGGGCGATATCGAACCGCGTCAGGTCCGAAAGGCTCGGCGCCCGGAACCCCTGGCTGACCCCGCCGAAGAGGTTCCAGTGGCCGGCCTTGTCCACGTGGTACATGCCGCGCGCGCTGCCCACAAACGAATCCCAGTCGCCGGCGACCTCCATGGCCCTGTTCGTGGTGGGATTGAGCACCTTGTCGGCCCTGGCCCTGACGTGGTCGTAGCGGCCGCCGAGCGTCAGTTCGAACCTCTCGCCGACCGGGATCGTGTCCTGAAGGAACAGGCCCGTCAGGTTGTAGTTCGCGTCATCTGCCACCGGGCCCTGGATCGGGCTGGTTGTGGAGAAAGAGTTGACGTTGTCGCGATATTCGTCGACACCGTAGACCAGTTTCCCGATGGGGCTGGGGCTCTCCAACTGAAGCGACGCGCCCAGCGTGCCGACGGTGAAGCCCTCGCGGCTGAACTTGTTGCCCGCCCGGCCTCGCCGGAGCGTCTCGTCCTGCTCCTGCCATGAGAGGCTAAGGTGGACCGCGTCGACCCAGGACTTGAGGTTCTCGGCGTGGAATTGCACGTACGTCAGGTCGCGCTCTTGCGTATAGTCGTCTCGCAGGTCGGTGCCTCGGGTCAGCCCCTCCCAGGTGATGGCATGGACGGTGCGGTGGGTCCGCGGCGCATCGAACTGGCGCACGGACTGGTGCCCGACCACGATTCGCGTGTTGGGATTGATGAAGTACTCGGCCTTGAAGTCGCCATCCCATTCGTCGTAGCCGGTGTCGCGCTGCTTGCCGACCTCGTGGCCGCCCTGGAGATCTCCAAAGTCCTTGATCGAGCCGCCGAGGTAGAGCCCGAGTTTGTGGTCCCACGTGGCGTAGGCCTCGGCCCGGCCGGTCTCGGATCGCTCGGCGCTCGACAGGCCGTAGTAGAGCCGCCCGCCGTACTTGAACCCGTCGCCGTACCCCGTGGGCCCCCGGGTGATGGCATTGAGCACGCCTCCGATGGCATCGCTGCCGTAAAGCACGCTGCCCGGGCCTTTGACGACCTCGATCCGGTCGATGGAGAGGGCATCGATGGTGTTCCAGTACTGGTTCGGGCCCGAGCGGAAGACCGAATTGTTCAGCCGGATGCCGTCGACCAGGTACAGGTTGCGGTAACCGGTGAAGCCGCGGATGTAGGGCGACCCCTGGCCAAGCGAGGTCTTCTGCGGCATGATGCCGGGGATGTCGCGCAGGGCGTCCGTCGGGGTGCGGCAGAACCCGTCGAGAATCTCCCCTGCGGTGACGACGTCCACGGAGTATGGCTCGTCGAAGCCCGCCTCCTGGGCCCGCGAGGCGGTCACGACGACTTCCTCGAACCGTTTCACGGGCGCCTTCTCCTGCTGGGCCGTGGGCGCCGGCGTCTCGGCCGCTTTGGCGGCCGGTTCCCTCGCGGCGGGCGTCTCGGCCGGTTTCTCGGTCTTGTCTTTCGCGTCGCTTGCTTGGGCTGAGGCCGTCGGCTCGCCAGGGGCGTACGGCGCCGGCTCAGCAGCGGACGACAGGGTTGTCAGACTCAGGAGTGTTCCAGCCAGCCACAATGCCGCCGCCAAAGCACGTTTGTCTTGCACGCGTCGCCCTTTCTTGTCTTGGCTGGCCCCTTCGCGATAGACCGAAAGCACGGATGTAATCCGAGCCGCAAACGGTGTGCCGCAGGGGCAAGGCGAAAAGGGCGGTGTTTCGCAAGCCGCGCAAAGACAATCACTTAGGTTCCCGCGAGGCGCTTGAGGAACACGGCGGTGCGCGGCTATGCACATGCCTTGTGCACGAGTGCACAGCGAGTGTGCAGGTCAGGCCTCGATACCCAGGTCGCGGAGTTTCTTGCGGAGGGTGTTGCGGTGAAGGCCAAGACGCTCGGCGGCGATCGACTGGTTGCCGTCGGCTTCCCGGAGGGCCCGGCAAATCAGGGCCTTCTCGACCTGCTGGAGTACTTCGTGGTACGGGCTCTCCGCGCCGAGCGAGCCGATGAACTGCTGGACGAGGCTGTCGAGGTCCGCCGGTTCATCGGGGCGGCGCGTGGCCGCCCGCTGGCGGACGGGCTCGGGCAGGTGCGCGGGCAGGACGGGCCCGCCGCCCGAGACCACCGCCGCGTGGTCCACGGCGTTGCGGAGTTCCCGCACGTTGCCGGGCCACGGATAGGCCGCGAGCATTGCGGCGGCCTCGCGGCTGAGGATCGGCGGCTTCTGACCCGGCGGCGTCCGCAGGGCCAGGAAATGCTGGGCGAGCGGCAGGATGTCCTCCGGCCGCGCCGACAGGCGCGGCAGCGGAATCTGGATCACCGCCAGGCGATAGTAAAGGTCCTGCCTGAACCGCCCGGCCCCCATCGCCCCGGCGAGGTCACGGTTCGTCGCGGCCAGGATGCGGACGTCGAGCCGGATGGCCTGCACGGACCCCAGCCGCTCGATCATCTGCGTGTCGAAGAACCGGAGCAACTTTACCTGTGCTGCCGCGGGCAATTCGCCCACCTCGTCGAAAAAGAGCGTCCCCCTGTCGGCCGATTCAAAGCGGCCGGGCTTGTCGGCGGCGGCTCCGGTGAAGGCCCCGCGCGCGTAGCCGAACAGTTCGCTTTCGACGAGGTTCTCGGGCAGGGCGCCGCAGTTGACGGCCACGAATGGCCCGGCCCGGCGGCGGCTGTGTTCGTGAATCGCCCGGGCCACCAGTTCCTTGCCGGTCCCCGTTTCGCCTAGAATGAGGACAGTCGAGTCGCTGTCGGCCACGCGGCCGATGGACTTGTAGACTTCCTGGATGGCCGGCGAGCCGCCAATGAGCGTCTCCGCCCGGTCAGGGCCCGGCCCGGCGTGCGACGCGTCCTCGGCCGCGGCCGCCTGCCGCGACGCCACTGCCTGCGCCACCAACTCGGCGGCCCGGTCCAGGTCAATGGGTTTGACGAGGTAATCGAACGCCTGCCCGCGGATCGCGCGGGTCACGGTCTGGAGCGACCCGTGGGCGGTGATGACGACGGCCCGCACCTGGGGGTCGCGCTGGCACAACTGCGCCAGCACCTCGATGCCGTCCGTGTCGGGAAGCCGGACGTCGAGGAAGACCACGTCGGCCGGTTCCTCGCCGTACGCCGCCAGGCCGGCCGCGCCGGTAGAGGCCACCCGGACGCGCCAGCCCCGCGGCTCGAAGTACCGCTGGAAGGCAAAGCAGATCGCCTCTTCATCGTCGATGACCAGGATGCCGCCCGGCTTTTCCATGGGCCTCATTATGGCGCGGCGTGCCCCGCGCCGTCAATCTGATGCCGGCAACTCCAACCAGAACGTCGTCCCGTTGCCGGAGGACTCGTAGTCTATCCGCCCGCCGTGCCGCTCGACGTTGCGGCGGCACACGTACAGCCCGAGCCCGACGCCGCCGGACTTTGTCGTCACGAACGGCTCGAAGACGTCGGCCCCTTCGGGCGCCTGGACGCCGCGGCCCGTGTCGGCGACCGCGAACCGGACCGTCCGGCCCGGGCCGGCGCCGGTCGAAAGCGTGAGCGTTCCGCCCGACGGCATCGCGTCGAGAGCGTTGAGCACGAGGTTGAGGATGACCTGGCGAATCCGCGTCTCGTCGGCCCGGACGGACAGGCCGGCGTCCCAGTGGCGGCGAATCTCGACGCCGCCGTGGCGGCATCGCCCCTCCACCAGCGCCGCCACCGACTCGCCCACCGTGTCGAGGCGCACGCGGGGCAGTTCCCCAACGTTCAGCGGCGCGTCGGGCGTTACGTCGCCGCTGGCCAGGTCGAGAAGTTCTTCCAGGTACAGGTTCATCCGGTCGGCCTCGCGGATGATGCGGTCGAGGCTGCTGTCGGATTCGCCGGCGGCGGCGAGTTCGTCGGCCAGGACCTTCGCGTTCATTTTGATGCCGCTCAAGGGGTTCCTCAACTCGTGGGCGACCGAGGCGGCCAATTGCCCGAGTGTCGCCAGCCGGGCCGACCGTGCCAACTGGCGGCGGGCGTGCTCCAGGCGCTCCAGGAGCCGGTCGAACGACTTCGCCAGCCGCACCAGTTCCGCCGGACCCTTATCGCGCGCGGCGTCCGTTTGTGCGGAGAGACGCTCGTCGGCGGCGTGCTCCGACAGGGCGTCCATCCGGGTCGCCAGCCGTCGGACAGGCCGTGAGATCGTGGTCGAAAGCCAGAACGCCAGGGCCGTGGCCAGGCCGATGGCCGCAATCGTGGTCATTACAATCGCCCGCTCGGAGGCCCGCTTTGCGGCCTCGACCTGCGGCTCGGGAACCAGCAGGTAAAGGCGCCTCCCCTCGCCGGCCGCCCGTGAAGGCTCCGGCGGCGCCGCATCGGCTTTGCCGACGAGGTACACTTTTCCGGCCAGGGTCACGCGGCGTGCCAGGCTCCCCCGGGCCAACTGGTCCTTCAGCGCCCGGGCTTCCTCATCGGGCAAACTGGTTGCCTCGATCTCGAGCCGATCGGGCGGTCCGGCCGCCACCTCGGCGCCCAGGATCTGGCGAAGGCGGGCCATCATCGCGCCGGAGAAAGGTAATCGCATCATCCCAAAGAGGCCCGCGGCGTTGCGAGCGGGTTCGTCCACGAGCCGATGCTCGATGGCTCGCCCCGACACCTCCACGCCCGCCCAGCCGACGGCGACCCCGACCCCGATGACCAGCAGGTTCATCGCCAGGATGAGACGGGCCCTGATGGACAGGTTCATCGTCTTTTCCCAAGGTCCGCGTTGCCCAGTTATCGCCGACACGCGGCCTGAAGTCAACGAGCCAGTGGCATGACGCGCTCGGGGGGTGCAGACTTCGTCTTGAATTTCGTTGCACGTTCTCGAAGATGCGTATACCCAATGGTTGCGGTGGCAGCGGCGGATGGGTGAGGAGGGCGCACATGGCCTGGCGGACAAGTCTGGCTTGCGTGGCGGCCATCGTGCTGGGTCCGGCACTGGCCTTCGGCGCCGCCGCCGTGGACGAGGAGTGCGTCGGGCCGTTTCCGAGTTGGAAGAACGTGAAGGCCGACTACGGCGCTGTCGGCGACGGCCATGCCGACGACACCGCTGCTATCCAGAAGGGCCTCGACGACCTTCAGAAGCACAAGGCGGCCGTCGCGCTATACTTCCCCGCGGGCACGTACCGCATCACGGACACCGTCAAGACCGCCCGCAAGGCGCACACCGATTGTCTGGGCGTGACGGTGGCCGGCGAGGACCCGGCCACGACCGTCATCCGCTGGGACGGCAAGCCCGGCGCCGTCATGTTCGTGTACGACGCCTGGTACTCGCGCATCGGCCGACTGACCCTGGACGGCGCAGGCAAGGCCGGCGTGGCGCTCGCCTACGGCGGCTCGTTCTCGACGTACAACGAGACCGCCGACATGGTCTTCAAGGATGTCGCCGACGGCATGGCGATGGCCACCGGCGATAACGGCCAGGCCGAGAACGAGGTTCTGCGGTGCGTGTTCCAGCGGTGCTCGGGGGCGGGCCTCAGGACCAACAATTTCAACTCGCTCGATATCTGGGCCTGGTACTGCCGGTTCGAGGACTGCGGCTACGGCCTCTACAACGGGGCTGGCAACTTCCACGCCTACCAGTGCGTGTTCCTGCGCTCCACGAAGATGGATATCGGGTCGGCGAACCTGATGACCTTCTCGTTCGTCAACAACTTCTCGATGGGCTCGAAGTGTTTCATGGACTGGGCTGGCGGCCACACGTGGGGCGCGGCCACGTCGGTCACCGGCAACCGCATTATCGAGCCGACGGGCGATTTTGCGATCCGTCTCTCGAACGGCGGGCCGTACCTGCTGGCCGACAACGTCATTAAGACCAGGGCGGGCGCCGCGGGCCCCGTGGTCCACATGACCTGGGGCGACCAGACGCTCGTGGGCAACACCTACACGGTGGCGGGCGCGGTGAAGGAGGCGGGGCGGTTCCGCCGCCTCGACGAGAAGGTCGTGGAGGCGGGCGCCGTGAGCGCCGAGCCGCCTGCGCTTCCGCCGGCGCCGCCCAATCGCCGCCGCCAGGTCTTCGAGGTGCCCGCCGGCGCCGATGCCGCCGCCATCCAGGATGCCATCGACAAGGCTGCGGCACTGAAGGACAAACGCCCGGTCGTGCATCTGCCGATGGGCACGTATAAGGTCGATAAGACGCTCGTGATTCCGGCCGGGGCCGACGTGCAGTTGGTCGGCGACGGCGGGGCCGAGACGGCCACTGTGCTTCAGTGGACCGGCAGTGCGGGCGGCCTCGTGCTCAGGCTCGAAGGGCCCAGCCGGGCAATCGTGCGCGACCTCAGCGTGAGCGCCGGGGCCGCCTCCGGCATCCTCGTGGAGAACTGCGACCAGCCGGGCGGCCGCGTGTTTGCCGACCAACTCAACGTGCCGGGGGCCAGTGCCTCCGCCAAGTCCAAGGCCGGCCTCCTGGTGAGCGGCGTGGAGCAGGCCGACGTGCTCCTGCGATGCCTCCAGGGCGGATCGGACTCCCAGAAGTGGGTTAAGGTGGTCGGCGGGCCGAACCAGAAGGCAGGAAAACCCACCAAGGGGCAGACGGCCATCTATTGCGGGGCGACCGGCTCGACCGACGCCCAGTACACGATCACCGACGGAGGCCGCCTGGTCGTCCGCAGCGTCTACCACGAGATAAGCGCGGCGGCCCCGCAGGGCATCCTGCTCAACGATTCCGGCACGCTTTCGGTCGACGCGACGCGTTTTTCGTACCAGACCTCGGCCGAGGTGCCGCTGATCGCCGTCGACGGTTTCCGGGGCGACTTCGCCCTGCTGACGGGCCTCCTGTTGCCGGTGGGCTCGAAGCACAGCGCCCGCATCCACATCAAGGGCGACGGCCGCCAGGCGAACGTGCTCGCGATGGACAATATCTTCTGGGTCAACGAGGCGGGCGTGACGGCCGACAAGGTCTTCCAGAACGAGGCGCAGCCGCCGGCGCATGCCGCCATGCTCAACTGCAACATGAACTCGGGCACGAAGGGCGCCACGAAGAACGGATTCGAGCGGCTCGAGGATCGCGGAAAGGCCGACGACGCGTTTCTCCTCAGGATGCTCCGGCCGCTTCGGGAGTCGCGGATCTGGTTGCCGGGGCCGGCGCCCGAAGGCGTGACCGACGTTCGTTTCTACCGGGTCATCTGTTCGTCGGGCAAGGACGGCGTGGGCGTCGAGTTTCGCGCTGGCAGATAAGGAGGCAATCAATTATGTCGCTGCTTCACCTCTGGGACCTCTCGCCGGTCCTGTTCCTCCTCGCGCTTTGCGGATGCGCCATGTCGCGGCCGGTGGATCCCGCGGCACGGGCCTGCGTGCCCGCCGACGGGAAGATCATAGTCACCGACTATGGCTACCGCGACTGGGGGCCGGAGTTGGTGAACTACACGGTGGACCCCGCGCGCTTCCGGCCAGGCAACGTCTGGCTGGTCGACGAGAAGGGCCAGGCGGTGCCGTTCCAGATAGACTGGCACACGTTAAGTTTCGTCGCCTCGGTGCCGCGGGGCGGCCGCGCGACCTACACCCTGGAGACGGGCGAACCGGGCGGACGGCCGAGATCGAGCCTCACGGCCCGCATGACCGAAGGCGTGATGGTCGTGCGGAACGAGTTGATGGCGCTTGAGATGCCCGCGCCGGGGGCCGTGAAGTTCACGCCGCCGGCCGACGCCTCGCAGGCCGCGCCGCCCATTTGCCGCTGGGCCGCCGCCGATGGCGCCTGGATGGGGGGCGCCAGGTTCGTCACCCCGCGCAAGGTCGCATCGCAGACATTCAAACTCGTCCGCGACGGCCCCGCCGTCGTCGAGTACGAGGCCCGCTACACCTTCGACCCCAAGGGCGAGTACGTGTGGCGCGTGCGCCTGTCGCCGGGGATGCCGCTGGCCGTCGTCACCGAGGAATTCGACGCCGGCGAGATGACCGGCGGCGAGGACCTCCTGATGCTTGATCTGCATCGCGGCTGGCAACCGAAGAACATCACCTGGTCATCGGGCGCGGGCGAGCAGGAAATGCCCAAGGTCCACGGGGCGGTCTTCGACGCCGCGTACCTGGAAGCCAGGAAGAAGGCGAAACCGGCCGACGTGCCGGTCGGCGGGATCGGCGCGGCGCCGCGCCTCTACCAGCCGGATAAAAGCATGGTGCTGCTGGAGAAGATCTTTCCCGGCGGCCGCTGGGGCGACCTTAAGGGCTGCGTCCAGGTGTGGGACGGCGACCTGTCGCAGCCGGGGTCGGGCCGCAGCATGGGCCTCGTGCCCCTGGCGGTCGGATCCTGGCGGCGTGCCATGGCACTGGGCGCGTGGTACGACCAGGGCGCGGGCCTCACCGTGGGCCTGCCCCTGAGCGTGAGGTATTCGCGGTGGTCGCTGGAGACCACCGACGACCACTCGCCGTTCTCGACGCACGAACACGACCAGGGCCTGCGGCCCACGTACGGCCGCCGCGTGTGGGGCCTGTACGTCGGGCCGGGTATCGCCGAGGCCCAGGCCCGCTTCGGCCACGTCGGCCTCGACCGCTACAAGGACTGGATCGTCGAGCACCCCGAGAACAAGGCGGTGGCGAAGTACCCCGGCGCGTTCTTCTCTCCCGACCAGGTCGCGAAACTCCGCCAGGTCGCGGACCGGCATCCCGATGCGGCCTTCCTCAAGAAGTGGTACCTTGTGAGCGAAAAGACGGAAGACGCCGCCGCCCACGCCCGGCGCGTGATCGACGGCCTGAAGAAACCCTATGGCGAGAATGATCTCTATATCTGCGGGCTCTCCAATTACCGCAAGTCGCAGTTTTTGGCCTACGTGAACCTGGCCGAGGATGCGCTGGCCTGTCGCGACCTTCCCCGGGACCTCCGCGCGGAACTGCGCCGGCGGCTGGCCCTATTCGCGCACGTCATGGCGGACCCCGACGTCAACCCGCGCGGCTCCGGCATCCACCTGGGCAACAACAATATGACCATCAACCGGACGCTGGCGCTGACGTACTTCGCGGGCCTCCTGCCGGACCACCCGCTGTACGGCTACTGGATGGAGCGCATCCGCGCGTTCGAGAAGTACAAGTACGCCACCGAGATGGCCGTGGACGGGCCGAACATCGAGTGCCCCAGTTACGCCCTCTACAGCCCCTTCCGCACGGAGAACATCTCGCAGAACGTGTTGCGGAACCGCGGCATTCACGACTTCGGCCCGGAAGGTTACCACGCGGGGTTCCTGCGATGGCTTAGCAACCTCACGATGCCCGACCCGCGCCATAGGGGCCTGCGCATCATCCCCGGGATGGGGAACTCGTCGAACCTGGTCGAGAACGTCTGGGGCTTCAGCATGGCGGCCGAGGTCGACCGCGACCCGAAGTTCGCCGGGTGGCTGCGGTTCATGAACCGCCTGGCCAACGGCGACGTGCCCTTCGAAAAGGGACCGAACTACCACGACCACGTCAACGCCACGCCTCACGCGATGTACTATTTGCCATACGTTCCTGAAAATCCCCAGGCGCTGGCGACCGCGTTCATGCCGACCTACGGCGTGGCGTTCCGCCATCGCTTCAACACGCCGGGCGAGACGGCGATGCTCCTGCGGGCCGGCATGAACTGGGGGCACTGGGACACCGACGCCCTGAGCGTCATCCTGTACGGCCGTGGCGCGCCGCTCTCGCCCGGCACGCTTTACCAGTACTACTCCGGCCCGGCGACCGCCGGCAACGCCGTCTATCACAACCAGGTGAAGGTGGGCCGGCGCGACGTGCAGGAGGTCTTCGGCCGCGTGGACGGCGCCGTGGCGGACTACGGTTTCGGGCCGAGCGCCGACTACGCGGTGGCGTCGCGATTCTACCCGTCGCAGATCTTCGGCGACGCCGGGGGGCCGATGGTCTGGAACCGCCACGTGATGTTCCTGAAGTCCGCGCAAGCCGACGGCCCCGACTACTTCGTCATGCGCGACACCTTCGCCGGCGGCGAGACACGCCCGAGTTGGTGGGAGTGGATGAACCTCGATACCGCCGACCTTATCAGCGTCGACGGCAAGGCCTTCGACAAGCAAGAAGCGCCGGCCGACAAGGTCGTGCCGGAAGATCAGTTCCCCAGTCTGCGCGGGCAGGCGGTTGAAATGAAGACCAGGTACGGCGCATCCACGTGGTTCTGGTTCGGCGAGCCGCGCGAGGTGCGGATCCGCATGACGTTCCTGGCGGCCGGCGAGACCAAGACCATCGTGGTCGTCCCGGGTGCGCCGAAGCAGGACTACTTCTACGTCGTGTATCCGCGCAAAGACGGCAGCCCGGCGCCGGCGTCGAGGGCGCTCGGCCCGGGCGTCATGAGCGTAAAGACAGCGGAATCGGCCGACACGGTCTTCATCGGCGATGCGCCGTTCAAGTGGAATGAGGGCGATACCCTTTTCTCCGGCAAGGCGGGCGCCGTGCGGGTCTTTGCCGACCGCGTCGCTCTCTGCCTGAACGCCGGAAGCGGCGCCGTCGGATACAGGGGCCACGTTCTGGAAGGCCACGGGCCGTTCGAGCGGGTGGTGCCGCTGAAGGACATCAAGCCCGGCGTGTTCAAGGTTGAGGGCGGCTACGAGAAGAAGGTGCAGACCGTCGATCTGGGCAAAGGCGTTAAGGTGACAGGCGAAGGGCCGCTGACGGCCGTGCTGGAGGGCGAGACGGTGAAGATCAAGACCGGCGGCCGGGCCCGCGTGCTACACGTGACGCAGCCGCCGTTCATCGTGCGCCCGCAATACTTCATCGACGGGCGGCAGTGGATGGCCTCGTGGACCGACTATCCTGCCAGCGGTTGGGGGACCTACGATAAAACGTGGCTCATCGGGCTCTCGGTGCCCGAAGGAGAGCACGAACTGGTGGTGAAGGACCTGGCCTTCGAGAAGATCTGGGCCCGGCCGTTTGTGCCCCTGATTGAGGGTGCGGTGGTGGCCGAACCGCAGACCGCGCGCCCGTAATTGTCCGCCGCGCTGCCGAGTTCAACTCGCACCAGCGAGTGTGACGAACCATCAGAGCGGTTTGCGGTCTTGGGACAGGAGACGGCGCATGATCTCGAAGGCTGTCTCGATCACGTTGGCGATGGCGATTGGGCTTCTGGGGCGCCCCGCGCTGGCCGCCGAGGCGAAGCCGGCGGTGCTTTTCGCCCACGGCATCCACTCCTCCTACGCGGCCAGGCCGTTGCACGACATGGGTGTGGAGGTCGACACGTGCAGGCCGCAGGAACTGGCGGCACGCCTCGAGAGCGGCCGGTACAACGTGGCCGTGGCCAGTTCGCTGGGGGAGGCCGAACTCAAAGCCCTCGGCGCTTTTCTGGCCAAAGGCGGAGGCGTCCTGGTCTGCAACCCCAACTGCTACTCGCAGGAGACGGAGTTCACCGCCACGTGCGGCTGGCTCGCTGGCCTGGGGGCCAGGCCGCGATGGGAGATGTTTCAGGACGACGAGAAGTCGAACGTCGCCCGCGACGTCATGGGCTGCTCGCTTTCGTTCAGCGGCGACATTGCCGGGCCGTTCAACCGGGACGTCGTGGGAGTGCTGACGCTCTTGTGCAACTCCACGGGGGGCTGGGAACCCCCGATGTCGTTTGACCTCGATGCGAACTGGCGCATCGCGGTCCGCGGGGCCAGGTCGATGAAGTCGGTCATCGACAATCGCCACGACGAGGTTCTCCAGCGGTGGCTTCCGGCGGCCGGGATTCCGTCGGCCCCGCCGCTCATGGCCGTCCGCGACGTCGGCAAGGGACGCCTGGCGGTCCTGGCCATCCGGTACTACTGGCTCTTCACGCCGCCGTACAACTGCCCCACGGCCGAGGCGATGCTCACCGCCGGGGCCGACGGCAAGAAGAGCCAGTGGCTGCGGCTCTTCGCCAACGCCTTCCGGTGGCTGGCCGAGCCTTCGATGAAGGCGGGGCAGGGCGGGGCGACGACGCCCGAGTCGATCCTCAGCCCGCCGCGGCAGGTCTGGCCGCCGCCCGCACAGTTCGACTGGGCCGGCTGGAGCCACGGCAACGTTCTTGAGAAGGCCCGCCAACTCCAGACCGCCGGACTCGTCGGCGCGCGGACCGCCCTTTCGTCCGGAAAAGGCGCGGTGGCCGATTACGTCAAGGAAGCCAAGGCGGCGGGCCTGCAGTTCATCGTCTTCATGGAAGATGCCCTGGCGATGGACCAGGCCAAGTGGGACAGGCTCATCGACGAGTGCCGCGCGGCCACCGACAAGGACTTCGCCGCCATCCCCGGCCTCACGTACGAGGACGCCCAGGGCGACCACCTCTACGCTTTCTCCGACAACGTCAAGTACCCCAAGCCGGGGATGCTCCTGGCCGGCAAGCGCCTGGCGACCACGCAGCAGATGCGCTCTCGGGCGTACTTCGACTACGACTGCGAGTACCTCGCCCAGGAAGCGATCCGCGGGTACTGGAATCACAAGAAGAATTATCTGCATTTCGCCGATTACAAACTCTACAACTCGTTCCCGGCGGTCTCGTTCGAGGACGGAAAGCCGGTGGATGATGCGCTCGGCGAGTTCCTGTATCTTCAGGGCATCGGCGGGTGCCACGCCATCGTGGCCTTCGAGTTCATGACCGGTCCGGACCAGGTGGCGCGGCGGGCGACGGGGGGCTGGCGCGTCGTGGTCCACCGGCCGCCGGCGGCCCTTCGCGAGAAATGGTACGAGGGCGCGTGGTCGTTCAGCGGCTCCGGGTCGCAGTACATCACCAACGGCCCGGAAATCCTCGTCTGGGACAGCCCCAACCGCCTGACCGACCCGCACGGGCAGTGGTGGCGGCCGGACCTGTGGGAATACCGGCTGCGCCTGCGGGTTGCGGCCGCGGCGGGCCTGAAGTCCGTCACCATCCACGACGGCGACCGCGGCATCCTGCGCCGCTGGCTGCCCGGCGGGGCCAAGGAATTCCAGCAGGAGATGGTCTTTGCCAACTGCCAGCAACTCGGCCCCACGCTGGTCGTCGAGGACGCCAAGGGCCGCCGGGCCGTCAGCATGAGTTTCTGGAACCGGAACCTCGTGAAGGAAGAGTTCTTCTGCTCCGACCGCTGCAATTTCCTGGGCAGTTCGCGACTCCGCGCGCGGACCGGCGAGCAGGTCTGGACGCCCGTGGGCTTTCAGGCCAACATGGGCATCACGCCGTCGAAGGGCCGGCTGGACATGTCGGTCTCGCCGGCCGTGGGGCTCACGGTGAACTCGCCGACGCTGCCGATCGACGGCGCCCCGGCGGGGTTCCCCACAGTCAGCCTCGGCTTTAACCCGCAGGTCCCCGGCGAGATGAAGCATATCTTCGCATATCCACAGACGTACCTGGTCGGCCCGGAGATCGGCATCGGCCAGGCCGACTGGAAACTCGCCTACGACCCGGCCGAGGAGGGGTCGCGGGCGACGCCGCTGGGCCATCCCTACCGGCAGCCGCAGGACGGCTGGGGCAACTCCTGGGGCAGTTGGCACCGGCTCGTCCCGACGCGCATGGCCGAGGGGTACCAGCGGACCTACGCATGGAACTGGGTGCCGGGGGAATTTCGCATCGGCTGGCACGAGACGGACCTTGCGATGAAGGAGGCCGTGGCGCTCGACTCCAAGGCGCCGGGCCTTCGCATCATGGAACCGTCGATGAACGGCTGGAGGTTCTTCCGCGACGGCCGGCCCGTCGACGTGCCGCAGGGTGAAGCCGACGTGCCGTTCGTTCGCGGCACGTTTGCCGCGCTCGAGCAGAAGGGCGGCTCGGTGGTGCTTGCGCCGATGGAGGGTCCCGTAACGGTGCGTCTGCGCAAGGACGGCGGCTTCAGCATGTTCTACGTGCCCGCCACGGGCGCCCTGGCGAAAGGCGACCGGGTGCGCTATCGTGTGGCCTTCGCCGGCGCGTCGGGGGCGGCGGAGGGGATGCCCAACGGCACGCCCCTGGCGAAACTGGCGGAGTTCGCCGAGAAGTTCGGCGTCGCCCGGCCCGGCCGCGCGGGATACGAGCCCAAGGTCGCGCGGGGCACAATGCTGGATAATTACCTGGCGTGGCGCGCGGACGCGCAGGGCAAGGCCGTGGAGGCGAAGATCGCCCGGACCGCGATGCCCGGCCTCCTGCCGGTCGTTGTAGAGGGCCTCGTCGACAACTGGTCCGTGCAACTCCTGGACAAGACCCGCGCGTGGCCGAATCACCGCGCCCTGCCGGTTCGCGGCGGCTGCGCCTACGCCGAGTTGGACCTGAACGAGGGCGACCTTGACCTCTTCATCGGCCACCCGGTCATCGCCGACGACCGCGACTTGAAGTTGCTGGTTTCGTGGGAATGCCCGGGCCTGTGGTATGTCGAGGCCCACAATGCCGCTGACAAGCCGCTGAAGGCCGCGCTGGCCGCGAGCCCCGGCTGGCCGCTGTTTGCTTTTGATGAGAAGGTGTCCCTCGCGCCCGGGGCGAGCAGGATCTGGCACGTCAGGCAAGAGGCACTGGCAAGAAAGGGGCAACAATGATCGTCGGCACTACTCGGGAGATCAAGGCAGACGAGTACCGCGTGGCCCTCCTGCCGGTGGGCGCCGAGTTGCTGGTTCAGGACGGGCACACGGTCCTCGTGGAACGCGGAGCGGGGCTCGGCAGCGGCTTCGAGGACGCCGATTACGAGGCCGCCGGGGCGGCGCTGGTGGACGCGGCCGACGAAGTCTACGCTCGGGCCGACCTCGTCGTGAAGGTAAAGGAGCCGCAGGATACGGAGATCGCGCGGCTGCGGCGGGGCCAGGTGGTTTTCTGCTTTTGCCACTTCGCAGCCTCCCGCTCCCTGACGGAAGCCTGCCTCCGGGCGGGCATCGCCGCCGTGGCCTACGAAACGCTCCAGGACCCGGGCGGGCGGCTCCCGCTCCTGACGCCGATGAGCGAGGTCGCCGGCAAGATGTCCATCCAGGAAGGCGCGAAATATCTCGAAAAGCCTATGATGGGGCGGGGCATCCTCCTGGGCGGCGTGGCCGGCGTGGAGCCGGCCAACGTCCTCGTCCTGGGGGGCGGGGTCGTGGGCTCGAACGCCGCCCGCGTGGCCGCCGGACTCGGCGCGAGCGTCGTCGTCATGGACACCAACCTCGACCGCCTGCGCTACCTCGACGACGTCATGCCCGCCAACGCCAAGACCATCTACTCCGACCCGCATGCCATCGCCTGGCACGCCGTTCATGCGGACCTCGTGGTCGGCGCCGTGCTGGTTCCCGGCAGCCGGGCCCCCGTCCTCGTCGACGCGGGACTTGTGAAGGAGATGAAGAACGGGGCGGTCATCGTGGATGTGAGCGTGGACCAGGGCGGCTGCGTCGAGACCATCCGGCCGACCACTCACCACGCGCCGACCTACATGGTGGACGGCGTGGTCCATTACGGCGTGACGAACATGCCCGGCGCCGTGGGGCGGACGTCGAGCCAGGCCCTCTGCCACGCCACGCTGCCGTATGTTCGCGAGTTGGCCGGCCTCGGCGTCAATGCCTTTGCCGCCCGCGACCGGGGCCACGCCATGGCCCTGAACATGCAGGACGGCAGACTCATCAACGCGGCGGTCTCAGCCGCCTTCCCCGACCTGCCGCACTGATGGCAGGCGACTCACACCTGCCGCCATGTGCCGTCACGGGCGGACTGCTTGGCGCACTCCATCAGGCGCTGAACGTAGATGCCCTGGGCCAGGCCCGGATCGCCGGGCTTGCCTTCGGCAACGCACTGGAGGAAATGGGCGAGGCATGCCACGTGGCCGCGGAGCCAGCCGGGGCCGACCTTGCCGCCGGGGAAACCGGAGGCGGGCCTCGGATAACGCTGGCCGGTGTCTATCCGCTTCCAGCCCCGCGCGCCGCCAAGCGGCGCTTCCGCTTCGGCGGCGTCAAAGGCCTCCAGGTGCTGGAGGTCCAGGTTGCTGAACCTCAGCGCGCCGCGCGAGCCGTGGATCTCGAATCGCAGGTCGTCTTCGGCGCCCGTGGCAATCTTGCTGGCCTCGATGGTCCCCAGGGCCCCCGATCGCATGCGGGCCAGGACCATCGCGCAGTCCTCCGCATCCACCGGCACCCGGCGCGACGGATCCTCGGCCGAAGGACGCTCAGGATAGGCGATGTGCGTGGCGGCCAGCAGCCGGTCGTAGTCGCCCAGGAGGTGGTGGACGAGGTCGAAGACGTGCGACGCCAGGTCCGCGATGACGCCGCCGCCGGCGGCCGCCGAGAGTTTCCATTTCAGGGGGGCCTTCGGGTCGGCGCTGCCGGAGTGAAGGAATACCGCGCGGTACTCCAGGACCTGTCCGAGGAACCCCTCCTCGACCAACTGCCGCGCGCGCATCGTCGCCGGGAAGAACCGGTTCTGGAAGGTCATCTGGGCCGAGGCCCGGTAGTCCTTGAGGGCGGCCTGGATCTGGCGGGCCTCGTCCATGGTGGCCGCGAGCGGCTTATCGCAGTAGATGTGCTTCTGGTGCCTCATGGCCGAAAGCAGCATATCCTTATGGAGATTATTAGGGGTACAGATGTGGACGATGTCGATGTCCGGGTTCTCGGTGACCTCGCGGTAGTCGGTCACGGCCCGCTCCGCTCCGACGAGGGCGGCGGCCTTCTCGGCGGTCTCGCGGCGGCTGGTGCAGACGTGGGTGATCCGGGCCTCCAGCGGCGGCGGATCATAGAACAGCGGCAGGTTCAGGTAGCCGTACGCGTGAACCTTGCCGATGAACCCGAAACCGATCACGCCGACCCTGTACGGCCTCATCCGTGGCCTCCTCGCTCAAGGGTTGCTGCACTTGACGGCGTTCACTGGCCGCAGCCGCGCCGGGTATTCCTGCCACGCAGAGCGGCACGGCGCTGTCTGTTGGCGATGGAGGTGCGAGACTGCCGTCGATTGGCTAAGCATGGTGGTGGAAGCCTTGCTCGAGCGGCTTTTCAATTGCGACGTTTTCTCTGAAGACGGCGATGAAGCGGCGCACGATCACCGATGCGCCGGGTGCAGGACGCAAGTCATCTGTCAGCAACCCGTGCCGGTGCGGTGCCACAGTCAGGGGCGTCCTTGCCCAGGATGCCGACGCCGAGAATCGGGACCACGGTGCCGGCCCCGTGCGGGCATACTAGCCGGGGCTCCGATTGGCGGCAAGCACTTACCGGGCGGCGAGAGCCGGACCCTGCACCGCCTTCGGCCCTCTGTGCGGCGGGTCCGGCCGCCCGGCCCGAAGCAGGCGAGGATTTACGGAACCGGCCAGGCGCGGTATAAGAGAGCCGCGGCGGCGCCAGGCCGGGTCTGGAAAGACCCGCCGTGACCGGCGGCCGCATGCCACGACACGCGTGGACCAGGCAGGGGCTCATGAGAGCCAAGGAGATGATGCCATGAAGCGTAAGGACGGCGTGAGCAGGCGAGAAGTGCTGACGACGGCGGCCTTCGGGCTGTGCTTGGCGGCAACCGGATGCAAAGGCGCCGCGGCGCCGCCGCGACCCGCGGGCAGCCTTTCGTTCAAGAACTCCGATTTCTATGACGCCGGCGGCAAGTTCAAGCCCGACGCCGCCAAGGATGCCTGCATCGCCCTCATGAAGTACCACGGCTATCCGGTCTTCAAGGGCATCAAGGAGAAGTTGTGGGTGGCGGACTACGGCGCCGGCCAGTTCGCCCAACTGGGGCTGGGGGCGGTGATCTTCGTGAACAACGAGCGGGACAGATATATGATGCTGGACATCTATCTCCTGCCCAACCAGTTCCTGCCGGAGCACTGGCACGAGAAGACCGACAAGAACCCGGTGAAGATGGAAGGTTGGCTGGTCCGGCACGGCCTGTCGCACATCGCCGGGGAGGGTGAGCCGAACCTCGGCCGGGACGTCGTCATCCCCAAGTGCCACATGGGCGGCACGGTCACCGTGATGCACGAGGTGGCGGCCGGCCCCGGCGACTTCGTTCCGCTGAACCGGGCGGGCGCGCGGCACTGGCAACTGGGCGGCCCGCAGGGCGCCATCATCACCGAAGTGGCCAACGTCCACGACAACGACGGCGTCCGGCACTCCGACACGAAACTGGTGTTCCCGTAGAAGCGCGGCGGGCATCTTATGCGGGTGCTGAGCGCACCGGGGCTGGAACGGCGCGGGTGCGCTCGCCTGCCTTGACGGGGGCGGCCGCGTCCGCCTTGAAAAGGTCGTACGGCGGCCAGCGTTTCACGGCGTCGGCCGCCTGGTGCACGAGCGGGTCGACTATTTCGATGAGGAACTTCCCCTTCGGTTCGGCGTCGGTGTTGAAAAGCACGGCCCAGCACAGGCCGTCGTAGCGGCAGACGAGGAGCGTTGCGCAGCAGTTGCCCAGTCGGCCAGCGTGCCACGTATTCAGCCCGAGATTTCCGATTGGCCGGACGTTCCATCCGCAACCGTAGTACGTTTCGGGCCGCCGGCCATCCTTGGCCGCTGCAAAGGCAGGCGGGGCGAACATCCGGGCGAGGCTTGCGGCACCGAGAATCGGGCACTTGCGGCGGCTGTCGAAGGCGCCGGCGAACCGCGCAAGGTCCACGGCCGAGCCGATCCACCCGCCGTGGGCGTCCAGGGCCTCCTGGTACCACTGCCCGTACGCGGGAGGGACCTTGTGCCCGAGCGCGGGGCCGACGCACCCGGTCGCCAGAACGGGCTTCGGGGCATAGTACTTCACTTCCCCCTCGGCCCGCTGGCTTTCAAGTGTTCTGCCTATACGCATGTCACGTATGCCCAGCGGCCCGAGCACCTCCCGCCGGACGTAATCCTCGTAGCGCTGCCCCGTGGCCTTCTCGATCACCCGCCCCAGAACGCAGTACCCGAAGTTCGAGTACGCGTACCGCTCCCCCGGCGTGAAATCCAGGGGCCGGCCGAGGACCCAGCGGATGATCTCCTGCGGCTCCGCCGGCGGCTTCGTACCTAGACTGTCGGCGATCCTCACCGATAGGAACATCGGATCGGGCGACTTGGCCGTGTCCCACCCGCCGGCGTGCTGGAGGAGGTCGAGAAGGGTGATAGCGTCGAGCCGCTTATCGTACTGGGCGGCGTTCTCGAGGGCCGGCTTCAGACCCGGCAGGGGAAAGGCATTGTCCTCCGGCCGCAGTCTCCCCCGCTCCACGAGTTGCAGAATCGCCGCGGCGGTGATCGGCTTCGAGATGCTCGCGATGCGAAAGAGCGATTCGGGCCGCACGGGTTGCCGGCTTTCCACGTCGGCGTACCCGAAGCCGCGGGCATAGACAAGCCTCCCCTGGCAGGTCACCGCCAGGGCGCCTCCGGGGGGTTGATGCTCTCTCATGACCGAGAGCATCATCCTGTCGAAACTCGCCAGGTCCGGGTTCTCCCGGCCGGTTACGGGAATATCCGGGGCGCCGCCCTCTCCGGCGAGGGAGCCTGAAGATATGACTACGCCCATCAGGAGGCCTGCCAGACACCGCATGACGCCGCTTGGCCCTCCGTGGAACTCGGCCCCAATGTGCCCTTTCCTGCCGCCGAGTCCTGGTGCAGCCCAACGCAACCTGCACCATTTCTTAAGCCGAGGCCCTGGAGACAAGTATCTGTTGTTCCGCGCCCTGACGGCGCCGTGTTCAGCCCCGCGTCCTTTGCATCGGCCAGCGCATGCTCGTCCGCGGCGGCAAGTGCCTCTACTGCCTGGCCGCGCCGGCGGGAAAACAGAGGTGACGCGTGAGGCGCGAGGAATCCCTGCCGCGAAGGTCACGTAATCGCCGCCGGGCGCAAGAGGCAAGGCTAGGTGGGGAAGGCGACGATAGCTCTCGGAGGTCACCCATGCCGCATAACGAGCGGAGCGGCCCTCTGACCGGCGAAAAAAAGAAGGCCGGGTGGCCAGCAGGATTGTGCGCGGCCCTGGTCGTCGTTGTGGGTTCGGATGGCGCTCTGGGCCGGTCTTGGCCCACCGTCGAGCAACCCGAGTTGCGCCAGGCGCTCGAGAGCGCGCCGGCCCTGAGGACCGAGTCGCTGGGCGAGCCGGCGCGCGGGGTCAACACCTGGGAGCACTGGCTGGTGCCGAACCCCGACGGCAGGACCTGGGACGTGCTTCAGGTGTACTTCAAGGAGTACTATGGGCCGACGTGGCTCTACGCCATTGACCTGGGCACAGGCGACGTGAAGAAGCAGCGGTTGCCGGACAAGCGCCAGTTCTACCTGTCAGGCCGAGCGCTCGGATTCGACGGCAAGTACTACATCGTCACCCCGGGGCCGAGCACGAAGGGTCCCGCGTGGGGCATGTTCCTGCACGTCTATGATCCGGCGACGAATACGCTGGAGGACCGTGGCGAGATCGTTCCCAACCTGAGCGGCGAAGTGCGCCCGATCGTCGTCGGCCCCGACGGCCGGCTGTACGGCACGGGCTCCCGCGACAAGGGCAGGCTGGGCCTCTACATCTACGATCCGAAACTGAACCAAGTGGTGAAGGATTTCGGCCCCATCGGGCCGACCCATCCCAACGGCGCCTGGAGCGGCTACGTGATGGGCGTCGACGATACGCACGTCTACCTCGTCAGCGGGATGATCCCCTCCTGGTACCTGGTGGCGGTCAGCATGGAGACGGGCCAGCAGAAGGTGCTTCTGGAGATGCCGACGGATGTCAGGATGGAAATCGTGGAGAGTTTTCCCGGCGCGTGGTTGCAGGTGCCACAGCATGGCGACGCGCCGCAGAAGGACTACTGGCTCTACCACGGGGAGATGATTCCGAAGGCGAACGATACGCCGCCCTGGCCCAGGAAAGCCTCGCCCTGGGACAAGGCGGTAACGAAGCCGGAACTCTACTGGGACCAGATACATCCGGATGCCGAAGGCCACGCCAAACTCTGGTACCGGTCGGCGGAGAATGCCCAGAGGGCGAAGGAAAGAAGAAAGGGGGCGGAAGGCGCCGCCGCAGACATGACGGTGGAGGAACTGGGCTGGAAGTCGGTGTTGCTGGAGGGCGTTGAGACGTACGCCGTGCCCATTTGCCCCCTTGTGCTCATGCATGACGGCCGGCTGTATGGCACGGGCGGGTACCACGGCAACTTCATCTTCGATCCCAAGACCGGCCAGACTGTGCCGCTCGGGCGCAACAATGGGTTGTGGGCTTACACGAACATCGCCTGTGGCGACAAGGTCGTTTCCTCCGGCTACCCCGCGGGGCCGATCGTCGTGTTCGATCCCCAACGGCCCTGGACCGTGACCAAGGGCGGCCCGCCCAATCGTCCGGCACCGTGGCGGACGCATCCGGCCAGTAATCCCAGGGAAATGGGATCGCTGGGAAAGGACACGCGCGTGGCGATCGCGCACTCGTCGGCGATGGGCGCTGACGGCAGGATCTACTTCGGCGGATTCGGCGAGCGCAGTTACACCGCCGGCGGCTTCGGGTGGTATGACCCGAAGACGGAGAAGATCGGGGGGTTCTGGAAACCGTTGAGCGGGCACTCCGTGTTCTGGCTCGCCTCCTTGCAGGGAGGCCGCCTGATCGCCATGTCCACCCGGGCGGCGCCGGATGAAACGCAGGGCAGCCGCACGCCGGACGAGGCCAGGCTTTTCTTCTACGACGTAAACGAAGGCCGTATCGTGCGCGAGGTGGTCCCCGTGCCCAAGGCCCCCGGCACCGGCCTTATCTTCGGCGCCGCGCCCGATCGCCTGCTCGGATTGACGGTCGACCCGCAGCACCCCGACGGCAGCCTCCTCTATGGCGTGGATGCGGCCACGGGCGACGTGCTGTTCCGGAAGGCCCTGCCGTGGCCGGTCTCGTCGCAGCGCGAGCGCTGGTACGGGTGCTGGGTAGACTCCCAGGAGGAGTACTATGACCTCGTGCGCGGCCCCGACGGATTCGCATGGACCTGGCTGAGGAATGTGCTGGTGCGCATCGATCCGAAGGATGCGAGCGTCCACGTCGTGGGGAAGATCGACCGCCTCGGGCTGCCGACGTTCGTGGGCAACGACGTCTACTTTTCCGGAATCGAGCAGTTGCGGCGGGTCCGCAGCATTGTCCCGGTCCGGTAGCCGAGACAAGAGTGCAAACCGGATTCGCGCACGAGGCGGCCATGGTCATTGTCGAACGCGCCTTGGATGAACTACTCCACGGCGGGGTGAATCCCGTGAACCGTTACAGGACCTGAGGGTAGGACCTGCGGCGGTACGGCCCCGCCGCGCGGGACCTCAAGGGGACCGCCGGGCCATCAGAGAGATCACCATGAACCGACGGCTTTGCGCCTTCGCGCTTGGCGCGAGTCTGCTTCCCGCTCTCCTGGGCCTCGTCGGGTCTCCGGCGTCGGGGGCCGATTGGCCGCAGTTCCGCGGTCGGAACCATGATGGAACCAGCTCGGAACAGGCGGCGCTCGACAAATGGCCTGAAGGCGGCCCCAGAGTGCTGTGGAAGACCAACGTGGGCCAGGGCTTTTCCGGGGTCGCCATCTCCGGAGGCCGGCTCTTCACGATGGGCCACGCCAAGCAGGCCGCGGCCGGCGGCCCCGAAGAACACGTCGACCAGGTCTGGTGCCTCGATGCCGCAACCGGCCAGAACGTCTGGAAGCACGGTTACCCCTGCCCGGAGGGGTCCTACTGGGGTCCCTACACCACGCCCGCCGTCGATGCCGGGCTGGTCATCACGCTGAGCCAGTTCGGACAACTACATTGCTTCGAGGCGGCCTCGGGCAAGGTGATCTGGCACAGGAACCTCGTGGCGGATCTCACCGGCAAGAAGCCGTACTATGGGTACGCCTGCTCGCCGCTGATCGTCGGCGACGTGGCGGTGTTTGAAGCGGGCGGCGACCAGGCCTCCTTGGTCGCGCTGGGCAAGAAGACCGGCGAACTGGCCTGGCGCTATGGCAAGGGCGAGGCCGGGTACTCCAGCCCCGTGAGCGCCGCGCTGGACGGCCGGTGGTGCGTCGTCGCGCTGACTCCCGCCGCGGCCTTCGGCGTGGAGGCCGCGACCGGCCGCGAAGTCTGGCGGCATCCCTGGAAGGCGTCGCCCCAATCCTCGGCCACTGCGCCGCTGGTCTCAGGCCGGCACGTCTTCGTCAGCGCCTCGGAGTCGAAGAAGACCGGGATCCTCCTGCGCGTAGGCGAGGGCACGGCGGTCGTCGTCTGGGAAAACCAGAACATGATGAATTACTTCAACGCCTCCGTGTTCCACGGCGGGCACCTGTACGGGATCCATAGCCTGGACCACATTCCGAAGAACTCGTCCCTGCGGTGCGTCGACCTCCTGACCGCCAGAGTGAAGTGGGAGAAGCCGGGCGTCGGCCTGGGAGGACTCATCCTCGCCGGCCAGAGGCTCCTCATTCTGACGGACACGGGCGATCTGGTGGTCGCCGAGGCATCCCCCGAGGCCTACAAGGAGATCGGCCGCGCGAAGGTCCTCGACGGGAACTGCTGGCACGCTCCCGTGCTCTCGGAGGGCCGGATCTACTGCCGCAACCATCGCGGGGACATTGTCTGCCTGGCGCTCGGCGACTCGAAATGAATGCCGGAAGGGGGCCTCCATGATCAGGTTGAGCAGAGGAACTTTGGCGCTGACGTTGTGGTGCGCTGGTCTTGCCTCGGCGGCTGCCGCGGGCCCGGGGCTGGAGGTCTCGCGATCGGGCGGGCCGCCGGATATGAAGATTGCCGTCACCTCCCCGGGCGTCTACCGGGCGGTCGTCTGCCAGCACTCGGGCGGGGGGATCATGGAGTTCTACGACCTCGCGGCCGACCCCGAGGCGAAAGTGAACCTCGCCAAGGACACGGCCGGGCGCGGCCTCTTCGAGATCGGCTGGCACGGCGCTGAATTCAAGAGCCCGCCCGCCAAGGAGGACTGCTGCCTCAAACACGTCCTCGACGCCAAGGCCGGCAAGGCCAAGGAGGGCAACTGCTATGACGGCTGCCGGGACTGGCCATCGGTCGCCCACAAGGAACTCAAGGCCGAGGGGGCAATCGACGTGATCCGGCAGAGTCCGGCTTGCGTCCGCGTGCGGGCGAGATCCTGGTTTACCTGGTGGTCGAAGTACACGGACAAGGACCTTCCCGTGGAGGCCGTTTACACGTTCTACCCCTCCGGGCGAATCGTTGTCCAGGTCCACGTCCGCCGGACGGGTGACTCGCCCATGCACTGGAGCAACGAGTACGGCCCGCACCTCATGCTTCCAGGGCACGATAGGCTGCCCGACGACGATCTGGGCTTCACCTGGAACACGCCGAAACAGCAGCGGCTCGACGCGGCCCCTCGGCAGCCCGAGGAACTCATGCTCGCGGTGAGCGAGAAGGTCAAGACGAGACTCATGCTGACCATTCCGCCAGAGGAGGAGCGCCTCTTCGACCGCCATATGCGGCACAACGGCCGGTCGATCGGCTGGGACCGCTGTGGCTGGGGCTCGGGCGGCATCGTCATGGAGCCCGGCTACGACAGCACGTGGGCGTGCGCGATTCAGATGGGCACTTCGGGGAGCCGCGTGGCGCCGGAGTTGAGGACCCCCGCCGAGGCGCTGCCTCTGGCGACCGAGTACCGCCACCCGCCCAGGCTCACCGCCGAAGGTGCCGCCCTGGTGACCGACGACCCTGGCGATCTGAACAAGGACGGTTTCAACGAGTCCGAGGGCTGCTACGTCCTGCGCGGCCCAGGGCCTGTGGAGTTGGTCTGCGAAACGGGCGCGGTTCTCCATCAGCCCGCCTTCAAGATCATCGGACCCAAGCGCCCGGCGCCGGAGAAGGTCACCGTGGGCGGCGACGAAGCGGCCTTCGTCGCCGGCGCGGCCAACGGAGAGACTGTGGTTCAGGTGCTCGCGACTGTGAAGGGCGGAGCGAAGATCGTCATCGGGAAGTAGGAATCCACCGCGGCTGCTTTCCCATGTATGCCAGCCCCATTATCCTGCGGGCGTTCACTCCGTGAGCACTGCCTTGACGATCCGTTGATTGCCGGCATCGTACACGGCGAGGCGGTTGCCGCTCAGGCCGAGGCAGGTGGGCCGGTCGAATGTGCCGAGGCCGGCGCCAGGCCTGTCCGTGTCGCCAAGGTGCCCCCCGACCTGCCGGTTCTCGGCGTGAAACCAGAGCACGCGGTGGCGCTCCGTATCCGCGACGGCAAGATTGGGGCCGTCGGCGGCGATGTGGATCTCCCTGCCGAAGGACTGGTCCGACGCCTCGCCCCACTTGTCGAGGCGCGCGGCGAACTCCGGCTTTCCGTCGGCCTCTCGCAGGAAGACCACTCCGCCGCCATCCGCGACCGCCATGCCCCCGCCCTCGAGCATGGCGATCTCGCCGGGATCGGCGAAGGCGACACCGGCCGTAGGAATCCTTTTCCACTGGTCTCTTCCGGCCGCTTTCCAGGTAAACACGTCGATCGGGCAGCGCCAGAGGCCCTTGTCGTCGCGGTTGGTGGCGTAGGCGAAGGCGACCTTCACCTCGCGGGCATTGGCGCCGGCGCCGAGCACCTGGGTGCCTTGCCGCACGCCGAAGCCGCCGGGCTCGAACGGCACGAGGTTGTCGGGATGGACGTCGGCGCTGTGCGTCGCCGTGATCGGGGAGAAGACGCCGGTGGTCCACGTCTTCGCATGGTGGCTGGGAGCGAGGCAGCACAGGCGGCCCCTCCTCGTCGAAGGCGCCGCCGGACGCGCCCACGGCCAGGTTCGCGAACCGGTGCGGCGCGTCGCGGATGTCCACGTCGACGCGGTCAAGCCTTACGTGTCCCGCCACGTGTGGGCGATGATCGAGTTGCAGCGGCTCACCGGGATGAGGTCGGGAGAGGTCATTCGGATGCGGGCGTGCGACCTCGACATGGCCGGCTCTGTCTGGTTCTACACGCCCGTCACACATGAGACCATTCATCACGGGCGCACCCGGGTGGTTCCCCTCGGGCCGAATGCGCAGCAGGTCGTCCGGGCCTTTCTCGGGCAAAGCCTCTCCGCCTTCCTCTTCAGCCCCGCCGAGGCGGAAGCCGAGCGGAGAGCGGTGAAGTACGCCTTGCGCCGGGCGAAGATGACACCGAGCGCCTTACGGCGACAAGAAGTTGCCCGGAGGCGGCGGCCGGGAAAAGCGCCGCGCGATTGTCACACGCCCGACTCTTACGGGCGGGCCATTCACCGGGCCTGTGAGCGGGCGGGCGTCCCCGAATGGCATCCGCACCATCTGCGGCACACCTTCGCGACGCGCGTCCGCCGTGACTTCGGCCTGGAGGCGGCGCGGCTGATGTTAGGGCACTCCTCGATGGTCGTGACGCAGGTTTACGCGGAACAGGACACGCAGGTGGCCAGCCAGATCGCGGCGAAGGTTGGCTGAAAAGGAATTCTCGGAATGCCCCGGGGTGACCCCAAGGCACCGGGGCGTAACAGAGCAGTCGCCCCGACCGCGGCGTCGAGGACGGTCATATCCCTCAGGCCCTTGGCGGCCCGTTTCGCCTTGGGGGCGGCGGGGGTAGGAATCTTCCGGCCGCTTTCATTTTGCGCGTCGAGACGGCGTGATTCAAAATCCGTAGGAGATCGGCCGTGCGGCCGGTTCCTCTTGTTCTGTGACAGACGCATGGGCATCTGGAATATCAGGGCTGGATGCGATACCGGCAGGCGTGGCGCTCGCCTTCATCGTAGATGTCCATGACGGCGGGAACAGGGATGACCTCGACAAGTTCGGCGCCCAGAATCCGGGCGGTCCTGCGGGATGCCGTGTTCTCGGCGTTACAGGCGATCCACACAGGATCGAGGCCGTGGCGCTTGGCAAGCGGCAGGAGGATCACCGTGGCCTTTGCAGCGTAGCGGTGGCCGCGGTGTTCGGGATGGACCGCGCAACTGATGTGACCGGCGAACTTGAGGACGTGTTCCGTGTTGCCGACCCGGAGTTTGATGGCGCCGACCTCGGCGCCGGTACCCACATGGACCATCCTGAAGCGGTACTCCGGAACGTAGTTCCTGGAGGGGTCCCCAGGAAACCTCTCTTGGAGGACGAGCCGGAGTTCTCCGTCGGTCAACTCCCCCGGGTCCACGAACCGAAACTCATCCGGCTCGTTGTCGGGTCTGTAGGCCGTAGGGTGCGATGATGCGCGACCACTTCAAGCAAGTCAAGTCCGACGACCCACTGCGGATGCCAGCCGCGACGTTCAACACCTTCATCGACGCTGCGGGTCATTACCTGGAGCGCCAGGCCAGAGAGGTCGATGTCACGGTCAAGCCATCACAGCGAGCATCGCCCTGGCGAACCTGCCGCTGCTGAACGAGTGGTTGACGCAACCGCGGCAACGGAAGGAGCCGTTGAGGAAGGACCGTGCCGCCGCCCTGGTCTTCGCCTCGCGGCCGGACGAGGCTCTCCTGGGCAAGTGGGTACGCGACCGAACCACAGGCTTGGCCGACGCGATGAACGGCCGCCGGGACGCGAAGGTCCGCGACGTGCTGGCGGCCTACGTCGAGTGAATCGTGGTTACGCCACCCACGAAGAACGGCATCCTGGTGGTCAGCGCCGCGGTGTGGGGGGGCCGAGTACTGACGACGCGAGTGGATACACATGAAACGACCGCCCCGAGGGCTAGTCGTGGGTGGATAGGGTAGCGGGGGCCCGCCATGTACCCCTTCACATCAGGGCGGCATTCTGGCAAAGGTTCCCAGTCGCCGCCTGACCTCCTGTGTCTTGCGAGATGCCCATGAGCGTCCGGACGAGCGGAAGGTCCATGAAGGCTTCTACGGCGGCACTCCCCACTCCCTTGAAGAAGCCGACGACCCACGAGAACACGCCCTTGATGATGCCCCAAGTCCCCTGAACGATGTCGATCACCCGCCGAAACGGCGTCAGGAGGAAGTCAAGGACGGCCATGCCGATCTTCTTCAGGCCGTCGAGGACAGAGATGTCCCCGATCAGCACCTGCCAGAGCGTGCAGGGGATCTTCACGACGGCCACGATGGCCACGATGGCTTGCTTCAGTGTAGCCTGGGTGGTAGAACGCATGAAAGTGGTGCTCGGCACAAAATGCCTCATTGATGCTGCTGATCCAGCCTCCCACGCTCACGCCCCCGTTCAGAAGATTCTCGGTGTTGCGGCCTCCGGGCGGCTGGACTTGTTTGTGAGTCGCCAAAGCCTCTCGGAACTCGTCCAGAACGACCCTGTCACAGTGTGCGCCCATGCAATTGCCGACACGCTGGGCGTATTGCCGCACTTCCCGGTAGGCGCGTGGAAGGACCAGGTCTGCACATGGGATCAGGTTAGCGGCACGTGGGGCGACATGAGGCGAAACGATGGCATTCAGAGCGTGATTGCAGATCCCGCGACAGCAGGAAACGACATCAGGGATCGCGGTGCCTACATCGACGCGCTCCACAACAAAGCCGATATGTTCGTGACCTCGGATAAGCATCTGGGCGGGAGCGGGCCAGCCGACCGGCTGGAGAAGCGATTTGGCTTGAGGGTATGCTCTCCAAGCGATTTGGTTTCGGAACTCGGCTTATGAACCGTCTTGAGCAAGGCGCCCAAGCAGGGCGGTTCCCTGTTTCCGCATGTGGCCCGGCACCGCGCAACGGCCTTGGCTACGGCCAGTTGAGTTTTTTCGTGTCGAGTTTTCTCGTTGACTCCGGGACCGGCCCGTCGATAGGCTATAGTCAGGGCTGCCGCCAACGTTTCTGCTGGGGGGCTTCATGAGGCGCTTCACCGGGCTTTGCATGGCGTGCGCGGTCGTCGGGCTCCTGGCCACGGCGGCCCGGGCCCAGCGGGCCGAGGGGTTCTTCCAGAGGTCGCTCTTCTTCGAGCGAGACACCCGCGAGCGCCTCGAGGCCGTGACGCCGCCAGAGCAGAAGACCCTCATCGAGTGGGGCGGCTTCTACATCCCCTCCTACACGTACTTCACCGACATGGGCGGTCATAACGGAAACATGACGTTCCAAGACCTGCGCCTGTGGACGCAGATCCGGGTGGACGACGTGCATCGCATCTACGCCCGCATGCGGCTCGACTACATGGACTTTGCGGCCGGCGACGCCCCGCCGACCATGAGGTCGCACGACCTCATCGGGCCGAACCTCGAGATGGGATTCTATGAAGTGGACATCTCGCGCGCCGTCGAGAAATACGGCGGGGGCGGCCAGTGGCCCGTTCGGGTCACCGCGCGCGGCGGACGGCAGTATATCGAGGTTGGGCGGGGGATCGCCCTCGCGAGGATCCTCGACGCGGGATTGTTCCTCGTGGAGTCGAAGGACTTTGCGTTCAAGGGCTTTGCCGGACGCACCGAGCCCGGCGAGGACAACATCGACCTGCTGGCGCCGAACTTCACGAACAGCCGCCGCAACTTCTACGGCGGCGAATTCCGCTACCGAGGCATCGAGCGGCACGAGCCCTACGCCTTCTTCGTCATCCAGCGCGACTGGTCCCAGGAGAAGCCCGACAACCCGTTCCAGGACTTCCGGTACGATTCGCAGTACTACGGCATCGGGAGCCGGGGCGCCCTGACCAAGGACCTGCGGTACGAGGTGGAGAGTCTGTGGGAGTTCGGCCGCAGTTACGCCTCCCTCCAGGAGGAGGGGCCGGAACCCATCCGGGCCTACGCCTTCGATGCCGAGGTCGGTTACTACGTGCCGAATCAGGCCGCCAAACCGGTTCTCTCGGCCGAGTACGCCTATGCCTCCGGCGACCAGAACCGCCGGAGTGCCATCAGCGCCCTCGGCGGGAACCGGATTGGCACGCCGGACCGGCTGTTCCAGGGCTTCGGGTTCGTCAACAGCGGCCTGGCGCTGGCGTCGCGGTTCTCGAACCTCCAGTTCGTCCGCCTCGGCGGGCGCGTGACGCCGTACGAGGACAAGGCGAGGTTCGGCCGCCTGGATGTCGGGGTTGACTACTACTTTCAGTTCAAGGCGAGCGCCGAAGGCGCCATGAGCGACACGCGGGCCGGCCGCGACTCGGCCAACGTGGGGCAGGAAGTGGACGTCTTCATGGAGTGGCGGATACTGAGCGACCTGGCAATCTCGGTCCGGTACGCCCGCTTCTTCCCCGGCCGGGCCTACAGCGACCGCGACCCGCGCGACTTCCTCTACACGGCCCTGAACTTCAGTTTCTGAGCGGCCCGACACAAACCACGCATAGGCCGGCGTACTCTTGCGTCGGGAGGCACTGGCGACGCCTGGGACGCCACCCACACTCGCGCTCTGCCTGATGTTGTCGAAAGGCCGCCTATCTGCGCCTACGGCGGCCGAGGAGCGCGGCCAGCCCGCCCAGCGCGAGGAGGGCCGCCGTGGCCGGCTCCGGCAGCGTCGACGGCAGTGGGGCTTCGATGAAAAACGTGTAGGAGGGCGCCGAGCGGTCCCAACCGGGTTGGCCCGCGCGCGGCTCGTAGGTGGCGCGGAGGTCGCCGTCCGACTGGGCCTCGTCGACCTGGGCGGCGTTCATGGCTCCCGGGGGCCACGCATTCTGCGGCGGGGTGGGAGTGTCGGCCGGTTCATCGAGGCCGTCGACGTTGTTGGAGTAGAAGATCATCTGGCTGAGGCCCGTGAAGCGGATGATGTGCGCCAATTTCCTGCCGTTTCGCTGCTCGTAGATCTGGAGGTCCCCCGGCGTCCCTTTGAAGGGAAGGTTGTAGAGCAACACATCCCAGTTGCGGACCCCGCCTGTCGGATCGGCGTCCAGAACGCCCGGTCCGGTCGTCCCGGCGCCGTGGCCCCACTCATCAACGTAAATGAAGATCGTCGGGGCGGCCAGAACCTCGCCGCACAGGCCCACCCCGAGCAGGAAAGCCGCCAGCATCCTGCTGCTCATGGCATCCCCCGTGGAGAATCCGGCGCCGGGTCCCCGGCCTGCCGCGCGATAACACAGCGTGGCATTCCTCACGCCTGTGTCTGCGGCCGCGCCGCCTTCTGCGCTCCCTCCGCGGGGCAGAGCGGCGCAGAAAATAGTGGCATGGTCCGTCCTTCAGTGGACCGACTTACGGGGACCCACAACCCCCTTCTCCCGCTGGATTATAATACAAATAATCGCAGAGTCAAATAAGTGTCGGGCAAACTGTGTCGGGCAAACCGCCACAGGCCACAGGTGCCGCCGCCATCAGGACCGCCGCAGGAGTGTGAGTGGTTTCGCAATAAGGTTCTCAGGCGAGTTTCTGGCGCAGCGGGAAGCCTACGGCCGCCAGCCTGCTGTCGCCTGCTGTGGCAGCGCCTTGCGTTCGATTCGTTCATGGTGTAGAATACTGCGGTCGAGTCCCATAAGACGTTTCACCCCGAGCAAAGGAGGAACGCATGCGTGGCCGCGTATGGACGTCCGTTGCTCTGGTCCTTCTGGCCGCGGGGTGGGCATCGGCCGCCGTGCCGTCGGCCCCCGCCCCCGCCGCTCTGCCGGCAGCCCCGGCTGCCTCGTCCGACGCCCAGTTCTTCGGCGAACTCGCCTACAAGGATGTCGCCACCGCCGCCGACACCGCGCGGGCGCTGGCGATCCTCGTCTCCGCCGGCAAGGAGACCGGCGCGGACTTCGCGGCCGCCAAGGCGTATCTGTCGAAGCAGGGGGTCATGCCCGACGGGTGGCTCGACAAGGCTGCCGCCGATACGCCGACCGACAAGGGGCATCTGGCGAGTCTCATCTGCCGGGCCCTTAAGATCCAGGGCGGCCTGGGGATGCGCCTCTTCGGCCCCGTGCCGCGCCTCGCGCTTCGCGAGTGCGCGTATCTGGAACTCATGGCGATGGGTGCCGAGTACCGCCACGTGACGGGCGGCGAACTGGCCGGTGTCATCGACCGGGCCGACCGCTGGCGCACCCGGCACGCCGCACTTGCCGCGGCGGAGGTGAAAAAATGATCCGGCTTGGTCTGGCCATTCTGACGGCCGCCACCATGACGTGGACGGGCGCAGCCCTCGCCTCCGCCGAGCAAACATCGGCGCCGGCGGCGCCTGCTGCACCGGCCCCTGCCCCGGCGGCGCCTGCGGCCGCTGTTCCTGCCGCACCCGCGCCGGCCGCCCCGGCGCCTGCCGCTCCCGCGGCTCAGAAGATTCCGGCGGTCGTCAAGAGCGTCGAAGGCACCGTCGAGTCCCGCCCCGCCATCGGGCAGCCGTGGACGGCGGTCAAGGACGGGATGCAACTGGCCGAAGGCGCGGACCTCAGGACCGGCTTCCGCGCCAAGTGCGTCCTCGACATGACCGACGGCCTGGTGCAGGTGGGGCCGCTGACGGTCATCCGCATCGGCGAACTCCGCCAGGAGGGCGGCAACATGCACGCTCGCATCCTGATGAAACAGGGGTCCGCCCAGGCCGAGGTCGCCAAGAAGGCGGTCGCGAGCGATTTCGCCATCGTCACGCCGTCCGTCACCCTGTCGGTACGCGGCACCCGCGGCATCCGGTGCTCCTATTTCCCCGACTTGGGCGGCCAGTACGACCTGACGCAGTCGGGCCTGATCCAGGTGACCTCCGCCACCCTCGGCAACTCGATGGGCGTGCACCCCGGGGAAGGGACGAACGATTCCGCCACGCTGCCCGTGCGGCTGGTGGCGCTGTGGCACGAGCCGCCGGTCCTCGACCTCTGGGGCCTGACGCCCGGCGAACGGTGGGCCGCCATGCGGTGGAACACCTCGACGCCGTCGCCTGCGGCGCTGAACGGTCCGAGCGGGTCGCCGGGCCTGCTGGTGCTTCAGTCGCTGCCGAATGAGCATCCCTATCCGCCGGTCTGGCCCAAGTAGTGCTGATCCAGGCGGCCCGCATGGCGGGCCTCGTCGCCGGGCGCTTGGAGTTCGGCGCCCACCCGGCCGTGCTGCGGCGGGGCCATGGAGTGCCGCCGGCAGTTCGGCGAGATGTTGAGGCAGGGCTTCCGGAGGCCCATGGGATGGTCGGCTGGACTACGGGGCAGTACGGGATCATGACGGAGCCGCGACAGGGCGCGGATACGGGCGGTTGAGGCCAGGGGCGGGACAATGCCCATCGAGACATCACACCCCTGCGGCAGGAAAGGCGTTGTGCTTGGCACGGTGGCCCCGATCGGGTATGAGGGCTTTCCGTCGCCCGCCTGGTTGGGGCACCTGCGGCGCCTGGGGTGCTCGGTGGTGCAGGCGTATCGCCATGAAGGAATCCCAATAACGACGCGTGACATGGTCGAGCATATTCGCGCCAGCGGGATGCCGTGCGACAGCCTTCACGGCGTGTACGGGGGGCGGCTCGATCCTTCATCCCCGAACGAGGACGACCGCGAGTACACCGTTCAAACGCTCAAGGGAGAAGCCACGCTGGTGCGTGAACTCGGGGGCTCGACGGTCGTGGTTCATTGCTCCCCCCTGTGGCACGAGGCCGCCTGCGTGTCGGCGGAGGAGTACGCCGCGCGCGACCGCCAACTCCGCAAGTCCATCGCCGAACTCGGGCGGTACGGCGCCGCCCGGGCCGTGTGGTACGCCTTCGAGAACCTGCCCGGCTATCACCCGATCGGCTCCGACGTGGGCCGCCTGGCCGAGATGCTGCGGGAGGTCGGCGCGCCGCATACAGGCATGTGCTTTGACACCGGGCACGCCAACATGACCGGAGACGCGGCCCGGGCCATCGAGGCGGCGCGAGAGCAGATTTTATATGTGCACTTGTGTGACAACGATGGCCTGGCAGACCAGCACCTGATGCCGGGCCGGGGGACCCTCAAGATGGATGAGGTCGCGGCCGGCCTGTGGGCGGTCGGCTACTCAGGCACGGTCATGCTGGAGGTCTTCCAGCCCGTGGAGGCCATGGCGGAGTATGTGCGCGACGGCTACGCCGGCCGGCTCGCGCGGTTCCTTCGCATCGCCAACGAAGGCGGCGAACCGGGAGGGGCCGGCCGGCCTCCGCCCCGCCCGTGACCGGACGGCTCGCGCGCCGGCGTCGAGGCGTGCGGACCGCCGCCCTTTTCGCTTGTGACCTCCGCCTTGGCGGCCTTATCATCGTGAGGGGGAGGCCCAAGAGCGTGATCCATGGACGGCCCGGACGATACGCACGCCGCCTGCCGACGGGAACTCGAAATCATTCTCGGGGTTGCGCGGCGGTTGGCCAGCGAGCCCATGCTGGACCCCCTCCTGAAATCCATAGCCGAGGAGACCTGCAACCTCCTGGACGCCGAACGGGCCACGCTTTTCCTGTACGATGCCAGGGCTGACGAACTCTTCAGCCGCATCGCCACCAAGAGTGAGATCGAGGTCATCCGGTTCCCAGCGGGGCGCGGGATCGCCGGCTTTGTGGCGCGACAGAGAACCTGCCTGATCGTCCCGGACACCTATGCCGACCCGCGGTTCAGCCCGGAGGTGGACCGCAAGACCGGCTGGCGGACGCGCAACATGCTGGCCGTCCCGATGATGAACCTCGAAGGACAACTGGTTGGGGTGTTGGAGGCCCTTAACAAGCGCCGCGGCGCGTTCACGGATCAGGACGCACAGTTTGGGTCGGCCTTGGCGGCCCAGGCTGGTGTGGCGCTGGAGCGGGCGCGGCTGCTGGACGAGTTCCTGGCCAAGCGGCGCCTGGAGCACGAAATGGAACTGGCCCGCGACATCCAGGCGGGCCTCCTGCCTCGGACCCCTCCGCGACTGCCAGGATTCGATCTGGCTGGTTGGAGCCGTCCCTCCGAGTATGCCGGCGGCGACTTCTTCGACCTCTTCTCCTGGGGCGAGGGGCGGGTCGGCATGATGCTGGGCGACGCGGTCGGCCACGGCGTCGGGCCGGCCTTGCTGGCGGCCGAGACACGGGCGCTCGTCCGGGCCCTGGCCCTGCACGAGACACGGCCCGCTTGCGTCCTGCGTGACGCCAACCGCCTCCTGGCCGGCGATGTGACCGAAGGCCGTTTCGTCACGCTGGCCCTGGCGACCGTGGACGGTCCGGCGGGCACGGCGACCTTCGCCAGCGCCGGTCAGGGGCCCCTTCTGCTGCTGCGCCGAAGCGGCGAGCCCCGCCGGTTGGAATCCACCGGCCTGCCGCTCGGTGTTATGCCGGACGGCGACTTCGGCAGCGGAGAGTCAATTCAACTGGCCCCGGGCGATGCGCTCCTCCTTGTATCTGACGGCATCTTCGAGTGCGACATGCAGGAAGGCGGCGTGGTGGGCATTGACCGGGTCATCCGGACCGCCTGCGGACGGCTGGACGGGACCGCTGCAACCATGCTGGCGGCGCTGGCCGGCCTGACGGAGTCCGCCAACCCGAACGGGCGATTCAGCGACGACCGCACGGCTGTCGTTGCCAAGCGGCTTGAGTAGCCGCCGCGCGGACCGCGAAAGCCAAAGCACTGTGCCCTTCTCACTGCCCGCGGATCCGCTGTCCCACCAACAAGGGCCGATTGGGCCGCCCCCCTCGTGACCACGGTGGTTACTTGGATCGGGCGAGGTTCCAGGGTTCATCGTGTCGCAGGCGGCCCGCCCGGACGGCCGCAATCCGCTCTTTCAAGACCTGGCCCGGGCCATCGTCGGGCCGCGATGCCAGGAGGTTCGCCATGGTCGCCTCTGCCGCTGCGAGGTCCCCGGCAGCCACAGCGTCGACGGCTCGTCCGAAGGCGTCCGCGACAGCCTTGGGATCAGCCGGGGCCGGTTCCAGGGCCAGTGGCTCATAAAGAAGCATCGGCTCGGCCTTGCCTCGCAGAAGGGCCCGGCCGAACCGGCGGAAAAGGACTGACCCCGCGCAGGCCGCGCGCGTCGATTCCGGCACGAGAATGCGGCTCGCCAGGTACCGGTTTGCTTCTTCCAGCCGACCGCCGATGTTCACCGTGTCGCCCATCGCGGTGTAGTCGAACCGGCGCTCGGAACCGAAGTTCCCGACGATCGCCGGTCCTGTGGCGCAGCCGATCCGCATCGCCAGCCGCTTGTCCGGCGGCAGGAGGCCGCGTGCGACCAACTCATCCATGACACGCGGCAAGGCCGCCTGCATTGCCAGTGCCGCCCGCACCGCACGCCGAGCATGGTCCGGCACCGCCACGGGGGCGCCGAAGAAGGCAAGAATGCCGTCGCCCTCGTATTTGTCGAGCGTGGCCTGCTCTGCCAGCAGTACTTCCGTCATGGCCGACAGGTAATGGTTCAACAGGGCAACCAGCCGCTCGGGCGGCAGTTGCTCCGAGAGCGACGTAAACCCCGCCAGGTCGCTGAAAAGGACCGTGACCTCGCGCCGCTCGCCGCCCAGCCTCAGGCGCTCGGGGTGCCGAAGAATCTCCTCGACGTGCTCCGCGCTGGTGTACTGTTGGAAGACCCGCGTGATCCAGCGGCGGCTGCTTACTTCAGTTAGTTGTCGATATCCAGATACACCGGCGAAGGCGACGACGACCGCCAGGACCGGCCCGGCCACGGGCAGCAGGAGCGCGGCCTTGGCTGCCGCCACAGCGGCGGCTACCACGGCCGCCGCAATCAGCAGCGCCCCCGCCGCGCCGCGCCCGGTGGACAGCCGGACGGTCGCGGCCACCAGGGCGGCCGCCAGAAGGGCGAGGAACCACTCCTGCCTTCCTGCCAGGCGACCGAAGGCTACGCCCGAAAGGATTGTCCGGATCACGGCCGGATAGACGGTCACGCCCGGCTGGGCCTTTCCAGTCGGCGTCGTATGGAGATCGGTCGAGGCCGTGGCATAAAGGCCCACGATGCAGAGGTGGTCGGCGATGTGCGGCCAGAGTCGGGCCTCCAGTCCGCGCAGGCTTTCTTCCGCCCGCGAGCGCGGCTCGACCTTCGCAGCCCGCTGCCGGGCCAGGTCGAGGATCGGAGCAACCGGCAGGACGTCAATGGACTCCGGACCTTTCGGCCAGCGCAACTCCATTCGAGCGCCCTCGTCCACGGGCACGCTCACGCCCTCTTTCCCGTCGGCCGACGTGAGAGTGAGTCGGCCGCCCGCCAATTGCACATGGTAACCAGGCCCTAGTCGTCCCTGCGCCGCCGCCGCGAGTGCGAGGTGCGGAAATGCTTTCGGACCGCAGCCGATCAGGAGCGGGATGCGCCGGACCACCCCATCTTCAGGGTCGCGCACGACGCTCGTATAGCCCGACCCGGCGCATGCCTCTGCCAGCGCCGGGATCATGGCCAGATATCCTGTTGGCTGCAAAGAAATGGATGTCGGCTCTGGTCCGCTTTCCAGCGCGAAACGCTGGAGCACGGACGGGGGCGTGCTTACGACCCTGGGCCGATACGGTATCCCCGACTGGCCTTCCGGATTCAGGGTGTTCGGTTCGTGCGGCAGTTCGTCGGCCCCGCGCCCTGTGCCGATGTAGAGGCTGAACGGCACCAGTACGTTGCCCGCCGAACGGACGCTCTCAACGAAGCGCGGCACCGTCTCGACGATCTGCCGCAGGGGCTTCCCGTCCGGCCCGGTCACTTCCACGACATGCGGCGGGTCGGGCTCCGGGAACTCGATGTCCAATACGATCAGCCGCGCGCCTAGGTCCTTCAGCGTGTCAACGAGGTCGGCCAGCCGGTCCCAGGGCCACGGCCAGTGGCCAAACTGCCTGATGGAAGGATCATCGATGGCGATGACGGTGATGGGGATCGCCGCGGATGACGGATCCTCATCTGGCAAAGCATTCAGGGTCCGCAGCGCGTCCGAGACCTTGAGTTCCAGCGCGCGACCGATTGGCGTCAGGGTTGTGAAACTGGCTGCGACCGCCCCGAGCAGCGCGGCAATGAGCAGGGCGACCCACAGCCGGGCGTGGCGGAACGCCTTGGATTGAACGCTCGCCGGTTTTGCCAATCGTCAATCTCCACGCCCGCCGGGTGATAGTCTGCGTGGCAGGTCCCCTCTCCCCTGGCTTGCCCGTCGAGAGCCTCGGGCCCGAAGGAGGGCGACACAAGCCGTTACGAGGCGGCTGCACATGAGGCGCTCCTCCATCGGCTGGAGACCGGAAAACGGAACTTGAAATCTCAAATCTCAGATTCGAGATTCCAGACCTATGCCGCCATTTCTCACACAGGCTCTGGCCCACGACTGCCCGGGGCCGTCTCGTGCTGATTGTACCGCGTCCCCAGGTTGTGACAAGTCTTTTGCACCTCCCTCGCCCCATTCCCACAAGCGGTCTTCACGCAACAAGCACCTCGGCCGGCTTTACAGGGCTGGCCTTGCCCCAAAGCCTGGACAATGAGGGGAAAAGCGGGGTCAACTGGCAGGCGCGGTTAGATCACGCCGCCTTCAGGGCCGGATGGTGAAACTTCCCGGCAGAGGCAGCACTGTCGCCCCAATGATTTTTCGCCGTCCTGTTCGGCCAGCCTCTGGTTCTACAGATCCATAGGTGGTCGTCGGGCTTCTGCACGGGTAGGAGGGTCTTATGCTGTCGCGCGCTGTTGGATCGAGTCGAGGTACCCGACGGCGTGGGGCCCGATTTGGGCGGCGTTGGCCTCGTCCGTGTCGATGTGCATGTCAAGCCGGAACTGGGCGTGGACGCGGACAACGACATCGCCGAAGATGAGCGACCTTTCACCCGCGACGCGGATCCGTACGATGTCGCGAACACGGACCGCAAACGCCATTGCATCTTCCGGGTACATGTGTATATGCCTCATGGCACAGATGACGCCGCGCTCCGGCCGGACCTGCCCGGCAGGTCCTTCAAGCGTGATGCCGGGAGTGCCATCCAGATCCCCGGACTGGCGGACCGGCGCGTCGATTCCAAGTCTGTATTCCTCGGTTCGGGCGATCTCGACCTGGCTCTCGGGCCGCACCGGCCCCAGGACCCGCACCCGCTCGATCCGCCCCTTCGGCCCGACGAGGTTCACCTGTTCCTTGCAGGCGTACTGGCCGGGCTGCGTCAAATCGCCGTGCCACGTGAGGGCGTGGGCAGGTCCGAAGAGGACTTCCACGTGCTGCTGCGAGAGGTGCACGTGATGGGCCGAGATGTTTATCGGGACGGTCCGTTCCCGCTGCCGCATGACGTGCGTCACGCGGGCATGCGAGAGAGCCCGCGCGGCGTGCCGCGCGATCGTCCGCTCCTCGTCGCTGCCGACGACCAGCACCCGGACACGGCCGTGCGGCGCCGATATCTCAGCGACTTGGCCGCGGCCAACCTGCAAGGTGATGCGCAAGGCGTCGAAGCCGGCGCCGAGGAAAGCAGCGGCCGCACGACCGGCGCCCTCATGCGAAATGCCGTGAGACCCAAAACGGCGGAGCCCACGGTCGTGCGCCAAGTCGTGCGGCAGGGCATAGCGACACGCGGCCTGCGGCATTGTGAGATGAAAGGCTGTGTCGAACACCGCCACTTCAGGGACCCGGGGCGCCAGCCGCTCGCACGCTTCAATCCCGGCGAGGTTATAGGGGTTGTCCAGCGGCGCCAGGCCGGCGAAGCGTCGAATCTGGGCTTTGGTTTGCAGATCGATGATTACCGGGCCGTTGAACTCGGCGCCTCCGTGCCGGACGCAGTGGCCAATGACCGAGAGGTCGCCGGGGTGGTCGATCCCGCCGTCGCCGCGGGTCGTCACGGCTGCCACGGCGGCTTCGAGGGCGGCTTCGTGCAGGGCCGGAGAGACGGCGGACCGCTTCTCCCCCTTCCTCGTCCTGACGACATGCACGGCCTCGGACGACCCTATGCCGCCGATCTGGCCCCACAGCAGGGCCGTCTCGGAGGTCGTGTCGAAATAGGCGTACCGGACGTCGTCCTGGCGGCAAATGACGGCGAGGATCCGCATCGGTTCGATGGCCCCGAGGGCGTACTTCGGTGCTTGGGGCGGCGTGACGCGCGGCCGGGCATGTTCCATCCCGAGGCGCCGCGCGATCAACTTCCCAAGGAACCGAAAGGCGTCCAGATTCATCGCGATGACGGGGCTGATCGCCTCCTGCAGGAAGATGACCGCCTCTGACGCCTCGCAAGCCACGACGCGGGCCGTGGTCGGGTTGCCAGTCAGCATCGACATCTCGCCGAAGCATTCACCCGGCTCGATATAGCCGAGGCGCTCGGCCGAGGGTGTGCCCCCCCCTCGCACCGCCTCCAGACGGCCGGAGACCAAGACACCGAAGACCTCGCCCGCCTCATCGTAACGTATGCAGACATCGCCCGGCCCATACGTAACGGCCGTCCCCAACCGAACCGCCTGGGCCGGGGCCTCGGGCGTGAACGTGGCAAACAGAGGGTGAGACTGCAATTGTCCTGAGAGGTCCATGCGGCTCCTCGACGATCCTGCGAGAGTGTACCCCCATCGCCTTCAACAATAACATGCCGGCGGGCGGCTGTAAAGCGGCGTTAGCGAGGGACGCCACGGACAAAGTCTGCGCACCGAATCTCCGAACCCGCCTCGCTATGAGGCGCTGTAGCGCTAGGTACGGTAAAGGCGGCGGCCGAACCGGGCTCAGGCGCTGGCGGCGACCTTCTGCACGGTGCGCTTGAAGATCTCGGGGTCGATGGGCTTCTCGACGTAGGCATCGGGCTCCTTGCCGAGGAAGTCGCCCATGTCCTTCCCGGAGAATCGGAGGCCGGTTCGTTCCGCCACGCCGGTCAGCATGACGACCTTGATATTCTGCAAGGCGGGGTCCTGAATGAGTTCACTGAAAATCTGGAAGCCGTCCTTGCGCGGCATCTGAACGTCCAGGACCATGAGGTCGGGCTTGAGGGACTTGGCCTGCTTGAGGCCGTCGACGCCGTCGAAGGCTTCCTCTACCTGCCAGCCGTCCGGTTCCAGGATGGCCCGGACAAAGGCTCGGGCATCGCTCTCGTCGTCCACCACCAGCACTTTCTTGCTTACCTTGCTCATCGTTAGCCCGTCTCCTTGTCGTTCTGGCCTGCGGCGCTCCGGCCGCGGGTGGGATTCCTGTGCTATTGCGGCGGTTCCTCCGCCGGCCGGGCGGGCAACAGGAGCGTGAACTCCGTGCCGCGCCCAGGCGCGGACGCAACGTGGATGCTTCCCCCGTGCTCTTCGACGAGTTTTTTTGCGACGGGCAGCCCGAGGCCCGTCCCCTTGTTTCCCTTGGTGGAGAAGAATGGGGCAAACAGTTTCTGCTTCGCGGCCGCAGGCGCACGAGGCGCGGCAGCGAGTGCCGCGCGGCCACGTCGCAGTTGGCCGGCCGGGACCACCAGTCCATGAGGTCCTCAATCCGGCCGTCGAGGTCGGCGCTCCCGGTCGGAGACTGGAACGAAAACGTGCTCACGTAGTCGAGGTGCTTCCGGATGGCCCAGGCGGCGATGGTGAAGTTGCGGTGGATGTCGCGGGAGGCCGAGGTGAGTTTGCGGCGCTGGTGGGGCAGGAGTTCCTTGTCCTCGGAGCGCAGGCGCCCCGTCGGCGCCTGCCGCCGGTTCTTCGACTCGACGGCGTCGTAGCCGAACAGGTACTTCCCGACGCGATGGACCAGTCCCGTCTGCATCATCAGAATCCACCCAGATTGATGCTCGCCGCCTGCGGCCGCGTGCTCTTCTCGCGGGCGACCTCGCGCTTCCAGTACCGGTACTTCGCCTCCACGTCGGCGTACCGCACCGACTGGCCGTCCACCGAGACGGTGTCGAGGCCGGCGCTCGTCTGGAGGAGCGTTTCGTACTTCGCCAACATCGTTTCCGCGAACGTCGCCATCGTCACTCCGCTACTGGCGGGCAAGGCCGGGCAAAAGAAAAAGGCCATGCAGGGTGTAGGTCCCTACATGACCTTGAAGTCTCTTGCCCGGCCCGACCGGCAGATGATCAGTCCGCCCGCCGCGCCCGTCGCTTATTCGGTTGTCTCCCCTGATCTATACGACTCATGGAGTCGCCGTCAACTCTGCGCCGGGATTTTATTGGCGAACCGCTGATTCGCGTGGCATAATTCCATCGGTCATCCTCTGGTAACCGTTCACGGCCCGGCGGGGAATAGCGCGGGGGCGGGCTGGTGGCGGAGCCAAGCTTGGATGGCGTCGCAGAGGTACGGAAGGATGGAGCGGCCTTGCTGAGTCAGCGTTGCCACGGCCGTCCAGATGCGTTCGTTCCATTGGCGGCCGGTTTCGCTGCGCGTGCCCTGCGTGATGCGCCGGTCGATCACCACGAATCGGATGGCCTGTTCGGCCAGGTTGTTGGTCGGCTCCAGGCCCGGCGTGGTGATGAAGCGGAAGTAGTCGCGGCCGTGCCGGCGAAAGCGGGCGGCCATGTTCTGGGCCTCGGTCCGCGGCGGAGCCCGTTTGCCGACACTCACGCAGCGGTCGCGGGCCTGTTGGAGGGCTCGCCGGAAACGCGTCGGGTCCATGCCGGCGCGTCGGTGGATGACGTGAAAGAGCCGCCGCAACTCCTCCAGCACCCGTCGGCCGTAGTTGGCCGTGACGGGGTCGGGCAAGTCGACGAGGAACTTCACGTCGCGGATCAGATGGGCCAGGCAGAACTGCACCAGGATGTCGAAGCCGCCCATGTACTTGCGGTAAGCCGAGAAGTAGTCGCAGCCGAGCACCCCGTCGAACTCCTGGCCCAGCATCTCGACCAGCACCTCGGAGCCGCGCGAGGAGTCGATCTTGAACAGGGTGAAGAGCCTGGCCCGGAAGACCCAAATCCAGGGCCGCGAACCGTTTTCGCGGTGACCGGTCTCATCGACGTTGACATAGGGTTCCGCAGGCAGGCGGGTCGAGAGTTCCTCGTAGGCCGGCCGCAGGGCGCTGCCGGCCTTGCCGACGACCTTGGCCAACTGGCCGCACGAAAGCCTGAGCCTGAGCAGGTCGCGCAGAAAGCGCGCGGTGGTCGAGAAGGAACAGTGACCGGCGCCCTTGAGCCAGGCCACCAGGGCCGACAGCCGCGGGCCGACCAGACCGGCCCGCTCGATCTCGAGCGGCAGCCGGGCATAGTGCGTGCGGCGGCAATGCGGGCACCAACCGGCGTGGGCGCGGTGTTCGGTGACCACCAGGGGTGTCTCGGGCAACTCGACCTGCTGGAGCGTTCGCGGCGGCTGCTTGGCGGCCCGCAGCCGAGCGCCGCAATCGGGGCAGCGTCGCGGGCGGTAGTCGATGGTCTGGTTGATCTGGTCGGGAGGAAACGGCGTGCGCTGGTGGCGCGGGTGTCCCGGCTGGCCGCCAATGTGGCGTTGGCCGCCGCCTGGTGCCGGAGGCCGGGGCGGCTTGACGATGTCCGAGGAAGGCGGCTTGGAGGAATTGGATGAGTTCTTCGACAGGCGGGCCACCTGCGCCGACAGTTCCTCAACCCGGGCCGTGAGTCGGGCCACGACCTGTTCCAACTCGGCGATGCGTGCTTGTTGCCGCCGGATGGTCAGCGCTTGTTGGCGGATGGTCAGGGCTTGTTGGCGGATGGTCAGCGCTTGTTGGCGGATGATACGCTCTTGCTGCCGGATGGTCTGCTCTTGCCGCCGAATGATCTGCTGGTCGTCCGGTTCCACGGTCGCGCGCTCGGAAACGTTCGTGCGAATCGCTCTCACGTTACTTATCGGACCGATGGCAGGCACAGATGCAGTCTTGTTTGGTTTTTGTCTTGCCTTTCGCGGGCGGGGGGGGGTATACTCTACTCGTTATCAGGCTCACGGGGAGCCTGACCGGCCGTAAGGCCGTGAACGGTTACCTTGAAGGCGGGTACGATATCCTCACGGTTCAGGAGCTGCTGGGGCATTCGGACGTCAAAACCACTATGATCTATACGCACGTACTGAACCGTGGACCGGCTCGCGTCCGCAGCCCGATGGACGGCCTGTGAGGGAGGATGCTACGCGGATCCGCATAAGACGCCATGATAAGACCGCAGGCCGGGCGCAGCCCGCGGCCGTTGCACGAGTTAGATCGTATCCGCCCCCGCATTCGCGGGCATGTTATGCGGACTCCCAAGCCGGTCCTGGGATTTAGGCGGGTCCGTCTAAACATTGTTATGACACTCATAGGCTGCCGCAACGCAGCCTGGCGAGACCGAGCGGAGGATCACAGGATGCGACAGTACGAGATTGTCGATACCAATGCCGACAACATCGGCGGTTGTGGCATCTGCCGCTACAAGAGCGGCAAGAACGAAGGACGTCGTCGTAAGTTGGATTGGCTCAGGAAGCGCTACGCGGAAGGCTTAAGGTTCAAGGTGCTCCGCTCACGCGAATTCGGTGATATCGGGATGATCGAGTATGCCCCTGGCAGTCATGCCTGGAGACCCGTCGAGGCGGAGGGTTACCTTGTCATCCATTGCTTGATGGTCAATAGCGAGCACACGGGGAAAGGACTCGGCGCTCTCTTGCTGGATAGTTGTCTGAGGGACGCGAAGAAGAGCAAGTGCCGAGGTGTCGTAGTTGTCACAAGTTCAGATAGCTTCATGGCCGGAAGCGGTTTGTTCATCAAGGCGGGTTTTGTCTCGGTGGAGAGCAACCCTCCGTACGAGCTGCTCGTCAAGAAGTTCAAGAAAGCAGCGCCTGATCCTCGTTTCATCGTCGACAGGGAGCGAGCATTGAAGAGACACACGAAGGGCCTCACGATCCTGGCTGCCGATCAGTGCCCTATGGTCCCAAAGTGTGTGGAGGATATTTCGCAGGCGGCCCGAGCCCTGGGGCTGAAGCCGAAAGTGGTTCGAATCAGGAGCGCCAAGGCATCAAGGGAGCTTCCGACGCCCTATGGCATCTTCAGCATTATCTACGATGGAAGGCTGATTGTGGAGCGTCCGGTCAGCGGAACGAGATTCACGAACATCATGCTCAAGCGGGGGACACAAAGGGGTATGCCGATTGGCGTCCGGTCGGCGCAAGGAGATTCACGAACATCATGAGTAGGCTAACATAAGGACTACATGGACTGCGAGATGCTCGGATGACTTCTGCCATAACAAGCCAGTGCACCGGCGACGTTAGGCGTATTCCTTCTCGATTCTCACTTGGCCGCAGTCCAAACACCGGCACCGGCGGCGGATGATTGAAGGGTAGGGCGTGCCGTCGGGCCGGAGGCCGGGCACTTCTGGACCAGGCGGCCCCAGTATTCGCTGCGGCGGGAACTGCCGCACTTGGGGCAGTGCGACCGCTCCACGACCACCACGTCCACCGCGTTCTTGCTTCCCTTCGGTCGTCCAGCACGCTTTGCTGCCATCGCTCTTTCTCCTACAGGTAGACAACGTGTTTCCGGTTTCGCTTGACCTTCTTCGGCACCGCGCCGCGAAAGAGCGAGACGCCGAGCATCGAGGCCGCCGCCGCACAGCCCACCAGGCAGTCGAGCCAGTGG
>Ga0315280_10000331_pt1 | contig 87704 bp, 78 predicted proteins | sample YL17G06_40_MG_FD_203697 | JGI IMG/M metagenome (GOLD analysis project Ga0315280, IMG submission 203697) | Sediment microbial communities from Yellowstone Lake, YNP, Wyoming, USA - YL17G06_40 | ecosystem: Environmental > Aquatic > Freshwater > Lake > Sediment | place: USA: Wyoming | collected...
TCTTCGTCTCAGCGAATCGTTTCAAGCGGCCGACCACTTCGACTTGGTTTCTCATCTCAGCAAGGGTTGTCGGCCGATACTTCTCCGACCACATCGCACTTTCCATACGAAACACCAATCGTTCAACGCGCTCAAGCGAATCTAGGGCAGATGCTTAGATGCGGGCTGAGACGCCTAAAAAAGCGATGGGATGGAGTCCGTCTGCTGAAACGGGAATCATTTTCACCCGTCTCTGATGAGGAAGAGCTTATGTGTCAAACCCCATTCTTCGCAATGACGGAGACGGATTCTTGGGCGGATCGCCTTCAATAGCTGATGTCGACCTTGACTTCCAGAACCTACCGGTGAGAGTAGTCCTCACTCGCGAGATTCCGTTCACTCATCCCGCAACCGAGAGACTGCGGTCAGCTAGGATAGGTCAAGAAGTGGAAGTTCCATTTTGGGCCGCTGATCAGTTGGTCGCGGCAGGCCTCGCCAAGTTTCGTGATGATGACATTCTCGATCTTGCCAAGCTTTCGAAGACTCATTGGAAGGAGACGATGCCTTCATCAACCCAACTTCCGTTGCTCCAAGCCAACTTCTACTGCATCCTCAGACGTTTTCTGGTGAAGCTGAAGGCCGAGGGCAAGCACGATCCGTCCAAGCAGAGAGAGTGCGAGAAAGCTGAGAACCTCTCTCGAGACGTGATCAACTGTAGACTCAGGAAGATTGCCTCTTTTGCGGCCGCACCTGGATCCCCTGGCGATCTTCTGAAAAGCATGACGCCTGAGGAACAGACTCTCTATAAGGAATTGGGAACTAGGATAAGTGAATGGAAGCAATCGATACTGGAAAGTGAATCTGATTGACAGTTCTGACCGGGCCCGAGGAGAGGTTTCAGGAGTTCCTCAGCACATTTCAGACGGAGAAAGAGGAACACAAGTACAGGAAGAGGCTCGGTCAACTTTCTGGTTCGGGACAAAGGCACATAGTCGTAGACTTCGAGGATCTCATTTCCTTTGATTCTGAACTCGCCAAGTTGCTCATTGACAAGCCTGACGAGTATCTGCCATACATTGAGCGTTCGGCATGGGCACAGCTGAAGATCGAGGATCCCGAATACGCGGAGCTCACAAAGAGGGTGAGAGTGCGCTTTAGAAAGCTTCCCGAGCGCTATTCGCTTCGACGCATTGGTGCAGAGCATCTGGGAAAGCTTCTGCTCCTTGACGGAATAATCGTCCGAGCGACCCCAGTCAAACCCCTCATTACGAGAGCTGCGTTCCAATGCAGGAAGTGCAACTCCATAACCTACGTGGAACAAGTCGGCTTGCTGATGCGTGAGGCGAGCGTATGTGGACGTTGCCGCTCGGAAATCTTGGATTTCAGCGAGAAGCATTCCAGTTTCATAAACACCCAGGAATTCCGAATCCAGGAGAGACCTGAGGATCTGCCTCCTGGTCAGCTGCCCCGCGCTGTGGATGTGAAACTCCACGAGGATCTGGTCGACATTGCAAGGCCGGGCGACAGGGTCTCACTGACAGGAATCGTGCGCGCACAGCAGGAAGTGCTCGGTCGCGGCACACGTCTTCGGACCTTCGAGCTCTTCCTCGACACGAACCATGTTGACGTGGCCGGAAAGGAAGCCGAGGTTGTGGAGATCACTGCAGAAGAAGAGAAGCAGATACTCGAGATGGCAAAGGATCCATGGATACAGAGGAAGCTGTTATCCTCACTCGCGCCATCGATATACGGATACGAGAACATCAAGGAAGCCATTCTCTACCTGCTCTTCGGAGCCGTTCCAAAGACACTCCCAGACGGAGTCACGATAAGAGGCGACATGAACGTCCTCCTCATCGGAGATCCAGGCTGCCTGGTAGCAGACGAAAGGGTCGTTCTCGGCAACGGCGCGATCGTCAAGATCGGAGAACTCGGAGCCGAGCACCTGCAAGACATCCAAGTCCAAGTTCTAACTGGGCAAGGAGGAGCAAAGAGAGACCTTGCGACACGATTCCACGTCTATCGCAAGCAACCGATTTTGGAGGTCATCACAGAGAGTGGCAAGAGCATCAAGGGAACATACAATCATCCGCTTCTCGTCATCTGCAAACAGAATGGGAAACTTGAGCGTCACTGGAAGCGCCTAGACGAAATGAGACTCGGAGACAAGGTTGCAGTAGTGACGGGTTTTCCGTGCACAGTAAGAGCGTGGGTCGACACAGGATTCGCTCCACAGCAGAGAAGATATGGACCCAAGTTCAAAGGGCGGTTGCCAAACAAGCTCACTCCCAAGCTCGCGACGCTTCTGGGCTACATGACCGGTGACGGGTGGGTCCAACGGTATCGGATAGGATTCCAAGTCGTGGAGACTGAGCGTGACATACTACCATTGCTTCGTAGACTGGTATCAGATCTGTTCGGATTGGACGCTATGGTCGTCAAACGAAGGCGTCCAGACCGCAGACTCTCGCTGTACGAGGTGACACTGGGAAGTGAAGACGTTGCCTCGAACCTTTCTTTCCTCCGGAAGAAACGCATTCCCGATCTTGTTTTGCGGTCGAACAATAGAGTAGCCTCCTCCTATCTCCGCTGGCTGTTTGAGGCCGACGGATCCGTCTTCGACAAGGGCAGAGGTTCACGCGCCGTAACTCTCAAGGCCAAAGGCGTCGAACTGCTCAGAGATACACAGATTCTACTGCTGCGCTTTGGCATCCATTCTAGAATCATAGAGAATTGTCTACTCATCCGGCGGGGCGAGGACATCATCAAGTTCGCAAGTTCCATCGGTTTCGCATCCAAGAAGAAGCGCACACTCTTGGCCAAGCTTGTGGTCTCAGCGAAAGACTTCCGGCGCGTGCATGGGCAGCGCAGTGAACGCGTCGTGAAGATCCTGAGGCACCCGCCGCAGGACGTATACGACATAGAAGTACCGCGAAGCCACAGGTTCATCGCCGACGGAATCATCTCCCACAACACGGCGAAGAGTCAGCTCCTCCAGTACGTCGCCCGCGTAGCCCCGAGGGGCCTCTACACCAGTGGAAGAGGTTCCACTGCAGCAGGTCTGACAGCCGCTGTCGTCCGCGAGAAATCCGGAGGGCTTGTCCTTGAAGCAGGCGCATTGGTGCTCGCGGACAAGGGTGTCTGCTCGATAGACGAGATCGACAAGATGAGGCCGGACGATCGTGTCGCGATACATGAAGCAATGGAGCAACAGACCGTCAGTATCGCAAAAGGTGGCATTGTAGCGACATTGAATGCGAGGGCATCGGTGCTCGCTGCCGCAAACCCGGCTCTCGGAAGATACGACGCATATAGGAACATCACTGAGAACATCAACTTGCCAGTCACAATTCTTTCCAGGTTCGACCTGATCTTCGTCATGAGAGATGCTCCTGACTCCGACTTGGATAACAGGATGTCCGAGCACATTCTGACTTTGCACCGAACAGGAAGCACTCCTGAAAAAGTCCCGTTGACTCCGCAGATGTTTAGGAAGTACATCAGTTATGCCCGTCGCACAGACCCCGTCATCACGGAGGAGGCTTCGAACGAACTCAAGAACTTCTACCTGAAAATGCGTTCAACGTCTACAACCGCTGAATCGCCAATCGCCATTACGCCGCGGCAGCTCGAAGCACTCGTTAGGCTGTCAGAGTGCCGTGCTCGCTCTTTTCTGAGGAAAGAGGTCACGGTGGAGGATACTGACGCAATCATCAGACTGATGACGATCGCACTGCAAGATGTCGGAATCGACACGACGACAGGCAAGATGGACATCGACGTAATAATGACTGGAAAACCAAAGAGTCTACGTGACAGGATGCAGACGATCCTTAGCACGGTGGCCGTGCTTGAACGTGAGACCGGCAGTGTTCAGGAGTCGAAGCTCTTCGAAGAACTCTCAAAAACAGCGGCATTGCCTGAAGCTGAAGCAAGGACTCTTGTCAATCAGCTCACTAGGGATGGGATTCTGTATTCGCCGAAACCAGGTCATCTGAAGAGAACCGCTGCGTAACCCCAGGAAGCCCCCACGCATTGAGAGTTGAAGATCTCCCGATCTCGGATCAGGTCAAACACATTCTCACCGAGAATGGATATGATACTCTCTACCCACCACAGGCAGATGCTATATCCGCAGGCGCACTGCTTGGCAAGAATGTCGTTCTTGCAAGTCCAACCGCCTCAGGAAAAACGCTCGTGGCCGAGCTTGCTGTCTTGAAGAAGGTTCTGGACGAACAGGCCAAGGCACTCTACCTGACTCCTCTCCGGGCACTAGCCAGCGAGAAGTACGAGGAGTTCCGCAAGTACTCAAAACTCGAAAAGCAAGACGGACACAGGGTGCGAATAGCGATCACAAGCGGAGACTATGACCGCTCGGATGAGCACCTCGGAAGCTACGACATTGTGATCGCTACAAACGAGAAGGCGGATTCTCTTCTTCGCCACAGAGCGAAGTGGGTCTCCGACGTTGCACTAGTGGTGGCTGACGAAGTCCATTTGCTCAACGAGGCGGACAGAGGTCCCACTCTCGAAGTCGTCATGACGCGATTGAGAAAGCTGAACCCGAAGATACAACTGCTCGCACTCAGTGCCACTGTAAGGAACGCGGCCGAAGTCGCAGATTGGATCGGAGCATCTGCGGTCACGACTGAGTGGAGACCGGTTCCCCTCAAGGAGGGCGTATACTGTGAGAATGAGATCCATTTCAGGGATGGATCCTCAAAGACGATCCAGCCCATCACAGGAAACCCGATCATGGACATGCCTCTGCAGACAATCAAGGAAGGCGGCCAAGCACTCCTATTCACAGAAACCCGGAGATCAGCAGTCGAGACTGGAAGAAGAGCAGCTGCAATCCTCAGCAGAGCGGCTTCGCCCTCGGAGAAACGCTCCTGCGGCCTCTTGGCGCAGAGGATCAGAACAAGCGGGGAAAAGACGCGACTCAGCGAGATGCTTGCAGACCAAGTCGCTCACGGAGCTGGTTTTCACCATGCGGGCCTCCACAACGCGCACAGGAAGATTGTCGAAGATGCGTTTAGGGAAGGCAAGATCAAGATTCTCGCGGCCACGCCGACACTGGCTGCCGGAGTCAACTTGCCGGCACGCTTGGTTGTGATCACCAGCCACGAGCGATACGAGGCTGGATATGGGAGATACCCAATCTCGGTTCTGGAGTACAAACAGTTCTGTGGTCGAGCGGGGCGTCCCAAATACGACGAATATGGGGAAGCTGTGCTTATCGCTCGAACCGAGGACGAACGAGAAGTGCTTTTTGAGAACTATGTAGTCGCTGAACCTGAACGTCTTTGGTCAAAGCTTGGGGTCGAGAAGGTTCTGCGGCCACATGTTCTGTCGACAATCGCGACTGGCTTTGCGAATACTGAAGAAGGGCTCCGCGACTTCTTCTCAAGCACTTTCTACGCGTACCAGTACGGTCCAAGAGCGATCGGTTCGCGCATGGGAGACATACTGGCGTATCTCGCGAAGGAAGAAATGATCGAATATGACCGCCACGAATTGAGGGCAACAAGATTTGGGCAGAGGGTCTCGGAGCTCTATGTCGATCCAGTCTCTGCCGTCATAATCAAGGATGGACTCTACAGAAGAGCCGCGGACCTCACGGACTTCAGTTTCCTGCACCTCATCGCACGAACCCCTGACATTGCACCGAGGATCTACCCAAGACGTGGTGAAGATGAGAAGCTCGCCGCTATGGCAGCTGAGAGGGCAGAACAGTTCATGTGTGAGACCCCGGATGAGCTTGCAGGATCGTTCGATCCAGGCTACGAAGATTTTCTGGCAGAAGTGAAGACCGCCGCTGTTCTTCTCGATTGGATCCAAGAAACGTCAGAAGACGCAATACTGAACACACACAGGGTCGAACCAGGCGACGTGATGAGGCTGGTGCAGATCTCTAATTGGCTCCTATACTCCGCCTATGAGCTTGCTGAGCTGTTCGGACACAAGGACCTTCGCAAGCCTCTCGGCCAATTGAGGCTGAGAGTCGAGAAGGGAGCCATGGCGGACGTGATACCGCTTCTGAGCTTGCAGGGAGTGGGCAGAATAAGGGCTCGTGCCTTGCACAACGCGGGATTCAGGACGATAGAAGACATACGGAAAGCGTCCCCTTCGGACCTGACTGCGATCCCGCTCATCGGAACCAAGTTGGCGAAGAAGATCATGGAACAGGCAGGTGGACTCATCAAGTCTGAGGAATGGGAGGAGCTCAGCGCAACACGTGAGGAAACCGAGCAGAGCCTTCTGACGGAATACTAGAACATCGAGCTAGGATGTCAGCCCTCTCATGCGCCGTTCCTGCTTAGTGTTCTCGATCGCTAGGTGAATTAGGTCCCTAGTCTTTCCCAAGTAGTTACGTGGGTCGAAAACCGATTCCAGATCACTATCTGACAGCCGCCTTGTGATCTCCGTGTTCCCCCGAGCGAGAGCCCTGAACTGCTTCTTCCGAGTAGCACTCTCAATGGCGATTGATCTGACCAACCTGAACGCTTTAGGCCGCTCCATCCCTTTCCTGATGAGCGCAGTCACGAGTGCCTCAGACAACTCCATGCCTCCTGTGAGGTCAAGGTTGCCTGCCATTCGGTCGGCCGAAACGACAAGATCAGACAGAACTCGATTGATGCTCACAAGCATGTGATCGGTGAGTATGAATGCCTCCGGGATTGTGAAACGCTCTGACGCGGACTGGGTTAGATCTCGTTCGTGCCACGTGACTACCGATTCGAGGGAAGGCTGAACAAGGCTGCGCACGATCTTGGCGAGACTGGAGACATTCTCTGATGTCTTCGGATTCATCTTGTGGGGCATCGCGGAGCTGCCGATCTGAGTCTTGAGATCGAATGGTTCTCGCACCTCATCGATCTCGGTACGTTGTAGGTTCCGGATTTCGGTTGAGAACTTGTCGATCGAACTCGCGAGGTTCGCCAAATCACTGACGAGCTCAGCGTATCTATCACGCTGGACTATCTGAGTCGTCACTTCAGCACTTCCGATTCCTAGGTCCTTCATCACAAGACCTTGGATCTCAAGCGCATGATCTCCCAAGCCTGCCATGGTGCCTACCGCTCCTGTGAGTTTCCCTACAACAACGCGAGGAGTGCATTCACGTAGCCGCGAGATGTGTCTTGAGATCTCTCGCAACCAAACCGCAAACTTGAGACCGAGAGTGATAGGCAGTGCGTGCTGACCGTGAGTTCTGCCAACGCAGACAGTCTCCGAATACTTCTGTGCTTGTATGACAAGCGTGTGCTCAAGCTGGTCCAGTCGTTTCGTCACCAGCTGCAGAGCCTCTCTCACTTGAAGTGCTGTCGCTGTGTCCAATATGTCGCTTGAAGTCACGCCTAGGTGCACGAATCGTCCGCTCTTTCCGCAAGCTTCCGACAAGGCTTCGACAATGGCGGCTGTCTCGTGCCTCGTCTTGGCTTCGATCTGTCTTACCCGATCAAGCCGAACACTCTCGGTGGACGCCTTCTTCGAGATGTTTGCAGCATCCTTTGCGGGGATATCTCCTACCTTTGCCTGTGCTCGTGCAAGTGCGGCTTCAACATCGAGCATGCGCTGCAGTCTATTCTCCTCGTCGAAGATGCGCCTCATCTCAGGCGAACCGTAGCGGCCAGAATCGATAGGCAGAATCGTCACTGAACACCATCTTGGGGACAGACATATCAAAACCATGTAGGTATAAAGGCCCTGCCAACGCGAGGCCGGCCATTGGGTGCAGTTGCCGCGGTGTTCTGGAAGTCACAAGTTGATGCACCTCGCCTAGTCGCAAAGATGCTATGTGCGATGCGGCATCGAGCGCAGGACGCGGCGGGCGTGGCCTGGGACGGGCACCTGGAGTTGGAGCCCTCGCCCGATCTTCTCAGCGCGTCATCATCCACACAACACACGGCGGTCGGGTACGGTTTCACAAGGATACTGCCAGACGACAATCCACAGCCGATCCGACTAGGGGACGGGTGGCTCTGTCTCGATGGGAGAATAGTAGCGGACCGCATGATGATCGGAGGAGCAAAGGCAGCTCGCTACCTGCAAGACAGACTCGCCCCTGTGGAGTTCGCGTCAATTCAACATGAGATAGACGGGGCGTACTCGATCTGCTACTGCAAGAACGATGAATTGTTCGTCACAAGAGATGCGCTTGGCCTAAAGCCGCTTTTTATTGCGAGTCGCGACAACTTGGTTGCCGTCGCATCTGACCGGAAAGCCTTGTACTCCATTGGAATGAGCGACATCGCGACTTTCCCACCCGGAGCTTCTCTGACAGCAAATCAAGAAGGAACCATTCTCAACCCGCCAGCGGAGACCCACGCGAGACTGCAGGCTGGAGGAGTAAGCACGGACGATCTCCTGCAATTGCTGGTGGAGTCGGTCTCGATTCATACCACAGGGCTTAGCTCAGTTGCCGTAGGGTTCTCGGGTGGACTCGACAGCGCGATCATTGCCAAGATGGCGAAGGATGCTGGAGCGGACGTGCTGTTAACAACGATTGGTGTGGGCCGGACTCTGGAGATGATTCAAGCCGAGTCTGCAGCAAGAGAGATTGGCTTGCCCATCGTTGTGCGGGAACTCTCTAGAGACGATGTGGAGCAATCTGTTGACTGTGTGCTTTGGCTCATCGAAGATCCAAGCCTGATGAAGGTGAGCATCGCTGTGGCCATATATTGGACTGCGCGAGTCGCCGCAGAGAATGGAAGATCTGTGATTCTTCTCGGTCAGGGAAGCGACGAGCTGTTCGGCGGATACAAGAGATTCGCCACAATACTCGGTGGGCACGGAGCGAAGTCCTGCGAAGAGGCCATTTCCCAGAGTATCAGTCAAGCTCACGAGGTCAACTACCAGAGAGATGAGCAGGCCGTGTCATCTCTCCGAGTCGAGCTCAGATTGCCATTCGCGACCAGAAGAATGACGGAACTTGCCTTGCGAGTACCACTGAAGATGAAAGTGCGGTCACCTTCTGATGGTCTCCGGAAGTGGGTTCTTCGCGATGCGGCCATCAAGCTTGGCATGTCCTCTAAGATCGCTCTCAGGCCCAAGAAGGCAATTCAGCATGCATCTGGAATTGAGAAAGTCATTCGCGATGCTGCAAAGAGACATCGCTTGCCTCCTTCAGAGTACTTGGTAGAGAGGCTTCAGGCGATCAAGAAGGAATCTGATGTAGACTAGGCATCTTGGACAAGCACTGCAAGCTATTAGGAAGGGAATGGCTTCGACTCTCTGTCCAGTCAAGTCGTAGGAAGTGGTTTTCCTGTCCGATATAGCGCACCTCTTGCCGAGATGCCCGAGGTGTGGCTACGGACTCAGGTTGGTCCGTGGGTATTGGTGGTGTGATGTCTGCAGGGTTTCTGTGACCCCGCAGAGAGGTCCATCTCTTGGAGAACTGTTCCGGCAGGCGGGCGATAGTCTTCGTCGATTCTTCGCGCCTTCCCCACGTAGACCTATCCCAATGATGTATCCGAGAAGCTACACCACAGCGGAGCGAGAAGCAGCCCTGCTGCGATGTCCTCTGTGCAGAGCGCTCACGCCAAGAGAGCTTCCATCATGTGTGCACTGCGGAACGGAATTCGGTCAGCCAGCAGAGAGGCTTTCCCCAGCAGCGCCTTCGCCCCCTCAGGTAACGGAAAAGGACACTCTGCTGTATCGATACATTGTTGAGAACAAGGGCGAGATATCGCTTTCAAAGGCATCAACGGATCTCCACATGACCCTCGTGGAGCTTCAGGCCGCAGTTCGAAGGCTCGAAGATACGAGAAGGATCATGCGAGACGAAACGCAGGATTGAAAGCAAGTATCCGGCTTTCATCTAGTTCTCAGTCGCCGGTCTTGCGGTTTGATAATCAATACAGCGTGAATCTTCGTCTCGATTGTGCTGCAGTGGTCACTCTTCGTTTCTGCGTCGATGGGAGGTCTTCTTGTGTGCGGCGGCCTCAGGAAACTTGGCCATCGTCTCAGCCATCTGTCTTAGACGTTGGTCGACTTTGTAGTTCACTGTGTTGGGTTCGAAGCTGCCGTCCTTTCTTCTCTCGCCTGCTCTTACTCCGGTTAGGGCTTCGATGCCTTCGTCGATGGTGCTTACGGGGTGAATGTGGAAGCGTCCATCCGCTACGGCTTTGACAACTTCCTCCTTTAGCATTAGATCCTGAACGTTGCTCCTGGGGATCATCACGGATTCGTCACCCTTGAGACCTTTCGCTTTGCAGAGTTCATAGAACCCTTCGATCTTCTCATTGACTCCGCCGATTGCCTGGACTTCCCCTCTCTGGTTAACGGAACCGGTGACCGCAATGTTCTGCTTCACAGGAAGGTCAGACAAGGCAGAGAGTATCGCATAGAGCTCGGTGCTGGACGCGCTGTCTCCCTCTACTCCTTCGTAGCTCTGCTCGAACACAAGTCTTGCGGAGAGGCTCAGTGGCTTGTCTTGGGCGTACTTGTTCGCCAGATATCCGCCCAATATCAGGACTCCTTTGGTGTGTATGGGTCCACCCATCTTTGCCTCGCGTTCTATGTCGAGGACGCCCTCCCTTCCGAGGGCAATACTTGCCGTCACCCTTGAGGGTCTGCCAAAAGCAAAATCGCCTAGGCCAATAACGGAAAGACCGTTCACTTGGCCGGTCTTCGCTCCCGACGTATCTATGAGTATCATTCCACGTTGTGTCATTTCGAGTATCTTTTGCTGAATGAGGTTCGACCGGTAGACTTTCTCTTCCAAAGCCTTATTGACGTGGCCAGCGTTGATGTACTTCGATCCGTCTTGCGAAGCGTAGTAGTTGGCTTCACGTATGAGATCGGAGACTTCTGCAAATCGGGTCGAAAGCTTCGTCTGATCTTCCGCAAGTCTGGAACCGTACTCCACGACCTTGGCTATTGCTGAAGACTCAAGGTGCCGCAGTTCCTCTTTTCCGCAGAGAGTACAGACAAAGGAAGCGTATCTTCGCAGGTTCTCCTTGTTTCTCTCTATCGTAGTGTCGAAATCTGCTTTGACCTTGAAGAATTCCCGGAACTCAGGATCATAGGCAAAGAGAAGCTGGTAGACATACGGGGTTCCTACCAAGACGACTTTCACATTCAGTGGAATCGGCTGGGGCGTCAGGCTCTTAGTGGAGATGAAGCCTAAGCGTTCGCCTGCTTCCTCGATGGCAATTCTGTTGTTTCTCAGAGCTCGCTTCAGTCCATCATAGGACAGCAGGTTTCCAAGTAGCTCGTCTACCGGGATGACAAGGTATCCCCCGTTGGCTTTGTGTATTGAGCCGCCTTTGATCAGCGTGAAATCTGTTGTGAAGCTTCCGAACTGCGCTTCTTTCTCGATTCTTCCGAATAAGTTAGCGTATGTGGGATTCTCTTCGAAGATGACTGGTGCGCCCTTGAGTTCTGAGTTATCCACAATCACGTTGACTTTGTACCTTCTGAAGGGCAGGTCCTTCATCCAAGGGGCCAGCATTTGGCCCTGCGAAGAGGGGGCCTCAGTCACGCCGGCAAAGACTTCGAAGTTCTCAAGGATGTCAGCTCTAACATCCTTCAGATAGCTCGCGACTTCTGGGATGTCTTGGTAGGACTTCGCAAGGGCGTCCGTCAGGAAGCCTATGGCGTACTGGACTGCGTCGCTGGTGAGTTTCCTAAGCGCAACTCTGGTCTCTTTGTCCAAGACAGCTAGTTGCTTTGTAGCTTCCTCGAATCTGCTCTCAACATTCTCTCGTTTCTTGTCGATCTCTGCCCTTGCGTGGTCAGACAAGGTCGCAAGTTCTTCTTCAGCAATCGGTTTCCCATCTACAATCGGTATCAACATCATGCCGAGGGCTGTCGCCTGGATAGAGAATCCGGATCGTTCTGCATCTTTTCCAAGATCAGCGAGGATCCTGTTTCTGCGCTCCTCAGCGGCCTTGATCAGCCTATCTCTCGTGGATTGGAATTCGTCGCTCTGAAGTGCCCTTGGAACTGCTCGCCTCGCCTCCTCGATGAAATTGTCGCTATCCTTCTGGAGAGTCCTAGCTCTACCCGTGGGTAGCTTAATGCTCAATGGTTCGTAGGGATTGCGGAAGTTATTCACATAGCACCAATCTGCAGGAGCCGGGCGGGTTTTCGCCTTCGCCTCAAGAAAGTTCCGAACAGCGGTAGTCTTGCCTGTGCCAGATGGGCCTGCGACGTATAGGTTGAATCCTTTGTCGGCCATTCCCAGCCCGAGATTCAGGGCTCTGAGAGCGCGATCTTGCCCAATGACGCCATCCAGCGGCGTGAGGTCGCCACTTGTGTGACATTCCAATGGTCCACATTCCGCTCTCAAATCCTTTGGAGAGAGCTCAGAAACTGGCATCGCGATTCCCGTGTTGCATCAGCGTTTCGCGCATATATAGAGTCTTGGCGTCGTGAAAACGAATGTTATGGACAGTAGAACGAGAAGAACATGAACAGGATCTTTAGCCACCTTTACAGTCAGGCTAGGATTTCCCTCAGTCTGGGGCTCTCGTCTTCTGCTGCACTCTCAGAGTCTCACCCGGTTCCGGAGCACATTGAACAGCAACTACAGTTGCTCGCCCGTTGAGCTGTCTCATTGTTTCAGCTTTCGGAGTCGGGTTCCTATCCACTCCGCTATTTTGTCTTCTGTCAGTGTCTCGGCTTCGCTCTGTTCTCTGAGTTTCTCCTCGACGACTCTCAGAAGCTCTTTGGGGTTCACGGGCTTGAACAAGTACGCATCAGCGCCCAAGTTGACGGAGGCCGCTGCATTCTCTATGCTAGGATATCCTGTGCGCATGATTTTTTTCTATGGACATTGAATGAGAGAACCATGCGGCCGAGGTGGGAATGGTGAATGACACTAAGGAGTTCAGAGACGCTCTTCTTGAAACCGTTGACCACGGCCTAATGGCTCTCGGCCGCATTATGGCGAGGCTTTGGACTCCATTCTTTACGACCAAGGCGAAAGGAATTGGGCTGGGGCTGTCCATCTCGAAACGCATAGTGGAGCCCCACAAGGGCTATCTGTGGAGAGCGCGGCTGGGAAGGGGACAACCTTCATCGTCAGCATCCCAGCTGGCCTAGGATTGAAGGAGACGAAAGCGCATGACTGAACCCGCCAGGATTCTCATCATCGATGACGACGAAAGCGTGAGGAAAGTTCTCGTCACTGCGCTGGAAGATGAAGGATATGCCACCGATACGGCAGAGACTGGCGGTGAGGCAATCCGTAAGTCCAACGCCAACTTCTACAACCTCGCCTTGGTAGACATCCGTCTTCCTGACATGGAAGGCACTAGGCTTCTTTCTGAAATGAAAGAGTCTACTCCCAAGATGGTCAAGATCATCGTCACTGGTTATCCGGGGCTAGAGAATGCGGTCGATGCAGTCAACAGAGGCGCTGACGCCTACGTCGTCAAGCCATTCAAGATGGAGAACCTTCTTGCAACAGTCAAAGAACATTTGAAGAAACAGGAAGCGGAAAGAAAGGACAGCGAAGAGAAGGTCAAGGAGTTCATTGAGGCACGAGCCGCAAAGCTCGAACAGGGAACATGAGACTGCTTCGGGCTGCAGATGAATCCGCGTCCGGGGCTGACTGTCAATAGTGCTCCGTTGGTGCGGTCTGAGTCAGGGCTCCTAGAACCCCAAGTTCAGGAATCATAGTTACCAGTCTTCCAACCGGAGACGCCTTGGCGGCTCTCGGGATTCACGACTAGTCAGTTCAGGCACCCACACCCCAATCGACCGAGGACTCATTGTATGAGGCGCGCGTTCTGTTCTTGGTATCTGATTCTGGTCTAGTCGATTCTGATGCTGTGAGCCATCCTAAACTCTAGGCCCTTGGGGAAGCTGATTTGGCGGGCCCGGTGGGACGCGAACCTACCTAGACGAATTTCGTAGACTCACTAAGTCTAGCAGATAAGCGAGAGAAAAACGACATACGCTTGCTAGGCCTAGCGCTCAGGGACAGCCTCAAGAAGGAACTACTCGCAAGTCACTCTTCAACGCTATGAACCAAGAAATGACCATACATGGCGAACTAGTATGCTATCGGGACTTGGGGAAGCTAGCGAGGTTCCCAACCCAGCGGGATCTGAAATTCTAGATTCTTGAGAAGCGCGTTGATCTCTGGAATCGATAGAGGCTTTCCGGGCGTTAGGTAGCTTGGACCACAAATCACGTCGTTCCAATCACATCCCAGAACCAAGTTCACCATCATGTGGGCCCAGTCCACCTGAGGGGGGTTCGGCCATTCTTGTAGATCAACAAAGAACTGTTCCTTCTCTGAGGAAGAAAGAGCGTTGTACGTGGGGCTGTCTCTCGCAAAAGTAGGCTCGAAATGTGCTCTCACCGGCAAACTCGCTTTTCTAACCTGCCAGCGATACGTTGCAAGAAGACATCTCGCTTGAAGTAGATCTGCATTGATCAGTTCCAGACCTATCTGAGTCTGGAGACTCAGGAAATTACGCATACGCTCCTCATAACTAGGGCCGCCATACTCCGCGGCCACAACCGTTGGTCTCGGGTCAGACTTCTTCACAATTGAGAGGTTCTTCTCAGAGAAGATCTCTCTGAAAGTGGAAAGTGCTTTCGACACGGAGGATTCGCTGACGAAATACGAGATCCGGACAAATGGTTCTTTATGATCATCCCCCTTCGGCCACCAGTGATTCAGATAGAATCCCGCAATCGTCTCCAGGAGCCTATTTGAACAAAGAAGTGGGCTGAGCAATTTCACAGTCCTAAAGTACGAATCATACTTCATGCCGGGAAGCTTCCTGATGAAGAAGACCCCGAAGAGTGCGTTCGTAGGGATCCTGCCGAATCTCAATCTGGTCCCCGTCTACTGCTCAATTTCGTAGCCTTATTGTCTTTGTGCTTGGTGACAGTTCTCGTCTGATTTGAGTTCGGCTCAGACTCGAGATCTACTGAGTGCAAAATAGTCGCGATTAGAGTGGTGCGGCCGCCGGGACTCAAACCGCTCGCGATCACTATCTGGGACTCAAGAATTGGATGGTAGCCTGGAAGAGATTCCTCAAAGCGATGCTTGCCAGGAACGAATCTTTGGACTCCATGACAGGAGCATGCTACGCGGCCTCCGCATGACTTGGCTGATACCACAGGCGAACGTAACTTTCGACCAGATTCATCGTCGTCAATGCGCTCGATTCGGGAGATGTGATTTCGCCTACCTCATGTTTCTGCGGTACGCGTATCTTAAGGTAGGCAAGTAGCAAGTTATCATAGATGCTTCCTGGCTTTACGATTCCCAGCGCTTCGGCAGCCGCCTTTAGCTCCCCTAGAGAGGCTCGCTCGTACGGCGCCTTGACTTTCCCGTCGGTAACCAGCTTCCCCCACTCTGACTCGTAACCTGACGGAAACCTAGTTTCCAGTGCTCTTCGCAATATGCGTTCGAACAGCCTGTTTGCTCCGTCTACCACCTCGTTGAGGTTGCCCGCATTCAGAGCCAATTTCATGCTAGCAATGCGTGCGGCGACTTCAACCGGAACTTGGGCCTGAAACGCCACTGGAGGTCTGGCAAGCAAGTCGAGTCCCTCAGGTGTGATAGTGATCGGCCCCCTGTCAGCCCGCAAGTAGCCCAACACGTTGAGTTTTCCGATCCGTCGAAGTAGTTCCTCGGTAGGAAACCAGTTTGAGATTCTCGCAATCAAGTTGAGACAGTCTCCTTCGACGTCTTGCGACTGACGAAGCGTGCTGAGAATGTCGATGTCTGCCGCATCAACCAGCTTCTCGCTGGTCTTCGACCGAAACGTGGGCGTCTCCTTGAAGTCACGTGCGAATTGGGTAATCAATGCCGTGCAGTATCTTCTTGCAGACCTCTTGATTATGTAGTAGACGACGACTGAGAAGACAATGCTAACGACCACTAGCGTGGGAAACTCAACTGACGGGATGATTCGGCTGATCAGCCAACCAACGAGGAAAACTAGCCCTGCGTGGATCAGGAATATTGCATCGCTCAGCTGTTTGGAGTACCAAGTTAGAGCTGCTATCGCTCTGACCATTTGCCTGCCACCTCGTTACCATAGACAAACGTCTACCTATTGGGTCTAGTCTCGGAGTCAAACTTCCGAACTAAGAGACGCTCAGAAGCGCATTGTTCTGATCGCGCGACCGAACGCACCCCCAAAAACCAGGACAAAAGGAGGAGGAATACAGGACGGAGAAGAGAAGGCAAGACTCGGTGGAAATAGAAATGACGTAATGGGAAGTTGGAATCATGGACTAGTGTCAGGGCAGGGCAGCAGGGAATTCTTCGGTTCGGCTCGGCGTGGACTGGCTCCGATTGGCGCCTAGGGATTCCGTTTAATGTTTCTTCGTCTGACGTCGCTATATCGTGTTCTACTCGATTCCGGTCGACGCAACTCCACCACATTCCGTCCGACACAATACTGTTCCGTGGCGGTCTAATTGACAAGGGGCCTCCAGGATCAGCCTAGAGATGGAGTGTGTCGAGTCATGGAAAGTGCATAAGGAGCGTCTTCTTCTTTGTAGTCATCACGCGTTGAACTGCCAAGCTATAGCTAGCTACAACCACCGTGGTCGTACATTCAGTATGTGAACCTATCCTTTTGAACTCAGAGGATTCGAGAGTCTTGAATCCATGGCAGCAAAACGTAGACAAATCCACGACGATAAGAATCATGCCTATAGTTCACTCTGCGAAGCAGCAACGTACGCTAGGCTACTCGTACTGCGTCTTCGGAGGTCCGGCGCCACGACTCCTTGCGAAATGCTTCCCTAAAATCACTATGAGCAATAGTACGTTCAGTATCATTGTGATAGCTAGGACGAAATCGGATAGCGCTATTCCCAGCGGTGACTTGAAGCTTTGGAGAGACAGTTCAAAGACAGGCACGAAGAATGTCACGGCTGAGGAAACGGTGACGATGTTGTTTGTCCGTTCCGGTCGAGTATCTGGTCTAAACTTCAGACCCCACATCAGAAATGTCAGCGCAAGCAATAGAATAGTCACGCCCCACGTCCAAAGGAACATAGACCACTGAAAGGGACCCGGGTGCCAGATCCTAAGATCTAGCTTGTACTTGTACTCGGTATTCTGCCCTGGTAGCCGCGTGACGTTATACGCGCCTTCGTAATTTGTGTTTGGAAGCCGAGGTCTTTTCACATGCTGGTCGATATCTGCATTGAAGTCCGTCGTGATGTCGAAGCTGAGATGATGTTCGTCCAGAGGGAAAACTGGCACGCCAGCGAACATGGCTGCCCCATAGGTGGACACGAATCTTGCTGTATACTGGAAGGTTGTCATATTGATATCTGATGAGAACACGACTTCTCCGATGCCTCGGCCTATGGCACCTGACACAGACTCTCTTATGCAAACGATTGCAATGCAGGGTTCGCGGGGCTCACCTCTGGAGCCGAAGACCTCACCCCACACTCTGACAGTAGCATTGCTGTGGTTTCCTGCAGCTCTGAGCATAATTCTGGCGGTAATGCTTTCCCCGTCAAAGTACCAGACCTCCACGTCTACCCAAGACCTAAAGCCTCTGCTTCCGACTGCTTCCGCTGGCTGGGTTTGAAGAAGCACGATTGTCAGCAATAACGCGAAAACTATTGTCCCCGAATGCACGAAACGGTGCAAGGTCAATCTAGTTGTCAGCTTCCTTCCAGGCCAAGTCGTCTTCGTTCAACACTGAAACGCGAAACTGAACCGTTAGGCAGAACATTCAACGCGACCTCGGTGCTCTCTGGACTAGGCTGAAAGCATGAAGCATGTTGGCCGCCTGCTCGGCGCGATGGTAGTTAGCCTCACTATCGTGTGCTCCCGTTGGTGGCAGAAGCCAGCCCACCTCCTCCTTGCGTGCTTCAACCTTGCGGCTCAGGGCCGGCGGTGAGCCGTTCTTTCGAAACGCTGGAAATAACAGTCCACCTTCGTGTAGGATGCGCTCGCCCTTCCCTGTGAGCTGCCACTCATGGCATAGGATCTGATTGCCGACGGGCGATGTCATGCCTATCCAGCGGTCCTTCACGCAGCCTTCCGCCTTGAGCTTGTACAGATGAAATCTGGCAGATTTCCTATCAATGCCTAGCTCGTCGGCGATGTTGGAGACATTCGGGGAGCGCATGCGAGCTATGCAACGCATGATTTCAACATCGAGCCTTTGGTTGAGAAGCGCTCGCCTCAATTCGGAGACCGAAACAACCGACACCCATTGCCCCCCTGGGGCCCCACGCTCCAGCTTGCATATGCGCTCGGTCTCTGTTAGGTCTTCCCTCGATCGTCACGTATGCATGCTGCCGGAATGCGAGCGCGCGTGGAGACTTCATAGTTGTGATGCGATGACGCCAATAGGAGACGAATCTTCGCCATATGATTGGAGAATATGGCACTCTCCTATACGTTCATTCGGGGATATGTCCCCCAGATCTGGGGAACATTGTTTCAGATCCTCCACTTCGTCCATAGACCGCTCCATGGAAATCGATGAAGCCAGCAGCGCCATGGGAGAAGCTATGGAAGACCTGCCGAAGCATACGTAGCAATCGTGACTTAAAACGAGGCCATGGACGATATGCGTTATCCCATAGACGACCACGCCCCATAGAGCACAACATCTGAGGCCTGCAGACTATGAAACACCGATTGACAGAAACCAGAACATGAAACAGCAGAGAATGAAACTACAGGAAATTGCACGACAACCGAGAGTCCAATGTCAAAGTTTCGAGGTATAGTACTCCCGGCGTTTTTCCGAGCGATAGTGTGAGTGTTTTCTATGGAAGTGTGCGCTCGTTTGGAGTTGCCATATGCGCTCGTTCAGCTTCGGTGTTGGCTCTTGAGGATCGCTTGTCTGAGCATCACGCTTGCCATGGATTCAATGGCCCTACGAGCGCTCGCCTAGACGGCTCCTCGCGTCATCCACCACAGATACGAGCGCACACCAGAAGCCACATTGGCCATTCCCCATATCGCTCGGCATAGGAGCCCCCATGGCTACCACTCCATATAGAGCGTAGTATAGGAACTAACCATGAAACTTTCTGATTTCCAGGCGGGAGATCTGTCAGTTCCTCACAAATTTCACAGTACTATTTGTCATCATTTTCGGTACTGCGGCCCGCGCGACGATAACGGTTAAGCTCGCACCTACGCGCGGTTGATTCGAACATCCGTTTGGGGCAAGGGCATCTGGACCTCTCACCTTCCACGTTGAGTCGCGTCGGAGGCTCCTTCTAGTCGGGTAACCAAGGCATCTGCCTTCTCAATCAACCCAATGATTTCGACCTCAGACTGTTCAAGATTCACAGAAGCATCTTTCCTAATGGCTTTGATAGCTTTCATAACCGCATCCTGTAGCTCTCGTTTCGCGTACAAGTTCGCAGTCTTGAATATCTCGGCGAGCGAGTCCAGAGAGGCACGTATTGGTCTTGGGGCCCTTGAGGTTGTGGCTTCGAATGTACCCATCCATTCGAGAACACGTATGGCTCTCTTCAGATCCTTGATGTCTTTGTCCTTGATCTTGACATATTCTGGCCCTGGAAGATGCCAGAAGTAGTGCAGCAGGTGCTCTGCCACCAGCGCTCTCTTCCGTGGACCTGAGATAAATGGAACGACGTCATGCAACTGATCTAGAGCGAAGCCTGAATTGCGCTCGAATACACGGTACAAGTCGAGCAGTTCGAGGATCTCCTTAGCCCGTTCCATGTTCTTCGTGACAGCCAATTCATAGACGATTCTTGCTGTTTCGATTTCGACCCAGTTTTTTGTTCTCCTGGGGACATGCTGTCTGAGCAGCTTTCGTCGCTCTTTCACCGCGAACTCCCAGTTCCGCTTGTACTTCTCTACTTCTAGTGGTGAATACTTCCTGCCGAATCCTCTCCGGGCCGTGGCTTTGCTATGGCACTCCAGGCACAGAACGGCAAGGTTGGAGGGCCCGTTGTTGTGGTTGTTCCCGTCTATGTGATGAATCTGCACGTCCTTGCCTTTCTTGTTGCATATGCAGCATGTGTGATCATTGTCAAATAGAACACTGGCTTCGATCGGCTTTGGTATCGTCATCAGAATATCCGCGTTGATAGAATGTCTATCGAGTATTTTGTGTTTTCCAAGCAGGAGCGGTGCCTTTAGGAGACGCTCAGCTTCGCAACTCTGATGCCCAGAGCTCCGATCGCATAAAGCCTGACTTCTCGTCGAAGGGGAAGGGGTTACTACCCGTCGCCAGGACGTGTCCCTTCGGGTTGTCTAGACAGCATGGAGCTCGCATGTCAGTCAGGATCTAGTAGTGGCCGAGCCTTTGCCAAAGAAGGCTTTCACTCGCGCTCGCGTGAGGTAGTAGATTGTGACCGCATAGATCACGATCCCGATGATTCCTACTCCAACTGCTACCCCAATGATCGAAACGATGAGTCCTAGGATAGAGGAGATGAGCGTCCAGGTCCACGCCCAACCGCGACCATTCCATAGGCCGTAGGCCAGAATGAAGGCGACTATGCCGAAGATGAAGCACCCAAACGAGAGAACTGAGAACAGAGCCCCTGGACCTGCACCAGCGAATATGACGTACAGGATGGACAGCGACACAGTCGCATACGCAAGGAACAAGACACCCGCAAGCAGGTCGATGATTCCGGCTATGACCGTAAGGGCGGTGAGTATGCCTACTCCTCTCGGCCTGGTGAGCGTGACACCTTCTTTCGCTTCTTCTACCCTAGACGAAGCAGTGGGCGGAGGTTGTGGAGGAGCGTAGACTTGCGGAACGATCGGTCGAAGTTCTCGTCTGCAGTTGGGACAAAATCGAGCATCTGCGGAAACCGCTGTTCCGCACATATCACAAAACGGCGTGGTCGTTCCTTCCGAGGAAAATGTGACTAGCCCCGCATAAAGGGATAACTACCATTCATGAAGGCTGAAGCGCAAGAGAGCGCTAATCCCCCGAACGCTTGAAGTCACATGTCATTTCCGAGGAGGAACAATCACTGAAACGTTGGCTAGGTAGCTCCGGAAGTCTGGCACAACCTGACTTGACTCGGACATCTTGCGGAGACAATCCCTGGATTCGGGCTTCATCAAGTCTGCTATCAAATCTTTCGGGGTGACATCCTCCGCGTAGCCGACATCTCCAACCTTGGACAGCACTTCTTTCTGGATTCTAAACCACTGATCAGTGGTTATCTCATCCCAGTTTTTGGTCCCGTCGAAGTACTCATCCGGAAGAATTCTCTTGGACTTGGCCAGACCAAGTATATCTCGTACCCATCGCTCCAGAGCGGCCTCAGATCGATACCTGACCAGTGCTTGAAGATCGGAGCTCCTGACGTTCTCTGCAAAACCTGCTACAATCAGAAAAGGTATTGGCTCGCCCTTTTGTGTGCCATCAACGAACTTGAGTTTCGTTGCATCGGTGATCCTGAATCTGCTGATGGCTCTGAGGCCTAACTCGGTGATATGGTAGGCGCCCGTCTCCGAGGATTTCTCGATCTTGCGCTCCTGCACGAGTCTATTCAGATGATCATACAAAGTTGGCCGGGAGATATGGGTTCGCTCCTTGAGCACCTTTGCTCTCTTGTCTCCTTCAGCTAGGGCAAGAAGGATGTCTTTCTCGGCCGAAGGAAGTTCCCTAGTCTCACTCTTGGGAAGCGCCATATCTCGTTCCATAGATCTTGCCATATGGTGGGACCCCTAACGAAATGTTAGGGGCATCCTTACATTTAACCTTGTCACCCAGTGTAGCACGTGGAGAAACATGAAGGGCGTCATTGGAATCAGAATGGAAACTAGCGAGATCAGACTTCTGCGAGACATCACTCGCGCCAGAGGGGAGGACATCAGCGATTTCGTGCGCAGGGCCGTCAAGACGGAACTAGCCCGCCTGTCGTATCTCTCGGCAGAGGAGAAGAAAGCCCTTGGTATCCGGCCCGAAGCCATCGTTGACACGCATGAGAATTGAGTTCAGGGCCAATGGAGCGGCAAGCGTCCGAGGAAGACAGGCCCGAGACGCGCGCAGCCCCTCCGTACCTCAACTCACTCCAGATGCTGGAAGTGAGCTAGATTGCATGATGGACAAACCGGCGAGATAAAGCGTTCTGCTCCCAGGTTCATCGCTGGAAGTCCTGAGGACCCAAGACGTGGCTATGCCCGATGTATCACGTGCAATCGGAGCGACTTGGTCTACAATAGGCACCAGGATACATGGATCAGCGGCAATGGCGCGTCACATAGAGGTCACCTGCTCGAGCTTCTTCCAGAGTTACCTCCCAACAGGACTAGCGAGGCAGAGATTCCCTATGAATTGGAATCAATCGCTCCCGAAGTGGTTCAGCGTATCACGGATATCGGCTGCTACTATCGAGCCGGCAACCTGGAACTGGGACCGTTCACTGCCAAGGATGAAGAAGATCCGAAGTTCGATACAGAACTTGCAGCCAAGCTGGGCGTCAAACCGAAACACATAGTCCTGGCTCGTCTGATAGAAACTGTGCGTCCTACAACTTTCGAAGAGATCGCTGAGATCCTTGGCAGCACGATACGCCAAGACGAGCCGACCAAACTCATCCTTTTCTGTGCGGGAATCCTCACCTTCACTAGCGAGGATCAGATTAACGTTCTAATGTCAGGGGAGTCAGCTGGAGGCAAAAGCTACATCACCCTTGAGGTCGCAGCCTACTTCCCGTCAGCTATCCAAATTGTCGTTGCGCGAGCTTCTCCAACAGCATTCTTCCATGATGCGGGTACATGGGACAAAGACGCGAAGGTTCTCCGAGTCAATCTACGGCAAATGCTGCTCATCTTCCTAGATCAGCCTCACTATACGCTCCTTGAGATGCTCAGGTCGCTCCTCAGTCACGACAAGCGGGAGCTGCTTCACAAGATCACGGACAAGTCAAAGAGAGGAGAACTTCGAACCAAGAACGTGGTCATTGAAGGCTACCCGACTGTCATCTTCTGTGCTGCGAAATTGACGTTGGATGAGCAGGAGCGAACTAGAGTTTTCATCCTCTCACCGGAGACCGGCCAAGAGAAGATCGATGAGAGCCTCCGGCTTACAGTCGCAAGGATAGGAGACCGAGAAGGATTCAAGCAATGGGTCGATTCGCATCCTCGCAGGAGATTGCTGAGGGCGAGGGTCGAAGCGATCCAAGCCGCCCAGATCAAACAGATAATAGTCGAAGACCAGGAAGAGGTATACGACAGATTCAAGCAAACTCACTCGCATCTCGCTCCGCGCCACCAACGAGATCTCCCAAGAATCCTGAGTCTGATCAAAGCCCATGCAATGCTGAATTGGCGTCACAGAGAGGCACGAGTACCTGGAACCGTTGTGGCAAACCGAGAAGACGTGGAAGCTGGTTTCTCGCTTTACAGCCTCATCGCGAAGCCGAACGAGCTCGGCCTATCACCTCAGGTCTACGAGATCTATGAGTCAGTGATCAAACCTCTACTGGATAAGGTTCAATCTGCAAGTCGCAAAGAGATCATGTGTGCATATCGCGAATTCTATGGCAGATCTTTGTCTCGGAAGAAACTCGAGGAAGAGATACTCCTGAGCTTGGAAACTGCCAGTTTGATCACTCAAGAGACGGATCCAAACGACAAGAGACGGGTCTTGGTGTGTCACCCAGATGCGGGGAACAATTCTCCGTCCGCGACCCATAGTGGAAATGTTCCCCTGATGTGGGGGACACCTCTCGGCGAGCGCATTCAGGTTGGGACGGAATGGTTACGGAAGCCGGAGAAGCTTGATGCAGAGGGCTGGGCTGAGCGAGCGTCCTTCACCGCTATCGTAGGCGGACCCGAGACGGTTCAGTCCATGCTGCGGGACGGCCTCATTGAACTCCATACATCCGAGCCGGAGAAGGTTCGCCTAGTCAGAAGGTGACGGCTGCTGAGGTCTCTCCAGCTCGGGTCAGTGGTCCACGTGCAGTATAGGGACCATGTGCTCTTCAGAGACTCAGAAGCATCACAATATGTTCCATGGACTCGCGAATGCATCGGCTGGCTCGACTACGAAGACCAGGACCATGTTCGCATAGTCTGGGAGCGATTCGCCATGCCCGATCCTCCAAACGAGGCGAAGCCCAGGGCTACAGGCCTAGTCATACTGAGGAAGGCGATTCTGGAGATCCGCAGAGTTGCCTGACTATCACCGCTTCTTGATTGGCGGCTCTCTTTGCTTCAGCCACAGTCGAATGGCCTCGGTCACGGCCCTGCTAAGGCTGCCCTTCTCCCCTCCATACCTCTCGATCACGGCATGCCTGAGCTCTCTGAGCACGTCATCAGGGATCACTATGTTGACCTTAGCCATATGTCGCCCCACGCGTACATCTCCACATCTACCTATCCTTTTATATTGGAGTTGCGGACTCTCTCTCTCTAGAGAGATGGAGAGACACGAGGACGTAGGTCATGTGGCAGTTGCATTTGAAGAGGAACCCTAAGTGACGACGGAGCTCATACTGAGGCCTCGGAATCTAACGCTGGTAGACCTAGAAGAGATCCTGAAACTCGGCCGCATCGAGAATGATGGCTTTGTACTAGGGCGTTCGCCTAAAGGCTACAAGCTCAAGACACCCGTCACGATTCCGCTCGAGACAATCCTAGCGGTCGGCCAACGAGGCCTAGCTGAATACATCGTGCGCTCGCTCGTATCTGAGCGACCACGCCTGATCCCGCTCGCATTGGAGAATGAGAGTTTGGTTGCGCTCGCTCGGTATTTCCTTCGATATCGTTCCGGCAGTCTTCAGAGCTTCTATGCCTATGCTGACACCGTCAGCCGCTTCTCCACTTGGTTGGGCAATTCGCCTGACCAGATCCTCTCCGACGTGAAGCAGGAGAGTGGCCTCCTGAACCCAACGCGAATTCAGACGCACGCTCGACTTGTAGAGGACTACCTTGCGATGCTTCAAGATCGAGGGCTCACGCCTGGACGGATTCACACATGCGCTAAACACATCAAGACTTTCTACAGAATCAACGGCACCGAAATCAAGCTGCCATACGCGCTCTCTAGGCGCGTGATCTACAAAGATCGAGCGCCCAAGCTCGAGGAATTGCAGCACCTTGTCGACATCGCTGATTTGCGTGAGAAAGTCATCATCGCAGCACTCGCGCTCGGAGGGTTCAGAGAAGGGACCTTAGTCCGTCTACGCTACCGACACGTCCGCGAGGACCTCGAGAGAGGCGTTGTTCCAGTTCACATCCATGTGGAATCTGAGATAACGAAGGGCAAGTACCATGACTATGACACGTTCCTAGGCGAAGAAGCAGTCGAGTACCTTCGCTTGTACCTAGAGACTCGACGTAGAGGCAACCTCCATCGTGACATCCCTCCCGAGGCGATCCATGACGATTCCCCGCTTATCCGAGACGAGATGTACGAGGTAGCCCGACCGATCGGAGAGAAGCAGGTGCGGAAGCTCATCCATAGCCTGTACTTCAAGGCTGGACTACTCAAGCAGAGTAACGGGAGAAGATACACACTGTGCGTTCACAGCCTCCGCAAGTTCTTCAAGACCCAGCTGATGGCGTTAGGCGTCCAATCGGATTACATCGAATACATGATGGGACACACGATCACGGCCTACCATGATATCCAATCCAAGGGAATCGAGTTCCTCCGCTCGCTCTATGGCAACTCTGGACTCCATATCAGACCTAGAGGCGCTCTGACGACAAAGGACCAGTTACGAGCGATGGCAAGAGGTTTCGGCCTCAGCCCAGAGGAGGCGGCTCGCCTATTGACATCCTCCGAACCACACAGAGCCTATGCAACACAGGAAGAGCGAGAAGAGGATGAGACTAGGATCCTGTGTGACATCATCACCGAGCACCTGAGGAAGAAGATCCTTGGCGGTCAACCACCCCCAAACACAAGTTAGGTGGTGGCAAATGAGATCCCCGAAGCCCCAGAGAAGTCGATGCTGGCCTTCGAAGAATGACTCGCCCAAAGGAGCGGACTTGGACGATGCATGTCAGAAGTGATAAGTACGCTCAAACTACACGCTCAATCTGAGGTGATCGAATGAAACGAGCTACAGCTGCAAGCCTCACGATATTCGTAGGAATCGCCTTGCTCGTGGGTGGCCCTGCTTTCACCCTGCTCAGGATCCAAGACCTTACCATCAACACCTTAGCCATGGGAGTAGGAGTGTTCCTTGGCTGCCTGCTGATCGCGGTAGGCGTACACGTCCGCCTTCAGTCGATGTCGCCTTCCCCCGCCGTCCCAGTTACTAGGCTCTGTCCGCAATGCGGTAGAAGCAACCCACCAACCAACAAGTACTGCGACAAGTGCGGGGCCAAGCTTTCTACCGAGGGGCCCTAGACAGCTTAGTCAACTCACTATGGTTGTCAAACCCACCCAATTCGCGTAGGTGGTGGCGGGCCCGGTGGGATTTGAACCCACGATCTCTGGCTTTCCGCCGAGTCATCCGCAGGCTTCCGCGAGGAGGTTATCTCTCCCCTCAACGTCATGATCCGTGCTAGACTACGGGCCCGAGTAACCTAAGATGCGAAATCCTACGCATCTGAGGCTCTGAGACTTCCTAGGTGTTCATACTGAGGCTATGTGGTTTTCGGAGTATCTCCTGACTGATCTGTGCTCGCGGATGTTACCGCTCGTTCAAGGGCCTCGGCGACATTTTCGCGTCCCATCGCTTCGATGTAGGGCCCGAGCCTTGGGCCTCTAGGTGATCCTAGAAGCATTCCATAGAGCATCCTGAAGAACTCCGGTGGATCGATTCCGTTTTTCTTAGCGACTTCAAATATGGAATTCTGAAGGGCATCAACAGATGTCGGTCCTCTTATGATGCCAATGAGCTCGCGGAGCGCATTCGCCTCCATACCGGAAAGCGTAGGGATATGTTCCGTTATCTCGGTGAAGTCCTCCGCCCAGTTTCGTGCATATCGTAGTCGTGCGTCAATGTCTTGCTGTTGGTCTCCGCGCAGGTAGCCGTACTCCTCCAGTTTGGAGAGGGCGTATTCGTTCTCCTTGCCTTTCGGAGCGATTTTCGCAAGGTAGACCAAGAGATTGTATGGGATGTGAGCATCAGGTCGTTCAGGAGGCCTCAGGCGCCAAACATACTCGTAAAGGCCTTTCAACCCAACCAGTTCGTTCTTATCTTCGACCACTTTCTTTCCGAAGTATATGTCTTCGAGTTTGTCAAGTTCTGTCATGTACGTCGGGATGTCGTCTACTGAAAGCGTCCTCGCGCCGACGATTCGTTTTAGCATGAGCAGTATCAGGGACTCTGGCGAGGCGTATCGCAACCATATCTGCGGCGTAAGGATGTTACCGACTGACTTCGAGATCTTCTTCCCGGACTTGTCAAGGAACATCTCATACCTAATGTGATATGGCGGCGCATACCCAAGCACATCCTGACAGATGCGGTCGTTCACTCGGACCGAATCCATGATGTCTTTGCCGTATGCCTCGAAGTTGATTCCGAGCGCTTCCCACCTAGCCGCGAACTCGCTCTTCCAACTCAGCTTCCCGAGACCACTGAGTACATCAACCTCGCCCCTGAAGCCGCATCCTTCAAGCTCCTGGCCTCTGATCTCAACTTGGCCTTCACATGAATAGAGGACCTTGTGTTCTTCTGGGAGGTACTTGTAGGCTCGAGTTGTGTAGATTCTTCCGCATCCTCCGCAAATCGGAAAGTACGGAAGAACTTCTGTGTACTTCTCCTGCCCCAGCTCCTCCTTTATGATCTTCGCGACCCTGTCAGCATTCTCTAGGATCTTCAGAATCTGGTTGTTGTATAATCCCTCACGGTAGGCCTTTGTTGCAGAGAGGAACGTGTACTCGACACCGCATCTATCCAGCGCTTCGCGTAGGAGCGAACTCATGTGGTCTCCATAGCTTCCATGGCAGTTGAACGGATCCGGTATCGACGTAACCGGATAACTCAGATATGTCGCGAGCGATGCCGGCATCCCTGTCGGTACTTTTCTCAATCCATCCATGTCGTCAGAGAAGGCTATGTACTCAGCCTTTCTGCCCAACGATTCTATTGCGAGCTTGATCGCGTATGATCTGACGCCATCACCTAGGCTACCAACATGCGGGATTCCAGAAGCGCCTAGCCCGCTCTCAGTCCGAATCACAGTTGGTTTTCTGCCCAGCTGATCTTCTCTCTCTAGGACTCGTTGCGCGACAAGGTCGAGCCAGGTCCCCCTTCCAATGATCTGTCTCGACATACGATGCGCTCCCGAACGATGACCTTCTATTCACTTGGCGAATCATAAAGCTTTGATGAAACCGGACAACCGAATCTCGGAAACCAGCTCCAGTCACGACGGATCAGGAAACCCTTTTTAGCGCAAGCCAATGGCTAACTGCGCACATCTCACGCCTAGAGGAGTGAGATGGGGATCTGTCAACAGAAACCAGAATCGGTGAATCCGAGACATGTCAAAAGCAGGAAATCCAAAGTTTTGGCTCTCTCTCATGGCATTTGTCGGAATCGTGGCTGCTCTAGACTACCTGCTCTTGGACTATCTTGTCTCACACGGACTTGAGCCAAAGCTCTACCCGGTACAGGTCGCGAGTTTCCAATTCCCTATCCCGCTGTTAGGCTTGACATTCGTCGGACTACTGATTGTGGCAATCGCGGCATGGCTCAACATGTCAAGCATTTCCATTTCAGTGGCGAGAGAGATGTCTCAGCTTGAGAATCTGCGCATACTGAGAGCTGCAGGAGTCGCGCTTTTCCTCTTCAGCGCGGTCCTCTTCGGACCGTACATCATTGGAGCAAGCGTTTTCTGGAGACAGATGGCGCTTGTGGGCAAGGGTATCCCACAACTTGCAGGCTTTCTGCAGAGCTTGTTCTACTCCATCCAGCCTGTGGCGGTCTTGGACAGTTTGACGAAACTTGCGATATCCCAGAACGTCGCAGCCGCAGCGCTGGTTGCCGCTTCGGGACTGATAGCGCATTATCAGCGGCGTATCAGGCGGATGCGATAGATTCGCCGCACAAGCAACTGTCTATATCACACTAACTATCACCTAGTTCTGATGATTCGCGAATGGCTCAGTTCACTTGCCGTACAATCGACATCCTGACCGGGCATCGTACAGTCCTGGTGAATCGCAAAGACTGCGAACACGTGGACATTCGTGCTCATGACCGCGTCAATCTGAGAAAAGGGGACAGGAGCGCAACCGCGACTGTTGACACCACCACAACAATAGTTCACGTTGGCGAGATAGGAATCACCAACGATCTCATACCAGAATTGGGCGTGAACGAAGGCGAAATCATCGACGTATCTCTCCTTCCCGCTCCTGCATCTGCGTCCTTCATCCGCAAGAAAGTAATGGGACACAAGCTCTCGAAGGATGAGATCTACTCGATAGTTGAGGACGCAGTCAAAGGCGTGCTCACAGACGTAGAAATGGCTGGGTTCCTGATGGCTCAGCATTTCCTTGGCATGACGGATGAGGAGGAAGTCTGGCTTACAAGGGCCATGGCAGACACTGGAGAGAAGATCGATTTTGAGAAACCAGTGTACGACAAGCACTCTGTGGGCGGTGTTCCAGGAAACAAGGTGAGCCTTCTTATCGTTCCGATCATAGCTTCGGCTGGTCTGCTGATCCCGAAGACAAGCAGCCGCGCAATCACAAGTCCGTCTGGCACTGCAGACACAATGAGCGTCCTCGCCCCAATCGAGTTCTCTGCGGCGGAATTGAAGAAGGTAACACTGAAGACCGGGGGAGCGATTGTATGGGGAGGAGGCCTTCACCTTGCGCCTGCTGATGACATTTTCATCAATGTTGAGCATCCGTTGCGAGTTGACCCAGAACCACAAATGATCGCGAGTATAATGGCGAAGAAGCTAGCGGTAGGCGTTGACTTCATGGTCCTTGACCTGCCGGTAGGGCAGGAGGCAAAGATCCCGTCGTCGGATGAGGGACGGAGACTCTCATTCAAGTTCATTAACATGGGTGACAAACTCGGAATCAAGGTGAGATGCGGAATCACCTACGGCGGCCAACCAGTCGGGTACACAGTAGGGCCGGCACTGGAAGCGCGAGAAGCCTTCGAGGCACTTGAGGGACATGGCCCCGCCAGCCTGATTGAGAAGTCAACATCGCTTGCAGGTATGCTCCTTGAACTCGGGGGCAAAGCTGTTCGCGGCGGAGGACAAGAACTTGCAAAGCAAATCCTCGCCTCAGGTAAGGCCTTGGGAAAGATGCGCGAGATAATAAACGCTCAAGGAGGAGACAGCAAAATCCAATCAATCGGAATCCCAGTCGGCCAATGCAAAGCAGAGATAGTCGCCCCGTGTGACGGCTACATAACACACGTCTCCAACGCTGCCATCAACCAGATTGCCCGTGCGGCAGGGGCGCCAATCGAAAAGGGAGCCGGCATAATCTTGCATGGAAAGGAAGGGCACAAGGTCTCAAAGGGACAGACGATCATGGAGATTCTTGGGGAAAGAGACTCTCGCGTCGACGAGGCCTACGGTCTAGCTGTAAAGCTGGCACCGATCAGCATCGAAGGCATGCTTCTCCAAGAGGTATCCTCCGACTAGTCGCAGATCCGCAGAAAGGCCCCCGTTCCAGATCGAGATTGGTCAGACGAACAATCCTTAAGCCCTGACGCACCCGTTTCTGGGCAGAGCTACGACAGAATCCAGTGACACGTCTCCATGCTGCACAACTGTCCGATCTGCAACAATGCGACAGTCGAGGGATCGCTGTTCTGTAAGGCACATGACCGAGCACAAGTGCAATTCGAGTCTGCATTCGGCAAATGGCAACATGCGTATGGCAGCCAGCTTGAGAAGAGGGCGTTTCTCGAACGACTCCTGCAGCTCCCCGAGACCGGCAGGAAATCACGCGAAGTAGCACGTTTCCTTCTGGAGAAGGGTTCAACGTGAGGACCACGCTCATAATCGCGGAGAAGCCGGACGCGGCTCTGCACATCGCTGAAGCTCTTCATCCTCAGGGTGAGCCGAGAAAGCTAAGCCGCAAGACGGTTCCAGTCTACGAAATCGTTCGCCCCGCTGAGCGAGTTCTCGTGTGTTCTGCGCTCGGCCACCTCTACAAAGTGGAGCAGATCGGAAGTGCATCACGCGGAGAATATCCCGTCTGGGAATATGATTGGAAACCGATCCACGCAAGCGAACAAGGACGCGCAAGACAGGAAAAATGGCTTGACGCCATAGCCGGACTCGCCAAGGAAGCCGACACTTACGTCAACGCATGTGATCTCGATGTCGAGGGATCTCTAATCGGATACATGATCCTGAAGTATGCATGCAACGGGGCCCACTCAGTAGCGAAGAGGATGAAGTTCAGCACGCTAACTCCCGAAGAGTTGCGACGTGCATATGAGAACATGCTACCGCAGCTTGATTTTCCCCTCGTGAACGCTGGTCTATGCCGCCACGAAGTCGACTGGCTATATGGAATCAATCTCTCGCGTGCATTGACAGAGTCTGCTAGGAGATCTAGCAACAGATATACTACTCTCAGCACAGGGCGAGTTCAAGGTCCAACCCTAAGGTTTGTCGTCGAGCGCGAGCAGCAAATCGAAACATTCGTACCCATCCCATATTGGGAGATCCAAGCCAACGTGGAGATCAATGGGCAAACCCTCCAAGCCGAATATGAAGCGCCAAGACTCGACACCAAAGCAGAAGCCGAGGGAGTTGCCTCAAAGTCACATGGAAAGGAAGGTCTGGTCGGAGACATCGAGTCGCACGCCGCTCAGGTTCCCCCTCCTGTTCCTTTTGATCTGTCAACGCTTCAAGCAGAGGCGTATAGACACTTTAGAATGGTCCCTCGTGAGAGTCTCGGAGTTGCAGAGCGTCTCTATCTCGACGCTCTGATATCATATCCTAGGACTTCAAGTCAGAAACTCCCAACCTCAATCAACTATCGCCATGTTCTTGAGCTCCTGAGCAAGAACACAACCTACGAACCGCTCGCAACCAAGTTGCTGAACACACATAACCTCTTGCCGAATGAAGGGAAGAAGACTGATCCTGCCCATCCAGCTGTATACCCAACAGGGGCTCCTCCGAAACGACCTCTCGAGCCGAAACAATCCAAGATTCTTGATCTCATTGTCAGGCGATTCATGGCGGTCTTCGGTCCCCCTGCAGAACGAGAAACGGTCAAAGCAACGATCAACGTCGACAACTTGAAGTTCTACCTGAGAGGTTCCCGCATCCTGGATGCCGGCTGGATAGACTCCTACAAACCTTACGCGAGATTTGAGGAGGTCACGCTTCCTCCAGTCAGCAAAGGAACGCATGTGAAGTTCCTGTCGGTCACTGCCGTTGAGAAGTTTTCACAACCGCCACCTAGATACAACCCGAGCAGTCTCCTTCGCGAGATGGAAGCAAACGAGATAGGGACTAAGGCCACACGAGCTGAGATAATCGAAACTCTCGCGCGAAGAGCATACTTCAAGGGCGATAGAATCGAGGTGACACCGCTCGGAATCCAAATCGTCGATGTGCTTGAGAAGTACTGTCCAAGAGTCCTTGACGTTGCGTTCACAAGAGAACTCGAAGAGATGATGGTGGACATCGAACTTGGAAAAGAGAAGAGGCAACGAGTAGTCAGCGAAGCGATCAGTCACTTGCGGCCGATCATGAATGAATTGAAGACCCACGAGCAGGAGATTGGGGGGCAACTCAGCTCTACGATCAGACAAGCGCGAGCCGCAGAGCTGACTTTCTCTGTTGCCTGCCCGAAGTGCGGACGCGTGTTGCATGTGATAAGAAACCGAAAGAGTGGAAAGCGCTTCATCGGATGCCTTGGGAAATGGGAAGCAGGATGTAGCTTCACCCTTCCACTTCCGCAACTCGGAAGGTTGAGTCTACTGGACCAGCGATGCAACAAGTGCAGCTTCCAGTTGGTCAAGGTCACGTCCAAGGGAAGGCGCCCTTTGATCACATGTCAAATGTGCTATGTCAAGAAGTGACGCAATCACTTTGTAGTTTCGATTCTCTTCCATATCACGTGCTGCTTCCCCGCGGCAAGATCCAGCAGAGCGAGCACTCTGACGATCACTTCTAGTTCCAGAACCAGCAGAGCTCGAATGATGCTCGACGGACGCGAGGCAGCCTCACGCATCATCGCTCGCAACAGTAATCGCGTGTGATTCAGGGCGATTCCCTCCATGCTCGTCGCGAACTTCCCCGTCTTCGCCTTGATCAGGAGATGTCCATAGGTAACCCGTCTCCTCTGAGCGACATAGTCAGAGATCGACGCCGGGACCTTGGTGACGAAGCTGGCTGCAGGAGCAACAAGGACCTTGAAGCCTTTGGTTCGAGCAAATGCTGCAATGTAGGCGTCTTCGTTCACGGTTTCGTCAGGGATTCTTTGAAGAAGACTGGTCCTGAAGCAGTAAAGCTCCCCCATGACGAATGCAAGTTCACCTCTTAGGCTCAATTCGGTGAGGGCTCGCCTCATCACGCGCCATATGATTGCCGCGGACTTCACAATCGGGCCTTCCTCGGAATTCCCGACTATCGGTAATCCTCCAACCACGCCAATCGTCTCATCGCAGAATGCCCTCAGGACTTCACCAACAGAGTCCCGAGCGAGCCTTACGTCGGCATCTGCAAGTACAAGTAGCCCGCTGGGACACATTGTCAAGATGCGGTTGATGGCTCGTGCCTTGCCCGATCGAACTTTCTCCTCGACGAGCAGAACTCTGGGTTCACCTCTCCTGATCTCGCGAACAATGCTAACCGTGTTGTCTGTGCACCCGGAAGCGACCACGATCACTTTCGAGTCTTGCGACAAGCCTCTCTGAGTCAGAAGATCGTCGAGTAGTGCCTTGATGTTCCTCTCTTCGTTGTACGCACAGACTCCAACGGTTACGTTCATCGGCATGCCTCTACATACGCTGCTGACGGCCAGATCTTGTCAGAAAAGGCTGATCTACCACGAGCTTATCAAGAGCGCCCCGAGAATCCTGCAAGCCAAATGGTGAGCATATACAGTACTGGGCTCTGCACGTGTCGAGAAGACGGCTCATTCTCAGGCTTGTCTTCGTACAGGCAAGAGTTATGTAGAAACTGGTGTGGTCACTTGTGTCGATCGTAGATTGGTGGAGTCTCCTGTCACCGCTCTCGTCTGAACTCTTCAGCTTGTCACAGCAGGCCATACTAGTCCTTTGTGCGATCATTTCTGGGCTTCTCGGAGTCTACGCCATTCATGTCTGGATTCTCACGCTGCTGGCGTTTCGAAGAAGAGCACCGCCGACCGTCTCGCCTCCTAGTGCTTGGCCTTCTGTGTCCGTTCACGTTCCTGTATACAATGAGAAGTCGGTCATATCGCGGCTGCTTGATTCAATCCTCGCATTTGATTATCCGCCAGACAAGCTTGAGATCATCATTGTTGACGATTCAAGTGACGACACGACCGAACTCGTTCAAGCCTACGAGAGGAATCATCCGGGGCTCGTGACTGTCATCCACCGTAAGAATCGAGACGGGTTCAAGGCAGGTGCGCTACAGACTGCTCTGGCAAGAAGCAAAGGCGAGTTCTTCGCGGTCTTCGACGCTGATCACGTGCCACCTCGGGATTTCCTTTGGAGAATGATCCCGTACCTGTCCTCTGACAACACGGTTGCATTCGCACAGGCACGTCCGACCTACCTGCATGATGGGGACTCGTGGGTGGCCCGTGCTCTAACTCTTGGGACAGATTCATACGCCTTCGTTGATCAGGAGGCTCGATTCTCAGCGAACCTCCTAACACACTTCAGCGGTGGCGGCGCAGTATTCAGAAAAACGGCCGTATCCGGCGTTGGAGGATGGAACTCCGAAACGCTCGCTGAAGATCTTGACCTATCCATACGTCTGCGATTGAAAGGCTGGCGTTATGTGTACGATGAGTCAATCGCTTGTCCGGGTGAGGTGCCGGCATCATTCTCCATACTAAGACAACAGCAATTCAGATGGGCAAGCGGTTTTGCGGGCTGTCTGAAGAAGTACCTGCGTAGTCTGGTCACGACAAAGCAGATGTCGCTTGTGCAGAAGGCGGAGGCAGTGGTCTATTTGACTGACTATCTCGCTTCTCCGCTTATTGCAGTTGGGGTCCTTCTGGCAATTCTATACTGCTTGGTGTTTCCGCTGGACTTCATCGTCAATGGATATCGGAGCGATGCTCTGGTTGCTTTCACAGCATTGGTGTCAGCGTTGATCTACACAGCACCGCTTGCATTGTTTACTGTTGCAGCCCTCAGATCTACCGATGGATTGCTGCGAAGGGTAGGGCGTCTGGTGGATCTCGTCTATCTGGGCGTGCTCTCTGTGGCGATTTTCCTGACGAGCGCTAGGGCTGTACTCAATGGCTTTCTCAACCGCGCTGTATACTTCTATAGAACACCGAAACATGGGGATGCTGCCACGTCACAGGCGAGTGATTGAAGATGAGCCAGATGCCCAAGGTTTGCGTCGCGGTCCCCACCTACAACGAGCGCGAGAACGTCTCCAGATTGATACCTATGCTCCTCGGGGTCTTTCGCGACAACACCATCGACGGATGGGTTCTGATTGTCGATGACTCAAGCGCTGACGGGACAGGCGAGATCGCAGACGTATTCTCAAGAGAACATCGGAACATTCGAGTCATCCACAGGACGGCGAAGCTTGGGATCGGCAGTGCCTACAAGGAGGCGTTCAGCACAGCACTGATGGATGCAGGAACCGGAATCATCGTCGAGATGGACGCCGACCTCTCGCACGACCCCATATACCTGCCATCGATTCTGCACGCCGCTCAGCAGTCAGGCGGAATCGGACTTGGGTCTCGCTATGTGAAGGGAGGGCGTGTGGAGGGTTGGTCAAGGAAGAGAAGGCTCGTCAGCTGGGGTGCAAACTTCCTGACTCGCATGATCCTCGGGCTACATGTCAAAGACGCAACAAGCGGCTACAGGGCCTACACCCGTGGAGCTCTCACAAAGATCGGATATCTAAAAGCCGGCACAAAGGCTTACGCCTTCCAAGTCGAGATGCTACATATGTGCGAGAAACACAAGTTCCCGATCCAAGAGGTCCCCATCACATTCTATGAGCGCAAGGTGGGGAAGTCGAAACTGACGAAGGGGGACATTCTCGATTTCCTAAAGACCCTCTTGCGTCTTAGGCTTCGGTTCTGATCCTACCCTACTTGAGTTGGCCTCGCTTATCTATGACGAGGAGAAGCGAGATGACCAAACCTACAGCATACAGGATGAGCGAAGCGTTGAACACGGTCACGATGTCGCTGGAATACCAGCCGGACAGTGTGACCGAGTAGAAGAGCGTCGAGAACGTCTCTACGATTGCCAGAGGGAACAGAAGCAGTGAGAGCCACAACGCAAATCGTCGTCCAAGGAACACTCCGAGCCCTGTGACGATCGAGACCAGACTCAGGACTATGAGAGGTATCAATCCTAGGTCATAGAGGGCAGAGAAGACAAGGCCGTAGACACCCAGAAGTATGAATATTGCACTCGCGACTAGGAGCCCGGTGGCATGAGTACGCTCGATGTTTGCCTTTCCAGCCATTGCTCTCAACTCACGGTCGCAGGCATAACACACGGTCATGTATATTGTCTTATTGATTCATGGTTGCACCGAAGATGAGTGAAGATAGCTGAGCAAGCGAGCGAAAACAACCGGTCGGAAGATCCGTATGAAGTGGGCAACAGGGTGGAAAAAGAAGGGCTTGGGTATCTTCTACCAGAGCGGTATCCTTGCGAACTTCCTATGGAGGATCGCGTCCAGTCCGAGCACCCTTCCGCCTGGTGCGATCATCATTGCCAGTTGAGCACCGATCATGACAAGGCCAAGGCCTGCTGTGGAAGGAGAGGTGTGACCTGCAGCCAAGTAGAAGATCACGTTCATGACTATGCCGCCTAGAGCGCCCAAGCGAGTCAGGACTCCGAAGAGCAAGCTAATGCCCACAAGGACTTCGAAGATTGCGATTATTGTGACAACAGTTGCCGCATTTGGTACTGCAGTCTTTGTTAGGAAATCTGCCATGAATGGAAATGGATTAGATTTCGCCCATACGGTGCCAAAGACCTTCGCCATGCCAGCGAAGTAGGCGGTTGAGTTGCTGAGGATGCTCTGCGCCTTTCCGGTGCCTGAGTTAAGCCACTCGTATGCTAGAAACAATCTCACCAGGAGTACCGAGATGGCAGCGTTCGTCAGAGGAAGCTGGACTTTGCTCAATGCTTCAGTTACGGTCATTTCCGTTCGCCTTGTTGTGATCGAGATCATAATATTCATACATTTAAGCCTATGTCCTTACCAAGACAGCATCTCTGGCTCCCGAATCTGGGGATATCTCGACTAGCGCCTTCGGGAGCTGACAGAGCACTAGCGCCTTTTGTCACGTCTTCCTCGTGGAGCAGCCACTCGGCCCCTCAGCCCCTCGGTCAGGCTCATATTTGGATCCGTAGGACAATCCACCCTAGCACCAAGGATAAGCAAATAGCCAGAGTCAAGATCAAAGGAGCATTCACACACGAGTTGGCTGATGCTGTTGATCCCGGATCAAATCCGCTTGCATGTATCTCAGTCACAAATCTTCTCAGGTTTTGAGAAGCCATTCAATGAGGCTAGGTTCGTTGTGTTTGGTGTGCCTTTCGACAAGACCAGCACCTACAGGGCAGGCTCAAAGTTTGCCCCGTCGGCCATACGAGAAGCGTCGCTGAACATAGAGACATACAGCCCCCGATCCAAGTTCGACCTCGAGGACGTCGGGGTCTGTGACATCGGTGACCTACACGTCGTGGACGCGGTCGATGAGACGATGCGGCGATTGTCTGCTGTGGAGAGTGGCATCCTATCAGCCTCAAAGATACCGGTAGCCTTGGGAGGCGAACATACAATCTCGTACGGAACAATCCGATCATTCCCCAAGGATGTTGGTGTTGCATGTTTCGATGCTCACGCAGACATGCGAGACGAATACATGGGCGAGAAGCTGATGCACGCTACTTTCCTTCGGAGGGTGATCGAAATGCTCGGTCCAGACAGGGTTGTACACATCGGGCTGAGAGCACTCTGCAAAGAGGAACTGAGGTTCATCAAGAAGAGCCAGATACAGTCTTTCTCAATGAACGATCTAAAGCGCCATGATGTGAAAGAGAACGCACGCATCGTTCGACGCGCACTTTCCGATTTCAAGAAACTCTACATGACAATAGACATGGACGTACTGGATCCCGGATTCGCTCCTGGTGTCGGGAATCCTGAGCCAGACGGGATGTGGCCCGACCTGTTCTTCAGCATCGTGACAGGAATCTGCGATGAGAGACTAGCAGGGCTGGATCTCGTTGAGTTGTCTCCCGAGCACGACAGCGGGATCACTGCGCCGCTGGCGGCAAAGACGATCTTCGAGGCGATTTGTGCAACAGAGGCGGCAAGAAGCAAAGCTGAATGAGAGCGAGTTCAGCCAACTCTGACTATTCTCGACAGGAAGTGACCGTTGCAGTCATGCGTGTGAGGATACAGCCGCTGGCTCTTGTCCGACCCGTAGAGCCCGGGCAAACCTATTCTCGGCTCCGAGTCGACTTGCCTGAAGTCAGGGTTCGCTCGGATGAATCGATTGACGACATGCTCATTCTCCTCGGCAAGAATGCTACAGGTGCTATAGACGAGCGTGCCACCCTCACGAACAAGACGCGACGCATTCTCCAGCATAGCCAACTGGATGTGAGCAAGTTGACCTACACGTACGGGATCAACCATCCACTTAGTTGCAGGTGACTTCCAGAAGGTTCCAGTGTTGCTGCACGGAGGATCGAGCATCACAACATCAGCCTCAAGTTTCACCGGAAGAGGCTCGGTGGCATCTCCCAGCAGCGGCTGTGCTATCTTCACTCCAAGACGAGAGATCTCCCTCCTCCAAAAGGACATCCTCGAGAGTGATCTGTCAATCGCATAGATCGTCCCCTTGTTCTGCATCAGTTGGGCAAGATGTGCTGTCTTTGCGCCCGGTGCTGCGCAAACATCGACGACCAAGTCCCCTTGTTCCGGGGATGCCACTGCGCTCGCGAGAATGCTCGCCTTGTCTTGAATCGCGATTCTCCCTTGTCTGTATGGTTCTGTTCGCACGATTGCCCGTCTGGAGTTCAGAACCTTGAACGCGAATGGCAGGTTCTCAACAGGCCTGACCTCTATACCAGCCTTGTCTAGTTCGCGCAGACAGGTTTCCTCACTTCCCCGCAGCGTGTTGATCCGAATGTAGGATGAGGCTTCCTCTAGGTTTCGCTGCATCAGTCTCAGTGCTCCTCGTCTGCCAAGCAAGAACTCACAAGCGGGCAGGAACCATGCTGGGTGACAGAGGCTCAGGGCTAGGGTCTCGTCAGGAGGAAGCCCTAGGGTGGCCTCCTGCAAGTCCAAGGCAAGGATTCTTCCGAGCATCAGCTCAATCCGATGCAGATCTCTCCAGCCTAGTGCTGAACGTGCGGCGCGGACCATGCGAACTATGTCGTGATCGCTCGCTCCGTGGAACTTCGTCCAATAACAGAACATTCTAAGGAAGCTCACCAAGCCATGCTGCAACAAGTCGAGATCAAATTGCCTGCCTGCCGCCTTCCTAGTGAGATGGTCTATGAAGCTACGTCGTCGCGTGGTCTCGAGTACAAGCATCTGAGCTGTCCTCAGTCGATTCGGGTCAGTGACCCCGAGCTGTTTGGATGCCCTCGCGAATGCAGCTCGCTCGCTAAGGCGTTCGTGTTCCATCCAGCTTAACGTCTCAATGGCTAGGGCAACAGAGTCTCGCACTCATCTCATCTGCTTCGGTCGGTTCACCCCGACTATGCGGAATCTGACTTTCTTGTCAGGCCTGCTATTACTGTATGCGTTTTGCAGCCAGATCTGGCACAAATGCTTTCTATCTGAGTTGGTTCCCAAATACCTCGGAGCATTCCGCTGGATGCAGACACTCGACCAATACGTTCCCAAGCACTCAGAAACCAACTCTCATCTGAGACCAGTCGACGCAGGTGAGTTGGACATTCCGGCTGCTCCCCCGAACGTTCCGCCTTCCTACTTCGTCTCTATCGGGTATGATGGCGAGAAGCGCTCTTGCTATCTCCGTCTCTATGAGCCGAAGGGTCATCGGATCTACGAATGGTACGACACCACCGGACATCTGCCCTACTGCTTCACAGACAAATCGATTCAGGAGCTATCCAGCAATGAAGCGATCGTCAAGAACCCCGGTTTTGAGAGATTCGAGACAGTTGAGAAATACGATCCACTACGCAGCCTGTCAACGACCCGCACGAAGATCGTCGCGAAGGATCCTCTAACAATAGGAGGGAAACCAGTAGGTTCAATCCGAGATGCCATTCGTGCATGGGAGGCGGACATTAAGTACGTGGAGAACTACATCTATGACCGTGGCCTCGAGCCAGGAATGATGTACGAGGTCAAGGGGGGCCTTCTGAAACCTGTCCAGTACTCCCTTCCCGAGGAATCAATCAATCGTGTAAACAGGCTTCTCCAAGCGGAATCGGACGAGTATAGAAGACTTGCACTTGAATGGGTGAGGCTTCTGGAATGCCCGGTCCCGACATACCTGCGCGCGGCCGTCGACATTGAGGTCTTCTCTCCTGTAGCGACACGAATCCCCGATGCAGAGCTCGCTGACCAGCAAGTGATATGCGCCAGCCTCGTTGGATCGGACGATCGCAGACGCGTCTTCTTGCTGAAGAAGGAGGGCAAGAAAGAAGGAACCACGCCATTGCCCAAGATCGCCTCTGTCGAATTCTACGAGACAGAAAGAGAGCTTCTCGCAGAGTTCTTCAAAGCCATGCTTCCCTACCCGGTTGTGCTGACATTCAACGGCGATGGCTTCGACCTAAGTTACCTCTACCATCGCGCTCAGAATCTCGGTTTCACGAAGGATGAGATCCCCATAGAGATGGGGCGCGATGTTTGCTACCTCAAGCACGGTTTGCACATAGATCTTTACAAGTTCTTCTTCAATCGGTCGATACAGATCTACGCATTCGGCCAAAAGTATCGTGAGAACACGCTTGGCGAGGTCAGCGGAGCCGTACTAGGAAGAGGAAAACTCGAGACATCAGCGCCAGTCTCTGACCTTGACTACGGCGAACTCGCCACATACTGCCTCAACGATTCCGAGATCACCCTGGAGCTGACACGATTCGATGATGATCTTGTGATGAAACTCATGACAGCGCTCTCCCGGATCAGCTACATGAGCCTAGAGGACGTCTCACGACAAGGCGTTTCAAGCTGGATCAGAAGTATGACCTACTGTCATCACAGAAAACGCAACTACTTCATCCCGCGGGCAGACGAGATTCAAGAGCTCAAGGGAGGCACAACGACCGAGGCCATCATCAAAGGCAAGAAATACAAAGGCGCCATCGTCGTCGAGCCCCGCCCCGGCGTCCATTTCAACGTCTCCGTTCTCGACTTCGCTTCTCTCTACCCTTCAATAATCAGAAACTGGAACCTGGGCTACGAGACCGTACGCTGCCCCCACACTGACGGGGAGTGCAGGCAGAATCTAATCCCCGGAACGTCACATTGGGTCTGCAAGAAAACGCGGGCTCTTGAGAGCCTCTTGATTGGCTCATTGAGAGACATACGAGTGAACTGGTACAAGCCCCGTTCCAAGGACGCATCCCTACCCAAGACCCAGCTGAGTTGGTACAAGGTCGTCTCAGATGCACTGAAGGTCGTGCTAAACGCGTGTTTTACCGGTGATACTGAGGTTCTCACACCCTCCGGGAAGCGCAAGATAACCGATCTGAAGATAGGCGAAGAAGTCTATACACTGAACGAGAAGTCGGGCAAGGTAGAAGTCAAGCCAATCATCGAGTGCCAACACTTCGTCTACGACGGCCCTCTAGTCGAGATTTCCAGTCGCCATGTCGATTGGAAAGTCACAGACAATCATGAGTTGTATGTCGGCCAGCGAATCTACCAACCCGGGAAAGCGATGATCCGCTTTTCAAAGCGGAAGGCTCTGAGTGAAGCTTCTCGGTCTGGTAGACGATACCTATTTCGTCATCCGGAGATCAACACTGCAGCTCACGACGGGGGCGTCTACGAACGGGTTAGTCTTTGGCCTCAGATTCCCAAAGATGAGAAGTTGATCATGATAAGACCGAACCGGCCGTGGGAACGAAGATTTTCTCGAAGTTCGAGATTCCGTCACTACGACTTCGCTGATGCGTTGACTCACAATAGGGTAGGGCGGTACTACAGGACCAGCAGAAATGTAATCGATTCGATTGCCAATTCTCCGGACGAATTCGAGACGCTGCACAATTGTACGCTTACCCTCAGCAACTTCGAAGGACATGGGGCGCATGGCCCGTGGTCTTTCGCCCCTCTTGCGTTTTTTGAACTGATCGGCTGGTACGTGAGCGAAGGAAGCATACAGATCGGGAAGAACAATAGAGGGTTCAGGTTTGCGAGGATAGTAATTTCGCAAGATCCAAAGCACCCTGCAAACTGCAGGCACATTAGTTCAACCATTAGAGAACTAGGGCTTAGGCCGAAGGTTTGGGGCGGAGCTACAGCGTTCAGTTCTCGAGTAATTGCCGAATTCTTGCGGGACAAATGCGGCACGAAGAGCCACGAGAAGCGTCTTCCTGACTTTGTCTTCTCAGCCCCGATGGAGCTGAGGAAGGTAGTCTTCGAGACTATGATGCTAGGCGACGGGAATATCAAGAGAGGGTACTACTCGACAGTCTCCGAGGGGCTTGCGGACGACTTCCGGCACCTAGCGTTTACTCTTGGAATACAATCTTCGACGAGAGTCGAACTGTTACAAGGAAGCAACCGCATCTACAGAATCAAACTTTACCGTAGAAGTCATCACACGATCTCAAACAGGAACTTCGGAATCACCGCAACAACTGGACTGGATGTTTACTGCGTAACCGCTCAGGACAACCACACGATCTACGCTGGTCGCAACGGAAAGCTAGGATGGATCGGTCAAAGCTACGGAGTCTTTGGGGCCGACCGATTCGCATTGTACTGCCCACCAGTCGCCGAAGCAACCGCAGCGATAGGAAGATACGCGATCTCACAGACCCTGGAGACGGCACGACAACTCGGGATCGAAGTGCTATACGGTGACACCGACTCACTCTTCCTAGAAAGCCCTGACCCACAGATCCTCAAGAAACTAGTAGACTGGTCGAAGTCATCTCTGCATATGGAACTGGAGGTCGACAAGAACTACCGCTATCTTGCCTTGAGTTCCAGAAAGAAGAACTACCTTGGTGTCAAGCCTGACGGGAGCGTTGACATCAAGGGTCTAACAGGAAAGAAGCGGCACATACCGGAATTCCTATCCAGAGCTTTCTACGAGATGGTCCGAATCCTCAGCGACGTGAAGTCACCTGAGGAATTCGAGAACTCGAAGGCAAGGATAACCGACATTGTAAAGGGATGCTATCTCAAGCTGCGAAACCGAGAATACACGGTCGACGAGCTGGCGTTCTCAGTGATGATGGGCCGCGAAACCGGAAGATACACAAAGACTACTCCTCAACATGTGAAAGCGGCAAAGCAGCTTGAAGGCAGAGGGTTCGAGATCAAGTCAGGAGAACTGATTGCATTTGTCAAAGTGATCGGGGGACAGGGTGTAAAACCCGTGCAGCTGGCAAAGGTGGATGAGATTGATATTCAGAAATACATGGAGTATCTGCGCTCAACCTTTGAACAGGTGATCGACGCGCTCGGGATTGAGTTTGAAGACCTCATCGGAGTCAAGAAGCTCGAATCCTTCTTCTCAGATGGAGAGTGAAGCAACGATCAAGGCATGAAGAGACCTTGAAGAGTCCTGTCACGATACTCGGGCTGAGACATGTTCCAACGGTCGAGCCGGGAGACAACCTTGGGAGAGCAATAGTCCATGCGGCAACCAGGCAGCATGCCAGACTCAGGGTCGGCGACGTCGTTGTCGTGACGCAAAAGATCGTCTCGAAGGTCGAGAGACGATTTGTCTCGCTTCGTGACATCAAGCCTTCCGATAGGGCAAAGAAACTTGCGAGGTCCATGAGAAAGGACCCCCGGCATGTTGAGGTCATATTGCGCGAAACGAAGCGCATAGTGAGGCGCCGCGGTGGCCATCTGATAGTTCAAACTCGACATGGCTTGGTGTGTGCCAATGCGGGTGTCGACAGATCGAATGTTCAGGGTCACGACGTGGTCCTTCTCCTGCCAAGAGATCCTAACAGATCCGCGCAACGGATTCGAACGCAAATCAAGAATATCACAGGCAGGGATGTCGCGGTGATAGTGTCAGACACATTCGGTAGACCTTGGAGGATGGGGCAGACCAACGTCGCTATTGGTCTCTCGGGCATGCGACCATGGACAGACTATCGAGGAACGAAAGACATGTTCGGATACAGACTCTCAGTGACCCTCATGGCGGTCGCAGATGAGCTTGCAAGTGCAGCCGAACTCGTAATGGGCAAGGCAGATCGTGTTCCTATCGCTGTCATCCGAGGATACCCATATCGTGCCGGCCGCGGAAGTGCACGACAGTTGATCAGACCTGCAAGGCAAGATCTATTCCGTTAGGAACCCACTTCCTTGCTCGAAAGGATCGATTCCTATTCTCCTGCGTAGGTGTGGCACGAGGCAATAGGAGTGTCCTGCAATAGTGGATCGTAATCCTTGGGAGGACATGAACCACGGCAGACTTAACTACCGCTGCGCTTCTGTCTACGCTTTCGCATAGGTGCTATTCTTGGATTCGATAAAGCCCCCTGTACCAGTGGAGGTCAGTGATATTCTCAATTTCTCAAGGCTTGCACTTGCTCTTACAGAAGGCTCGCAGATTCTGTGGCACTTCAAGCACAAGGGTAGGCATGTGCTCGGAATGTTCACTGCATACATGTACTGGGAGGGTGATCTGCCGATACTGGCCTACACATACACCGATTCCCCTCCCAAACCATTCCTAGCCTACAAATGCGACTCTCCGAAAGGGGAGGAGTGGATGTTCACAGACGACGCTGATGACAGCAGATACAGGTACGGTTCGTTCGTTGAGGTGAAGAGCCTGCCAGGGAAGTTCCTCGAATGCTTGGATGGTCAGTTTCCATCCCCGCCTGCACCGATGTTGGCTGAAGTCGAGAGCATCAATTCGATCATGCGAACACTTGTTCCACTGTCAATGCGTGAGGGCACCGTCTTTCCTCTGTGGCATTTCGTTCGTGACGGCAAGCACATAGTCGGGACGTGCATACCGTTTGAGCACTACTATGAAGCAGATGCGCTCCCAGTCTTCTTCTACGTGATCCAGGAAAAGCCGCCTCCGTCAGCATTCGTGAAGTACATAGCGTCAAAACCGACTGGAGAGAAAATCGACTACACTAGCAACACAACAGACGCGAAAGGCTTCTACGCAAAGATAGTGGACGTGAAGGATTTTCCTATATTCCCGTAGACATTCAGTAGAATTCTAGAACGGGTCAGGCCATACCTTATCTACTCACGCGGAGACGACATCAGACGGAGCTCTATTGAACTTGGGTTTCAAGCAATCCATTGAGGCTGCGACAACCCGGAACAAGTCGCCTATTGTGTTAGCTCTTGACATAACTCGCGAAGACAGGGGCGACCTATTCAAGCACAGCATGAAACTGATCGACTCAGTATCACCGTTCCTGTGTGCCGTGAAGATCAACCACCAGCTAGTCCTTCCTCTCGGGTTGCATGATAACGTGGCCAAGTTGATAGATGGGATTCATAGGCATGGCATCCCCGCGATAATGGATGCGAAGATCAACGATATCGGTCACACTAACGAGTTCATCGCTTCCGAGTATTTCTCAGCGGGGTTCGATGCCGTCATAGCCAACCCGTTCGTCGGATACAAGGACGGCTTGGAACCTGTCCTTCGACTTGCGAAGTCAAAGGAAAGAGGAGTGCTCTTGCTTGTGCATATGAGCCACAAGGGAGCAATCGAAGGTTACGGTCAGTCTGTCTTGGATGAAAGGACAGGAGAGAGGAGATCCCAGTTTGAGGTGTTCGCAGAAAAGGCCCTTCAGTGGGGAGCAGATGGGGTCATAGTCGGAGCAACTTTTCCGGAGACCATCACGAAAGTCTATGCGATTCTTGGTAGGTCGATTCCGATATTCTCCCCAGGAGTGGGAGTCCAAGGCGGAAGTCTCGGCGGTGCCCTTGCTGCAGGCGCGAAGTATGTTATCGTTGGCAGATCCATATACGAGAGCGACGATCCGGCAAGATCGGCGGAAGACCTCCGTAGGTCTATTGCCACAGTGGGCTAGGTTTCTTCAGTTCTCCAGAGTTCCTTCTTCAGCATGTCACGCACGGCAGCTCTTATGGCCGCGCTTCTGCTCTGGTACATTCCTGCCTTGACGAGCTGGTCCAAGCCTTCGAGTATGGCTTCAGGGAGCTTGACCGTCACTAACTTCAAAACCGTGAGCTCCGTCGAGCAAGTCCTATTCCGGCGGATGTGATATGACTCTTTCCCATGACGTCGGCGCTCTACGGAAAGATTTTATTGAACACGATTTGCTCTCAGAGCCAAGTGATTGCATTGGGCGGAGCGAAAAAGAAGAACTTGGCACAGATGGAGAAGACGCAGGTTCAACAGGACAAGAAAGCGGAGCCCACGAAGAAATCCAAAGGCAAGCCACCCGCAGAGAAGAAGGCGCGTGGTGTTGATCTTCCGAATCTGGAGGATACGAAGTTCCTATCTGAGCTCTCCAAGATGGGGGCGATCACTCCGTATGCGCTCGCCTCACAATTCAATCTGCGGATAAGCGTCGCCAAAGACATGCTTGAGGAACTGGAGCGAAAGCGTTTGGTCACCGCCGTTGGTGGAAACGCCAGGATACGCATCTATCGAATGGCAGCAGCTTAGGCTCTCTCTAATCGGATCTTGGCCCCAGTCGCCAGATCCTTGAAAATCTCGATTCCGCTCTTCACCGCGCCGATGACATTAACTGGACTATACGGCTGAGTATCCCCATAGAAGACGCAAACCGCAGACCCCATCGGCCAAAAGGCAACAGTTCCGGGATCGACCTTGGATTTTGCTTTCTCAAGTCCCATTGTGATTCCTGCTTCGAAGTAGACTTCCTCCTTCCACCGAGCCACTCTTCCCTCAACGGGTAATCTTCTCAGGAGGGCATCCGTAGTCTTCGGTGCATGGAATCGTATCAGCTCCGCATCGGCTCGTTTTCCGCCCTCAAGTACAAAACGTACCGGTACGCGTGAGACACTGCTTGCCATACCCTTTCAGGTTCTGCCAACCCTAGAACAGATATAGGCTTGATGTATGGGATAGGTTTCGCTCCGTAGCGAGGGTCAACATTGGCACGCAGAATCAGGACGATCATAATGGGCGCAGCTGGAAGGGACTTTCACAACTTCAACGTAGTCTTCAGAAAGCAAGCAGAATATGAAGTGGTGGCCTTCACTGCTTCTCAGATACCTGGGATTGAGCAGAGGATCTATCCCTCTGTCCTTGCAGGGCCGCTTTACCCGAAAGGAATCCAGATCCTGCCGGAGGATCAACTTCCTGTATTGATCAAAGAGAAGGAAGTTGACCTTGTCATCCTCGCATACAGTGATCTGTCGTATGAGAATGTCATGCACAAGGCCTCTGTGGTAGGATCCAAAGGGGCGGACTTCATGCTTATGGGCCCCAAGAGTACGATGCTGAAAGCCAGAGTTCCTGTGGTGTCTGTCTGCGCGGTCAGAACTGGGGCAGGAAAGACCACGGTTTCCAGGGCCGTTACCCGGGTGCTGAAGGCGCATGGAAAGAGAGTGATTGCGGTCCGCCACCCTATGCCATATGGCGACTTGGCGTCAGAGGCGGTACAGAGATTCGCAACGTACGAGGATATGGAAACACAGCAATGCACGATCGAGGAGCGGGAAGAGTACGAGCCTCACATCGACGACGGGAACGTAGTCTACGCCGGTGTGGACTATGAAAAGATACTCCGGGCGGCAGAAAAGGAGGCTGACGTAGTCCTATGGGATGGGGGTAACAATGATCTGCCATTCTACCAGCCAGACCTCAACATAGTCGTCGCGGATCCACACAGAGCTGGGAACGAACTGTCATATTACCCTGGGGAAACCAACGTACGGATGGCTGACATCGTAGTCATCAACAAGGTCGACAGTGCTCCTCCAGAAAGCGTGCGACAGGTACGAGAAAACGTTAAGCAGCTAAACCCGTCTGCAACAATAGTTGAAGCTGCATCTGCGATTCACGTCGATGAGCCCTCTCTCATCAAGGGAAAGTCGGTTCTCGTCGTGGAGGACGGTCCAACAGTGACTCACGGGGAGATGAGAGAATCAGTCGGAGCGATTGCAGCCCACCAGTATGGGGCGCGTGAGTTGGTGAACCCGAGGCCATTTGCCGTGGGTTCGATTAAGAGAACCTATGAGAAGTACCCTCACATTGGTTTCGTTCTGCCAGCAATGGGATACGGAACCAAACAGATCAAAGAGCTCGAGCAGACAATCGAGAAGGCACCATGCGATTCCGTGGTCCTTGGGACCCCGATCGATATTCGTCGAATAATGAGAATGACAAAACCTGCCGCGCGGGTTCGATATGAGATTCGCGAGGTCACAAAGCCTACTCTTGAAGAGCTCTTGGGCAAGTTCCTGAAATGAAAGGCCTCGCCGCAGAGTGCGTGAATGGCTCCTAGACTGCTCGCTTGACTGAGTCAGTAATGAACTGAAGTTCGGTTTGCCTCAGTTGTGGGTGAACCGGGAGCGAGAATACCTGACGACACGCTCTCTCTGTCTCAGGCAGGGCGCTCCTTCGCGTCGATTGCAGATCTCGATAGTAAGGTAGCATATGAACAGGTGACTCGTAGTATACAGCAGCGCCAATGTTCCTTGACCGTAGCTTCTCAACCAGCTTGTTACGTTTCCCCGCGTTGGCACCCCGGAGTCGTGGCGAAAAGAGATACCATGCATGCTTTCTACCCGCTGGTTCCTTCGGCATCACCAGTTTGCCCAGCACGCTCAACTTCTCAGTCAGGTATTCCGCGTTTCTTCTGCGTTCTTCCAAGAAACCTGGCAGTTTCTTCAGCTGAACGATTCCTAGGGCTCCCGCGATCTCTGGCATGTGATAGTTGTGGCCTTGCCTTGAAACCCAGTATGGTCGCTCCTCTCCATGTGTTCTGATCATCCTCATCTGCTCAGCCAAGTCATCATCATTCGTCGTGACCATTCCTCCCTCTCCGGTTGTCATATTCTTGCCCGCATAGAAGCTGAAGCAGGTTGCGTCACCTATCGAGCCGGCTCTGCGTCCCTTGTATTCCGCACCATGAGCTTGGGCCGCATCCTCAATGACTATGAGTCCGCGGTTGCGTGCCAATTCCATTATCGGATCCATATCCGCGCACAAGCCGTACATGTGCACAGGTAAGATCGCCTTGGTCTTGCTTGTCAAGGCCGCCTCGATTGATTCCGGCGTGATCGCGTAAGTGTCGGCGTCAATGTCGGCGAATGAGGGCCTTCCTCCTGCAAGGACTACGGCTTCTGCAGTAGCAGAGAACGTGAAAGAGGGGACAACCACTTCGTCCCCAGGTTGAATTCCAACAGCCAATAGAGCAGAGTGGAGCGCCGCGGTTCCAGACGAAACTGCGACCGCATGTTTGGCGCCGACATACTTGGAGAAGTCTTTCTCGAACTGCAGGACCCGTGGTCCTCGTCCGCTCTTTTCACTGAGGATCCCGCTCTTGAGAACCTCAACGACGGCTTCGATCTCTTCCTTTCCAATCGACGGCTGATTGATCGATATCATGTCTCGCATTGAGTTCATTGCCACACATGGACTCTATTATGATGGAAAATCTAAGTGTTTCTCGGATGATCTATCTCATAGTCACGACACTTGCGGTATCCGAGTGGTGGTTGCTTCCTACCGCGTGAGTACAAGTCTTTCTTCAAGATCTCACATTATTCCATCGAGGTAACGTGCACCAGTCTGCCAGATGTGCGATCACAGGCACTTTGCTCCAGCCAAAGGGAGACAGGGTTCGCTCGCGTGCTCAGACAGTATCCGTGTTCTTGCGTTGCGTTTCCCGGAATTGGGAGTCTGTGAACAATGCGTCGTGATGTTGGAGCCGTGGCGACGCAATACTTATATAAGGAGATTTTTTTCGTCTCGGTCTCCTTTGAAGAAGAGGTTATGATGTTTGGCAGCGCAATTTGCAGGACAGCCTGTACTCATTCTGAGGGAAGGCACATCGCGTGCTAGCGGCAGAGAAGCGCAACATGCAAGCATAGCTGCGGCACGGATCGTTGCCGAGTCTGTCAAATCCTGCCTTGGACCCAAGGGAATGGACAAGATGCTTGTTGACAGTTTTGGGGATGTCACCATCACAAACGACGGCGCGACGATTCTTGACGAAATGGACGTTCAGCACCCCTCAGCCAAGATGCTGGTTGAAGTCGCTAAGACCCAGGATGACGAGGTCGGAGACGGAACTACAACCGCGGTTGTGCTAACTGGAGAACTGCTAGGTAAGGCTGAACAACTGATCGACAAGGACATTCACCCAACCGTCATAGCGGACGGATACAGAATCGCGGCAGAGAAGGCGCTTGAAATCCTTGAAGACATCGCGATCAAGGTCGACCCTGTAGACAAGTCGATGCTGAAGAAGGTCGCGACAGTTGCTGTAGCAACGAAGATGCTGGCCGAGTACAAGGATGGAGTAAGCGACATTGCAGTGCGATCGGTTCTGGAGGTGGCTGAGAAGGATGGAAAGGGCTACAAAGTTGACATCGATGACATCAAGGTCGAGAAGAAACCAGGCGGGTCTCTCTCAGACACGAAGCTCATACAGGGCGTCCTATTGGACAAAGAGGTCGTCCATCCAGGAATGCCGAGACGTGTAGAGAACGCCAAGATCGCTCTCATCAGCTGTCCACTCGAAGTTGAGAAGACAGAATTCGACGCCAAACTCAACATAAAGAATCCAGAACAGATGAAAGCATTCCTCGACGAAGAAGAGAAGATGCTGAAAGAAATGGTTGACAAGATCGTTTCCGCGGGCGCGAACGTAGCCATTTGCGAGAAGGGAATCGACGATGTCGTACAACACTTTCTCGCCAAGAAAGGTGTGCTTGCGGTGCGACGGGTGAAGCAGTCCGATATGGAGAAGCTTGTCAAAGCAACTGGCGCTCATGTGGTCACGAACATCGAGGATTTCAGCAGCAAAGATCTTGGTGCTGCTCAGCTGGTGGAAGAGAGGAAAGTTGCAGATGACAAGATGACCTTCGTGGAAGGCTGCAAGAACCCCAAGGCGGTCACCATTCTCGTAAGAGGAGGTACTGAGCGAATCGTCGACGAGGCAGAACGCGTCGTTCACGATGCACTCTGCGTCGTTAGAGACGTAGTTGTCAATCCTAAGGTAGTCGCAGGCGGAGGTGCGCCTGAAGCAGAGGTTGCTAAGCGGTTACGAGTGTACGCGGACAAGCTCGCGGGAAGGGAACAGCTCGCAGTGCGGGCATTTGCGGAAGCTCTTGAGTCGGTGCCAATGGTCCTAGCAGAGAACGCAGGACTAGACCCGATCGACATCCAGGTTGAGCTGAGAACAAAACATGACCAGAAAATCGTATGGGCAGGTGTAGATCCATTCAAAGGAAAGGTCGCTGACATGTCCAAGCAAGACGTCTATGAACCTCTTGCAGTCAAGATCCAGCTAGTGAAGTCGGCCAGCGAAGCAGCTGCAATGATTCTCAAGGTAGATGACGTAATCTCGGCTTCCAAGAAAGAAATGAAAGGTCCACCCAAGGGGCCAGAAGATAGTGGTGAAGAAGCGGGCGAGTACTAGGCGTCAAGAGACTGCTCTGATCGGCCCTCGGAAACTCACACGTTTCGAGAAGGCAAGAGTCGTTGGCGCCCGTGCCCTTCAGATCGCATTGGGAGCACCCGTTCTCATCGACGTCGACCCTGGCAGTATGTCCGCAATAGACATAGCAACGCAGGAGCTCGAGGCCGGGGCGCTTCCTATCAGCATCAGAAGGACTCTTCCCGATGGTGCAAGTCAGAACATAGCCTTGAGGCTGCTCCTGACGCACGAAGACTAATGTGTATTTGTCGTATACGGACTGGTCGACTGTGGAGCCAAGTGCCACTCGAGAATGGGCCTACTCACTTCTCTTGTTGGTTCTGGTCTCAGCGTTCTTCTTAGGTTTGAGATTGTCAGGGCGGGCACTTCTAGCGCTTGATTTTGAGATCCTGGTCATCTATTTGCCGACGATGATCTGTCTCCTCATCTGCGCTGCAAAGATGGGCCTAGCTCTGCCGAAATCGGCAACCGGAGCTCTGACTGAGACAGCAAGCTGACATAGTCATCGGGTAGGGAGGCCTAGTCACCGGGTGCGGAGACAAAGGCCACGGTTGAACTGGGCCAGCCCTGCACAAAGGACAGAGCACTACTCCGAAAGAGGGCAGACCACACGACCTGCAGAGTGGCCTGCTGCATCTACTGCATAGGTATGTCGCTACTGCTAATGGATGAAATGAGCATCTTGACCCCATCGATGCCTCAGCCTCAGCATCAGACAATGCCGTCTCAACGTGAGGCACGCCATGAGGACGAGGCGAAATGATACTCATCCCGCATTTCAGACAGTAGTTTGCTTCGCCTCGGTTGTCAGATCCGCAATTGAGGCATTTGACGGTCATATCGACCACGTCAGGTTGGGTCGTTTGAGAAGTTAACCTTTACCATATCCGCGCAAGAAAGCTCCTGAATTTATTCATGGAGATGAATTGCGCTGAGAACAGTTTCAGCCGCCTATCAAGCTTAATGGAGTCTGAAAGCGTTCTTGTCGCGAGCGAGTCGCTCCATGATACCATGCCCGCAGATGGGTTGGTGAATCCGCCAAGCAGAGTTTCAGAACGGGCTCCCAGGAGGAACGATGAGTGGGAGACAGGGGCTCCATTGACAGCGCCCAGAACTCTGGTCGAGTGTGAGCCATGAAGACGCCTCGAATGGCCAGAGAATCTCCCGACTTCAGTCGCGGAGAGTGTCAAGTCACGTCAAATCCGCTTGCTTGTTGTGTTCTCCTACTCTATTGAAGGCTTGCCGTGGTCCAGTCGCAGTCTTATGAGTGTCTTGACAGTGATTCCTGTTTCCTTCTTGACTCTTGCCACGCCGCCGAATTCTACTCGCTCGATGACCGCGATCGCGTCTGCTATTATGATTCCATGTGAGAGTAGTTCCTTTATGATTGCGGCGTATGTGCCGCCCGTGGCGATTATCGAGTCGACAAGTAGAATCGAGTCTCCACGTTTCAATCCGTTTGCGTACATGATGTCTTCTGAGTAACCGGTTCTCTTGACAATCTTGATCTCTGTGGGCAACATGTAGGATTTCTTTCTGATAACGAGCATGGGAACGCCTGTGACAAGGCTCAAGGCCGTGGCGACATGTATTCCCATGGCTTCTGGTGTGACAATCTTGTTAGCGGCTCTTACGTTGCCTACTCTCGCGACTTCAAATGCACAACCCCACAACGCTTCAGTAGGTATCTCAGGAACGCCAGAGCTCAGTGGGTTCACGATATACTCGTACTGTCCTTGTTCTGTCTGAATGCGAACGACAGTGGCTTTTCGGAGATCCTCTCTGATTGTCTCGAGCCAATCCAAGGTCTATGCACGGCCCTTTCCACAACGCCAATTGTACATAGCGCTTGTGCATGATCCCGTGAGCTCACACTGGATGTTCAGCTTGACTTTCGGTGTTCTCCGAAGAGGAATAGTCTCCTTTCGTTAGTGGAATCACCATAGCTTGAGCCTCTGCCCCATCGGCATAGTAGTGGGCGACCCGTCTAGCCAATGTGAATCCGAGTTTCTCATACAGCCTGATAGCGGAATCGTTTGTGCTTCTTACTTCTAGGAAACACTCGTCAGCACCTACTTGACGTAGGGCTTCAAGTGCATTCCTTACCAGATCAGAAGCAATGCCAGCTCGCCTGAAGTCGGGAAGGACAGCTACGGATATGATGTGGCCTTTGCGGATGAATTTGATACGTTTGATATCGGAGAAACCGTGTTCGATTCGGCACATAATGTAGCCGACTATGCGGGTGCCCACCTCAGCTACTATGAACGCGTTAGGGCAGCTTCGAAATGTGTCTATGAAGAAGAATGAGGCGTAGTTCTCGGGGAGACATGTCCTGTTGATCTCGATGACGGATTCGACATCGGCCGTGTTGAACTGCCTCAGGGAGAATTCGGTTTCCGTCAGCATTTCAATTCTGACGGCAAATGTGGGCATATGGATACTATAAGGCATTTGGGATGTTGGCGTGATTCATTAGGATAGCAATACGTTTAAGTGAAATGTCTCTTCGATGCATGGCCTCGAACGGCAGGGGATCTCGCTTTGTCATCCGCCTCTTGGTCTTGGTCAACAAAACGCGATACGCCTGCCTACGAGGCGGGCGCAAATCCTGACCTAGGCGGATTGAGAGCGGTCGTCCAGCGACGATTCAATGTCATCGATGCCTACGTCGATCAGTATGGAATCCCCAACTTCCTTGTTGAGAAGGAGTCCACCAAAGAGAAATTCAAACAGCTCATAGGCGATCTGGGCACCTATCATTTGAGCGCGTCAGTTCGCTCCGAGCCAGACAAGCTTCTCATCAAGATCTTCCAAAGGATAAAGGCACGATCATCGAATCCTATGATCAACGTTATGTTGATGTTCGCGACTATTGGGACCATACTCTTCGCAAGCTACAGCCTCACCCAGTCGATGGATCCGCAACTCCTGGCGACAGTTTTTCGACGCTTGGATCTCAATGCTCAAATTGCCATGTTCGCAGCTTCACTTTTCGGAATCATTGCACTTCACGAGTCAGGTCACAAGCTAGCGGCCACAGCACATGGAATGGACTCTACTCTCCCATACTTCATTCCTGGTCCGCCTCCTTTCGGGACGTTTGGCGCGGTCATTTCGCTGAAGAGTCCTCCGGCAAACAGAGACGAATTGTTCGACCTCGGATTCAGCGGGCCTGTAGTAGGCTTCCTTGCAACGATCGTTGTCGCGATTGTCAGCATACTCACTGCACCTCTCGTCCAGGAGGCGCAGGTAGCAACTCTTGTGAGCCAGGGGTTGCTCACTGTTCAAGAATGGCCTAGAACACCGCTACTGATGATACTACTCAGCTACCTTGACATTCGCACTGCTGCTCCAGGTCAGCTCATAGTGTTGACTCAGGTTGCCTTTGCCGCCGAGATCGGGGCCCTGATCACTTTTCTCAACATAGTCCCGGCTTGGCAACTCGACGGCGGGCACATAATGAGAGCCGCCCTCGGGCCAAAGGGTCACAGAATCGCAAGCAGCATCGGCCTCGTAGCGCTTGCACTAGCAGGGTACTGGCCTTTCGCGCTGCTGATTCTGATATTGATGTTCACGCGAGGCGGACGGGCTGGCGTCGAGCCCTTGGACGATGTCTCATCACTCTCGAATGGTAGAAAGGTCCTGTTCGGCTTGGCGCTCGTTATGCTCGTGCTCTGTTTCATGATTCTCTGAAAGCATTGAGGTAGCACTGTTACTCGCCTCTCTGGTTTACATTCGCTCTGGCGCGAAAGAGCAACACATCACTCAAGGCGACTGAGATTCGGCCATGACGAGCACCACTTTGCATATTGCGCTGCTGCATGAGACAAGAAAGGATTCGGTCTGTCAAGCCCATGATCTTACTGCAGGGGGCAGGATCTGCGCTTCTCTCGTTGGGGAGTCGGTGCAGAAGCTTGAGGAGGAAGATGCGGTCAGCGTCTCCAATGAAGAGATCCGCGTCAACCCTGCACAGCGACTGAGGATTGCACAACTTGCAGTCGCTGCTGGCGCCGACCCTGAGTGCGTTGCTAGGGAGCTTAGATGGCAGGAATTCGAGACTTTCGTCAATCAGGTTCTCTCTCGAGATGGATACGAGACAAGGAATCACTTTGTGTTCAAAGCATCAGGACAGAAGTTCGAGATCGATGTCATGGGCGCTAAGGAACCGGTAGTGCTGTGTGTTGACTGCAAACACTGGCATCACGGGTGGGCTCCCAGCAGAATTGCTGCTGCGGCTAGGCACCAGCTGCTGCGAGTTCTCTCCCTCTCCCAGGTTCTCCCGGCTTGTCGACTGAAGTTCTCGTTTGCCGGCTGGGAATCGGCACGCTTCCTTCCAGTCGTGTTGGCACTTGCTGACGTTTCTTTGAGGCTGGTGGACGGAGTGCCGATTGTTCCTGTCCTACGCTTGAGAAGCTTTCTTGCTGAGATCAATCCATGGGTCGAGAAGCTCCGCTTTGTTGACGTTCGAATACCTTAGCTGAGGTCTTCTCTGTTCTTCGAGAGTAGCTATTGCTTCTTGGACTCTAGTTCTTCCCTGAGCGTTCGTCTCAGTATCTTTCCAACGAGTGTCTTCGGCAGTGATGTCCTGAACTCAACTGATCTGGGCGCTTTGTAGGTGGCGATTCTGTCCTTGCAGAACTTGATGATGTCCTCTTCTGTCACTTTGCCCTCATAGCCAGGTTTGAGTATGACATATGCCTTGACTGTCTCGCCTCGGTAAGCGTCAGGCACGCCTAGTACTGCGGCTTCACTGATAGCGGGGTGTTCGTAGAGCACCTCTTCGACCTCGCGCGGCCACACTTTGAGCCCTGAAACATCGATCATGTCTTTCTTCCGGTCGACAATGTAGAAGTACCCGTCTTCATCCATCTTCGCGATGTCGCCAGTGTAGAACCAACCGTTCCTGAGCGCATTGGTGGTCTCATCGGGCTTGTTCCAGTAGCCTTGCATGACCTGTGGTCCTTTGATGACCAGTTCTCCCACCTCGTTCGGTTTGAGGTCCTTCGTGCCCGTCTCAAGGTCAACGATCTTCGCATCCGTATCCGGGAACGGAATTCCAATGGATCCCGGACGGTTCTTCTTGGGATCATCAAGCGGGTTCGCATGAGTACAGGGGCTTGTTTCTGTGAGGCCGTATCCCTCCACCAAGCGGGCTCCTGAGATTTGTACGAATCTCTTCTGGACTTCGACCGGGAGTGGCGCCGCACCTGAAATGCATGCTCGCGTACTGGTCAGGTCGTACTTCGCGATATCTGGTCTGTTGATGAGAGCAACGTACATTGTTGGCACGCTGCAGAAGACTGTCGCTTTGTACTTGCTGATCGCGCTGAGTATGCCCTTCGGATCACGAGGGTCAGGGATCATCAGCATCGAAGTGGCAGTAAGGACGGGAGCATTCATGCCGGTAGTCATGCCGAATATGTGGAACAGTGGCAACACGCAGACATGTATGTCAACTCCTCGGCGGATCGGCAACTCAGCCTCACACTGACGTGCATTGACGACGAGATTCCTGTGAGTGATCATCGCCCCCTTCGGCACACCTGTTGTGCCGCCTGTGTACTGAAGCAATGCCAAGTCCTCTGGCTTGACATCGACTGCCTTGGGGTTAGGCCCGTGCTCCTTCATGAGTGTTAGAAAATCAAAAGCTCCAGGGCATTTGTGTGACTTCACACCCTTGAGTGGGGCAAGCAATCTCAGCAATGGTGAAAGGTAATCACGCGGGCTAGTTGTGATAACGTTTCGCAGTTTGGTCTTATCCCTGATTTCCTGAACTATCGGGTAGAGCGTATCCATTCCGACTAGTGTCTCGACTCCGCCGTCGTTGAGCTGGTGCTCCAGCTCCCTTGCCTTGTAGAGGGGACTGCATGAGACACAGATCGCCCCTGCACGCAGTGCTCCGTAGAAAGCGATCACGAACTGTGGAATATTCGGCAAGAATATTCCAACCCGATCGCCCTTCTTCACTCCTAAACCTTGCAGTGCAGTCGCAAACCTGTCGACCAGCTCGTCAAGTTCGCGGTAGGTTATGCGTCTACCGAGATAGATGATTGCTGCATTGTCGGGGAATGTCTTCGCGCTTTCTCTGAGCGCTTCACCCAACGTAATCTTCGGATAATCGATTGATCTTGGCACTCCTTCCGGCCAAAACTTGAACCAGGGTTTCTCCAAAGAATCGGCACCGGTCTTGCTACAGCCGTGAATCTATAAAACGCTAACTACGACTTGTGGTCTCGTCGATGGGGTGTCTGGCGCCGTCGTGGGCTTGGGTTCGGTTCGTTCAAGAGGTTGATGAACTGAGTCGTGCAGACTAATCGCTCCAAAAAGGAGGAAAAACCCCCGAGGGGGGGTGGTTGGAAAGCCTAGCTACTTTCCTGCTTCTTCCCACTTTCTCCAGGCCGCGAAGTCCGAGCCGAGCAACTGAAGGGCGATGACGATCTTCTGGGCGTTCCTGGTTCCTTCGGCAACGATTGCCTGTCTGGTTGTCCTGAACGCTTGTTGCACGTCGTAGTCCGTGGTCGTTCCCATGCCGCCGAACCATTCTAAGACATCACTGATCGCTTTCATGCAGCTTTCAGATGCGACTAGCTTGGCACAAGACGCAGCCATCATGGCGTCGTAGAATGATGCCCTACCAACGTGGTATCTATCTACGAGCCACGCCGCCCGGTAGCATAGCCATCTCGCGGACAGCACGTTAGCATAGTCCTCCGCCAGTTCGAATTGGATCCCTTCGTGGCCAGCAAGCGGTCGCCCGAAAGCCCGCCGTTGCTTCACGTGCTCGATTCCAGCCTCCAGGCATTTCTCCGCCCCTGCCACAATCGCCATTGTGGTCGGCACTCTTGCGTGGACGAACGATTCGTAGGTGAGTTGATATCCCATTCCATCGGGTCCAACGAGGTAGTGTTCCGGCACTTTCGTATTCTCATACCGGACACCTCCGAGGTCTATACCCATGCCTTCGAAGATCGATGTCGTGATCCCGTTCGAGGTCACAGGAATGTAGATGAGGCTCAAGCCCTTCGAGCCAAGCTCAGGTCGAGTCTTGACAGAAGTGATGAATCCTCCACCGTACTTCTGGGCCTCTAGAACGCAACTCAGTATCTGTTTTTCGCCGTTGACGATGTAGTCTCCATTGCTCTTCTTCGCCGTTGTTGTGATCGCCGTGAAGTCAGTGCCACATCCTGGCTCTGTGTTGTGAAGCGGAGTTATCCATCCATCCTTCACAACCTTCGGTAGAATCTCCTCTTTCAGCTCGGCGGTTCCGTAGACTGCAAGCATGCGAGAACATGATGCACCGTACCAGATCGGAATCCCCGCAACTCCAGTCGGGTCAGCCTTTGTTAGTTCTTCTACGGCTATGATGAACGTGACGTAGTCTGCTTCGCTTCCTCCAAATTCCTTCGGGAGTAGTAGACCAAGCAAACCTTGACTTACTATCGCCTTGTGGACATCAGGCGTGATCATCCGTGCTTTCAGTATCTCTTTGGCCTTCGGTGTCAGGTTCTTCGCAAAGTAGTCCTTGAGTGTACGCCTGAAAAGTTCCTGCTCTTCTGTGAAGCCAAAATCTATCGGCATGTCAAGTCACTTTCCCTTGAATTCGGGCTTTCGCTTGGACATGAAGGCGGAAACGCCCTCCATCACATCCTTGCTCGAAAGTACAATGCCAAATGCTTCTGACTCAAACTTAAGACCTACCTCCAGCGGAACCTGAATGGCGTAGTTCAGAGCCTGCTTGGCAGCCTTCAGGGCTATCGGTGGTCCCTCCACGAAGTTCTTGGCAAGCGCCTTGGTCTCCTCGATGAGCTTGTCTCTTGGCACCACTCTGTGAACCAAGCCTATCTTGAGGGCTTCTTCAGCTTTGATCCGGTCCCCTAGCATGATGAGTTCCTTTGCTTTTGCAAAGCCAACGATGCGAGCAAGTCTCTGTGTTCCGCCCCAACCCGGCATCAGCCCAAGCTTGATCTCGGTCGCTCCCACCTGGGCGCTCTCGGATGCGATTCTAAAGTCACATGCAAGAGAGAGCTCAAGTCCTCCTCCAAGCGCGTAGCCGTTGATGCACGCAATCACTGGTTTGCCTAGTCCTTCAATCCGTGCGGTGAGCTCGTGACCTTTCATGGAGGCATCGACTGCCATTGAGGGAGTCACTCCAGTGAATGAGGTCACATCTGCCCCTGCACTGAAGGCCTTGTCTCCCGCACCTGTCACGACGACGCACTTCACTTCTTTGTCAGATTCAAAATCGCTGAGTGCCGACATGAATTCGCTCATCATGTCGATCGTCATCGTGTTGAGTCTATGTGGTCGGTTCAGTGTGATCCAGCCAATTCCGCCTTCTTTCTTGACAATAATATCCTGGTAGGTTTTCCCTTCACTCAACCTTGGAAACCTCACGTACGAGAGGAGTCGCACTACCCACTATAAGAAACTCTCTGCATGCTCCGCTAGGTCGGGTTCCTAACTGGCATTAGTCGCGCCGGAGCAGTTACTTGTATTTGTGAAATCCTTGGCCTGTCTTCTTGCCTAACCACCCATTCTTGACGTATTCCGCTAGGAGCGGGCTGGGCTCATACATTGGTTCCGGATACTTTGTGTGCAGCTCATTAAGGGTCTTGACCACAGTGTCAATACCCATCTTGTCAGCTAGTTCGCATGGTCCTGATGGCCAGCCAGTGCCGAATTTCATTGCGGTATCGATGTCCTTGGGTGTGGCCACGTTGTCGTGAACCAGCCAAGCGGCAGCGTTGGCTGCCATCGTGTAGAGCCTATTCGGGTCAAACTTGTCTGCCAGTTCAAATGGTATCCTTGGGCGCCCCGCGCTCCAGTTGTAGAAGCCTTCTCCAGTCTTTTGGCCGAATTTGCCGGCCTCTACAAGAGGTCGGTAGATTGCGCAAGCTTTGGCTCTGGCGCCGAAGGCATCCTCCATCTCCTTGGCGACATTGTTGAGTATGTCAAGGCCAACAAAGTCTGCCAGCTCGAATATACCCATTGGAAAGCCCGCTTGATATTTCATCGCTGCGTCAATCTCGTCTCTCGTTGCCTCTTTTCGCTCTACTGCCCAGAATGCTTCGTTGAAGACTGCTGCAAGGATTCCGTTTACGATGAATCCTCTGACATCCTTGTTCACAAGTACCGGTGTCTTCCCCAGTTTCTTTGCGAGGTCTAGGGCGAACTTCGCCGTCTCATCGCTTGTCTGAGCTCCCTTGATGATCTCAAGAAGTGGCATCATCTGTGGGGGATTGAAGAAGTGCATCCCAACAACCTTGTCAGGTCTGCTTGTGACTTTTCCGAGTTCGGTGATGCTGAGCGTAGACGTGTTCGATCCAAGGATAGCATGTTTCGGCGCCGCCTTGTCCATCTGTGCGAACAGTTTCTTCTTCATCTCAAGGTTCTCTGGAGCCGCCTCAACGATCAGGTCCACGTTCTTGAAAGCCTCATCCATATTCGTGGTGGTGTGCAGACGTGCCATCGCGGCATCTGCATCCTGCTTGTTGACCGTTCTCTTCTCGACGAACTTGTCGATGCTCCATTGGATCTTCTGACGTGCCTTCGACAGTATCTCATCATTGATGTCGACTATCGTCACGTCGGTGCCAGTCATGATCAGCAGCTGTGCTATTCCATGGCCCATAGAGCCGGCTCCGATAACTGCAGCCTTATTCAGAGGTTGCGTGCTCATCACAATCTCTCCTACTATTCTCGCTCACTATCTGGTATTTCAGAGATTAGATTGGGACCAGCTCGTAGCTGGCTCCGTCTGGCGAGGTCTTCGCGGCAAGCTTGACTTTCATGCCAATCTTAGCCTGACCTAGCTTCAAACCAGTGAGCCAAGCCAGCACCTTCACTCCCTGCTTCAGCTTAGCGACAGCGACAGTGTATGTTTCGTGCCCGGCAAAGCTTGGTGGCCGTACAATGACGTGGGTGAAAGTCTCGATCTCCCCCTCTTCGCCTGTAAGGTCGATCCATTCCATGTCCGAGCCGAGACACTTGGCGCAGTCGACTGTGGGTGGAAAATACTTCTGTCCGCACTTCTTGCATTCGGTACCGTAGACCTTGCCGTTCTCTAGCTCATCCCAGAACTTCGCTGTCTTGTTCGTTGGGATGTCAAACGCGAAGGTGATGGGCCTAGACTTCAGGGCTCGTGTAGGAGGACCAAAAGCCATCTTAATTCCTCCCGAAGATCGTCACGTAGCAGTAATGCCCTGTTCCTCCAACGTTGTGTGCCAGTGCGTTGCCATGTTTGACGGGCACCTGTCGTTTCTTCGCTTCTCCGCGCAGCTGGCGTGTGGCCTCTGCCGCCATCGAGACTCCGGTCGCTCCGATCGGGTGTCCTTTAGCCTTCAGGCCTCCGTCAACGTTGACGGGTACCTTTCCACCGATTTCGGTTTGTCCTTCACGAATCATCTTTCCAGCTCCTCCTCTTTCGCAGAACCCGAGGTCCTCATACGCAAGTAATTCAGCGATTGTGAAGCAGTCGTGAACGGTTGCGACATCGATCTTGGATGGGTCAGCCTTGGCGGCAGTGTACGCTCGTTCCGCCGCTACGGTCGCCGAGAGCAGGGACGAGTAGTCTTCTCTCTTACTGATGTTCGCTGTGCCTGAGGATACGCCGAGTCCCTTTATCCAGATTGGCGTGTCCGATAGTGCTTTTGCTTTCTCCTCTGAGGCCAAGACCACGGCTGCTGCTCCGTCGCTCACAGGGCAACAGTCGAAGATCTTCAGTGGCCATGCGATTACTCGCGAGGAGAGAACGTCCTCGACCTTTATCGGGCGTTGGAAGTGTGCATAGGGATTCATTGCACCGTACTTGTGGTTCTTGACGGCAACCAAGGCAAGGTCTTCTTCTGTCGTTCCATACTTCTTCATGTGGGCTGTGGCGTGGAGTGCGTAGTATGCTGGGAAGGTCATGCCGAAGTTGTGGAACTCCCAGAGATAGTACCCCGCCCTACCGATCAGCTCGATGGAGGTCAGGATGTCCACCTCCGTCATTTTCTCAATTCCGATGGCCATTGCAATGTCAGTTTGGCCACTAGCGATTGCTTGGTATGCGGTTGCGACAGCCGCGCTTCCAGAGGCGCATGCAGCTTCACATCTGATGAGCCCCGCGCCAGTGAGACCTGCGTATTCGGAGACAACAACCGCTGGAAGGAATTCCTCGTACCATCCGCCAGCGGTGCCTACAGTCACGAAGCCAACATCCTTCTGCGCGATACCAGCATCCTCAATAGCCGGCTTTATCGCTTCGAAGGCCAGCTCCGGAAGATTCGCATCCCGCCGGTTACCGAAGACAGAATGCCCTATTCCTACAACGGCAACTCTTCGAGACAAGAACTTCACTCCAAAGCAGATTCCATATTTGTGCACGAAGCTAGTCTTCGGTCCGCTTAAAGCTCTTGTCACAGCAGGAAAGCTGACTCAACTCATTCGAGCAATTGTGAGGGAGAACTGGGTGCGTCCACTGGATCGACCATAGGTCTTTTCTATTCAGTTAGCCGGACCTGTCGATGGTGGGCTACGTGGCAAAGTTTCCGACGGAAGAATGGATCAACCTCTTCATGGAGGCACTGAACGTCAACAAGAACTATGAAGAGGCTGCAGCGACTTGGGAGGGAGACTTCCTTTTCGTCATCGAACCCGATGATGCGCTGAAGGAATTGTCGACGTTCTACATGGATCTGTGGCATGGTAAGTGCAGAGGCGTCGCCTTCGTGAAGCCGGGTGAGGAAAGGAAGGCCGCTTTCGTCTACTCAGGCCCCTACCTAAACTGGAAGAAGCTCATAAACAAACAGATCGATCCGATTCAGGGTCTTTTGACTGGGAAGTTCAAACTCCAGGGCGACATGGTCAAGGTTCTGCGGGCCGTCAGAGCGGCAAAAGAACTCGTGGAGACATGCGGAAAGGTTCCGACCGAGTTCGCATGATTCCCGAGTCATGCGAGGTCTGATCCATCTTGTGGTGGTTTACGAGTCCTAGGATAGCGTTTGGTGAAGATGCGCTCGATCAGTTGAAAACAATCGACGGTAAACGCGTGCTTGTGATCACAGACCCAGTGGTTGCGAAGCTTGGTATGCTCGAGCTGGTACTCAAAGAGCTTAGACGCGAAGCGCGTGAGGTCGAAGTGTTTGACCAAGTCGAAGCTGAGCCCTCATTCGAAAACGTTGAGAAAGTTGCGGAGGTCGCACGTCGTTTTCAGCCGGATCTCATTGTGAGCTTGGGGGGAGGTTCATGCATAGACGCAGCCAAAGCCGCATGGATTCTCTATGAGCGGCCCGACCTGAAGCTCGAAGCAGTCAGCCCCCTAACCAAACTAGATCTCCGAAAGAAAGCCAGATTTGTAGCGATCCCAACGACCGCCGGGACAGGTTCCGACGCAACCTGGGTAGCCGTCCTCACCGACAAAGCTCAGAACGTGAAGATCGACTATATCGCTTCAAGGGAGCTAACTCCAGACTTCTCCATACTTGATCCGAGGTTTGTCATGAGACTCCCCAGAGAGACGACCGCCTTCACCGGCCTCGATGCACTCACGCAAGGGATCGAAGCATACGTGAATCAGTGGCGAAACGACTTTGCAGATGGTGTTGCGCTCCGCTCTGTCCAACTCATCTTCGAATACCTTCCGAAAGCATATGACAACCCCGAAGATGTGCTGGCTCGACAGAAGACTCAGAACGCCGCGACCATGTCCGGACTTGCCTTTGGCAACGCTCAGGTCGGGTTGGCGCACTCGATGGGGCATACGCTCGGAGCAACTTTCCATATGGCCCACGGTCTTGCCGTAGCGCTCTCGAATCTCTATGTGATTCCATTCTCTAGCCGTGATGTTTCTGAGAGATACGCGGAGATCGCACGTGCAATAGGAATCGAGGAGAAATCGCCTGATCTGGCAACCCGAAAATTGGTGGAAGCGATCAAGAGACTCATGATCCATCTCAAGACACCGTTGTCCTTGCGCGAGGCAGGGATTTCTCAGGCGGCCTTCGAGGAGAACATCGACGACTTGGTCGAGAAGACGAACCGGTCGACATGTACATTTGTGAACCCAAGGGTTCCCAACGTGGAAGAGATTCGCAGACTGTTCGTATGCGCGTACGAGGCTAGAGAAGTCGACTTCTAGTTCTTGGTGGCAGGATTGACTGGTGGGTACATCGGAAGCACGCTACTTGTGGATCTGACTCGCAACAAGATCAGCGTCAAATCAACTGATGAGGAATTCGCTCGGACGTACATTGGCGGGAGCGGCTACGCATGCAGGCTCGCGCTTGACTACCTCTCTGAGAAGACGGATCCTCTCGGGCCTGAGAACGTATTGATCTTTACGGCCGGTCCTTTGGTCGGAACATCTGCACCTAGCTCAGGCAGGCACGTTGTGTGCGCGAGATCTCCGCTGACAGGACTTTGGGGCGAATCATATTCGGGCGGGATCTTTGGAGCAAAGATGAAGTTCGCAGGAATTGATGCGATAGTGGTGACAGGAAGAGCTTCTGACCGTGTGTACATCTCAGCACGAGACGGAAATGGTGAGCTCAAGCCTGCCCGGGACCTCATAGGTGAAGACACCCTTCCAACTCAGAAACTGATCAAGGAGGAACTTCACGATCAAGAGGCGAGCGTCTCGTGCATCGGCAGAGCAGGAGAGAACCTCGTCAAGTATGCCACTATCATGAACGATTGGAACCGAGCCGCTGGAAGAACCGGCATGGGCGCTGTGATGGGCAGCAAGAATCTGAAAGCGGTGGCAGTGTCCGGAGCTGCCGGAGTCCCGATAGCCGAACCAGACGAATTCATGAAGGCGTGCGGGAACGCATCGAAGTTCCTGAGGGAATCGAGCGGAAGCGAAGCTTTTCGCGTAGCCGGAACAGCCTGTGGCGCCACATACTTCAACGAGATTGGTAACATGCCGAACAGGTACTTCTCGAAAGGAACCTTCGAAGATGCCGACAAGATTGACGGCGTCTCCATGAAGGAGACAATCCTCACGGGAACGAGCAACTGTTTCGGTTGTCCGATCCGCTGCGGCCGCGTGATAACTATAAACGAAGGCAAATACGCCGTCGGCAAGACAGACGGCCCGGAATACGAGACCCTCTGTGGCTTCGGACCAAACCTCTCTTGCACGTCACTTGAGGGAATCGCGTTCGCGAACGAACTCTGCAATCGCTACGGAATCGACACGATCAGCTGCTCCGTCACGATCGGATTTGCGTACTACCTCTATGAGAAGGGCTTGCTGACGAAGGAGGAGACCGGAGGCTTAGCACTCGAATGGGGAAACATCGATCCAGCAATTGAACTCGTGAAGATGATCGCGGAGAAGAGAGGCTTGGGAGCGCTCCTGGCAGAGGGGACCCGCGAGGTGGGGAGGAAATTCGGAGTTGAGGACGAAGCTGTGAACGTGAAGGGGCTGGAGGTTCCTTTCCACGATCCGAGAGCGATCAGCGGAATGGCAGTGTCCTACGCGACTTCGCCAAGAGGAGCCTGCCACAACTTCTCAACGGTCTATCTGGTGGAGATCGGTCAAATCATCCCCGAACTCGGCATCTTCTCCACTGATAGACTGTCAAGCGACGGAAAGGCAGAGCTTGCCTTCAACGCTGAAAACTACCGGGCCGTGTACAACGCGATGCTGATGTGCCAATTCGCCAACCCTGCCGTGCAGGATGTTGCCGACATGCTTTCTCACTGCATCGGCCCGAAGCTTACGCCGCAAGACCTATTGAAGATTGGTGAGAGAATCGTGATGGCGAAACGCGTCATGAACTTGCGCGTGGGGGCAACAGTCCATGACGATCGACTGCCGAAAAGGATACTGAGACCATTAACTGACGGACCAGCCGCGGGCAATGTACCGGACCTGGATCGACAACTGAAGGAGTACTATGCCCTCAGGGGATGGAACCTAGAGACAGGTTACCCGAGTAGAGAGAAGCTGCTTGAGCTCGGCATTGAATCACTATCCGACTATCTGCCGATCAGAAACTGATCCTAATCGCTTGGACGATCCTCGGAAGTACATCCGCTGCGGAGCCATGAACTTGATAGTCCGAAAAGTCATCCCAACGCGTCCTTTCCATGTTGATCGAAATCACCTTAGCATGATTCTCCTTCGCAAGCTCTGGAAATGACGATGCCCGGTAGACTTCGAGCGAGGTTCCAACAGTGAGCAGTACGTCCGCTGATCTGACTCTCTTCAGTGCTTCGGCCAGAGTCTTCTTGGGTATCTCCTCCCCAAACAGAACCACATCAGGTTTCAATGTGCCTCCACATCTTTGACAAGTTGGGACGTCCTGCTGAACTAGACTGTCCACTATATTCTCGGCCGCATAGGTGGTTGCGCACATAGTGCAGTTGACTCGTCCGATATTGCCGTGAATCTCGATCACACTCTTGTTACCGGCGCGCTGGTGAAGTCCATCGATGTTCTGTGTTACTACGCAGTGGAGGTGTTTCATTGCTTCGAGTTCCACCAACGCGATGTGTGCAGCGTTCGGTTTTGCCTCAAGGAATTTCCAGCCGATGTCGCGTGCGAACTCCCAGAACTTCCTCGGATTCTGGTTGAAGGATTCGATAGAGGCCACGACAGCGGGATCATAGCGACTCCAAAGCCCGTCTCTGCCTCGAAAGGTTCCGAGTCCACTCTCAGCAGATATTCCAGCACCGGTTAATGCTACTGCCCTTCTTGCGTGCTTGAACTCGTGGGCGATAGCCATGATGGTCGAGTATGCTTCCAATCGTGGTTCGAGCTACTTGCCTCTTCTGCACCATATTTAGCTGACTTGCAAGCGGACACCATCAAGATGAGAACAGTTTATCACAGTTGACTGCACAACTCGGGTCGATCTGTCTTGAGGAATGACGTGATACAGAGGCAACTCTCCGATGCGATTCTGAGAGGAGATTCTGAAACAGCTGAAGCGAAAGCCAAAGTACTTGCGCAGTATGCGAAGAATCCAACAGAAGCACTTGACGACCTATACGATGCCTACAGCACGGTTGAGAGCCTCCACGCGCTGGGCGAGTATGATGATGCGCGATTTGCTTCCTCAGCAAATGCGGCACGTGCCTCTCTGAGTGTTCTGAAATCATCCTTGACCCCGCGACAGACTCGCTTCACCTCGAAAATCTGCGTCGGACCGGTCTCAGGCGGAAACGACGTGATGAGTAGTATCATGGCTGCCATGTTCACTGCATCTGGCCACCAGGTGACTGATCTGTCAAGGTCAGCGACGCCTAGGGAAGTTCTCAGGAACGCCGAACAGAGCAATGCTGAACTCCTCGTCGTGAGCCTCAATGAGCAAACCTCCGGCCTGGCGAAGGAATTCGTTCATGAATACGAGTCCGGTGGGTTTCGCAGCAAGTTTGGTGTCGTCGCGTTCCTGCGGGGATCCCAAGCAGCGTCGGTTGTGTCTAGTTCGTTTGCATTTGTGGCACATGATCCTCTCGAACTCCTGAGTAAGGTCACTGAGTTCCTGATCAGAAGACGAGGATCTGCTCGAGACCGATCAAGTGACTAGCGAACCAGATGCGCACTCAGACAGCGACGACGCAGCTGCTTACGTAATAAGGTTGATTATGGTACTTCCGGGAATATGTGCGGCGGCTTGACCGATGACGTCCTACAAGGCACTTCTAGTGATCTGTGACGGAATGGGCGATCGTGTCCAACGTGAATTTGGAGATGAGACGCCGCTTGGAATCGCCAAGACTCCTACTTTTGACCGGTTGGCTTCAACTGGATCGGTGGGTCTCATGGATCCAGTAGGCCCTGGAATAAGGCCTGGAAGCGACTACGCGACAACGGCACTACTGGGCTATGATCCGCGCGTCTACTATGTGGGCAGAGGAGGCCTCGAAGCAGCAGGCGCCGGAATGGAACCCAAGCCGGGTGATGTGGCGTTTCGCTGCAACTTCTCGACCGTCGATGAGAACTTGACAGTGATCGATCGCAGAGCAGGGAGAATCGAGCATGGAACGACAGAGATCGCTGAAACCGTGCGGAGTATACGGCCTAAAGGCATCAAGGGCTTGAGGATTGATTTTCAAGCGACTGTTGCCCATCGAGGGGTCTTGGTCTTCAGAGGTAGAGGCCTCTCGCGAATGGTTTCTGATGTGGACCCTCATGAGACAGGCGTCAAGATTCTGAAATGTGAGCCGCTGGACGATTCGACGGCTGCGAAGAGAACCGCGGTTGCTGTCAACGATTTTGTCTTGCGATCTTTCAGGATCCTGAAGAATCATCCGGTCAATCTCGAGAGGATTCGGGAGGGGAAGCGGCCTGCGAACATTGTGCTTCCTAGAGGTGCGGGGACATTGCCGCCCTTCAAGTCCTTGCGTGATCTATATGAAATGAAGGTGGCGTGTGTTGCGGCAGTTGCGCTCGTTAAAGGAGTCTGCAGAATTGCTGGAGCTGAGATAATCACTCCAGAAGGAGCGACGGGTGGCCTCGACACCAACTATGAAGGTAAGGCCCGTGCGGCTTTGAGAGCGCTGGAGAATCATGATCTCGTCATTCTTCATGTGAAGGCGCCTGATGTGGCCAGTCATGATGGGGATTTCAGGATGAAGGCGAGCGTGATCGAGAAGATCGACGCGGCTGTTGGAAAGATCGTTCCGTCTTTGGACATGGCGTCGACTTTTGTGGTTGTCACGGCTGATCACTCGACTCCAATCAGTGTGAAAGACCATTCCGGCAATCCGGTCCCATTGCTCATCAATGGGCCGGGTGTTCCGAAAAGCAAGGTGTCGAAGTTCAGTGAGAATGCGGTGTCACGAGGCAACTTGGGTAGACTTCACGGCCTCGACGTGATGCCAATGATCGCTGATTACCTTGACAAGGCAAAGAAGTTCGGGTTCTAGACATGAGCATGGTTCCTCGAGGTAGACTCGTCCTCATCGTGCTGCTAGTCCTCATTGCGGTTGTAGGGTGCCTACCAAGCGTCGTAGCGCAGAGTGAGAAGCTCGGGCTGTTGAGAATCACTCGAGTAGACTATCCGGTGCAGGTTCCGCGTTCGTACTCATTCACGGTCAAGATCAATGTCGAGTATGCTTTCCGCGACTACTTCGAGATTCAGGCGGCTGTGTACGAGGGATCAAGAGGGATGCTTAGTCATCCTCTGTGGACAGGGGAGACGGAGCGTCTCTTCGAAGTTGGAGAGAGAAACTACGAGGTGCCACTGAAATCGCCTTCGATCGAGAAACAGTGGACGCTGACATGCTACGTGTTCTTTCGTGACGCGTCAGGGTTATCCTACTTTGCTGACAATGAGCGCGGACCAGGATTCGCTGAGGTGAGCATAAAAGTCGCGGACAACGCGAGGCTCACTCTCTGGACACCTCATGGTAACATGCCTGTCTATGTGGACGGGTCCTCGTACTCCACCGATCGAGACGGTCTCTTTGTGCGCGAACTCAAGGTGCTGACTGAGCATAGAATTGCGGTTCCTGCGAATGTGTCGATGTCGGAAGGATGGCGGGCGGTCTTCCGTAGCTGGAACGGAACCGACCACACGAATCCAAAGATCTTGCTGATCACGCGCGACTTGATGCTGGCGGCCGACTTTCGAGATGAGTTCTACCTCGATGTCGTCTCGGATTCTGTGGACGTGAAAGGAGCGGGCTGGTACCTGTCGGGCGCGGTCGCGAACTTCTCGGCGCCATCGTTTAGTCCCTCAAAGAGTTGGGAAGGTTTCTTTGGTGTTCGGTGGAGATTCGTCGGATGGAGCGGTGATGTCGACAGTATCTCTCTCAACGAGTCTATTGTCATGGATAAGCCGCATCGTGTCGTGGCAAACTGGGCTTCAGACTATGAACAGCTCTTCTACCTCATAATCGCGATTGCCGTGGTAGTCACCATCGCTTCGGTAGTTCTCGTTAGACGAAGAATCCCTCAGAAGGGTCCAAGCGAAGTGGTCGCGCCCTCGGCTAGGACGTTCTGTATGTTCTGCGGGTCGGACATTGATGCTGATGCGAGATTCTGTTCGAAGTGTGGAAAAGCCCAGGTCAGTTAGGGCTTGTGCTTCGTTTTGGGAAGACCAAGTCCATGGCTCTCATTGCGTAGTCGCCGAATTCTGGGATGAAGTAGTCGAGAGCGATCACTAGGAACGCGACAGAGAAGACGCCGAGAATCAGGCCGGTGGGGTAGTGTGCCAGATACCATGGCAGTATCCCCTTGTAGAGAAGTACTATCTCTAAGGCGATTCTCCCGATGTTCGCAAAGTACATGAGCACAGCAACACTGCCAATTGCGGCTGCTTTTCTTCTCCACGATATCTTGGGAAACGGGATTAGGATTCCTGCAAAGATTGCTGTGACCTGTATGCCTGTGCACATTCGCTCGATCTCGAACTCGTTGACGAATGCGCGTCCGTGCCTGGTCCATGATTCGGCGGGGATCCCGATCCAGTTCAGCAGCATCGCCGAGTGATCGGCAGTCATCTTCTCCAGAACGAAGTAGTTCGGCAGATAGTACAAGCTCGCCGACAGAGCCACTGCTATCAAGACGTAGACCATGGTGTCGCGTAGTCTAGTCGGCTTGCTCAATAGTGCCTCTCCGGTGAGTGCTGTGGAGGCTGACAACTTCGGGTCACGTAGTTTCTAAGACGGATGGTTGTGTGGCCAACCGCGTACATTTGCTTATATGTCTTCTATGCCGTTTCTAGGTGGGAAACGGAATGCTTTCTCTAGAACAAAGGGCCCAAGAAGTCGGGAATAGAACACGTCTAGAAATCCTAGCGAGTATTCTCAAGATTGCATCAAACGGGTCACTCAAGACGCATATCATGTACAAGGCGAACCTGAGCCGCAGACAGCTGGAGAGGTACCTTGCATTTTTGGAAGAGAGAGGCTTGCTTACGGTGCGGCATGATGGCGAGATTGGCAGCCGGATGTATCACGTCACCTAATTTTCTCAATTCGCTTGGCTGTCAACCCAGAGTTATGGTTGGAGGAGTTCTATGGGGTATCCCTTCGGTTTCAGTTTCGCGTACTGAGTATCTTGGTCGGCCGTTATGTACTTGGTTCTCTTTAGAACTGCTAAGGCTACGGGGATCGCATCGTGGACTGTTACGTTCCCTTTGAACGCGATCATGCCTTCCTCGAACGCATCACGACAGGCCAAGTGGGGGTTGTGCCTCTTGTGCTTCTTCATCTCTGTGGATGACATTATTCGAAGATCCTCTTGATCCCTTTCACCCTGTCGAGGGCTCTGTCATTTGAGTAGATTTCTTTCAGCTTGAGCCTCTCCATCTGTGCAACGTACACTCTATCGAAGAACTCTAGACGCGGATAAGAACGCTGGAGTTCTTTGGCTCTCAGTTCATCGGTGTAGGTCGTCTCGCACTTTCGGAGGCTTGAGTAGGACTCGACTGCGTCCAGGAAAATGTCCACATCGGCCTTTCTCTTGCGATACTCAAGCCATGCGCATGTCTCAGCTATTACCAAGCTTGATGTGACAGCTTCCTCACCGGAATCGATCCTCTCAAGGATCCTCTTGGCGGTCGGCCCAAACTCGGGATGTGCTGTTATGACATAGAGGAAGACATTCGTCTCGACGAACCTCAAACGGTCACTTTCCCAGTTTACTCCTTTTGGCGATGGCCTCGCGTGCTCGCCGCTTGGGGTTTCGGTCCACAACTTCTGCTGCGAGGCCCCAAATTGCGTCGGTCGGGTTCTTGACGGGAACGACGGGCCTAATGACTATCTCGCTCCCCTTCTGCACGGCCTCGAGCCTCGAACCTGACGTTATCCCGAGACGCTTTCTCAGCTCTCTCGGGAGTGTGACTCTGTGCTTCTCGTCCACAACCAACTCTGCCAATTGGCCCACCCGTATTTACCCACCAACATCGTGGGAATAATAAGCTTTCCCGAGGGTTCGTGTTTGCCTTTCACCTGCACGCTATCTTCACGTCCCTCGGAGAGTAGAGGTTCGGTTCGCCCGTAAGGGAATATTTGAGGGCGCGCTCTGAGATGACCATCATTGCCAGTGTTTCTCGGTCCTGAATGAGCGCGTCAAGTCTCATGCCGAGTTCTCCCAGCATGTTCTTGATCTCACTCTCTATATTCAACTGGCATCACCAGTGCCTTCTAGCTCCGCAACCTAGGTGTTTTTTTAGGGTTCGATCAGAGCTGCGGCCGTGAGACCAACGCCTGCGTCTAGTGTCTTTCACGGCCGTGAGGATCTGCTGTCTGGTGATGTGTCCTCTTTCCGCGAATCTTTCGCCATGCTCGAAGAGTTCTTTCCAGCTCGGTAGGGTTAGCTTCTTGCGTATGACCAAGCATTTTGTGCCCCCCACTAGCATGAGGTCCACTACTGTCAAAGAAGTCTGCGCTCGACCCTGTGAGTTCGGATTTCTGAAAGCATTTCGTTCTTGTCCCTGAATTCGACGCGTCCTCTGAGTTTCCTCAGGAGCTTGGGGGCGCTGACGTCGTCGGTAAGCCTTTCGAACAGTTGGCTGAAGCTCTCATCTCTTCTCTTGACCGTCAGGAGCTTCCTGTAGACTTTATCCCGTATCGTTATGGTCTTTGTCAAGGCGTCTCGATGATGGGGAGCGTTTAAACATACATTCAAACACACAGCCGACCTCACAACGCCCAGATCTCCGGTCGGTCTCCTTCATGTAGCGTGTGTGCTCGCCTATGATCTTGTCGACTCTGCCGTCTGCGATCGCTTCTGTGATGTCGTCGGAGTTTGTGGTATCAACGATTGCGGTTTTGTCGTGGTGGTATCATCTTTGCTATACGCAAGGCGCCTCAACCATCATCGGGGAACTCACAGGCATCCGAAGCAACAACTACCAAGGCAGGCATGGGAACGCGATGGTTCACAACTATTGGAGCCACAAGCATGTCGCGGATAGGCTCAGGTGGGCAGCTGAAGAGTACGGCATCAAGGTCGAGACGGTCTGGGAAGCGTACACGAGTCAGACATGTCCGCGTTGTTGCTCAAGGCATTCGCGGCGCGTCCTGCGTGGTTTCCGATGCTTGGATTGTGGTTTGGAGGCGCATAGGGACGCGGTCGGCGTCCTGAATATGGCTGCTCGCTGCGGCGAGTACGCTGTCAGGCCAATGGTTTGGCCTATGCTTCTACACTGGGATGGATGCGGGTGGAACCGCAACAACGGAATGCCCACCCTAGAGAGGATCGGAGTGGAAGCATGAATCTCCCGACTTCAGTCGCGGAGAGAGTCAATCTCTACCTAAGACTCAGCCTGTTCAGGGATTGCGGACGTGATCGTGCGTCGCAACTGTTGGAGCTATCGTTGATCGAAGCGTCTAGACGCCTTCGTAAGATTGGTGACTCGCCTTACATGGTCAATGCTCGAGTCTCCCTGTAGAACTTGAAGGACTTTCAAGGCGTCGCAAGGGCCGAAGGGGTTCGCAATCTTTCTGAAGATCATCTCGCGCCTAGTCACACGCTCCGTAAACCCATACTTCGTTAGAAACTCCAAGACTCGAGTAACCTCGTGGGTTGGCCGTCCCAAGCTGTTGGACAGATCGCTGGGACTGTAGAACTCGTCGTTTCCCATCGTAGACCAAACCACGTCAACCATGTCGAACGTCATTGCAGATCGCAGCTCACGCGTCTTCATTGTTCCTCTCTGCGCGTAAGCGTCGTGTGACCGAGTTGAGCAAAGGTGAGCGACAGAGATCATGTATCGGATCTTCTAGAACGTTTACCACAGGGTCATATAGCACATGGGTCACAAGAATGTCCGCCACAACAGGACAGTGATTCGCGTGACTGTGGAGAACAGAGAGGTCGCAGCGCTCAAACGTCTAGGCCTGACTGAGTACGAGTCGCGCATCTACCTTGCGTTGATCAAGATGGGGCCAAAGAAGGCTAGCGAGGTCAGTTTCTTCGCGCAGGTCCCAAGGACGAAGGCCTACGGTGCGATCAGAGAACTCGAACGCAAAGGACTACTCCGCACCATAGCTGGGAAACCCGAGCTGTACGCGCCTTCGTCCCCGAACGACACCCTCGCACCCCTGGTGACCCAACTCAACAGCGAATTGAAGGACTCTGAGGACATGATCCAATCGCTGACAGTGCTCTTCCAATCGAGTCAGTACACCAAACGGTACGAGGCGCCCAGAGAGCTGACCGAGTTCTGGCAGATAGACGGCCGGAAGAACGTCTTCGACAAGATCAGTGAGATACTCCGCGACGCAGGAAGATCAGTCAACTACTACACTGACGTACGCGGCCTGATTCGAGCATACAAAGCCCACTCCGACGCCCTCGAGAAAGCCAAGAAGCGCGGAGTCGTAGTCCGAGTTCTTGCGCTCGTCTCAGCCGAGAACGCCTCGGTGGCACAGGAGTTCTCTGAGATCGTTGACCTGAAACGGCTTGACAAAGCCCTCGGGCCAAGCTTCGTCTCGGTCGACTCTCACGAGCTCCTAGTTATCGAGAGTAGGCCGAGTGATCTTAGAACCGACAGGGGTTTCGATGTCGCCATGTGGACGACGAACAAGCTGCTCGTCGGGCTACATGATCAGTTCTACGAGCGAATCTGGAACTCTCTCCCACCACTGAAAACGAAAGAGCCCACGTAAACTCCGAGCGGCCCTAGTTCCCGCCTTGTTGTGGAGTGACGCGACGCCAGACTCTGAGCAACAGAAACGAGAACAGCAACGGCGCCGAAACCAGAACAGTCAACGCGACGCCAGATGATCCAACCACAAGCAGACCGAGCGATCCTGTCAACTCGCCAAGCATGAGCGCGGCTACAGTCGCCAGGAACGAAATCGACAAGCCTTTCAGCACATGGATGCCGCGGATCCTCCTCTTCGGGAGGAGTCGAACCAGGAAGAACGCGATCGGCGTCAGATAGACCAGCCCGATCAATGCGCTCGCGACTATTCCTGATGTGACGACTGCGAACTCCGGAGAAAACGCGAGCACTGAGTACGCCACGGACGATAGCTCAAGGATTCCGATCAGCGGATACAGTGCTGCTCTCATCGGGGTTCTCGTCGTATCGTGGCTCGCGATGAAGTTCGCAACCTGCGGACTGAAAGAATAGTACCACATGTTGAAGGCAGTCATGAACGCCGAACCCGCGCGAGTTGAGAGCACTAAGTGATCTCTGAAACCTCGGAGGAACTGCACCTCCGGAGTCGCCTCCGAACCGAACGTCACAGTCGCAATTATGCACGGGAACAACGAAAGCTCTCTGTAGGACGCGGTGTAAGTCTCGGGCTCGAGAATCGTCTGCGGGGACATCACTGGGCCTCCTGTGCTGTTCTTCCAATCTGCGAGAACGTATTGGCGGAAGGCCTCTGAGGCAGTCGCGTTCGCGGAGAAGGAGACAGATGAGCCAGGATTGTACCAGAGCGTCACAGTCTCCGGAGTCTTCACACGGTAAGACTGTCCGTCGACTACTATGGTGAGGGTTGTTCCGTTGCGTACTCCATTCACTGCAAAGACAACCCTGTACTCTGTGCTCCAGTTTGCCCGTATCACTTTGGGAGTATCCATGACGATCGTGCTTTGCTGAGCACTACCTGATGCATCCCCGGACCAATTCACGAACACTCGTCGTGTCCCGTTGCCGCTTTCAATTGACAAGGTGTCAACAAGGTATGTGACTTGGGTGTTCGGATCATACCAACCAGCCCCGGCAGTGTGACCATGCTCGGACTCTATCCTCAACTCATACTGAGTGACCCACATGGCCGACACAAATTTCGGACCCGACATAGTGATGCTCTGGTTCGGGTCTACTCCCGACAGATCCCCTGACCATTGCACGAACAGGTATCTAGTTCCTTTGTCAGTCAGCACTGTAGAACTGAGCGAAACAGTTGCCTCGGCGTTCGCATCGTACCATCCACCGCCCAGGACCCCATACGATGATTCGACACGGAGATAGTACTGGGGCTTCCAGTTCGCAACCACATTGTAGGGGCGGTCCATTGTGACCGTGACGATCGTGGAGTCTGATTCTATGTCTCCGGTCCAGTTGACGAAAACGTATCGCGACTGATTCTCCACAAGACTCGTCGGTGAAGTCGCTGTGATCGTGACGGGCGTCCCAATACCGTACCATCCACTTGGAGTCGTGGCTCCTCCATTTGGCTCAAGCGAAAGCAGATACTCCGAATTGAAGTCGGCCGAGAGAAACATGTCTGACGACACAGAGATGGTTCGAGGGTTGTCAGTGACTCCGTCGCTCCATTGTCGAAAGACGCAGCGAGCGCTTGGGTTCATGTAGATTGTCGGCTGGATTTGCAGAGTGTTTGAGCCTGGCAGAACTCCGATCTGGAATTCACCAACGCCCACGTAGGTCTCATTGACACCATTCGCGATGAGCCACCATTGGAGGTCTACGCCGGCATCTTGAGGCCTTACCTCAAGCGTCAGCGTGTATCCAACAACGACCCTGAGCATCTTTGCATTGTTCTCCCTGTTGGTCTCAGAGAGAACTTTCTCAGGATCCATTATGACCTCGAAGTAGTAGGTACCCACTGTCTTGGGCGTCCACAGCAGATGGAACTGCTCGGACTCCGCCGGGTCAAGGGTGAGCTTCCGCGACGAGAAGAGCGTACCATTCAGGTATACGACAACAGTGAAGGTCTTCGCCTTCAGTGTCCCCTCGTTCGCGACATCGACATTCAGTGTCGCCGTATTGTTCGGATGAATGGCCGAAGGATCCAGCGTGAGACCCTCCACCGCGACGTCCACGGTCGGGGCCAATGTGTCGACAACGACAGAGAAGGATGAACCGTCCGTGCTCACGACCGAGATCACGAGGCTGTTCTGGGCGTCCAAGTACTTCTGCCCAGCCTGGAAGGGTGCATCGTCTAGGCTCGAAGTCGTCTGGACCGCGTCGATAATCTTGACCGGGTTTGACTTGGTCTCATCGATATATGAGATCAGGACGCCGCTTGATGGAAGTGCTGCGTCATAGCCGATCTTCTGTCGAACCTCAATGAGATAGTAATGCTTCAAGTCTTTAGCCAGAGTCGGAACTAGGATCGCTTGGACTCCAGACGAAGGTAACTCTATCGGATTGATGGTTGCGTTGGCCTTGGTCTGTCTCGTGACGTTGAGGATGTGGTCCCAGGTTATCCATCCAAGGAATATTCTGTCCCAGGCTATCATCTCTGCCGGGCTTGAGCCCAGAGGTTTTCCATTCCAAGCGCCCCTGGCCATGAGATCCCATGGGCCCACCTGCTCGTTCGTGTTGCTGTAGAGGTCCGGTAACCCCAACAAGTGTCCAAACTCATGCGTGTACACTCCCACAGTCGCAAGTCCTCGGTCTTCCATCTCTGGGACAACTGCGAACTTCTCGAATGTTCCATACTTTGTCTCCGTGGTCCAGCGGATGTATGTCACCGACCAAATGTCGTTCGGGTTTCTGCTGGACTCTTGTCCATATCCGGCGTGAAGAATGAGTATCTGCTGATACGCCGTCAAATCAACTTCTTGGGCAATAATCGGGATAGCATCCTTCAGCAAGCGCCACGAGTCCGGATATCCGTCGCCATCTAGATCGTCAATGAAAGGGCCGTTATCATACCCGTACTGGGACACCATGTGAGGTACCTTCACCCAACCGACAACCTTGCCAGTAATGGAAGCCGCACCATACGATACTGTGCTGTAGTACTTGTTCAGTTGGCCGATTGTGTGATCGGCCACTTCCTCGATTGACAAGGTGTGGTTGTAATCCTTGAACTCCACAGCAATCACGAGTACGGTTATCTCTCCCACAACAGGGCCAGGCTTGGGAACAGGGAAGGATATCGTGAAATTGAGCGCGGATGCCTCGCTTGAGAACTGAGTCAGCGGGGGCACAAGATCGTAACCTTGCCCCCGCACGGCCGTTGACGCTACACCAGCCACGAGGCCAGATGCCACAGGCATAGCAAGATTGAGAAAGATCGTGATGAGGAGCAGTGCCTCGTATCCTATTTGCTTCAAGTCTCCGCGCCAACGAACCGGCAAGTGATAGAGTGAGCACGATCGGCGACAACTCGGCGCGGATTTGATAAAGCCATTAGCCGCACGAACACGTTCACTACGATGAATGCCTCTCGCTTAGGGTTGACACTAATGCCGCAAACTAGCGAAAAACCAGCCAAATGCCAATCGATCAGATATTGACGCTCGGCTGCGTGACCTACGGCTTCCCTGCAGTCTTTCTTCGCCGTTTCGAGAGGAGAATCAATGAAGCAGCAAATGGAACGGCCATCGCTAGAGTGAAGGATGGGAATTCTGGTGTGGCTGTGCCGGAGACTGTGAGGGTCACGTCTCGGAACACGTGGACTCCGCCCTTGGCAAGTACGATCTCGAATTCCACAGGCTCCCAGAGTTGTTCTTCTCCAATCGTTGTCACGAGAAACTCGTGAGATCCTTCTGAGAGCCAGATCCTATAGCTTCCAGTCGCCGACGAAGTCCAAGTGTCTCCGGGAGAGCGCTCAATCACTTGAGCCCAGGGAAGTGTTCTGAGGTCAGAGTACATGTCCAACCAAGAGACAACGCCTAGCAAGCTGGGCTGTTCCTCAAGTGAGACGTGGACTGTGACGGTGCTTCCCCAAGATGCTTCGACATTTGTGATATCGCTCGTTTGCGCATATGCTCTGAAGTCGCTTAGTCCCGAGTCAATCGGGTCTGGTAGCGTATAGTCGTCGTCGGTGCCGAAGATCCCGTCCGGCCCTGTTGAGTCGAAAAGGTCATCTGGTCCGTATGGATCGAATGCCCAGACACGGACAGTGAAGCTGCCCCATCCTTCGAGACCGAGTGTATCTCGGCTGCCTCGGATTCCTGAATCCACATGTGCGGTTCCATCTGTCGTATCCCATCCGTTGGCCCAGAATCCATCATTCCTACTGCCAGGACCTCCGTAGTAGGAGTGGAACCCGAATACATCAAAAACTGCAGTAGAACCGGCCGGAACCGAGAGTCTATTCGCATCGCTTCGATTCATTGCAGGCCAGTTTGCCCAAGTCATCGGAGGAACATGGTAGCGCATCCGAGAGATGAAGGCTCGTTGTGGTCGTGTCCCGTTGCCCGCACCCTCCGCCGCCCCCGTGACCAATTTCCAGTCCGTGAGCGGATCGTAGGGCAAATAGTGGAGGTTCGGATTTGGTGCCGCTCCCGCGTACACTGAAGCACCGACCAACAGGTCCATTTGGTTATAGACTTCAACACGAACGAAACCGTTGAAGCGTGTTGCCACGTTCTCATGCTTGAAATCCAGTTCGACTCGGATGTGTGTACCTTGCACGAGATCGATCTGAAGATCGTTGCCGGCCCCTGGATGCACGTACACCGAACAGTCATATCGCTGAATGTAGCCAAGTGTGGTAACAAATACTGAATACCTGCCCTCTTTGACCCGGGTGGGATAGGACCCGAGAGCTAGAACCGGTCCGGGATCAACACCGGTGAACACGACCCTAAGCAGGCCATGCCAACCAACTGGAGTCGTGTCGATGTCATAGGGACTCCCAATTGTTCCATCATCCTGGACAAGCCCATAGTAGAAAGGGTTGATTACTTGAGCGGGATTGCCCAACTCATCAACCAGAGTGAATGTGATTCCGGCACCAGGGAACATCCACGGCGCCGGCTGAACCGGCTGCTGCATACGTACTGATCTCAGCACAAACTCGATAGAGGAGGCTTCAAGGTGAAAGGCGACCAGAACTTCGGCGGCACACCCATTCAAGTGCACTTCAATGACATCCTCTTGAACCAGATACCAGCCAACGCCTGATTTGCGCGCTGTCAGGTTTCCCATATCTGCCATGAAGATCTCGAGATAGTAGTCGACAGGCGCGTACCCGTAGTCCTGGTAGGTCAGGCTTTTCCTGAGGCTGTTGTATGCCCCGTTGAACCCCTCGAGAACCATGGTGAATTGGGTCTGGTTCGCGGGAAATGTTCCCGCGGCCAAACCCTTGTCTAGACCATCAGTGCTCTTTGTAACGATGAGGAGAGTTGGGCTTGAGAAGACTGGGGACTGGGGATTCGATATTATCGCAGTGGCCGTGATCCAGCTGCTCCTTCTCAGGTCCACCGCCAATGTGAGGTTCTTTGTATTCGGTGCAATTGTGAGAACTCTCTGCCAGTCGTCTGCTTCCTGCATTATGTACCCCGTTACCTGTATCTCCAGCGTGTAGAACCCGGGGCCGATTCCTTCAATGAGGTCTGCAGTGTCGGCTGGCACGTGACCATCCAATCTCACTGAGGGCAATCCTCTGACGTCAGTCAGAGTTGTAGTATATGATGTGCTAGAGGGAACCGTGGAGGGTTTCAGAATCCACGGAGAGTAGTTCCGTTTTCCATCGATGGTTGCGGCTGTACAAGGTGGCCCGTACGGTGGATCGATGTCATCTGAGGCCCAATATCCCACAGTCTCCTCATACTGATCAAGCAACCTCAGCAGGATGTCTCGGTGATGGCTCGCATCATCGATCGCAAGGTAGGGGTTGTTTGTGCCGTAGGGTGGCTGCCACAGATTTCCCCACGGAATCAGATGAGCACAGTCTTTTGACCACACTGTGACGTCAACCTGCACGCCTTTCTCAAGCTCAAAGTCCAATCCGAGCCACTGCCCTGCTTCTACGGTAACACGTTGTGAGACTTTCAGGAATCCTGAAGCAGATGCTGTCAGGTCAAACGTCCCTGCCGGCAAGCCAAACATCCAGTATCGATAGTAGCTGGCATGCGCGTCCGCGACCTCGAAGTCTCTTGGACCATAGTATGCGACGGCCTCCGCGTACTTGCCAGCCCCTGTCACGCCAGTCGCTGTCACTCTTCCCGACGCATTAGTTGGCGAGAGAAGTCCCTGAAGCGACACGAGCCCTGTAACGTATGCTGGTTGGAGGCTCGATTTGACGATCACGATAGGGAAGTTGCCGTCCCCGACTGTTATTCCGTCAACGTAGATCTTGAAATGGTATAGGCCAGCTGTGAAAGGCGCCCGCACCTGAAACAGTCGGATATGATGGAGACCCGGCCTAATCGTGAACGACGGAATCGGCGAGCCAACCGTTGGTATGCGACCTACCTCTAGTCTGCTCCAGCCAGGCGCAATTCGATCGTCATCTGCAACCGTACCAACAGAGATGTACGAGTAATCATTCGTGATGTCTGTCCAGACTGAGTAGGTCATATCTGAGGCCGTGGCGTCGCCGTATCCGCTTGCCACATGTGCGAAAGTGAAGTTGGATGGCACGTAGATGCGAATGTCCGAGACATTCTGCACTGTCCAAATGTCAAACTGAAAATCGCCTATACTGTCAGACATGCTCGCGAGTACTGCGTAGTCTTGGTAGCGTTCGATGATCTGTCGTCGTTGGGCTTCACCGCCTTGGGCGCCTCTAAGAGTGTCAAGTGTGTGACTCCAGGCGAGTGTCGAATTGGATTTGAATTCATCCCGCACTCCAGGCCTGAGGAAGACGCCGCAAACCTTTCCGGTCCTGTCTAAATAACAGGCGTTCGGCTGTGCATGTGCAATAGTTGGAGAGAAACTCAGTGCTGATGAGACCGAGATGAGGATCAGAGCGACAACCGCCAATGTGCGAAGTCTGATCCTATGCCTCGCCATCATCGATCCCTGCGCAGTAAACCCGTCCAAGCAGACGAATGTTGGTCGCTTGCCGAAGTTGTTCTATTTGAGTGATTCTCTGGCTCTTGATTCAATGGTCTCTATGAGGGCCTCGAATAAACATCGATGACCGATAGGACAAGGATCGCTAGTCCCGAGACATGTGCGAGAGTGCACAACAGGCAGACAGTTCCGAGCAGGAAGATCTCGATGTAGACCAAGCCAGCAACGCCTACAGCACCAACGAGAGACCACACCAAGAGCCCCCGCAAGAATCGTTCATGCTGCCGTGCAGGTAGAAGCAGTCCAATGGCGACTGCGAACCAGCCCAAGCCGAGAAAGGCGACCGAGAGGCCACAGAAGTGCGAGTACTTGCTCCATATGACCTCATCGCACGAGAAGATGCTGAAGCCGCCAATTGGGCAACTCGATGGCGGGGTCAAAGAAAGATAGGTCAAATACGCTGAGACCCCAAAGCCCGTAAGCGCGAACACAGCCATTCCCCAGAACAGCTCATTTCTCTTCATAGCCGATCTACCCTTGACCGTATCTAGCGCATGAACGTATCCGCGATAGAGTCAAATGTTCTGATATATTGGTTGAGGTCGTTGCGTCGCAGTTCTTCATGCTTGGGAGGTTCGCACTTTCCACGCTCAGTTCCACCAGAGCTAGCACGTAGATGGGGCTAGCAGCCGACACGAATCATTTATTGCATGCATAATAGAACAGCGGCGCGGACGATGTGCGGGCCATGAAGAAACTGATCTTGGCTTTCATCTTGATCATGATTGCGCTGCTGCAGAATGTCGCTCTGGTTGTGGCACAGACGACTGTCACGTTGTACCCTGTTGCAGATTACTACGCAGACAGCAAGTTCCCGAAGTCATCCTATGGAGGGGGAAACGCCTCGATCCTCTACGTTGGTAACAGTTACGATCACTCGCAGAACATCTGGGGATCCGAGAGGATATTCATCCGCTTTGACTTGTCAGGGCTGCCGAAGAATCATGTGATCCTGCAGGCGACACTAAGACTGTGGCAGACTTTTGCCCCAGCGACGAGTCAGACGTACGAAGCCTATAGGGTACTCAACAGTTGGGATGAACGGACACAGAACTGGAACAACCAGCCACCGTGCGCCTCAGACAAGACATCAGAGACCGTCGCGCCCGCCTGGAACGAAGTGCCAGTTGAATGGGACATAACGAGCGATGTGAAAGCTTGGTACAGCGGGGAAGCGCGCAACTACGGCACCATGATCAAGGTCGCCAAGGAGGAACGCGTGAGGGACGCCTCCTCAGGATTCTGGTCGAGGGAGTACCCAGTCGGATCCCATGAGGAATGGAAACCAAGGCTGATCGTCGTTTTTCAGGGCGCTCCGACATCGGTCTACGCTGTGACAATAAATGCCTTAGGTCTACCGAACACGCTGACGTACACAATCACCGTTGACGGACAAGTCTACAAGTCAGCGTTCCCTGACACAGAGGAGGAGATCATATTCGACAAAGGCACGGTTCACACTCTCTCTGTCAGTAACACTGTTGCTGGACCGGCTGGCGTAAGGTACGTGTGCAGCGACAATAGGACAGATGTCTCAGCCGAGGTATCACTCGTATTTGGCTACACCCTTGAGTACTTGGTCACCTTCACGTTGGAACCGGACACCATGTTCCACACGTCGCCGAGCGGTTGGTATCCCGCAAACGCGACTCTCATGGTCCAACGCACAGGCCCAGACCTGATTGAGACAAGTCCAGGAACAAGGACAGTCTTCGACGGATGGTATCTGAACTCACAGAAGCTCACTACTGAGCCATCAAGCATGATCGTGAACGGTCCTATCACACTCATTGGACGATACAATACTGAGTATTACCTTGAAGTCAGGAGTCCTATTGGGAACACGGAAGGTTCAGGATGGTACCCGAAAGATGGCGTGGCCTCATTCTCAGTAGACCCGACAACGCTTTCCGAAGAAGGATTGCTCGGTCTTCTCGGACTGAAACGATCTTTCGTCAAATGGGCCGGATCTGGCAACTTCCTAGGGGTCCAAGAGACACCTCAAGGAGCCGTGGTGATGAAGGAGCCTACTACCGTCGAAGCGGTCTGGCAGGAAGACTGGAGTTCCGTATTCCTGAGTCTTGGCATTCTGATTCCTGCAGTTGTGGTCATTGCGATCGCAATCGCCATCATGGCTCGAAGAGGGCGTTCCCGCCAGACGCCCAAACATCAGCAACTTGCGTAAAGGAAACGGGACCGAAATCACCTTGAGCCTAGAAAAAGGAATCTCATCATTCTGCCGAAACGTACACATGTGAATCAATGTCATTGAACGACGCTTGCAGACATGCTGTGAAGACCATATGGCTTCCGTCTTGGGGTTATCGGCACTGAAGCAAACCTATGCGATGTTGCTGATCGCTCTGGCTGCGTCCACGGCTCCAGCGCCGCTTGCCTGGAGCTACAGGTCGGGGAACTACCTGTGGGCCGTCGCTGTTTCACACGACGGCATGTACGCGATCGCTGGTAGCGACGACATGCATGCATATTTCTTCGAGACTCAGACAACGAAGGGGGAGCCCCTGTGGTCTCATGAAGCAAAGGGATACGTGAGGGATGTCGCAATATCATGGGACGGGAGTCGTGCTGTGACAAGTGACACCAACGGGAGCATCTTCTTCTTCCAACCCCACGTCTCCGGTAGCCCGACTTGGAGTTACCATGCGGAGTCTTCGATTGAGGCCCTCGCCATAAGCGATGACGGGGGCTACGTCGCAGCCGGGGATCGAAATGGCCACCTCTATATCTTCAAGGCAGATCAAGACGCTCCACTCAGCTGGCGGAATACGATCCCAGGCGGAGTCTTGGCACTCTCCTTTTCAGAATCCCAATCGCTGGCAGTAACATCGGCTCGAGGGGGCATATACTTCTTTGATGAAACAACTCCACAATCCAGTTACTCGTGGTGCTTCCAAGAGTCCACGAGTTTCCCTCACGTCGCGATGGCAGACGACGCAAGCTATGTCGTTGCTGGAGCGAGCGACGGACTTCTGTATCTGCTCGGTCGAACAGGTCAACTAGTAGACAGCAAAAGACTGGGGGGTGCGATATCGTCTCTCTCGGTCTCAGACACGGCGCGTCGAGTTGCCGCAGGAAACACAAAAGGTGTTGTCTCGATCTACGAGATACAGACCGGACTTAACGAGCTGAACGTGCTTGAGACAGAAGGGCCTGTCACATCTATCGCCCTTTCTGACAACGGTGAAAGGATCTTACTCGCAAACCTCGATGGGACAATATCCATGTTCGACCAATCGCTGACAACTCCTCTGTGGAGATATGGAACTGACGCAATCGTGCACTCGCTTTCCATCTCAGCCGACGGAAGAATCATGGCTGCAGGAAGCGACACCGGCAGCATCTACCTGTTCGCCGAGAAGGAAGCCCCGGGAATGGGCGACGCAGGAGCATATCTCTTCCTCGTGCCTGTTCTCTTCATGGTCCTCACCGTAGTTCTCTTCGCATCGTATCGGCGAAGGAAGAGATGAGGTCGGGGAGATTTGACATAGGTGCGGGAAAGACTTATCCGACCCACATCGATAACTACGAAGATGAGTCAACGATGAAGCACAAATCAGTCATCCTAGTTGTGCTTGTGGCACTGTCTGCGTTCGCTTTCACGATCGTGCCATCGCACGCGTCGATGTCAGTAATCAGGGGAACCATCTCTTGGTTTGATCAGTATGGGAACCTTCACCCGCTGGCATGGGCTCAGGTGACCGCAACCGGCGAAGGAGAGGCTCCGACGGTGACGTCTTCCACAACCGACGGAACATACATCATGTGGGTGGCACCGGGCACCTACAACCTCAGCGTCTCGCTTGATCCGGGATTCACGCCACAGAGCCAGATGGTTACGGTCTCAGACGGAGGCGTTGTCGCAGTCGATTTCCAGCTTGAGCCATCAGGCAAGCCGATCCCTGAGTATCCATCGGCGGTGCAACCCGTGATGCTCGTTGTCGCTACTCTCGCAGCAGCGGCGGTGCTTCGACGCCGACGCCTCACTTCGACCCATAACTAGGATCCCAAGTTGTGTACTCGCGGGCCCACCACGGGCGAATTTATCTCTCTCACGAACGGAGTCTACCTAGCGCTCGCTACCGGGAAGCGAAAGGAACTCCATCCGTCCTTTTTGTGTGATCTTGAAGCCAACCCAGTCGTGCTCATGTTCTATGCCTCGGGCCTTCTTCACAAGTAGACGACCTCTGATCCTGCGAGTGCTAACCGACCCCTCGGTTTGAAGGACGCAGTCGGAGGCTTCTTCGAACCTTCCGAGCAACTCGGGTCCAATTGTCGTTGTGGTGACATAGAGGAAGCTTCCGCCTGACTTGGTTGTGCGTGCTCCGTAATAACGCAAGAAGTCGAGGCTTCGCTCTGGGCTGGCTGACGTGGCGATGGGTGTCAGCGAGTCGAGGAATACGTCAGCTACTCCTCCCAGTTCCTCGATGCAGTTCGTCAACTGGATTCCGAGGCTCGTCAGGTCGGTTGGAGAGGGAACGGAGTGTCTCTCAGGGGAGGCCGCCTCAGTTGCGCCGGAATAGGCATCAACAAATCTAAGCTTCCTCTCACGCTCGCAAGCCTGTGCGTCAAATCCCATTTTTGCCAACTGGTCTCTGATTCTCGATGGGAGTTCTGCGTTTGACACGTAGACACAGGATCTGCCGTCGCGGAGCGAATCCGCCAGGATATTCTGGAGGAGGACACTCTTTCCACTCCCTGAGGGACCAACAATCATCATCACTATTGCTCCGGGTATTGTTCCTCCAAGCAGTTCTGCAACATTCCTGAAACGTCGTCTCGCTACCCTGCGACGAGCCACTGCATACACTCCGAAGACAGTGGCGACTGTCACCGCACCAAGTATGAGCATTGCATCTTCCGAGATGCCAGCCATGACTGGCAACTCGAGCGCTGTTCCTCCCAGCTCACGTGAGTGAGTCACATTAAAGAAATGCTTGGATCCAAGAATGGAAATGACGGAAACCTCATATTCCCCCAGAGGAACGGAGGCAAAATGGGCCACTCCGTTGCTGTCGCTTAGAGCCGTAGCAACAAGTGTGCCGTTGAGATACAAGCTAACCTTGGCTCCAGAGACTGGAAGGCTTAGGGCCTGAAGGTGAACAGCTATGGTCCAATCATACAAGGGCAGTTCGAGATGAAGTATCGTGTCTGACGCAACATCGATCACTTGTGAGTAGATCAGTATCGACTCCCTTCGCACAAACAAAGAGAGCGCACCAACGGCTGCGCTTGATGGGACTTGGATAGTCGCCATGCCGGACGAGTCGGTTGTGACTTCGCCGACCAATTGGTCAATCG